>Ga0326727_10027247_pt1 | contig 10510 bp, 8 predicted proteins | sample MB2enrmetagenome_FD_207643 | JGI IMG/M metagenome (GOLD analysis project Ga0326727, IMG submission 207643) | Lab enriched peat soil microbial communities from McLean, Ithaca, NY, United States - MB29MY | ecosystem: Environmental > Terrestrial > Soil > Wetlands > Peat | place: USA: New York...
CTGCCGGGCCTCGACGTTCTATTCATTGGACCCTATGACCTTACCCTGGCGCTCGGAATCATCGAGCAGTTTGACAGCCCCATCTTCTGGAATGCCGTCGATCGGGTCGTTGCCGCATGCCGGACGGCAGGCATCGCCGCAGGCCTGCAGACGGGCAGAATGCCTTTGATGCTCGAAGCACGACGGCGCGGCGTCCGCTTCCTGATGTATAGCAGCGATGTGGGCATTCTTCTTTCTGGTTACCAGCAGGCGATGGACGAAATGAAGGGTTCCGAAGGCGTTAACTTGGGGTCCACCGCGCATTCCCAGCCACGGAGTGGCGGCGGCGTTTAGCCCACGGCGAGCCAGCCGTGGGGAAGAATTTATGGGCCGTTGGTCCGGGCTGTGCCAGAACGCCCCGTTGGGGCTTGTTTTCAAATTAGACACCACCCGATATTGGCTCCCCCTTTTCATCTCCGCCCGTCTGGGCCATAATTCTTTGCAGATAGCACGTCAGCTTGCAGGGCTGGGAGGTTTTTTATGAAGCATGCGCCGGAATTCTTGAAGATCGTTGCGGACGCGAAGGCACGCGTTCGCGAAACCAACGTCCAGGAAGTCAAAAAGCGCCTCGACGCCGGGGAAGCTTTCGTCCTCATCGACGTGCGCGAGGATAACGAATGGGCCAAAGGGCATGTGCCCGGCGCTGTCCATATGTCCAAAGGCGTCATCGAGCGCGATATTGAAAATGCCGTGCCGGCCAAGACGACTCCCCTCGTGCTTTATTGCGGGGGCGGGTATCGTTCTGCGCTCGCTGCGGATAATCTGCAGAAGATGGGCTATAGCGATGTGATCTCCATGGATGGCGGCTGGCGCGGCTGGACCGAAGCCGGTTTTCCCACGGTGAAGGACTGAAGGCCCTTTCGCCCTTAGGTTCGCGGGCAGCATCCGAGCGCCCGGCGGTCGTCACTTCGAGAAAATCTTCTCGAAATGACCAATTTCCGCGTCGATATTGAAATAGAGCGTTACCTTCTTCTGGGTCTTGGGGTCGGTGGCGTCAAGGACATCGAAGCTGTGCTTGCCGGAGTTGACCAAACCCTGTGAGCCCGGCGTCAGGCCAAGCACCTGAAGAATGATGTACTCCTCGTGGGTTGAGAGCACCTCACAAGCGGTTTGCTGGGTTTTGCAGTCACCGGATTGGAATATAGCATCGATCAGCCCGTGGGCAACGAAGTGGTGAAAATCTGCTTCCGTTTGAATGTGCAGCTCGCGATTAGCGAGATAGGCGACCTGATGAGCGTCGATGTCCAGGTAATATTTCTCGAGGATCTTCTTTGCGCGTTCAAGCGCCTGCGAATAATCCCCCTGGTCAAGGGCGTTAGACATCGCCTTGCTCTCATCCCTGTCGGAACCTTCGATGTAATCTGGGGAAGCAGCGTAGGCCCTCCGCAGCTCGAGAAAATCCACTGTCCGATCTCCCTGTTTGAGCCGTGCTAACAGGGTTTGGTATTTGTCGGGCGTCTGACTTTGGGACAAGGCCACCAGAAATCCTGTAGCAAGGAGAACGGGAGCAATTCCCAAGCACCTCAATTGCGCTCTCATGTGGAACCTCCTTGGAAGGGCAGTCGTACACTCGAATGACGGCAGTATACTCCGTTATCAGCCCTGCGTTGCGGTGTTACAATCTGCTGAGGCGGAAACCTTACATGCATTCTCAGCCGGGCTTATACTCTCGCTGGTCGCTCGACATGCGATGTAAGGGATTCTTTCATCCCGGCCAGCGGGTGGGAGTGGCGGTGTCGGGCGGGCCCGACTCCGTCCTGCTTCTGCACTTTATGCAATGGCTGGCGCGCGATGGGGGGCTTACCCTCGCGGCCGTCCATTTCAATCACCAATTGCGCGGGGCGGAGTCCGACGGTGACGAAGCCTTGGTGCGCGACCTTGCCTCCTCACTCGGCGTGGAATATCTGCGCGGCGAGGCCGACGTGGGACGCGTGGCGCGCGAGCGCCGCGGCAACCTGGAAGCCGTGGCGCGCGAGTTGCGCTATCGTTACTTCTTCTCGCTGGTTGACCAGGGGCGGCTGGACCTTGTGGCCACGGCGCATACGGCCAATGATCAGGCGGAAACGGTACTGATGCGCCTGCTGCGAGGCAGCGGAACGCGCGGCCTGGGAGGGACCTACCCCCTGCTCGAGGGTAAAATCGTGCGCCCCTTCCTGGGCCTGACGCGCACCGAAGTGATGCAGGAGATTGAAGCACGGAGGCTCCCCTACCGGGTCGATTCCTCGAACCTCAACCTCCGTCTGCGTCGGAACAAAGTGCGCCGGGACCTGCTGCCGTTGCTGGCTAGGGAGTACAACCCGGCAATTATCCCCCTTCTCAACCAGTTTGCCGACCGCGCCCGCGACGACGAAGCGTGTCTGGAGCGCGTGGCGCGAGAACGGGCGCATCCCTGGCGGGTGCGCGAGGGAAGGGAAGAGCGCATTCCCATTCGCGTCCTGTCGGAATTCCCTCCGGCCCTCGCCCGGCGCGTGTTGCGGCAGATGGTACAGACGGCGCGAGGGTCATTGCAGGGGTTGACGCACGAGCATATTGAGTCCTTGCGCCGATTTGCCACCGAAGCGCAAAGCGGAAAAGTCCAGACCCTGCCGGGCGGCATGCGGGCCCGCAAGGAGTTCTCCTGGCTGGTGGTGGGAGCCGTTGCCCCGGAGGCGGAGAGGGGAGAATTTTCCTATTCCGTGACCATTCCGGGAGAACTGGCGGTCCCCGAACTGGGGTGTTCATTTCATTTTAAAATACTTACCCGCGATGCCCCCGGCAAGGGGTATAATCTAAACAAACAGGTTTGCCTTGACCCGCAGAGGTTGACAGGAGAGATGGTTTTGCGCAACTGGCGGGCAGGGGATAGGTTTCGGCCTGTTGGGAGCCAGGGAGTTCGCAAACTGAAGGAGTTTTTTCGCGAGCGAAAAATACCGGAAGCTCGGCGCAAGGGCTGGCCGGTATTGGTCTGCGCAGGGCAGATTGTGTGGGTACGAGGATTCCCGCCAGCCCGAGGTTTCGCGGCAACGGACCAATTGCCGAAGGTGCTCATCGTGGAGGAGGACCATACGCGGCCATTCCCCCCCGCCCCGGAAAAGCCAATATGAAAAAACCCCCCGCAGCCAAGTCCCGGAAGCGCCATGCGGTGGCCTGCGCCCCCGGTTCTAATCCGCGCCTCAGAATGCTGGTGGAAGAAAAGGTGATTCGCAAGCGAGTTCGCGAATTGGCCCGGCAGATTGATCGGGATTACGCCGGCAAAACCCTTCACGTCGTCGGGGTTCTTGAAGACGGTTTCGTTTTCATGGCGGATTTGGTGCGCGCCCTAAAGGTTCCGGTGGTCTGCTCTTTTGTTCGGCTGCAGGTGCGGGATAGCGATTCCGGTCTGGTGGCCATGCGGGAGATTTTGTATATCCCTCCGGTTGATGCAGCGGGTAAGGACCTGCTGCTGGTGGAGGGCATCCTGAATTCGGGAGTCACCCTCGACCATTTGTGCCGAACCCTGCTGGCGAAGGAGCCGGCTTCGTTGCGCACTGCGGTCTTGGTTGACAAGACCGGGGACCGGAAAATCGACGTCCCCGTGCATTACGCGGGCTTCCAGCTTTCGGGCCATAACGTAATTGGTTATGGAATGGGATATGAGGGACGGTTCCGCAACCTACCTTTTCTCGCCCAGGCTATAGAATCAGGGTGAATGGGTGGAGCCGCGCGGCGCTCTCGTGCATCTAAAATAGTGGGGTGGAGCCCCCAGGGATAGGCGGCTCCAGGGGTTGACAGGAGGTCGGTCCGTGAACTCGGCAGTGAAGAACATTATTTTTTGGGTGGTGATGGCAGTCACCGCCTTACTGATTTGGGCAGTGGTCAAGTCGAGCACCGGCAAACCCGTGCGGGACCTGACATTCACGGAGTTCACTACCGAAGTCAACAAGGACAATATCCGCGACGTCACCATTACGGGTACTGATGTCACGGGTACTTTCAAGAAAGACGGCTCTAATTTCCGGACCACCATCCCGGCGAATTATCCTGACCTGTATAAGACCCTTCAGGACAAGAACGTCAACACCATCATCAAAGACAACTCGGGAAATTCCTGGATGACTTGGCTCGCCAATGGTTTGCCCCTCATTCTGATCCTGGGGCTTTGGATTTTCATCATGCGCCAGATGCAGTCGGGGGGGAACAAAGCACTGTCCTTCGGGAAGAGCCGCGCCCGTCTGCACTCCAGCCAGCAGAAGAAGGTCACTTTCAAGGATGTGGCGGGCGTGGAAGAGGCCAAGGAAGAGTTGCACGAAATCATTGAGTTCCTGCGCGAGCCGCAAAAATTTCAGAAGCTGGGCGGGCGCATCCCCAAAGGCGTGCTGCTGGTGGGCCCTCCGGGAACCGGCAAGACTTTGCTGGCGCGGGCCATCGCCGGAGAGGCCAATGTTCCGTTCTTCTCGATTTCGGGCTCGGACTTTGTCGAGATGTTTGTGGGCGTGGGCGCCTCGCGCGTGCGCGACTTGTTCGAGCAGGGCAAGAAGAACGCTCCCTGCATCATCTTCATTGATGAAATCGACGCCGTGGGCCGTCATCGCGGCGCGGGCTTGGGCGGCGGCCACGACGAGCGCGAGCAGACGCTGAATCAGTTGCTGGTGGAAATGGACGGCTTCGAGTCCAACGAAGGCGTCATCCTGATTGCCGCCACCAACCGTCCTGACGTTCTGGACCCGGCATTGCTGCGGCCCGGCCGCTTCGACCGGCGGGTGGTTGTGCCTCGGCCCGACGTGGGCGGCCGCGAAGCCATCCTGAAGGTCCACACCAAGAAAATTCCTCTGGCCGAGGACGTTGATATCTCCGTCCTGGCGCGTGGCACCCCGGGCTTTTCCGGCGCCGACCTGGCGAATCTGGTCAATGAGGGGGCGCTGCTCGCCGCCGGTCAGAACCGCAAGACTGTGACCATGATGGACTTTGAAACTTCCAAGGACAAAGTCTTGATGGGACCGGAACGCAAGTCGATGATCCTCTCCGAGACCGAAAAGAAAAATACCGCCTATCACGAAGCCGGACACGCTCTGGTGGCTGCCAACATTCCCGATGCCGATCCCCTGCACAAGGTCACCATAATTCCGCGCGGCTGGGCCCTGGGCCTAACGCAGCAGCTCCCCCTGGACGACAAACACACTTATACGCGGGAGTACCTGGAAGCCCAGCTTGCCGTGCTGATGGGCGGGCGCGTGGCTGAGGAATTGTTTCTGCACCACATGACCACCGGGGCCGGCAACGATATTGAACGCGCCACCCATATCGCCCGCGATATGGTCTGCGAATACGGCATGTCCAACCTCGGGCCTCTCGCCTTCGGCAAGAACCAGCAGGAAATCTTCCTGGGACGCGACATCGCCACGCAACGCGATTTCAGTGAGGACACGGCGATCAAGATTGACCAGGAAGTCAAAACCTTTGTCACCACGGGCTATGAGCGGGCCAAGAATATTTTGACCTCCCACCGCGAGGTCCTGATCAGCATCGCCGAGGCCCTGCTGGAGCGCGAAGTCCTGGACGCCGGCGAAGTAAAGCTCTTGATCGAAGGCAAGTCCCTGCCGGAGTTCGTCCGCACCAAGCCCACGCCTCCGCCGCCGGAAACCGTGCAGGTGCTTAAGCCGCAGCCTTCCTCCCCCGGCGGCATGCCACCCCGCGAGCGCCCTCAGCCGGCCTAATTTATTTTGGATTTTGGATTTGCGATTTTGGATTAAAGGAAGTGGCGATGTTGACTGAGTCCTTAATCCAAACTCGCAAATCCAAAATACGCTGGATGCTATAATCTGCCTATGATCACCAGCACCAGCCTGAAGTATACACACGCTGATCTGCTGCAAATGCCCGACGACGGCAAGAGGCGGGAGATTATCGATGGAGATCTCTACGTGACGCCCTCGCCTATAAATTATCATCAGATGCTCCCCCGATTTTCTTTGGCCGTTGCCTCAATTTTCAAGCCCTAAAGCTGTCCACACATTCTTTCTTACTTCTGCACATCTTTTTCCGCGCAATTTCGCCCCCGCCGCACTATACTCTTCGGAAATCTCCGGGCTGCATAAACACAATTTGGAGGGGGCGCATGAACTCGTTTCTGGCGGAGCTTGTGGGTACAATGTTCCTGGTGCTTTTGGGCGATGGGGTTGTTGCCGCGGTGGTTCTGGCCAAGAGCAAGGCGGAGAACTCGGGCTGGATGGTGATTACCACAGGGTGGGCAATGGCGGTGGCAATAGCCGTCTATGCTGTGGGGCGCATCAGCGGTGGGCACATCAATCCTGCCGTTACCCTGGGATTGGCGATGACGCACAAGTTCCCCTGGCACGACGTGCCCAAGTACCTGGCGGCCCAGTTCCTGGGAGCCTTCCTCGGCGCGATCGTGGTGTGGCTCGCTTATCTTGCGCATTGGCCGTTGACCGAAGGTGAGGAGAAGAAACTCGTGATTTTCTGCACCACGCCGGCCATTCGCAAGCTCCATCTAAATCTGCTTACTGAGTTCATCGCCACGTTTGTTCTGATGTTCGGGGTGCTGGCCATTGTCGCCAACACCGCTCCTGGGCAAAGCGGGCTTACCCCCCTTCTGATCGGATTTCTCGTCTGGGCGCTCGGATTGTCACTCGGCGGGCCCACCGGATTCGCCATGAATCCCGCCCGCGACCTTGCGCCACGCCTTGCCCACGCCCTGCTGCCCATCCCCGGCAAGGGCGCTTCCGACTGGGCATACGCCTGGGTGCCGGTTGTTGGCCCGATCATCGGCGGCCTTCTCGGAGCGTTGGCGTATGTGCATATCTTTGGATCCTGAGTTGTGATTCGTCCGTTAAAGATAAGCATGCGTCCTGATTTCCAAATTGCCGTTGGCGGCAGCAAGATCACGTTGGGCGCCCGCACCCTCATCATGGGTGTTCTCAACGTCACTCCGGATTCATTCTCCGACGGCGGACGATACTTTGACTCCGTTCACGCCGTCGAGCACGGTGTGGAGTTGACCTGCCAGGGCGCCGATTGGATCGACGTGGGCGGGGAATCGACGCGGCCGGGGTCGCATCCCATTTCTGCCGAGGAGGCGCTTCGGCGCGTGCTGCCGGTGATCGCGAGCCTGCGGCGCAAGCTGCCAAGCGTTCCCATCTCCATTGATACCACCAAGGCGGAAGTTGCCCGGCAAGCGCTCGAGGCGGGCGCGAGCATTGTGAACGACATCAGCGGCCTGCGTTTTGAGCTGGACCTGGCAGAAGTCGCGCGCCGCCACCGTGCGCCGCTGATCCTCATGCACATGCGCGGGCGGCCGGAAACGATGCAGCGCCAACCTTTCGCGCGGGACATCTGGCGCTCGCTTTCGAGCGGCCTCGAAACCTCCATTCGCCGCGCCCTCGCCGCCGGGATGAAGCGCTCGCAGCTCATCCTCGATCCCGGCCTGGGCTTTGGCAAATCGCGCCGGCAAAACTACGAGATTCTCGCCGGCCTCGCAAGACTTCAGCGTTTCCATCTACCGTTGCTCATCGGCGCCTCGCGCAAATCCTTCGTGCAGGCGATCGTCTCGGGCGAAGGGCTGGATGTTTCGCGCACGCCTGGCCCCGGAGCTCGTTACTGGCCCATCGCCGGCGGGCACGGCAATGAACCAGAGCGCCATCGCGCCGCCACCGAACTGAACAGGGCAAGCCTCCTGACGGGGGATGCGGCCATTGTGGTGGCCGCCATCCTGGGTGGGGCGCACATCGTGCGTGTCCACGACCCCGCGGCAATCCTCCCCGCCGTGCGCGTTGCTGACGCCCTGCTCGCCGCGCGCGGTTAGAACCCACTGCCATGGGTGTTATTTGAAAAGCATGGGCGCCCTTGTGCCATGGCCATCCTGGCCATGCCTTTGCGCGGGCAGGATGCCCGTGGCTCGAGTTTCCACATTTCCTGTTCCACCACCCCGTCGCCCCCCGGCGCCACCCCTCCTCATCTGAGGAGGGGAGCTTTTACCCGAACTCCCCTCCTGAATCAGGAGGGGTGGCGCGGTCGCGCCGGGGTGGTTTTAGGAGCGCAAGCCACAGCGGGGATAAATGTAGAAACTCCGGGCACGGGCAGGATGCCCGTGGCACGTCGGCGGTGAATCTCCAGTGGCTTGCGGGGGGGATTCCCGTTCGCGGCGCGGGTCGAGTATCATGCGGATATGCGCTCGGTGCCATGCTCGCTATTCCCGCGAATTATCCTCCTGGCCGTTCTGCTGGCAGGGACGCCGGCCACGTCGCTGGCGATACCGCGCCCAGGGCCGGAGCCGGGAACGGGTCAACCTCCGCCCGTCATTCTTATTTCCGTCGACACGCTACGCGCCGACCATCTCAGTTGTTACGGCTACACGCGGGTGAATACCCCGCATATCGATTCGCTCGCGCGCGGTGGAACGCTCTTTACCGAGATCAACAGTCAGGCGCCCATCACCTTGCCCTCACACGTATCGTTGTTCACCTCCACCTACCCCTTTGCGAATGGCATCCGTGAGAACGCCCAGGTGCTGCCGCCCGGAGCCGTGAGCCTGGCCACCGTTCTCGCCGCGCACGGCTATAACACGGCGGCCTTCATTGGCGGATATTTTCTCGAGCGCCGTTTCGGTTTTGCGCAGGGATTCCGAACCTACGACAGTCCCTTTGACACGCGCGCGGTGAAGGGCGCACTCGACCTGAAACGCCCGGCGCCCGAAGTGCTGGCGGGTGCTGAGCATTGGCTCGAGCAAAATTCCGGCCCTCCGTTTCTGCTCTTCATTCACCTTTTTGACCTTCACCAGCCCTACGACGCGCCCGCCGCCTACCGCGTGCGCGCCCCGCAGAGCGAATACGACCAGGAGCTGGCTTACGTGGATGACGCGCTGGGGAACTTTTTGCAATTCCTGGCGCTCTCGGGGTTGGACCGCCGGGCGCTGGTGGTGCTGTTCTCCGATCACGGCGAGAGCCTGGGCGACCACGGCGAAAACACGCATGGATACTTCATTTACCGCAGCACGCTGCATGTGCCACTGATCTTCCACTGGCCGGCGACAGCGGAAAATCGAAATTCAAAACTCGAAACTCGAAATTCGCCGCAAGCGGGCGAAGACCGAAACGCGAAAATCGAAAATGGAAAATCGGCGCCCGGTTCGAGTTTCGAGTTTCGAGTTTCGAATTTCGAATTTCGTGTTTCGTCTCCAGCGGGCCTGATCGATGTTGCCCCCACTGTGCTCAGCTTCCTGGGTATTCCATCGCCGGCGAATTTCTGCGGCCACAGCCTGATGGACCTCATGACGGGGGGGAATTCGCCGCCGCGCGAGGTTTACAGCGAAAGCTCCTACGCGCACGACAAGTTTGGATGGGCCCGGCTGCGCAGTCTGCGCTTGGGCAATTATCAATACATTGACGCACCCCACCCAGAGCTTTACGACCTGAAGGCTGACCCTGCCGAACTGCACAATCTCCTGCCTGCTCAAACGGCCCTGGCCACATCATACCGGGAGCGGCTGGCGGCGCTGGTGGCCGTCTACCGTTCCGCGCCGGCGGAGGCCGGGCCCACGGCCGTCGCGCCGGGTTCCGCCGAAAGCTTGCGCTCGCTTGGCTACCTGGACATCACCTCGCCCCATGCCGCGCTCGACGATTCCGGCGTCGATCCCAAGGACCGGTTGTTTGAGTTCCAGCGCTACCTGCTGGCGGGGCACCTGGCGAGGGTTGGCAAAGCAGAAGAAGCCGTCGCGGAATATAAGGCGATCATTGCCGACGACCCGCGCAATTTGCCGACGATGATCGAACTGGCCCGCTCGGATGTGGGGCTGCATCGCTACCTGGGCGCTTCAAAAAAGCTCCAGGCGGCGCTCGCGCTCGACCCCCACAATGTTGAGGCGGAAGAACTGCTCGGCGATATCTGGTTGACGGTGGGCAACCCTGGGCGCGCCTCGACGGAGTTTCACCATCTGCTAACCTTCGCGCCCCAGGATTACGAGGCGCATTTCGGATTGGGCCTCATCGCCGCCCACCAGGGGAAGACCGCCGAGGCCGGTCAGCACTTTCGCGCCGCCCTCGCCTCGAATCCACAGTCCGCCGAAGCGCATTATCAACTGGGTTTGATTCTGGAGGCGCAAAATCAAAAGGAAGAAGCAGCGCGGGAATTTACCGCCGCCCTTCAGATTGATCCCCAGTATAAGGACGCACGCCGCGAACTTGCCAAGCTGAAACCGCCAGGGCCCTGAGTGGCGTAGCGGCGTAGCGCAGGGCAAAGGTCTGCGTTTTCGTGTGGGAAACAGGCATCAAGCAAGGCGACGTGAATCGCAGAGCGGCGCTCTGCGCCAGCACGCCTTCAGCAAATAACCCAACGACATTGCATCTCGAAAAGCGCGGAGGTAGAATCGCGCACAACTGAGCCAGTTGCACTCCCTATGAGCTCTAGAGGAAAACTATGGAGGAGTTTAATTTTTGGTGGTCTAAGAGAGCTCACGAGAGGTGGCGGGCCACACGCAAGAAGGGGTTCGGCTACTGCGTTT
>Ga0326727_10027248_pt1 | contig 10510 bp, 10 predicted proteins | sample MB2enrmetagenome_FD_207643 | JGI IMG/M metagenome (GOLD analysis project Ga0326727, IMG submission 207643) | Lab enriched peat soil microbial communities from McLean, Ithaca, NY, United States - MB29MY | ecosystem: Environmental > Terrestrial > Soil > Wetlands > Peat | place: USA: New York...
ACGTCGCCGGCGGAATGGTGTTCACCGTGTCGGGGCCGATCAGTTCTTCCACGTACATGACGTCGCGGTAGCTGGGATTCTTGGTGCTGGTGCTGGCCCACAGCAGGCGCTGCGTCTGCGCGCCTTTCGCGGCCAGCGCCGCCCAGCGCGGGCTGCTCACGATTTGCCCATAAACGTGGTACGTGAGACGCGCATTGGCAATCGCCACCTTCCCGGCGAGCCCGTGCTGTTTGGCGGCGGGCATGGCGTCGATCTTCGAGTCGATGCGGCTGATGAAGAAACTGGCCACGCTGGCGACGCGGCTGATGTCCCCTCCGGCGGCCGCGCGCGCCTCCAATCCCAACATATAGGCTTCCGCCACCTGTTCGTAAACCGCCTGCGAGAAAAGCAGCGTTACGTTGACGTTGATGCCCTCGCCGATGAGTTGGCGGATGGCCGGAATGCCTTCGGCGGTGCCCGGCACCTTGATCATCACGTTGGGGTGGGAAACCCGGTTCCACAGACGGCGGGCTTCCTCCAGCGTGCCCGCGGTGTCGTGCGCCAGGGTGGGCGAGACTTCGAGGCTGACGTAGCCATCGCGCGCCCTGGTGGATTCGTAAACCGTGGCGAGAATTCCGGCCGCGTCCTGAATGTCGCGCACGGCAATCTTCTCGTAGATTTCTTTGGCGTCGAGGCTGCGCGAGGCGGGATCCGTGAGAATGTCCTGATAGTCGGTGCTGCCGGCGATGGCCTTTTCGAATATGGCCGGATTGGAAGTCACGCCGCGGAGTCCGTCTTCCTGGATAAGGCGTTGCAACTCGCCGCTCGAGATCAGCGTGCGCCGGATGTAATCCAGCCACACGGACTGGCCGTATTGAGCCAGGGTTTGGAGCGGGTTGACCGCAATGGAGGCCGGTATCGTCATGGGGGTTTCTCCTTGGTTACGGGATGCGGTAGCCCTATCATCATGACATTTCGGCGGGAGGTTGGAAAGTGGTTCGGTGCGGGTGCTTAACCGCTCTGGGAATCTCGCAGCTCAGTGCCGAAACTGGCGCAACCTGCCTTTCTCAGCGGTCTCTGCCAGCGGGGCACCCTCAGGGTCCGCCCTCAGGTTTTGACCTTGGCTTTCTTCGCGTCTTCCTCCGCGTGCTCCGCGCCTCCGCGTCAAGTACACAGCTTCTATTGGTTCCGGCTTCACCGGGTTTGGGAGCGGTCGGCGGTAACCGGCTTCCCCACATCGGTTAAGCACCCGTTCGGTGCTGTTCGGTAGAGCGCAGCGCCTGTGTTTCAGCTTGTTATACTGTTAACTTTCGAAGGCCCTGTGTTCACACGGGTTCGGCGGCTATCTTCATGCCTGACGCGAATAACGTAACTATCGTGATTGTAGACGATCATCCGGTGGTGCGCAACGGCTTGAACGCCATGCTTTCCGTGGAGCCCGACCTCGAGATCGTCGGCGAAGCGGGAACCGGCAACGAAGCGCTGTCCCTGTTAAAGACGCTGCGGCCCTCGATCGTGCTGATGGACCTGTTGCTGCCGGATATCGGCGGCGCCGAAGTAATCAGACGGATTTGCACTAATTATTCGGACATTAATTTCATCGTTCTCACCACGGTAGCCGGCGACGAGGAGATCTATCGCGCCCTCGAGGCCGGCGCCCGCGGTTACCTTTTCAAGGATATGGCCCGTAAGGAGCTCATCCAGGCCATTCGAGCGGTCCATCGGGGCCAGCGCTACATTCCGGCCACGGTGGGATCGGCCATCGCCGAAAATCTTCCACGGATGGACTTATCGTCGCGGGAGATCGAAGTGCTGCAACTGGTGGCGGCGGGCTTGCGCAATAAGGAGATCGCCTATCGCATCCATGTCTCCGAAGCCACCGTGAATGCGCATGTGAAACATGTGTTACAGAAACTCAATGCGTCGGATCGCACGCACGCGGTGACTACCGCGCTGAAGCGCGGTATCATCAGGCTCTAAGGGACCACGCAAGAATAACTTCACATCTACTTTGTAGGCCATGTGGCGAAGGCATGTTTCATCGGGGGGCCTGCCGCCGTGCTTCCAAAGGCGTCCCGAGGATCTCGGGACGCGGCCGACGGGGAGTCTGCGCCCCGTCAATGGATGGGAAGTAATTCTGGCGTGGTCCTAAGCGTTCCGCAATCTGGATTACTATTCCGGCAGGGTTTCGATTTCGTCCTGGTTGGGAATCCAGACCCAGTTGCCGTCGATGTCCCATCCGCCGGCTACCACTCCAAGAATGGTGTCGCGGGCGTCGCCAACGAGGGTAAGTTCGGGTTTTTCGTACATGGGTTGTTCTCTCCTTTTATGGTCGTTTTTTTGGGCTATTTCTTTCAAAAATTCTTTTCCCGGGCATCGCGCCGGCTGGTTTCGCTCACGCGCGATCGAGGATTGCCAGGCGCTGCGGATACGCCGCCGGCCCGCTCGGAATCCGCCCTTCGACTTCCACCCAGGCATGTCCGGCGAACGGCGCCAAACGGCACCCGATCACCAGTTCCGCCGGCACGCCATACGCGCGCAGCAGGCGGGTGGCGGCGATGGAACGCTGCAGACACAGCACCCGTTTCCAGTAAAAGGCCGCGGCCCAGTCCACCGCCTGCGAAATCGCGACATCCAATCCGTCCGCCGGCTTGCGGGCCGGATCGGCCTTCGGCAGGCCGCGGCGAACGGCTCGAAAACCCCCCACGCCGGCGACCATGTCGTACCTCAGCAGTTCCCATAATGCGCGTAACTTCAGGACGGCGTGGGTGGATCGCATATTATTCTCCAACGCGGCGCACTACAAAGCCCTGCGTCTCGAGTTGCGCCACAAATGCCGCCGTGTCCAGCGCTGCCTGGTCCGCGGGCACGCCGTACTCGCGGCCGATCTCGGCAGCCATCGCCGCCAGCTCCCGGCGGCCGCCCAGCCCTTTCCAAATCGCCGCTCCAATACGATTGGAGCGGAAGACCATTCCACTGCGCAGGTTGAGGAAGACGACGCCGTCCTCCTGCAGCGACGCGCGCACGTCGGGTGATGGAATCACGGAGTATGCGTGGCCGGCTTCTCCGTTCCCCACGCGCGGCGCAAGCTTTGTTTTGGTTTTGAAACTTGTTAGCAGGCGCTCGATCCGAAGTAACATGTCTGAGTCAGGATACGATACTCGCGTTGCCGTTCTATATGAATTAATATGATTTCTGTCTTAGCTTTTCTTAGCGAATTTGTTGTACACCGGAATGATGAACATGCGCAGCTTTAGGCAGGCTTGACAAAACACGAAAGTCTTATCGGTCCCATCGGTCCCATGAGTACTGGTACATTTATGAAATCGCGGCGTGTCGCGCCGGGCACTAAGCATGTAAGATATGGGGTGCCCGTACTATGACCCGGGTGACTGTCGCGACCTGCCTCCTGATCTCGGTCAGTTCACTCAGTGCTCTCGATCCACGCCTTACCCCAGCGCAATACCTGCACGTCAGTTGGACACAGGAACAGGGCAATGCGCTCCCCGAGATCAGGGCGCTGGCGCAAACTGCGGACGGCTATCTCTGGTTGGGAACCGATGCCGGCCTGGTGCGATTCGATGGCATGCGCTTCGTCCCGCTGGAGGCGCCGTCCGGAGAGAAACCCAATGTCCTATCCCTGCTGCCGTCCGCGGACGGAGGTCTGTGGATTCGTACCTTGAATGCCATCACCCGTCTGTATCGCGGCCGCCTGGTGCCCTACCCCCAAGCAGACCGCTGGCTCGCGGGCTCGAATCACTTCGTATCGCTCGATCATGCCGGGAACCTTTGGCTGGTCCGTGTCAGCGATCCCCGCCAGGCAGGCGAATTGCTTCCCAGCGGTGAGCTTCACATCTACGGCGCGAAAGACGGACTGCCGGACCGCGACATAACTACCATTTTCGAGGACGGCAATTCCCGTCTCTGGATTACCACCGACCGCGAACTCTGCCGGTGGTCGCCCGGACATGCGGCCGCGTGCATGGCGTTTCCGCGGGCCGACATTTTGGCCATCCCGGGCCACGGCGCGGCGGACTTGCTGATCGGGGATCCTTCCCGCGCGAGCGGGCCTCCCTTTTCCGGCAGCCCACTGAAATCTATTGACGAGTTGTTATCAAACCCGCACATGGCGCCGCGATACCTGACGTCCGATCGCGATGGCAGTGTGTGGATTGGAACGCTGGGCCAGGGTTTGATACGGGTGGCCGGCGGGAAACTGGAACGATTTACGCGCTCGAACGGTCTCTCGAGCGACGACGTGCGGGCCATCCTGGAAGATCGGGAACATGACCTCTGGGTGGCAACCGCCCGCGGACTGGATCGCCTCCGCGACCCGCAAGTCTTACACCTTTCCACCGCGGATGGACTCTCCAATAACCTGGTATTGGCCGTCGCAGCGGCGGCCGATGGAGGCACGTGGGTGGGCACCGCCGCCGGCCTGGATCGCGCCGTGGCGGGCGGGGTCGCCAGGTACGTCGCCGGTTCCGGGTCCCCCAACGGCATGGTGCTTTCTCTGTGCGAGGATCCGTCCGGGATACTGTGGACCGGAACAACCGGGGGCTTCGGATATTACGCCCACGGCCGCTTCAATGAGGTGCGCACAAACGAAGGCTCGCCGTTGCTCATGGTCTTCGCCATCGCCCGCGATCCGCGGGGTCCCGTCTGGCTGGCGGATGGCCGGCAGGGACTATTCACTGTGCATGACGGCGCCGCCGAGCGCGCCTCCATACCTGGCTTGCAGACGAACGATTTGTACCAGCTTCATTTCAGCCGGGCTGGTGTTCTGTGGATCGGTTATTTCCACGGCGGGGTGGCTGCGGTTCACGGGGACGGCGTCGAGCGGTTCACCTCGCGTGACGGACTGGCAGGAGGCGCCGTCCAGGCAATCGCCGAGGACCGTTCCGGATCCATATGGGTCGGCGCCCCGGAGGGGCTCAGCCGCTTCCGAAACGGAGTCTGGACCACATGGGGAACGCGCCAGGGCGTTCCCGAGGGAGGCATCTGTGGAATGGTCGAAGACGAGCACGGCTGGCTGTGGTTCATGAGCCCGCAGGGTCTCTCGCGGCTGAACCGCGACAGCTTGAATCCGTCTCCGCGCGCGCTCCCGCAAAACCTCGAATTCACGCCCTACGGTCAAAGCGATGGCGAGCGGCTTGCCGGCAAATCGCTGATGGCCAATCCCCGCTGTGCCCGGTCGAGCGACGGCCGCCTGTGGTTCGGCACGGAAAACGGAGTCGCCATCGTCGATCCGGAGCGCATACGGACCAATCGGCTTCCTCCACCAGTGGCCATCGAAGAGATGGTCGTGGATGGCAATCCCCTGGACATCGCGATGGGCTCCGAGTTGCCCTTTCGCGGACGCCACGTGCACATCCGTTACACCGGTTTGAGCCTTATGGTCCCCGAGCGCGTCCGCTTCAAGTACATACTCGAGGGCTCCGATCGCAAGTGGACGGATGCCCGCGATGTGAGAACCGTCGACTACGTCAACCTCTGGCCGGGGCACTACCGCTTCCGCGTGCAGGCCTCGAACAACGACGGCGTCTGGAACCTCACCGGCGCTTCTCTGGCCTTTCGCATCGAACCTTATTTCTACCAGACCACCTGGTTTGCCGCCTTGTGCGCATCCGTGCTGGCGCTGATGGCCTGGGCCGCTTACCGCATGCGAGTGCGTGTGTTGGTGATGCGTTACGAAGCCATCGCCAGCGAGCGGGCGCGCCTCACGCGCGAGTTGCACGACTCTCTTCTGCAAGGCTTCGTAGCCGTGGTGTACCAACTGGAAGCGGCGGCGCGCCAGATCGTCACCTCGCCGGAGGCCGGCAAGCAACGGCTGGGGCGTGCCATCGAACAGGCGGACCAGGCCTTGGGGGAAGCCCGCCGCACCATGCTGGCCATGCGCCTTCCGGCGCTCGAGAGCCACACTCTGCCGGAAGCTCTTTGGGAAATCGCGCATAGCCTTATCGAGGGCAGCGAAATCCGCTTTCACCTGGACGTGAAAGGGCGCGTTCGCCAGCTTCCCTACGAGATGCAGGCCAACGTTTTTGTGATTGCCCGCGAGGCCATCGCCAACGCCGTGACTCACGCGCGTCCGGCCCGCATCCTGGCGGGGCTGGCTTATTCGGCGAAGCAGGTCCGGTTGACCGTGGAAGACGATGGCGATGGATTCGATGTCGCGGAGGGCTTGGCCAAGGAGGGCCACTGGGGCATGACCGGAATGCGCGAACGCGCCAATCAGATGGGCGCCACGTTTTCGGTGTCCAGCTCTCCCGGCCGCGGGACCATAGTCGAACTGGTCGTGCCGTCCAAAGCTTGAGTGCCGCCCTCCCGGTTCCTGAGCCAGAATTCGAACAATAGAATCTGCCGCAATTGAATCTCGTTGCAGTCCAGACCCTGGGCAAACCTTTGCAGCCGATCGAGCAGAGTGTCGCGTTCCACGAACCCCCGCTCCACGCTGCGGATTTTTCCGGGCTCCGCCAGAAGCGTCGCGGCCAACGGCAGCAGCGCCTGGCGAAAGGGCTGTTCATAAGTCTCTTTGGATTTGCGGTTGACGATCGCGGGCGGAAGAAGGTTGGCGAAGGCGCGGCGCATCAAACGCCGCTGCTCGTTGGGACGGCACACCTGGCCGGGCGGAATCGAAAGCATGAATTCCACCAGGGGACGGTGGGCGTAGGGATGCGACCAGGAGAGATGTTCGAGCGGCTCGGGTGTCTGCAAGGCGTGCCCATCCAGTACCTGGCTGAACATGCGAAAACGGCGCCGCCGGCTGGGCATGGCTTCCCGCCACTCCCGGCGGCCGGCGGGCTCCTCGCCCGCGGCCGGAAGAAGCGCGCGCATGCGGGAGGTTAGCGAATCCATCTTGGTAAACCGTCCCGCTCTGGCGAACGGATCGACCAGCGCAGGAGCCGTCCAGGAAAACCAGACCGTTCGCGCCGCCCGCCACAGGATCGGGAAAACCGGAGTATAGATTGCCTGGCTCCAGGCAAATGCCTCGCGGAATGCCGCTCCCATGCGGCCCTGCTGGAGATAGTCGGCCACCTGCTCGCTGTCGTCTCCCATGTTGCCCATGATGAAGTCGCCGAGCTGGCCCGTGAGCAGTACGCCGGCGCCCAGGTTCTCCATGCGCCGCGCGAGTATCTCGAGCCTGGGTATCCACCACGCGGGATACGCGCCGCCGGTTTCGCCTGCCGTCACCAGGGGCACATCCTGCAAATCGAAGTGGATTCCCTCCAGCCCGCAGACGCGCTCCACTTCGCGAATGTACCGTTCGTCCCGGCTTCCCGGATGCAGGTAGCTGAAGGTGACGGGTTTCGCGGGCGCCGCCAGAAGCCGGTCGCACATGCACACGATGGATGAAGAATCCAGGCCCCCGCTGAGTTCCGCGCAGACGGGCGGGCCGCCGGCCAGCCGCACTCGAACCGCTTCTGCAAACAGCGTCCTCAGGCCTTCCTCGTAATCCCGGCCGTCCTCCAGGCGCAGTTCCCGATGGGCGGGCAGGCGCCAGAAAGGCTCGATCGAAAATGCTTCCGGCGAGACGCGGACCGCGTGGCCGGCTGGAACCTGGTGGATGCCGGCATAAGGCGTGAGCCGGGGCGCTGCCCGGCTCATCAAGAACCGCGCGGCATACTCTTCGTCCAGGGCCGTCGTCCCGGTCCGTTCGACGAGTTCCGCCAGCGAGGAGGACCAGGAGAGACGATGCGCATCGCGGCGGTAATACAGCGGACGTATCCCCGCGTAGTCGCTGGCCAGCACCACGCTCTTCGACCGCGCGTCCCAGATCGCCAGGCTCCAGTCGCCGATCAGGTTTCGCAGGCCCGCGATTCCTTCCGCCTGATAGTGTCCCAGCGCGGCCATGGCACTGTTGCCGCCCGGCCGGCTGGCTTCGCGGCTGAGCGCCAGCCAGAGGCTGTCCCGATTGTCGAGGCGTCCATGCCACGTCGCCACGCTGCCATCCGATGAGACGGCGCGGCTTTGATCGGCGGGCGCATCGAAACGCGAGGGAGATTGCGCCATCAGCAGTCCCGCGGCGCTCGATAGTTCCACGGGATCGGCCGCCAGGCGCGGGCGTGCCCGCTTCAGGGAGCCTTCGTCAGTCTCTGGAACGGGCCGGAAATCGAAGTAAAGGACACCGGCGATCACGCTCTTTCCATCATCGCATCGATCGCGCGAGGGGGGGCGTCGGCGCCATATCGGGCGAATTCGTAGGAACTCCAAATCAGCTCCATCACGATCGCCAGCTCCTTACGGTTGCGAGGGGCATACACCATCACCAGGGCTCGCGGCATGGCGCAGATACGAACCGCGGGATGCTGTTCCGCCCACCCCATCGCGACGGCGGACCGGCGTATCGAATTCGGCAGGGTGAGGTGAATACTGCCCTCCGGCGGCGGATGCAAATGACAGAATTCGTGACTATCGATGAAAGCGACGGGTGGTCCCCCCGCAAACTCGTCGGGCAGGCAAAGCGCCACGCTTAGGGGAGAGGCCATTCGGCTCTGTTGCGGCCGGACGTGCGGTAGTCTCAGGCAGCGATCCACCAGTTCCTGGACTATTTCCGGTGGAGGCCACTGCTCCAGTTGCCTGTGCGGAAGGTCGCGACAAGTTCGGGGACGAGGTCCGAATCTGGGCGGCGGCGCGAACGTCCGGTCTTCCCAGGTCTGCAGTTGTGCCATTCAGTCTGTCCACACCTGAATACAGGATAGGCCCACGCGAACCGCCGCAAAACCCCATACTTAGAAATCCGGTCATGCTCAAATCTGATAATGCGACTCTCATTTCTTTCGAAGTCGGGGATAGTAAACCGGTTCCCTGAATCGCCGAAAGTTTGACAAACGCACCACGGGGTATGTGTGTTAGAATTTGGAGGGGTACGGGAGGCAGTCAGGCGCGGTCCCCATATTGAATGGCCGCTGACTTTTGGCGCTTCTCAGGAGAAGAAGCAAAATGGACTTTTCAAATGCCCTTCAAGAATTGTATGCCGAGAAAGAAAAACTGGAACACTCTATTGCCTTATTAGAGGAACTCCAGAATAGCCAGGTTTCACGCCCATCGCGGGTCCAGGCCAAGAGCCGGCGCGGGCGCCGGACGATGGGCATCGAGGAGCGGCGCCAGGTTTCCGCGCGAATGCGAACGTATTGGGCCAATCGGCGGAGCCAGGAAGGCCGCTAGCCGGCACTTCCGCGCGGTGGGGCGCGCTTATCGCGTTTGCCAGCGGGTGTCATGGCACTTGAGCCTGAGCGTCTCCTCTATTTGCGGCTGGGTGTCCCGCATTGCCGGAAAGAGCTCCAGAATCGCCTTCCGGTAACGCGAGACGGCTCTTGCATATTTGCTCGCGCACCGGTGTATTCTTGCCGCGGAGAAGTCTCCAGAGCCGCCTTCTAGCAGGCGCATCAGGTCGGCATGCAGAATTTCCACTTCGGCAAGCAGGGCCCCGATGCCATCTCCGGATCCGACAGCTTCCGTTGGTCGTAGCATCAGTGCCCGCGATTTGATCTGCAATATCACTCTGTACAAAAAATAACAGGGACACGCTGTCTTATGTTCACCCGTCCTGATATACCGCACATCATCAATTTTACCTACGCAAGAATACTAAGGAATATTCCTTAAGAAGTAAAATGGTGGACAGCAATCTGCCTAGGTAATATGAAGTAGAAGAAATTAGCAACGCTCCATGGCGTGGATAAATTCGACTGTTTCGACCCTTTCCAGTTTGCTTCCGGCCTTGATCGCTTCGGTCATTCTCCCCATGGCCCAAGGCGCAGTTTACCCGCAGGGCGGGAAGATCTCCGGCACGGGAGCCGGCGGGCACGGCTCTCCAGGGCAGTGCCGCAGCGGTCTCTTCAGATGGGAGCACCGTCATCCTCAGATGACGCCGGCGATGCCGACGGCCCGTTTGCGGGCATGGTGCTGCCGGGGACGGCGACCATCTCCAACAGCCAGCGCTCGGTCGCCGGAACGGGAAGCTCCGTGGCCGCCACCGGAAACACCCCCACTTTGACCCTGCCGATTACCTTCAAACCGGCTTTTGCCCGGAACCAGTTGTTCTTCCTGGCGGCGCGGAACGCCGCCATGAACTCCGGCTGGCAGGCCGTGGGGTTGGTGGCGGTGCCGTAACGCGCCCGCACACTGTCTTCGCGTTTCCACTCGCGGCGCGATGCCGGCCGCTCCAAACAAAAGGACTGCGAAGTGGCGGCCGGAATGCACCGCGCGCCGGCGGCAGGTGAGCACTATGTTTGGTTCGCCGAAACGCTCCGCACTTCTCTCCGGGCTGATTCATGCGGCTGCCATCGTGTTGATCGTGGCCGCAACTCGCATGTCCCCTCCACCGGCGGCGCCGCGGTCCACCGTTTTCTACGTCACCATCGATGTTGGCAAATACCTCCCGCCGGTCCGCAGCACCGGCGGCGGAGGCGGCGGCGCGGGCGACCTGACCAGGGCCAGCAAGGGCAGACTTCCCCGCCTGGCGGCTCGCCAGTTCACTCCACCCGCCGTGGTCGTCACCAACCTCCATCCCATCCTGGCCATGGAACCC
>Ga0326727_10027249_pt1 | contig 10510 bp, 8 predicted proteins | sample MB2enrmetagenome_FD_207643 | JGI IMG/M metagenome (GOLD analysis project Ga0326727, IMG submission 207643) | Lab enriched peat soil microbial communities from McLean, Ithaca, NY, United States - MB29MY | ecosystem: Environmental > Terrestrial > Soil > Wetlands > Peat | place: USA: New York...
GAGACGGCCCATCTGTTCGAAAAGGTAAGCGGCGACACCCAGTTATTTCGGAAGATCGAGGGCCTGTGATGAAGGTGATTGCCGTCAAACGCAACCCGAAAGCCTATTCGTGCAAGGCATATCTAGTTTGAAAGCAACTTCTCATGAGAGAGTAGGGAAATCGGATATGTGACCGGGAAATTCTCATTTCGAAAGAGTGTTTTTCTTACAACTAACCAGTGAGTAGGCGAAGGAGGCAAAGTAAATGTTCAAAAACATGAAAATTGGATTGCGGATGGGGTTGGGTTTCGGAGTGGTCGTAGTCTTGATGATCGCCTTGGGTCTGTTTGCCATGAACAGACTTGGAGCAATGGATCAGGGGACAAACCTACTGGTAAACGACAGATGGCCTAAGACCGTCATAAGCAACGAAATAGTAAAAGCACTGGACGACGCGGTAATATCGGTGTCCACTGCCATCTTGCAGGACGACGCCGGTGAAGTGAAAAAAGAACTGGAATATACTGCTCGTCTGAGAGCAGATACCACGAAGAAAATCGAAGAGCTTACCAGGACAATCAAAACCGAAGAGGGCAAGGCCGCTCTAAAGGCTGTAGTGGATAGCCGCGCCAAGTACGGTGGAGCGCTGGACGAAGTTATTCGACTCATAGAATCGGGCGCAAAGGATCAGGCAAAGGCCATTGTTCTCGGCCGGCTGCGTCCTTTAGGTGTGGACTATAGCAACTCCGTTGGCAGCCTCGTCAACGTAGTGGGCAAACTGGTGGAGCAAGCGGGAAAGGAAGCGGAAGAATCCTTTTACCTCACTCGAACCATGATAATCATCGCTTTGGGCGGATCGATCGCGCTGGCCATGTTCATCATATTCTTCGTTACCCGCAGCATCACCAGGCCTTTGAGCGAAGCGGTGGCCATCAACAATAAACTTGCCGAAGGCGATCTGAGTATCGCTGTGAATATCAGCCGCGGCGATGAAGTCGGACAACTCCTTGCAGCCATGAAGAACATGGTCGATAAGCTCAAACAGATCATGAGCGATATCAACATGCTGAGCGACGCGGCCGTCGATGGAAAGCTCGCCACGCGGGCCGACGCTTCCAAACACGCCGGCGATTATCAGAAGATCGTGCAGGGAATCAACGATACTCTCGATGCCGTTATCAACCCCTTGAACGTTTCTGCAGAATATGTGGACCGGATCAGCAAGGGAGACATTCCTCCGAAAATCACCGATGAATACAAAGGTGATTTCAACGAAATCAAGAATAACCTCAATTCATGCATCGATGCGGTCAAAGCCCTTGTTGCGGATGCCAATGCGTTGGAGTTTGCAGCCGTGGAAGGCAAGCTGGCCACACGGGCGGATGTTACGAAGCACCAGGGGGACTTCCGTAACATCATGGAAGGGGTGAACAATACCCTGGATGCGGTGATCGGACCTCTGAACGTAGCGGCTGAATACGTTGACCGGATCAGTAAGGGTGAAATACCGCCGAAGATTACCGACGAATACAGCGGCGATTTCAACGAGATCAAAAACAACCTCAACAACTGTATCGATGGACTGGGCGGCCTGGTGGAATGCAATGCCGTGCTTCAGAGGATGGCCGTCAACGATCACACCAGGAAGGTCGAAGGAAAATATGTGGGGCTCTTCGCTTCCGTGTCCGAAGCCACGAACCTGGTGAGGACACGGTTGCTTGCGGTAACGAGGATGTATACCAACCTGGCCATGGGCGACACTTCGGACCTGGCTGAGTATGAGAAAATCGGGAGGCGCAGCGACGAGGACGTCCTCATCCCTGCGATCGTCAAATGTATGCGAAACATCAACCTGCTGATCGATGAAATGACCGTGCTGTCGACGGCCGCCGTTGCTGGCAATCTGGCCACACGGGCGGATGCAGCCAAACATAACGGAGACTATCGCAAGATCGTGGAAGGGGTGAACAATACCCTGGATGCGGTGATCGGGCCTCTGAACGTAGCGGCTGAATACGTTGACCGGATCAGTAATGGCGATATTCCCCCCAAGATTACCGATGAGTACAAAGGCGATTTCAACGAGATCAAAAACAACCTCAATAACTGTATCGATGGATTGGGGGGCCTGGTGGAATGCAATACCGTGCTGCAGAGGATGGCCGTCAACGATCACACCAAGCAGGTTGAAGGAAAATATGTGGGGCTCTTCGCTTCCGTGTCCGAAGCCACGAACCTGGTGAGGACACGGTTGCTTGCGATAACAAGGACGTTTAACGACCTGGCAATGGGCGATACTTCGGACCTGGCCGAGTATCAGAGAGTCGGAAAGCGCAGCGATGAGGACGTCATCGTCCCTGCGATGATCAAATGCATGCAAAACATCGAGCTGCTGATCGAGGACATGACCGCGTTGTCGAGTGCTGCGGTTGAAGGCGACCTGGACAAACGCGCGGACGCCGGTAAGCACAACGGAGGCTATCGCAAGATAGCTGAAGGAGTCAACCATACCCTGGAGGCGGTCATCGGCCCGTTGCAATTGGCTGCAAGCTATGTGGATCAAATCAGCAAGGGAATCAACCCGCCGAAAATCACCACCGAATACAAAGGGCAGTACAATCTCATCAAGAATAACCTTCATATACTGATTGACGCCATGGAGGAGGTGACCACAACCGCAGAGGAAATAGCGTCGGGAAACCTCACGGTCAAGGTCAAGGAACGATCCGCGCAGGACAAGCTGATGCAGGCTATGGCTAAGATGGTCAGCAGTCTAACTGAAGTAGCGTCAAACATTCAGACAGTTGCGAATCAGGTCATGACGGGAAGCCAGGAAATGAGCGCCAGTTCCGAGCAGTTGTCCCAGGGTGCGACGGAACAAGCGGCATCGGTCGAAGAGGTGTCTTCTTCCATGGAGCAAATGGCGGCCAACATCAAGCAGAATTCCGACAATGCCCAGCAGACCGAGAAGATCGCGCTCAAGGCTGCCGAAGACGGAAAAGAGGGGGGCAAGTCGGTCCTGGAGACGGTTGCAGCGATGAAGGAAATCGCGGGCAAGATCTCCATTATCGAGGAAATTGCTCGCCAGACCAACCTGCTGGCGCTGAACGCCGCCATTGAGGCGGCGCGCGCCGGTGAACACGGGAAGGGATTTGCCGTGGTAGCCTCCGAGGTACGCAAGCTCGCCGAACGGAGCCAAACGGCGGCGGCCGAAATCAATAAACTGTCGGCTTCGAGTGTTCAAGTCGCGGAAAAAGCCGGTGAGATGCTGGCAAGAATGGTTCCTGATATTCAGAAAAACGCGGACCTGGTGCAGGAGATCACAGCCGCGAGCAACGAGCAGTCTTCAGGGGCGGGCCAGATCAACAAGGCCATTCAGCAACTGGATCAGGTCGTGCAGCAGAACGCTTCGGCATCCGAGGAGATGGCTTCGACGGCTGTCGAGTTGTTGGGCCAGGCCGAGCAACTTCAGAACACTATTGCATTCTTCAAACTTAATGGCGGCTCTGCCGCAGCGAAAACAGGCATTGCGGCCACAGGCAAACAGGCTAAAGCAGTGCAGAAGACACACTCGGCGCATTTAAAACACGCCGCGTCCGGGAAGTCCAACGGAGGCGCACAAGCCGGTGGTGTGTCTCTGAATCTGTCGAAGGAAGCCAAGGCAGACACAGCCGACGAAGAGTTCGAGAGATATTAGGGAGGAGCTGAAATGAGTGTATCTTCAATAACCGAGACAAGTCAGTATCTCACCTTCAAGCTCGACGAGGAGGTGTTCGCACTGGACATAGCAAAGGTCCGGGAAGTTCTCGACTTCACATTGATTGCAAAAGTGCCGCAGACTCCTGAGTTCATGCTGGGAGTGATCAACCTCCGGGGAACCGTGGTGCCGGTGGTGGATATGCGTTTAAAGTTCGGAATGACCGGGGCGGAGACGACGGTAAATACCTGCATCATCATCGTGGAGATCGAGGTCGACGGAGAGAACACCGTACTCGGTGCTCTGGTCGATTCGGTGCAGGAAGTGATGGACCTCGATCCCGACCAGATTGAGCCGCCCCCGCGTATCGGGACCCGCTTGAATACAAAGTTCATCAAGGGAATGGGTAAACGGGACAATCACTTCATAATCATCCTGGATATCGACAAGGTATTCTCTGCAGATGAACTTGCCATGGCGCGCGACATGGGTGAGGAAGCCGCCGCGTGATTGGAGGTCCAGGATCGACAGGACTCACAGGATTTAAACTGTACAAGGGTGGGCACAACCTTATATGTGCCCACCAATGCACCTTGGAAACAGCCTTATCCATTAATCCTGCAAATCCTGTCTTAAAGCTTTTCTCCGCGTTCTCTGCGTCTCTGCGGTGAACCCTCACTGCGTTTCGGGTCCGCGCTGTCCGTACGCGTCGCATTTGACGCGTATAGTTGGGCGCCCGATCTGTTGTGAGGGCGCATGTTTGACGGTTGGAGGGAATCGTCTTTGCCTGAAAATACGAACGGGATTTCGGGGGGCAGAATCTTCTCTGTGCAGATGTCGGATAAGGTCTTCGCGCGCCTGAGCGAATTTATTCGAGATTCATGCGGCATCAGATTGCCTCCCGCCAAGAAGATGATGCTCGAAGGAAGGCTTCGTAAGCGGTTGCGTGCTCTTTGTATCGAGTCCTTTGAGAAGTACTGCGAGTATCTTTTCAGCTCCAGCGGGTCACAGTCGGAATTTATCCACATGATCGACGTTGTAACCACCAATAAGACCGATTTCTTTCGGGAGCCCGATCATTTTGATTACTTTTTAGAAAGGGTTCTTCCGGAGTTGGCCCCTCTACACGGGTTTGGGAAAAAGTTCAACGTGTGGAGCGCCGCATGCTCAACCGGAGAGGAGCCCTACACGCTGGCAATGGTTCTGAGTGAGTTCGCCGAAAGTTGTCCGGGGTTTAGCTTTTCGATCCTTGCAACCGACGTCTCCACGGCGGTATTGGAAAAAGCAAGGTTGGGCATATACGAGCATGACAGAGTGATTCCGATTCCTATGATACTTCGAAAAAAGTATCTTCTTAAAAGCAAGAAAAAGGACAAGGGACTGGTGCGAATCGCACCGGAGTTGAGGAACTCAGTGCGATTCAGAAGGCTTAATTTTCTGGAAGAAGAATATGGAATAAACGAACCGATGGCTATCGTGTTTTGCCGCAACGTCCTAATATATTTTGACAGGCCTACACAGGAAAAGCTGCTGAATCGACTATCGCGGCATCTGATGTCCGGGGGATATTTGTTTGTGGGCCATTCGGAGAGCCTCCACGGTATGGATTTGCCCCTGGTCCAAAGGGCAGCCACCATTTACAGGAAGCAGTGATGGATTCAGACTGCCAAGGGCCGGTGAATTGAAGAAGAGGATAAGGATTCATATCGGTGGATTTCATGCCAGCAAGACGCCGACGATCATCGAGACCCTTCTCGGCTCCTGTGTGGCCGTCTGCCTGTACGACTCCGTAGCGCGAATTGGAGGTATGAACCACATCCTGCTACCGGGAAGGGCCGATCTGAAACTCTTCGACAATGTGGCCCGTTACGCCATAAATGCCATGGAGTTGTTGATCAACAGGGTCATGACCATCGGGGGGAAAAGACAGCGTTTGGTCGCAAAGGTTTTTGGCGGGGCACATGTTCTGCCGGCTATATCCCAGGAGAACGGGACGGGCACGAAGAACTCCGAGTTTGTCCTCGAGTTCCTCCTAATGGAGACCATCTCCATTGTGAGCCGGGATTTGGGGGGGCATGACACCCGAAAGATCTACTTCCACACAGACAGCGGTGAAGTTTTTCTGAAACGTATCCCTTTCACTCGCTACCCGAATATCAATTTTGAAGAAAGAAGAATTCTGGAATTGGCACGAAGGAAGGCCGAAAAATCGGGAGATGTTGCTCTGTTCGACTGAAAGGGAGCCGGAATGCCGCGTGTTCGTGATGCGAACCGCGTTCTGCCAAAGGGTATCGGCAATTACCATGGAGTACTTCGGATGAGTAAGAAAATCAGGGTATTGGTTGTTGATGATTCGGCGGTGGTCCGCCAAACACTTGCTGAAATACTTTGCTCCGATCCCCGGATCGAGATAATGGCGACAGCCTCTGATCCTTTCATCGCGGCGGAAAAGATATGCCATGAGGTCCCTGATGTCATCACGCTGGATGTCGAGATGCCGCGTATGGACGGCATCACCTTCCTCGAGAAGCTGATGGCTCAGCATCCCATCCCTGTAGTGATATGTTCGAGTCTGACTGAGAGAGGTTCCGAGACTACGTTGAAGGCGCTGGAATACGGGGCGGTGGAGATCATTCAAAAGCCCAGGCTTGGCACTAAACAGTTCCTCGAGGAATCCAGGGTTCGCATCTGCGATGCAGTAAAAGCCGCCTCCCAGGCCAAGATCAAACGCATTAGCGAGCGAAGCAAAGTCGAGCCGAAACTAACCGCTGACGCCGTCATCGAGAAGTCGAAGACGAGGGCTATGATCGAAACGACCGAAAAGGTCGTTGTCGTAGGAGCCTCCACCGGGGGGACCGAGGCATTGCGGGTTTTGTTGGAATCACTTCCTCCCGACGCCCCCGCGACAGCGATCGTACAGCACATGCCGGAGCATTTCACGGCCGCCTTTGCAAGGCGCCTCGACGGAATCTGCCGGATTTCCGTTAAAGAGGCGGCGGACAATGATACGCTGATCCGGGGACGCGCGCTGATAGCCCCCGGCAATCATCACATGCTTCTCAAGCGAAGCGGCGCCCGCTATTTCGTGGAAATTAAGGACGGTCCACTTGTCTGCCGTCACCGTCCCTCCGTGGACGTGCTGTTTCGTTCCGCTGCCCGCTACGCAGGTAAAAACTGTGTGGGCGTCATCATGACGGGGATGGGGGACGACGGCGCAAGAGGCATGGGCGAAATGAAGGAGGCAGGGGCAGTTACTATCGCCCAGGATGAGAAGTCCTGTGTCGTGTTTGGTATGCCGCAGGAGGCGATAAAGCGCGGGGCTGTGGACCGGGTCGTTTCACTTGAAAATATCGCGCAGCAGATCCTGAGATCCTGCGGCACACGATAACAAGGTGTGTGAGGTTCTGCTCAAGATTCCTCCGGGATTGGGCCGTCTTTGACTGCGAGGAAGCCATGAAGGCAGAGATTCGAAAGGGTGATGCGATAGAGGAAATCGAGACGCAAGAGCGCTGTTACATTTCAGAGGTCGCTAACGATTCCGGCGACGAATTCGTGTCCATCGCTCGCGCCAGAGTTGGAGTTGGAGTAACCACCGCTTTACATCGTTTGAAAGGAGTGGCGGAGAGATACGTGATTGTTTCAGGAATCGGTCGCGTAGAGCTTGGCGGGCATGATCCCATCGAGGTGACCGAGGGCGATGTTGTGAGAATTCCAGCCGATACCGGTCAGCGCATAACCAATGTCGGGACCGGAGATCTTATCTTCTACTGCATATGCACTCCTCCCTTCCACCCGGACTGCTACCGGTCTCTTGAATGAACGTGAGACGCCGTGAGTGAGCCGAGCGTTATAAAAAAGTTGGCATGAATCCCCGAACCTGGAAATGCAGATTCGCGGATACCTTATTTTATCAGATCACAGGGGCAGGTCCGGTCCGTAACGGTTTTGCACCTTTCCCCCGAAGTCCTCAAAGGACCCCCTTTTTTATGTGCCAGCTCTCAGACATGTTTACACGCGGAACAAATTCTCCATAAGCAGCTGATAACCTCAATTTCCGCTATACCGAAATAAATCGGAAGCCTCGGGGGGTTCCTGCCAGAACACGACGTTTCCACTTCTGGGATCGTATCGGCACGCGATCTTGCGGGTGAGGTCAAATCCAGCATCGAGCATTTCTTCCCTGCAATAATCCTGGAATGCCTCTACCGTCCATCCTTTATGCGGATGAGGCGGCGCATTATCGAAGAAAAAACTCTTATGAGTACGAAAGACAGGGTAGTGCATTTTTAACTCCACATTTCCAGCAGCCATAAGGCAGTTGAGCTTGATGGCATCATTGTTTTTCTTGACTGTTTCGTTCCTACCAAAGTTCCAAAGCGCGCGCAGACCTCACAAACAGGGCTTAGCAAGGAGTGAGCCAAAATGTGGATATTACCGTAAGGGTGGGTTTAAAATAGGATCATATACCCATCGGTCGGCAAAGTGGGTTGATATTCTTTCACCATTTTCGGACAAGAGTCAAAATTGTGACAAAATGTGCAACTTTTCCGTGCTTACTTTGGCGACTTCGCCTGTATACCGGCGGCCTCGCGGGGGGCGACAAGATTACCCGGTATCAAATGGGGTCGAGCCAGGTCGCGCAGAAACTCAAACGCATGGACCGGGAATTTGCATTCATGCGGGAGGAGCACCGTGCAATGGGCGGTAGTTTCCAGGTTTGGGCAGGTAGTCTTCCGTCTATTGCCATGACGAGGCCCTGAACTTATCAGTGAATAAGCTGGACATCGGACCGCCAGTGCCTGCACCTGGAGGCAATTCCGTAAAGCAGTCTATTTAAGCAGTGATTGAGGGCAGACCATGGGGAAACACCTTGTTTTGGTTGGAGGAGGCCATGCTCATCTAACCGTGCTGGCCCATCTCGGGTGTTATCTCGGGCGCGGCCACCGGGCGACTCTAATCAGCCCCTGCCGTTATCATTACTACTCGGGTATGGGGCCCGGCATGCTTTCCGGCTTCTACGAACCAAGGCAAGTCCGCTTCAACATCCAGAGAATGGTCCAAGAGCGCGGGGGGCAATTCATCGAGGCCGGAGTCGCAGTGGTTGATCCTGTGGCCCAGAAGCTCTATTTGGACAACGATGCGCAAGTATCATACGATATAGCATCTTTCAACATCGGCAGCGTGGTACCCACCGCAGGGCTTGCCGCTACCGATGAGCATGTTTTCAGCGTTAAGCCCATCCTCAATCTCTACAAGGCTCGGAACCTCATCTTGAGTCAAAGCGCCAAAGGGATAACACGAGTTTTGGTTGCAGGAGGCGGTCCGGCCGGCATTGAAATCGCCGCTAATGCCTGGAAGCTGTTGCACGAGAACGGGGCCACTCCAGCGGTCACTCTTGTCGCCGGAAAACAGATTCTTAAGGGTGTTCCCGCAAGAGCCAGGCATCTTGCCGTTTCTTCTCTGGCCGCAAGGCGAATCGCTATTTTCGAGGGGGTCAGGGTGCAATCTTTCGAGAACAGAAGCGCGACGCTCACCGATGGCCGGAGCATTCCTTTCGATTTTGCCTTTGCGGCCGTTGGAGTTCGGCCTCCTGCACTGTTCCGGGAATCCGGGATACCCGTTGGAGAAGACGGAGGCATGTCGGTCAACGGGTGTCTTCAGAGCACTGCCTACCCCCAACTCTTTGGCGGCGGGGATTGCATCAGTGTGGAAGGGCACACCGTGGCAAAGGTCGGAGTTCATGCAGTACGGCAAAACCCTATTCTGCGGCATAATCTTGAGGTCGCCCTCTGCGGAGGTGAAATGAAACGCTTTGCTCCCGATCCAAACTACATGCTCATCATGAACATGGGCGACGGCAAGGGAATCATGTGGAAGAAAAGGCTGGTTCTGAATGGGGGCTTAGCGTTCTTGCTCAAGAACTTCATTGACAGGCGTTTCATGAAAAGGTTTCAAGTTTCAGGCGAATTGAAGGATTTTTCAACCATATCCTGAGAGAGAAGTTGGAGCCTATGAGCGTGTTCGATTACTTCAGACGGGTTTCTCAGTGGAAGGTGCAGAAGGTTCAGGACTTTCTGGAAAACGAAAAGCCCGAGGATTACATTCTTTTGGATGTGCGCCAGCCTGATGAATATGAACAGAGTCACCTGCCCGGCGCGAAGCTGATTCCTGTCGGGGAGCTGCCCGACCGCGTCCGTGAGCTTGACCCGAAGAAGACGACGATCACCTACTGAACGGCCGGCGTCCGCAGCCGTGCTGCTGCTCTCGTCTTACAACGGGCCGGGTTCAAAGACGTCCACAGCCTGCAGGGAGGGCTCATGGCGTGGAAAGGGATTCTTGCTCAAGGTTTTCCAGAACCCCTGATGTCCTTCCTCGCCCATGCACAAAGCCCTGAAGAATACGCCGCACTCGCCTGGATTCTGGAAGACGGGATGAAGCGGTTCTACTCGCAGATGGCCAACACTTTCAGCACATCCCACGCAGCTGTCCAGCTCTTTGAGCAGCTGGCTACTGAAGAGGAGCACCATAAATCTGAGCTTGTCAGGCTACATGCTTCGATTTCAGGAAAAAAAGCAGATCCCGGTTTCATGTACTCCCTGGTTTCGGGATCTTCCCATGAGGGGTTTCTGGAAGGGGGCGTGGCTTTAGAGGACGCACTCGGTTGGGCAGACGGCAAAGAGATCATCGAGGTTTTCGAGCTGTGCATTGCTCTCGAGACGACCGCTTACGATCGCTACCTTGTCATGGAAGATCAGGTGGAGGACGCTAAGTCCAAGCAGGTGTTCCATCTCCTGTCAAGCGAGGAGAAAAGTCACCTCCGAAGCATGACCGAAC
>Ga0326727_10027251_pt1 | contig 10509 bp, 7 predicted proteins | sample MB2enrmetagenome_FD_207643 | JGI IMG/M metagenome (GOLD analysis project Ga0326727, IMG submission 207643) | Lab enriched peat soil microbial communities from McLean, Ithaca, NY, United States - MB29MY | ecosystem: Environmental > Terrestrial > Soil > Wetlands > Peat | place: USA: New York...
ACACCGGGGAGCGTCGGCAAGTTCCCCTGTGAAATCAGAGCCTGGGGCGAGCCTCCGTTCAGGCTATGAATGTCATTGTATTGGTCGATGGTCGGGACCTGGCTGCTATAGTACTGGCTGTTTACGATGCGCAGTCCTTCGTAGTCGCCGAAGAAGAACGTCTTGTTCTTGATGATGGGGCCGCCGATGCTGAAGCCAAACTGGTTCTGCCGAAGCTCGGGCTTCGGAAGCGTCGGTTTTACGTCGAAGGCTTCTCTCGCGTCGAACATGTCGTTACGGAAAAACTCGTAGACAGATCCGTGGAACGCGTTGGTTCCCGATTTGGTAATGACGTTCACCACGCCGCCGGCGGTACGTCCAATCTCGGGGGCGTAGTTGTTGGTTTCCACCGTTACTTCCTGAATGGCATCGATCGAGGGCTTGACACCGATGGTGCCGATGACGCGCTCGTTGTTGTCGATACCGTCAATGATCTGGTTGTTCAGGGTGTCGTCAAACGCATTGACGGAAAACCCGTTCGTTGGACGACGGTCGTCAGGGCGGCCACCGCTGGTCAGGCCGTTTCCTGGACCCTCATTGGCACCCGCCACGAGCTGTACCATCTGGACGAAATTGCGGCCGTTCAGTGGAAGATCCTGTACCGCTGTGTCGGTAATGGTTGAGCTGACGGTGGCAGTGTCCGTCTGTAACAGAGGAGTCTGCGCCATGACTTCGACCGTTTGAGTGGCTTCGCCTACCGGCAGGGTGGCATCGGCACGCGCGCGATCGCCGGCTTCAACGGCCAGATCGGGGATGTTTACCTTCTTGAACCCTTCGGCCTGCACCTGAACCGAGTAGTGTCCAGGAACCAGGAAGGTGAAAGCAAAGTTTCCCAGGGTGTCCGTCTTGGTATTGGTGGGCTGATGCGTTTCTACATGGAGCAGTGTTACTTTGGCGTTAGGAACCACGGCGCCGCTACTATCACGCACAGTGCCAATAATATCTGCAGTAGTAAGCTGTGCGAATGCGGGCATTGCAGCAAACATCAGGATGCAGAGTCCAACCAGTAGCATCCACCGATGTCGACGAGGCAGAGAGGCTCGACTACCTTCTTTCGGCATAAATCGGTTCCTCACAAGAGCAGAGTCGGTAGTGAAAATTACCGGGGAGTATGTTCCTCACGTCCGAGAGAATTGTCAAGCAGAAAAGTACAAGAAAAGCGCTTTAGTAGAGGACTAAAACGGTTTCACAGTAGCTGTATCCGACAACCGCAGTGGTGAAACCAAGCGTCCGGGTTCTCCGAAGTGATAGTGGCAAAGGCTGTTGTGATGGATTGATCGAGCGCGTCAAGCAGGCGCGCTTTGGCAGCTCGCAGGCGATGCTGGCCCAACACTTCTCGATGGGATTGAAGTCGGGCGAGTAGGGCGGCAGGCAGAGCAACTGTGCCCCGGTTTGCTCGATCAGCACCCGCGCCCGCGCATGTTTGGCGTCTCCTGTTCACTGGCGTGGAGCGTTTTTTTGCGTCGTAATCCCAGCTCTTGGAGTACGCCCCAAAGGCGCGACTTGCTGAGCTGCACGTGCATGCCGTGCTCCAGCCGTTGCCTCAGTTCGGCCAGAGTGAGATCCGGCTGAGCCTGAATCTGCCGACGCAAATACTGTTTCACTGGTTCTGTCGCTCGACTCGCCGGGCCATGAAGCCGCTGTGGGGGGCGCTCCATCTGTCCAGACTGCAACTGCTGACGCCGAATTTTCTTGGTAAAACCGTAGCTGACACCAAACTGCTTCGCCAACTGCTCCAGGCCGATCTCAGCCCCTTCGTATGCCTGCAGAATCTTGCACCGCAAATCATCCGAGTATGCTTTTGGCATCGTCTGTGTCTTCGCGGAGAAAATCGCCAACTGCAACTTCTCCAATTCCTCTGCTCCGGATATAACTACTTGGGAACCGCTCTAGCGCACAGTAGCGCACACAGTTCTTCAGGATCAAGAAGAAGAAGTGTTCACGGACAACAATTCCGGGAACAGCGGAGCTTGTAAGCTGTTGAAAAATACGGTGGGGAATTGCGTAGATTTTTCTCAAATCCGGGAACCGGTTGCAGCTTCGAAGAGAAGCTGCTCCAAGATCCGTACAATAATTTCGGGTCTAACTCACTGAAATGCAGCTACTTGCAATATCGCGCGTTTTGCATGGAATTGGCATGACAGCTCCGGTTCCCAGCAGTGAAGCCTGGCCGGATCGCTCCCGCCAAACTAATTCAGTTTCATCGCGCTCAAGCTCTGCGATGTAGTCCACCACCACAAGTCCTTTCGGAGCAGCAATCTGGTCCAGGATGCGAAGGACTGCGGATCGGCGAGCGGTGGCGCGAGTTGGCCGCGGAACTCAAGCGTGGCATCGCGGAAAGCAGCCTTGCCTGCAGTTAGCACCAGAGCACGGCGAAGCTGCATCTTAAACATCATAGATCTTCCAGGCAGGGGGACTGTCTTGCTGACGCGTCGCGAATGGCTGCTCGGAACTGTTGGAATGGTTGCGCTGCCTTGGGTCCTGGCGGCGCAGCAACATGCTGGCGCTGCGGTAAAGGCAGTTGCCGACGGGCGCGCGGTGACATTCGAGTATCTGGCTCCGGACGCGGCGCGGACACTGGCAGCGTTGGCTGCCGAAATCATTCCCTCCGATGATGGGCCAGGCGCAACCGAAGCCGGTGCGGTTTACTTCATCGATCGCGCGCTGGCCACCTTCGACCAGGAGAAGCGCGAGCCTTACCAGCAGGGCCTTTGCCAGATCGATGCGTTGCGCAGCAAGCTGTTCGCAGCCTCGCCGAGCGTTGAGGCACTCAGCCGCGAGCAGCGGCGCGAGTTGATTCGCGCCCTGGAGAGCAGCGAGTTTTTTGATCTACTGCGCACCCACGTGGTGCTGGGCTTTCTGGCGAACCCGGAGTACGGCGGCAATCGCGAGCAGGCGGGATGGACGTACATCGGCTTTGATGACCAGATGTCCTTTGAGCCGCCCTTCGGCTACTACGACGCGCACAAGGATGAGGTGCAGAATTGAGCCGCCCGGCCTTCCCTCTCACGGAGGAAGTTGATTTCCTCGTCATCGGCGCCGGTGCATCGGGCGGAGTGATGGCCAAGGAACTGGCCACGTCGGGCTTCCGCGTGGTGGTATTGGAGCAAGGACCATACCTGACCGACTCCGACTACGCGCATGACGAGCTGAAATACACCATGCAGCCGGGACTCACCAACGATCCCAAGCAGCAGCCGATCACCTTCCGCAAGTCGGAGCACGAACCGGCAAAGCTCCGCAAAGCAATTCAGTATGGACGCCAGGTAGGCGGCGGCTCGGTCCACTTTACCGGGAACTACTGGCGCTTCCATGAGGACGACTTCCGCGAGCGCAGTCTCTTCGGCGCGGTGGCAGGCGCCGATCTTGCCGACTGGCCAATTCGATATCAGGATCTTGAACCCTTTTACACCAAAGCGGAGTATGAGCTGGGCATATCCGGACTGGGCGGCGCCAACCCGTTCGAAGGTCCGCGATCCAAGCCCTATCCTCTGCCGCCGTTACCGGTAAAGTCCTCAGGCGTACTCTTTGAGCGCGCGACCAGGAAGATGGGATTGCATCCCTTTCCTGCGCCGATGGCGATTCTTTCGCAGCCCTACCAGGACCGCTCGGCCTGCATGCATTGCGGCTTCTGCGAGTTTTTCGGCTGCGAGATGCGCGCCAAATCGAGCACGCTGGTCTCCGTGATTCCCGTTGCAGAGGCCACTGGACGTTGTGAGATTCGTCCGAACTCCTATGTGCGCAGCATTGAGGTGAACGGGCAGGGACGGGTGACCGGCGCCATTTACTTCGACGCACAGCGCAGGGAACTCTTTCAGCGCGCCCGGGCCGTCGTGGTCTGTGCCAATGGAGTGGAGTCAGCCAAACTGTTGCTGCTCTCCAAGTCCACACTCTTTCCCAATGGGCTGGCCAACTCCAGCGGACTGGTTGGAACACATCTGATGTGGGACCTGGGACTGCTGGCCGAAGGACTATTCGAGCATCCGGCAAACGAATACAAGAGTGTGCAGGTCACACGCGTCATCCACGATTTTTACGCCAGCGATGCCCGTCGCGGCTTCTATGGTGGCGGCGGAATCGACGCCCGCTTTAACTTCTATCCTGCCGGCTTCGCCCTCGCCGGACTGCCTCCGGATGCGCCGAAGTGGGGTCTCGAATTCAAGAAAACTTTCGGCCATTACTTCACGCGGACCATCAGCCTGCTCTCGCACACAACATCGTTGGCGGTGCCAAGTAACACTGTGACCCTTGATCCTGAGGTGAGGGACGCTTGGGGACTTCCGGCAGTCCGCATTACTTACTCGCCGCATCCCGACGACATGGCCACGCACAGGTGGGTAATGGATCGCCAGCGAGAGATTCTGGAGCAGATGGGCGCCAAGAAAATTTGGGGTGATCCGGTGGACACCGTCGATACCTCGAATCACCTGATGGGCACCTGCAGGATGGGCAAAGACCCGGCAAAGTCGGTGGTCGATCCCTGGGGCCGCGCGCACGATGTTCCGAATCTTTTCATCGTGGACGGGAGCAATTTTGTCACCTCGGCCCGGCAGCAGCCGACGGCGACCATCCAGGCGCTGGCCTATCGCGCCGCCGACCACATCACGCGACTGGCAAGGTCGGCAGAGCTGTAGAGCTGAGCTACCCTACATCTCAGGACAGTCCATGACACGAACGCGTCCCGAGAAACAAGGATGTCGGCTCGGGGGGAAGGACGCTGCGGTCCCGAGCGAAGAAAAGCGTGGCGAGGAAGACTGCGCGGAAGAGCCCCTCAGGAAAGAGACAACCGTCGAAGCTGGAGAGAGCGCAAAGCAGGAAGACTTCGGAGCGGAGGAGAAAGTGAGCGAACCCCAAAGCCCCCAGGACACCGACGAAGTTTTAGAGGGCTATGGGGCCGGTTCCCGGAATTGTTGTTTAGGCTCATTTTGCGCCGGAGTCTTCCTTACTCCACCGTCACCGACTTTGCCAGGTTGCGCGGTTGGTCGACGTCGCAGCCGCGGCGGACGGCGATGTGGTAGGCCAGCAGTTGCAGTGGGATGATCTCCAGCAGCGGCAGCAGCAGCTCCGGCGCGGGAGGGATGAAGATGACGTGATCGGCAGCCTCGACGATATCTTCGTCGCCTTCGGTCGCCAGGGCGATCACGCGTCCCGAGCGCGCCTTCACCTCTTTCAGATTTGAGATCGTCTTCTCATAGCGCAGCACCGAGCCGGCGTCGTTCTTGTCCTGCGTGGCGATGATCACCACCGGCAGATCTTCGTCGATCAGGGCGTTCGGTCCGTGCTTCATCTCGCCCGCAGCGTAGCCTTCGGCGTGGATGTAGGAGATCTCCTTCAGCTTCAGCGCGCCTTCCAGCGCGATGGGGAAGTGAATGCCGCGGCCGAGGAAGAGGAAGTCCTGCGCGCGCTGATAGATTTTCGCCAGCTCCTCGATCTCCTCTTCGCGGGCGAGCACCGATTCCATTAGTCCCGGCAGCTTGGAGAGCTCCTGCGTCAGCTTCACCGACTCCTCGGCCGTCACCGTGCCGCGAATCTGCGCCAGCCGCAGCGCAAAGAGGAAGAGCGCGGCAATCTGCGCGGTGAAGGCCTTCGTCGAGGCCACGCCGATCTCCGGTCCGGCGTGGGTGTAGATGGTGCCGTCGGCCTCGCGCGCGATCATTGCGCCGACCACGTTGCAGATGGCGATGGTCTTTGCTCCGCGCTGTTTGCTCTCGCGCTGCGCCGCGATGGTGTCGGCGGTCTCGCCGGACTGCGTGATCACCATCGTCATATCGTTCTTGTCGATCAGCGGATTGCGATAGCGGAACTCGCTGGCGTAGTCGACCTCGACGGGGACGCGAGCCAGCCGCTCGATCATGTACTTACCCGTCAGTCCTGCGTGCCAACTGGTGCCGCAGGCGGCGATGTTCAGCTTGCGCAGATTGCGGAACTCCTCCTCGCTGACGTCCATCTCTTCGAGGAAGACGTTGCCGGTATCGAAGGAGACCCGTCCCAGCGTGGTATCCCGCACGGCGCGCGGCTGCTCGTAGATTTCCTTGAGCATGAAGTGCTTGAAGCCGCCCTTTTCCGCCATGATCGGGTCCCAGGTTATGTGCTGCACCTCGCGCTGAACCGGCCGGCCGTCGAAGTCGGTCAGGCTGACGCCCTGCGGAGTGAGCACGGCCATGTCGCCGTCGCCGAGGAAGAAGAGATCGCGCGTGTGATAGAGGATCGCGGGCACATCGCTGGCGACAAAGTACTCGTCCTTGCCCAGCCCGATCACCGCCGGCGGGCCATTGCGCGCGGCGACGATCTTGTCGGGCTCGCTGCTGCAAATCACCGCCAGAGCGAAGACGCCGCTGAGCCGCTTCACCGTCATCCGAACCGCCTCTTCCAGCGAGATCTTCTTTCCCTTGTTTTCCAGGATGAAGTACTTCTCGATCAGGTGGGCGATGACCTCGGTGTCGGTCTCGGTCTTGTAGGTGTGGCCCTCGTCGCGGAGCTGCTTCTTCAGCGCGAGGTAGTTCTCCACGATTCCGTTGTGCACCACCACGATGGTTCCCGTGCAGTCGCGATGCGGATGGGCATTCTCCTCGCTGGGACGGCCGTGCGTTGCCCAGCGCGTGTGCCCGATGCCGTAGGTTCCATCGATTCCGTTATGTCGGATCACCTCTTCCAGGTTGCGCAGCTTGCCTTCGGCGCGGCGTATCTGCAGTCCGTGGCTGTTGCCGGCAACGGCGATTCCGGCCGAGTCATAGCCGCGATACTCCAGGCGGCGTAATCCATCGAGGATGACAGGGACGACCTGCTTCTTGCCGACGTAGCCAACAATTCCGCACATGATCCAGCTCCTGGGGAGGAACACTGATGTTAGTTAGAACCCGCAAGCGCGGGAGATGTTGCCGGAGTGAGCTCCAGCTTTATTCTTCCAGGGAGTAGTGGTACTCCTCGATCACCGGATTGGTCAGAACCTCGCCGGCCATGCGCTCCACCTCGGCGCGCGCCGCCTCCCGGTCCAGTCCCTCCAGCGAGAGCTCAAAGTACTTGCCCTGGCGAACATCGGAGACTCCCCGGTAGCCCATCTTGGTCAGCGCGCCCTGAATGGTCTTTCCCTGCGGATCGAGAACGCTCTTCTTCATCGATACGTATACAAAGGCTTTCATGAGTTCCTCAATTATACAGCCCTTTGCCGCCGTGGCGCGCGGCTTGGTTAAAGTCCGAAGAGCTCGCGCAGCCGGCGCGTCTGCGCCCGGCTGACCGGAATCTCCGTCTGCTTCCTGTCGTCCATCCGAATCTGGTAGCTGCTCTTGAACCAGGGCACAACCTCTTTGATGCGGTTGATGTTCACCAGGTATGAGCGGTGCGCCCTCCAGAAGACGTTACCATCCAGCGAGGCCAGCAACTCCTCCAGCGTCCGGCAGTTGGACTGCCCCTCCATGTTCTGCGCCACCACCGTAATGACTCCATCCTCGATGGAAGCGAAGCATATCTCCTTCTGGTCGACGAGGAAGAGCCGGTTGTTGGCTTTCAGTAAAACCTTGGTGGTGCTCTGCGGTTTCTGCTGCTCCAGCAGCTTCACCAGCGTGTCCAGCTTCTCGTTGGGCGCGGCCTCGGAGTCGAGCGCCCGCCGCGCCTTTTCCACCGCCTGCAGCACGCGCTTGCGCTCGAAGGGCTTCAGCAGGTAGTCCAGCGCGCTGACCTCGAAGGCCTTCACCGCGTACTGATCGAAGGCCGTGGAGAAAACGATGTTCGGGAGCGGAACCTTCTTCTCGATCAGCTTCTTGATCACGCCGAAGCCGTCGAGTCCCGGCATCTGGACATCTAGAAAGACAAGGTCCGGCGAGGCCTCTTTGATCAGGCTGATGGCTTCCAGCCCGTTCTTACCCTGACCGATAAGCTCCACGTCTTCAATATCGCGCAGCAGATAGCTCAGTTCGTCGCGCGCAAGCTGCTCATCATCGACGATGACGACGGAAAGTGCCATGGACATCCTCAGTAAAACGAGTATAAAACGGCGCGAGCAGATTTGAATATCGACCGGGCGGCCGCAGAGGGCAATCCGAGAGCTTATAAGACAATCGAAACCTTTCGCATCCCGCGGACCGCGTTGCAGAGATAGACGCTCTCCGCACTCAGCAACTCCTGCAGCGTAAGGACTTGCTCCGCGGCGCGAGCGTCGGTTACCAGCAGATGTTGCCGGTACACCCCCGTCAGAAGTCCGCAGGAGATGGGCGGCGTAAGCAGTTTTCCTTCGATCTCGACGAATACATTGCTGATGGCCCCTTCGGTCAGCTCTCCGCGCTCGTTGAAGAACAGTATGTCGTCATAGCCCTCCTGCTGGGCCTTGTCGAACAAGGCGGCGTAGTGCTGCCGCTGTGTCGTCTTGTGATAGAGGAATCTGTTCAGTGACGAGGTGCGCACCGGGCTGATGGCGACGCGCCCGCTCTCTTCCATCCGGCCCAGCTCCGTGTTTTCGACCTTGATCGTGCCTTGGCGGTTGAGCGTGAGCCGCACCTTCTTCGAGATGCCTGCGGGAATCCGGCGGGCATTCTCCGCAAGCAGCGTTCGCGCCTCCTCCGGGTCAAAGGCGAATCCAAAATAACGCGCCGAGCCCTCCAGCCGCTGCAGGTGCAGGTCGAGGAGGGGATACCTCTCGCCATCCCAGAGAAGAGTCTCGATCAGCAGAAACGCCGGGGTGGGAGAGGTCAGGAAGTTGGCTTTCAGGCAGCACTCCCGGTACTCTTCCTGGGCGACCGAATCGATCGTAATGCCGCTCCCCACTCCCATCTCTCCTCGGCCTTCGCTCAGCAAAACGGTACGAATCGCCACGTTGAAGACCGACTCGCCCCCGGGGGCAAAGAATCCTATGGCCCCCGTGTAAACCCCGCGCCTTCGCTGCTCCAGCCGCCGGATGACCTCCATCGTCCGGATCTTCGGGGCGCCGGTGACCGATCCACAGGGAAAGATGCTTTGGAAGATGTCAAACAGGCCGGTCTCCGGCCTCAGCTCGCCCGAAACCGTCGAAACCATCTGGAACAAGGTGTCGTAGCTTTCGACGGCAAACAACTCCTCGACGCGCACGCTTCCGAACTCGCAGATTCGGCCGATGTCATTCCGCAGCAGGTCCACAATCATCACGTTCTCGCTGCGGTTTTTGGGATCCGTCCGCAGCCACTCGGCGATCGCCGCGTCTTCCTCGAGAGTGCGCCCGCGCCGGGCCGTGCCCTTCATCGGACGGGTGACAATCCGTCGCCCGCTCGTCCGCCCGCTCGTCCGAAAGAAGAGCTCGGGAGAAAAAGAGAGGATCTGCCGCTCGCCCAGATTGATGAATGCGCTGTACGGTACAGGTTGCGATGCGTTGATTGCGGCGAACAACCCCATCGGAGAGCCGGAGAAATCGAAGGTAAATCTGTCGGTCAGGTTGACCTGGTAGGTCTCCCCGGAGCGAATATACTCGTGAATCGCATCGACCTTCGCGGAGTAAACATCCTCGCTGATTTCGAGCCGGGCATTCGAGATCGCGTATTGCAAGTCGCCGCACTGCGAGCTTTGGGACAGTCGGGGAGGCTCGCCCTCAAACGATCCGCTGTGGTGGTTGAAGATGCAGGCGCGCGGATAGACACCGAACCACGCCAGAGGCATTCCGTGGGGATTCGTCGAAGCTGCCGCAGCCCGCTCGCCGCATTCATAGGAACCGCATTCGTAGGAGAAGAATCCGGCGACAAAGTTGCCGCGAGCGAGAGCGTCCTCAATCCGGGCAAATAGCGTCCCCAGTTCTTCCGGACTCTCTGCGGTGATCACCTCGGATGGTTCCAGGAAGAGGTGGCTGCGATAGTTCTCGGCGTCGCAACGCGAGCTCTGCAGCAGAATGCTGTGCGGAGAGCGTGCCAACGTCGGATAACAGCTCTCGGGAAAGTGGGCAAAGCGAATCGACAAGCGGCGGTCCTGATCAGAGCTCTGAAGCTATTATGGCCCACCAGCCGTTATTTGTGGCGCTGCAGCCGTTTTCGTCCATCCTGAGAGCTGACTGCTCGCGAAGCCTTCCATCGCGTACACTACATAAGTTATGAGCGAAGTGATTTACGGCATACACGCCATCGGCGAGGCGCTGAAGCGCGGCGGACGGCGCTTCGATTACGTTGCTTTCTCGCGCGACCGCACCGACTCGCGCCTGCAGTCGATCATCGACGATTGCCGCGCGCAGGGCATCAGCGTGCGCTTCGTCCCCCGCGAGGAGATCGACCGCGCCACGCGCACCAACACCCATCAGGGCATCATGGCCGTCACCTCGCGCAAGGAGTACTCCGGCGTCGAGGATCTGCTCGAGCATAAGCACGGCGAGTACAGCTTTCTGCTCGTTCTCGATGGCGTCGAGGACCCGCACAACCTGGGCGCGCTGATCCGCTCGGCCGATGGAGCCGGCTGCGATGGCGTCGTCATCCCCGAGCGCCGCGCCGCCGGAATCACCGGGACCGTCGTCAAAGCCTCGGCCGG
>Ga0326727_10027252_pt1 | contig 10509 bp, 10 predicted proteins | sample MB2enrmetagenome_FD_207643 | JGI IMG/M metagenome (GOLD analysis project Ga0326727, IMG submission 207643) | Lab enriched peat soil microbial communities from McLean, Ithaca, NY, United States - MB29MY | ecosystem: Environmental > Terrestrial > Soil > Wetlands > Peat | place: USA: New York...
TTGTATTTCGCTCGGTTCTCGCTCGTCCACATCGGCGGCCCCCCGATTCGGTCCGCCTTCCTTGAATCACAACCGATTCATGGGACTCAACAACTTTCGGGCCAGACACTAAGCATGTCAGTTAACCCATGGGAACATTTCTTCGCTTGCCCCGTTGGTTGGTTGAACGGACGGCCGGTGCGAAAGCGCCGACCAAACACTTATGTAAATATGCAAGAGGAGTTTGCCATGTCTATGTCCTTCACCACAGGAAGCGCAACGCGGGACACCGCCGCCTATGGCGGATTTGTCGACGCGATTGGCGGGGTCGCGACGATCGTGCTCGCGATCATCGGGCTGTCCGGAGCGAAGCCGGAAATGCTGGCCGCCATCGCCACCCTCGTCTTCGGAGCCGCTCTGCTCGTCCAGGGCGGGGCGATGTTGTCCGAATATGTCGGGATTATCTTTCCCGAGGGCGCAAGCACCGTCTCGATGGAGCAATTCGGCGGAAGCAGCCTTTCGGCTCTGTTTATGGCCGGGGCCGCTGGAATCGTCCTCGGCATATTGGCGCTGGTCGGAGTTCAGACACCGATTCTGACCTCCGTCGCGATCATCGCCTTCGGCGCCGGGCTGCTGGTGAGCGCCAACTCTGTCTCGCAGCTGCATGCGTTGAAGCGGGCGGCCGAGCGTTTGGCGCCTCAGGGCGCCTCTCAGGTTGGCGGCGCTGAGGTTATCGCGCACGAGATGGCCTCCGGATCCGCCGGCGTGACGGCGTTGGCCGGCTTGGCCGCGATCGTGCTCGGCATCCTTGCCCTCGCCGACGTGCACTCTGCCGTGCTGGAGCTGGCCGCGCTGATCGCTCTCGGCTCCACGCTAGTCATGACCGGCAGCACCCTAAGCGCAACGGTCGTGAACTTCATGCGCCCCGCACGCTCATCGACGGCGACGATGACCCGCTAGAAGACCCGCATAGCGCTCGAGCCGTGTGCGGGGGTTGGCCAGACCCCGCACCGCGGCGTCAGACGCAACGTTTCCCGAAGTTTCCCGGAATGCTCGAACGCGCGGACCACGACGAGGTCCGGGACGTTCGCAGAGAGCATGGTGGAAACGAGACGGGCCAGGGCTAGGCGCCGTTGGCCACAATCCCTCAGCCACAATCAAAGGAAATAGAGAAGACAACGATGCCGGACCCGGCCGCAGGCGTTTTGTCCGAATCGCAATGGTTCCTTAATCTTTCACCGATGATCGACGCGCTCCGCTTGCAGCCGGCGGATTTCAATATAGCCATGGTTGGTTGCGCCATGTGCCCAGTCGCCATCGCTTTCTTATCGATCGGCATGGAGGCGTGGCCATAGACGCCGCCTGCGGATGCGCAGGGCAGCCGATCCGAAAGGATCAGGCACGGCAGCCGTTCGAGGCGTTCGCCGAATGGCGCGTCGCCTACTGGCAACCGCTGCAAGTGAACGAGAGTTTGCATCGCACTTCCGGAACCCGGGCGCGTGGGTCCGATTTTTCCGCGACGTCAGAATGGCGTGGAGGCGATTCCGCGGTGTTGGCGACCCAGTCGCGTTGCCGCCGCGCGAAGCACCGATCGTTTCCCGCACCGTTGCGTGACCGCATCGACCATGCGTCGAACAAGAGTCCGCGTCCGCCCCAGCGGAGGAGTTTGCGCGCAATGCGGCGGCTTTCCCTTCGGCAAAATCCAGGCAGGCTGGGTCGAGAGATTTCCTGTGCGCGGCGCTCCTCGTCGCGCTGCTACGGAAGCGAATGCACGATGACTGGTCCCGCGGTCGCGGTCGCCTGCCCGACGACGAAAGGCGCGAGGTTCTCTTCGATCCAGGCGAGCGCCCGGCGGTTCGATTCCTCCGCTTCCTCGACCTTGTTGAATATGGTGATCGCGGTGACCGTGTCGTCGGGCGCGTAGATCACATAGTAGCCCATGAAGCCGGAGACGCCGCTGACGATGGGAACGGCGCCCTTGATGCGCTCGGCGAGCTGGTCCGCCGTGCCGGGCTTGGCCTTCACCTGACGAATTGCCGCGTACATAACATCCCTCCCTCTTTGAAGGCTTCGAGGCCTCAAGTTACGCCACTTCGGGTCGAATCGCCACGGGCGTCCGCTCTCCATTATTCCGCGATGCGGAGGGAAAGGATCTAATCGCAAGCGGGAAGGCCAACCGCAATGAGGTCGCGCCCACTCGCGTCTCGCGTCGACGGCTCGGCGGAAGGATAGCGGCTGAGAAGCGAGCATGATGCGCACCCCCTGCTCGTTGCGCGAGCCGTCGGCGTATTACGCGGCCTGGAACATGAAGCGGGCGCCGCGCGATCCCGTACGGACTCGCTCAATCCCTTGGCGCCGGCAGCGCCGGCGTGGCGGGTCGCGACGAGCGTGCGTTCGGCAAGGCCTTTTTGACCGCGCTCGAGGCGACGACGGCGCGCTCGTTGGCGTAGGCCTCGTGATTGCGCTCGATCTCCGCGAGATCGTAAAGATAGTTGACCATGAGGCCGTAGGACTCTGCGACGCCTTTGCGCGAGAGATCGCCCATCCAGTTGATCCGTTCGAGTCTCGCGCCATTGCCAAGGTGAAAACGGGCGACCGGATCGATGAGGCGGCCGTCGTCGCGCCGCGCTTTCAGGAAGTAATATGCGGCGAGCGGCTCGAGCGCCGCGCGCAGCCGCGCGGCGGTCTCGGGCTTCGCCGGCCAGCGCTCGTCGACAGCTGCCTGCCGCGCCGCCTTGGCCAGCCGCTCGATGGCCGGATCGTCGCAGGCCTCGACCCAGGCCCGAAGCCCGGGAACCGGCGACAGCGTGACGAAGGTCTCGATGCGCGGCAGTTCGCGGCGGATCTCCTCGACGACCTGCTTGATGAGGAAATTGCCGAAGGTGACGCCCGTGAGGCCCTGTTGGCAATTTGAGATCGAATAGAAAGTCGCCGCCCGCGCCCTGTTCTGTCCGACGTGCGGCCGCCTCTCGGCGAGCAGCGGGGCGATCGCGGTCGGCGGGTCCACCGTCAGCGCGACCTCGACGAAGATCAACGGTTCGTCGACCAGCGCCGGGTGGAAGAAGGCGTAGCAGCGCCGGTCCGTGGGATCGATACGCCGTCGCAGCTCGTTCCAGTCGCGGATTTCATGCACCGCCTCGTAGCGTATGATCTTCTCGAGGATCGCGGCCGGCGAGGACCAGTCGATCCGGCGCAGCACCAGAAAACCGCGATTGAACCAGGAGCCGAAAAGGTGCTGGAAATCGCGGTCGACGATGGCGAGACCGCGATCACCCCGCATTGCGTCGAGAAGGTCGGCGCGCATGGCGACGAGCGCGGCCGTACCGCCCGGGGCGCGGTTGAGCCGGCGGAAGAGTTCCTGCCGGCGCGGCTCGGAAGCATAGTGGATCTCGCTCGCCGCCGATCCGCCGCCGGTCCCGATGAAGCGCTTGACCGCGTCCTCGACTCGGCGCCGGTCGGGCCCGAAGTCATCGGCCAACGCGCGGAAGAAGGCGCCTTTGCCGGCGTCGGAAAGGTCGCGGTAGCGGACGAGAATCTCGCTCGCCAAGGCGACACCGGACGCTTCGCCTCGCCCGGTCAACAGCGCGCCGCACATTTCGGCGAGGGAACCCGCGCCGTTGCCTGCGCCGCGCGGCCACGCGGTCAATCTGAGCACCGAACGTCCGCGTTCGGCGATCGAGGCCAGGAGATCGGAAAAGAAGGCGCCGTCCATGCTTCCCTGCCCGCTCCACGAGTCCGCCCGCGATTTGGCCGAGTGAGCGGGACACAGCGCTGAATTGTCACGCGCAACAACGAACGAATCAAGGCGCCCCGAGGACCAGCACCCGCCCGGCCAGCTTCAAAGGAAGCCTTCCAACGAACTCAATCCGCTGCGCGGGCGTTCCATCTGAGGAAATGTGGCGGCCAATTTCCTCAACCGCGAAGCGCAAGGGAGGGTAGTGCGTCGACCGAAGTCACCATGTCAGAATGGCGGCAGGCCGAACCAATGCGCCCAGAGCCCACGCAGCCGCACCGTCCAAGCGAGGTAGCCGCCGAGCGCCAGCAAACAAATGAGCGTGATCGAGCCCAGCGTCATCAGGAGGAAGGCGAAGCCGTCCCCTAGGCGTTGGCCCGAAGTCTTTTGCGACGGAGCCGCCTCGCCGTAGGCCGCGGCTAGCGCCTGCGCCTCGGCTTTGGCTTCAGGCGGCTCCAGCTTGCGAAAAGCTCCCTCGGCAGACGGCTCCACTTGCCGCATCGACCAGACTGCGGGCTGCCGGTTGTCGTCGCCGCACTCGGCGGCGAGCGCCCGCTCCCGCTCGACCAGCCGCCGCGCGATATAATTGGTGACGGCGGCGACGATCCGCTCGATCTGCTGGCCCTCGGCGATCAACACCCGGCCGTGCAGCGTATCCTGGAAGAACCGGTAGGTTCGCCGGTCGCGCCCCATCTCGACGAAGGCGACCATGTCGAGAAAGAGGCGCGGCCTCTCGCCTGGGGAGAGCGTCAAATCGAACAGGTCGACGCCCGGGGGCGCCTGCCGCACGACAGGTTTGAGCTCGCTCTCGAGCAGCGCGAGGCGCCCCATCTCGATTTCGCGCAGCTCCGCGACCGCCTGCGCGCGTTCGGCGTTCTCGACCCGCGCGCGCCTCACCGCGGCGGCGAGGTCGGGCTTCGGCGCCTGAGGAACCTCTGGCTTCTCCTCCATCGTGTCGGTTCTCAAACCTTTCGCTTGGGCGCGCTCGCCGCTTTCGAGCCGGGCCCGCTGAATGGCGGCCGCCAGATCGGGCTTCGGCGCTGGAGGCGTCTCGGGCTTCCCCACCATCGCATCGGTTCCCAAACTTTTCGCTTGGGCGCGCTCGCCGCTCTCGAGCCGGGCCCGCTGAATGGCGGCGGCGAGATCGAGATTGGGCGCCAGAGGAACCTCGGGCTTCTCGTCCATCGCGTCGGTTCCCAAACTCCAAATGCCCCGCCGTCGCGACTCCTTGCCCCCAGGCGGCTCGCCCGCCAAGGTAGCCCAATCGTCTCTCCCACTTCAAACTGCTCGCGAGACGGTCCGCAAGTCGTCGCTCGGAGCGGCTAATGCAAGCGCGGCCTTGCGCCATTGATCCTGCGCCGCCGATTTCCGATAATCGGCTCATATAAGCCGATAAGCCGATCGCGTCCCCTGGGGTTTTGGTGAGATGAGCGCCGCCGATCTTATGGACTTCTCGCCCGAGGTCGCCGAGGCGCGGGCGCAGAGAAAACCGATCGTCGCGCTCGAATCGACCATCGTCACTCACGGCATGCCCTACCCCCGCAATGTCGAGACGGCGCGAGCGGTGGAGGACGCGGTGCGCTCGTTCGGCGCCGTGCCGGCGACGATCGCGGTGGTTAACGGACGCTTCCGGGTCGGTCTCGAGCGCAAGGAGATCGAAAGCCTCGGCCAGCTGTCGGGCGGCGTCGTCAAGGCCTCGCGGCGCGACCTCGCGCCCGTCGTGGCTCGGCGCGGGTCGGCGGGGACGACGGTCGCGGCCACGATGTTCGTGGCCGAGCTCGCAGGCATAGAGATCTTCGCCACTGGGGGGATCGGCGGCGTTCACCGTGACGCGGTGGAGACATTCGACATCTCCGCGGATCTGGTCGAACTGTCGCGCACCCGCGTCGCCGTCGTCTGCGCCGGAGCGAAGTCGATCCTCGACATCGAAAAGACGCTCGAATTCCTCGAGACCCAAGGGGTGGCGATCGTCGGCTACCGCTGCGACGAGTTCCCCGCCTTCTACGCCCGATCGTCGGGCTTCAGGCTCGAGCACCGCTGCGACGGTCTGCGCGACCTCGCCCGCATGATCCGGCTCCAGCACTACGTCGGGCCGGGCGGCCTGCTGATCGCCAATCCGGTCCCTGAGGATCACGCGCTCGAGGAGGCAATGATCGAGGAGCGCATCGAGGTCGCAGTGGCGGAGGCGAAGGAACTAGGGGTCAGCAAGAAGGAGGCGACGCCGTTTCTCCTGAAGCGCGTCGTCGAGCTGACCGGCGGCAGGAGCCTCGAGGCCAACATCGCCCTCATCAAGAACAATGCAATCCTCGCAGCGCAGACGGCGGCGGAGCTCATACGGACGTGATCGGCTGAAGCCGTCAGCCGGGCCGCATTTCCTACCTCCCCTCCCAAAAATCCGTCTGCAGCTGGGCCGCCTCGTCCTCGAGCAGCGGCCCGACGACTTCGGTCGGCCGCTGGCCGGACGCGAAGACGAGCTCGCACGGCAGGTCGAGCGTCGGGTTCTCCTCGTGCGCGCCGGTCTGCTCCTTCAGCCCCTTCTCCGACTGCCCGTAGACGACGCGCCCGATGCCGGCCCAATAGATCGCGCCAGCGCACATCGCGCAGGGCTCGGCCGACGTATAGAGCGTGCAACGGCGGAGGAATTCCAGATCGTAAGCGCGCGAGGCGTTCGTGGCGAGCACCCGCTCGGCGTGGGCGGTGCGGTCCCTGCCCTCGCTCGAGTAGCCGTTGCCCTGCTCCAGCAGGACTTGCCCGTCGGCGTCGGCGAGCACTGAGCCGAACGGATGGTCGCCGCCTTCGCGGGCGCGGCGAGCGACATCGAAGGCCCGGCGCAGCAGCGCCTCGTCGAATGGGCGAAGGGAGGCTTTCATCGGGCCGCTCCCAGCAAGTCCGAGATCGATAGCACGAATTCCTGGATGGGGCGGCGCCGATAACTTGGGCAGACAGCTGCACAGGCCATTGCCGCCAATTAATTTGACACTTTCTCCTGCCGCGTTAGGGTCGCAGCAAAAGCGCGAGCGACAGACGAGGAAGCAACCGCCTTCGGCGCGTGGGCGGCGAGGCCGGATTCGGCGCGGTTCTTGCGAGGCCTGGGGTCGGGCCGGCGCCGGATGGAGGCTGGAGCGAGGACATGTCGAGGTGAAGGCTGAAGCTCCCCCGCGACTGAAGCTTATCGGCGTCAGCAAGTCGTTCCCCGGCGTGCGCGCCAACGACAATGTCCATCTCAGCGTCAAGCCCGGCGAAATCCATGCCCTCCTCGGCGAGAACGGCGCCGGGAAATCGACTCTGGTCAAGATGATTTACGGCATCCTCGCGCCTGACGAGGGGCAAATTCTGTTCGACGGCGCTCCCGTGCGCGTCTCCAATCCGCGGGCGGCGCGCCGGCTCGGCATCGGCATGGTGTTCCAGCATTTCTCGCTGTTCGAGGCGATGACGGTGCTCGAGAACATCTCGCTCGGCCTCGACTCGCGCCTATCCACGCGCGAGCTGCTCGCCGAGTTCAACCGGGTCCTCGAAACCTACCACCTGAAGCTCGATCCGCGCCGCATCGTCTCGACCCTCTCCGTCGGCGAGCGCCAGCGCATCGAGATCGTGCGCGCGCTCCTCCTCAATCCGCGCCTCCTCATCATGGACGAGCCGACCTCGGTCCTGACGCCGCAGGAGGTCGAGCAATTGTTCGAGACGCTGAAGCGCCTGGCTTCGAGCGGGTGCTCGATCCTCTACATCTCCCACAAGCTGCATGAGATCGTCGCCCTTTGCGACACCGCGACCATCCTGCGCGCCGGCAAGGTGGTGGCGGCGTGCGATCCCAAACGCGAGACCTCGCGCTCGATGGCCGAAATGATGATCGGCGCGAACCTGAAGGAGATCGCCAAGCCGGCCAGCCGCGCCTTTGGCCCGCCCAAGCTCGAAACGCAGGGGCTCAGCCTGCCGAAGCCGACCGAATTCGGCGTCGCGCTGAGGGACGTCTCGCTCATCGTGCGCGCGGGCGAGATTTTCGGCGTCGCCGGCGTCGCGGGCAACGGTCAGAACGAGCTTCTTTCGGCGATGAGCGGCGAGACGCTCGCGCCGGGCGCGGAGGCGGTCCTGCTCGCCGGCGAGGCGGTCGGGCGGATGGGCGTGACCGAGCGCCGCAATCTCGGCCTTTGCGCCGTGCCCGAGGAGCGCCACGGTCATGCCGCCGTCAGCGAGTTCTCGCTCACCGACAATGCCTCGCTCACCGGGCGCGACCGGATGGAGCTCGTGCGCTTCGGCCTGATCGACCCGGGCAAGGCGACCAACTACGCCGCCGAGGTGATCGGCGCCTTCACCGTCAAGGCGACCGGCCCGGGCGCCCTGGCAAGCTCGCTCTCGGGCGGCAATCTGCAGAAGTTCATCATGGGGCGCGAGATCCTCCAGCGCCCGGAGGCGCTGGTCGTCTGCCAGCCGACGTGGGGCGTCGACGCGGGCGCGGCGGCGGCCATCCATCAGGCGATCGTCGATCTCGCCGCGCGCGGCACGGCCGTGCTCGTCATCTCGCAGGACCTCGACGAGCTTTTGACGCTCTGCGACACGCTGGTCGTAATCAACCTCGGCAGGCTGTCGAAGACGCTCAAGGTCGGAGAGGTCTCGATCGAGGAGATCGGGCTCCTGATGGGCGGCGTGCACGGAGACCCGTCGGCGACGATCGAAATGACAGAGCATTTGCATGCGCATCCGATTTGAAAAACGGCTGACCCCGAGCCGCTTCATGCTGGTGGCGACGCCCATCGCCTCCGTGCTGCTGACCATGCTGCTCGGCGCGATCATCTTCGAACTCATCGGCTTCGACGGCCCGCACGCGATCTACGAAACCTTCATCACGCCGATCGTGGCCTCCTACAAGTGGCAGGACGTCCTGACCAAGGCCGCGCCACTGATCATCATCGCGCTCGGCCTCTCGCTCGGCAATCAAGCAAAGATCTGGAACATCGGCGCCGAGGGGCAGTACATCATCGGCGCGCTGGCCGGCGCGGGCGTCGCCTTCGTCCTGCCGAACGCGCCGGGATTCTTGATCGTCCCGCTGATGATCGCGGCCGGAGTCGTCGGCGGCATGGCCTGGGCGGCGATCCCCGCCTGGCTGAAGACCCGCTTCAATGTCTCGGAAGTGCTCTCGACCCTGATGCTCGTCTATGTCGCCCTGCAGGTGCTCAATTACCTGATCGGCGGCCCGTGGAAGGACCCGAACGGCCACAACTTCCCGCAGACGGCGCCGTTCACCCCGGCCGAGTCGCTGCCGAACGTCTTGCCGGCAACGGTGATCCCGCCCGGCTTCGTCGTCGCCATCGTTCTGACGCTCGTCTTCTGGCTGCTGACGACGCGCTCGGTCTACGGCTTTTCCGTGCGCACGGTCGGCGCCGCCCCGAACGCGGCCCGCTACGGCGGCTTTGACGCCTCGGGCACGGTATGGTCGACCCTCCTGATCAGCGGCGGCATGGCCGGACTCGCCGGCATCCTCGAGGCGATGAGCCAGCTCGGCCAGATCAATCTCGGCTTTCCCTCGGGCTACGGTTTCACCGCCATCATCGTGTCGTTCCTCGGCCGGCTGCATCCGGTCGGCGTCTTCCTCGCCGGCCTCATCCTCGCCGTCACCTATGTCGGCGGCCAGGTGGCGCAGACGGTGGTGCATGTACCGAACGCGACGGCCGGCATCTTCCAGGCGACAATGCTGTTCTTCATCCTGGCGAGCGACATCCTCGTCCGCTATCGCGTGCGGGTCATTCGCGAGGCGCCGCGTGCTCCGAGCGCGAAAGCAGCGACTGCGGAGGCCTCGGCATGAGCCTCGCGTTCATCATCGACGCGCTCGTCACCGTGGTCGGCGTCACGACGCCGATCCTGCTTGCCGCGACCGGCGAGCTCGTCGTCGAAAAAAGCGGCGTCCTCAATCTCGGCATCGAGGGCATGATGCTGATCGGCGCGGTCACCGGCTTCGCCGTCGCCTTCAATTACGGGCCGGATTTCGGCGACTGGGCGCCGTGGGTCGCCGTCCTCTCCGCCGGACTCGCAGGCGCCGTCTCATCGATGCTGTTCGCCGTGCTGGCGCTGTCGCTCGGCTCCAATCAGGTGGCGACCGGCCTCGCGCTGACGATCTTCGGGATCGGCCTGTCCTCGCTCATCGGCGCAGGCTACGTCGGCATGACCGTGCCGTCGTTCGACTCCGTCTTTCCCGACCGGCTCGCCGGCGACCCTTTGTGGCGTGTGCTGTTCGGCTACAGCCCGCTCGTCTATTTCGCGCTTTTCATGGTCTTCGCCGTCGGTTGGTTCCTGAACCGCACCCGGGCCGGCCTCGTCTTGCGCGCGGTCGGCGAGAACGACAACTCCGCCCATTCGATCGGCTATCCGGTGATCCCGATCCGCTACGCCGCGATCGCCTTCGGCGGCGCGATGGCTGGGATCGGCGGCTCGTACTTCTCGATGGTGATCACGCCGATGTGGGCCGAGCAGATGACGGCCGGGCGCGGCTGGATCGCGCTCGCGCTCGTCGTGTTCTCGAGCTGGCGCGCCGGGCGACTGCTGCTCGGCGCCTATTTCTTCGGGATCCTGATGACCCTCGAACTCTACGCCAAGGCCTCGGGCTTCTCCTTCCTGCCCTCACAATTCTGGGCCGCGATGCCCTACATCATGGCGGTCGTCGTGCTCGCCGTCATATCGGCTCGCGGCGTCACGGGGAGCGAGGCGCCGGCCTGCCTCGGCCGGCCTTTCATGCCGAACGCGTAATGAAGGGAAGAAATGTCGCCGACAAGGAGGAAACGACATGACTTTGCTTACCCGCCGTAATT
>Ga0326727_10027253_pt1 | contig 10509 bp, 1 predicted proteins | sample MB2enrmetagenome_FD_207643 | JGI IMG/M metagenome (GOLD analysis project Ga0326727, IMG submission 207643) | Lab enriched peat soil microbial communities from McLean, Ithaca, NY, United States - MB29MY | ecosystem: Environmental > Terrestrial > Soil > Wetlands > Peat | place: USA: New York...
CGTGCGGCCCGACTCGGAGCCGTAGCTCTCCATCTTCGTGACGACGTCCATGCCGGCGACGACGGAGCCGAAGACGACGTGTTTGCCGTCGAGCCAGGGGGTTTTGACCGTGCAGAGGAAGAACTGGGATCCGTTGGTGTTTGGGCCGGCGTTGGCCATGCTCAAGACGCCGGGCGCGGTGTGTTTGAGGGTGAAGTTCTCGTCGGCGAACTTGGCGCCGTAGATTGACTTGCCGCCGGTGCCGTCGTGCCGGGTGAAATCGCCCCCCTGACACATAAATTGCGGAATAATCCGGTGAAAAGTGCTGCCCTTGTAGCCGAAGCCCTTCTCGCCGGTGCAAAGCGCGCGGAAGTTCTCGGCCGTCTTGGGGGCTACGTCGCAGCGCAGCTCGATCTCGATCCGCCCCAACGGTTTCCCGTCGGCGGTCACGTCCATGAAACACCTGGGCAGCTTTTCGGCGGGGGGCATTGCGATTTCTCCAAGGGCAAAGGGTAGGGTATGTTCGACGCTGAAACGGCGAACGTTAGAATAGCCGGAATGTGCACGGGCTTGCAACCACCCCCGGAAGCCGCTGGCTCCCGGAGGCTATCCCGCGACCCACGACCCATCCGATGCCCAATCGCCGCCGCCGACTTACTGGTAGGCGGCCATAATGGCATCCACGGCGCTGGTGCTGTTGTTATTCGACGCCGATTGCTGGCCGGTCAACCCGCCCAGATCGTACACCCAGTCCAACTTGGCCGAATTGGACATGGCGGCGGCGGCGTAGAGGGCATTCATCGAGGAACCAGACGACGACGTCTTGGTGAACGAGCCGCTGTAATACGACGCGTTGCCGAGCTTGTCGGTGGCGCGGATGACGTAGTTGTGTGTGCCGGCCGCGAGCGAAGCGAATCCCCAGGAGTAATTGAAGCCGACTTTGGCGGCGTACGGTCCGGCGATGCCCGACACCGCCGCGCCGTCGATCGTCAGGCCGACGCTGGCGATGCCGCTGGTATCGGCGGCGTTCCAAGTGAGCTTGCTCTTCGCCAGCGCCACGGCCACGCCGCTGATCACCGGTCCCGGTCCGACGATGGCGGCGGTGAGGTTGAAGGTGCCGCTGAACGTGCTCACGTTGCCGAGCTTGTCGGTGGCGGTGATGACGTAGCTGTGGCCGCCGGCCTGCAGCGAGCCCATGACGCCCGAGTAATTCTGACCCGAAGCGGCCTTGTAGGGGCCGTTGATCTTCGCCGCCGGGAGAGTGTCGATCGTCAGAGCAACGCTGCCGATGCCGTCGGAATCGAGAGCGTTCCAAGTGATGGTACCCTTGGTAAGCGACACGGCCACGCCGCTGATCGTCGGGCTGGAGCTGCTCGCAGGAGCGGCTACCGTGAACGTACCGTTCAGTCTGGTCGCATTGCCCGCCTTGTCGGTGGCGACGATCGAGTAGCTGTGCGTGCCGGCGGGCAAGTTCCCGTACGACGCCGAGAAGTTCACGCCGGACGTGGCCGTGTAGGGGCCGCTGACCTTCAACACCGTCGTGTTGTCGATCTTGATCGACGAGGCGGCGACGCCGGCGGAATCGACGACGTTCCAACTGATGGTGTTCTTCGTCGACGAAGTGCCCACGCCGCTGATCGTGGGGCTCACGGTGACCAGAGTGAACGTACCCGTCACACTGTTCGAGTGCCCGGCCTTGTCGGTGGCGGTGATCGTGTAGGTGTGGGTGCCGCCGCCGATCGCGCCGTAGGAGGCCGAGTAGTTCACGCCGGACGCGGCGGCATAGGGACCGCCGATGCTGGAGATCGTCTTGCTATCGATGGTCAGCGTGCAGCTCGCGACGCCGTCGGAGTCGGCGGCGTTCCAACTGATCACGCCCTTCGCCTGCGAGACGGCCACGCCGCTGATCGTCGGGCCTGGGTCGATATTCTGCGACAGCGAGCCTTCGGCGCCCGGAACGATCACCCTTCCATAGATCTGCCGATCGTAGTTTTGCGTGTTGTTGGCTATCCAGGTCTGGGGTGCGGCCCAGACGATGCTGATTGTCGTGCCGTTTCCGCCGTAGGCGATGGCAGGCGTCACGTTTCCGGAGACCGCAGCCGCGCCGCTAGGCGATTGGGCGCCCACGGGCGTAGAATTGACCTGGAATTCGCCGAGAATCTTGCCCGTGGCCGTGCTGCGGTAATCGGCGCCGTCGGCGTTGTACATGTGGGCGTAGATTCCGTAGTCCAGCGTGGCCCCGGTAGGATTGCTGGGGAGCAGGCTGCTCTGCCCATAACCCGACCACGTGATCGTAAACGCGCCGTTGTTGGCCATGCTCACAGCGGGCGTGACCTGCCAGTTCGTCGCCGGCATGCTTGCGGTTATCGTGTTGACGCGGAACTCTTGCGCATCCTTGGCGGCGCCGGCGGGAGAGTACCGCCGGGCATAGATGCCGTATCCGCCGCCGTCTTGGCCGAAGCTCTGCCATGTGACCACGAAATCGCCGGCGGGATCCATAGCGACGGCCGGATTCTCCTGCGCACCGGAGGTGTACGTGTTGATCTGCATTTCACCGGTCGTTGCCGTTCCATTGGCGGCAAACCTGCGGCCGAAGACGCCCCAAGAACTGCCGTCTTGCTGGTCGCCCTGCCAGACCACGACGAAGTTGCCGCTGCCATCCATGGCGACTTTGGAGTTCTCTTGGCGAGACGCCGTCGTCGTGTTGACCTGGATATCGCCCGTCAAAGCCACTCCTTGGACGTTGAATCGCCGGGCAAAGACGCCGCCGGTCGGATCTCTTGAATCGGTGCTGGTCCAGGTAACGACGAAATCGCCGTTGCCGTCCATCGCCACGGCCGGATCGTCCTGGATCCCGGCGACCACCTGGTTGACGAGGAAGGAACTGCCGACGGCTTTGCCATTCTTGTCGTAGATTTGGGCGAAGATGCCGGAGGCGTCCAGCAGGTTGCCGTTGCTGTCGTAGCCTGTACCCGCCCAAACGACCACGAAGTCGCCGGCCGAGTCCATGGCGACGGCGCCCTCGGTTTGGTCGCCATTGTAGGCAAGCGTAGTTACGTTTTTGTTATCGACGGTCTTGGCGTGAGTATTGACGGTGAACTCGTCGCCTAGCGGCTGACCATATTTGTTGAACTGCTCGACTTCCACGTCCAAATCAGCCTTGTAGGTCTGGCTCGTGACGTCCCAAGTTGCCAACATACGATCCCAGACCACTACGAAGTCGCCGTTTGCATCGGTGGCCACGGCCGGAGTTGTATCCACCGTGGCGGGATTGCCGGTCGGATCCCAGGTAACTTGTGAAACCGTGGCGGGCAAGTTGGTGTATTGACTGTTGATGGGAATGTCGGTCGCGCCCGCTGCGGGATTGCCCGGCGCCGTCGTGTTGCCGCCGGTCGGGACGGCCGGGTTGGTTCCGCCCGTAACGGTGAAGGTCCACTGGAAGTTGCTGGCTGGCGTGCCGGTGTAGCCGCCGTCGAAGCCATTGCCGAACTGATCCTGCACGGCAGACGAAATCGTCAGTTTGTAGCTGCCCGCCCCAAGCGGCTGGCTGCCGGCGACATTGGGATTGCCGTCGAGCGTGACCACGGCTTCCCACTTATCGTCCGGCGTCGAATCCAAGCCGAGGGCATAGGCTTCGTTCCAGCCGTATTGAACGCTGTAAACGCCGCCGACAATGTTGCCGCCGCTATTGCTCAATTGCCAGTTGGCCAGGTTCAGAATGCTGTGGATTCCCACGGCGCCGTTTTGGGTCGAGAGGGCTTCACCGAAGGTGATAATGAACTTGGAGGGCCCGTTGGCCAAAGTTGAATTCGTCATCAGTTGCTGAATCGTCGTGCTGGCGCCGCTGCCAGTGACATTCAACACTTCACCCACGGTGGGGCCGGCCGTGTCGCTTGGCTGAGCGAGACGTTGGTAGAAGACGCCCTGCGGGTCTGCTTGACCGGGCTCCGTTCCGTTGCCGCTCCAAACCACTACCGCGTCGCCGGCGGCGTCCACCGCCACACCGGGATAACGCTGATCGCCGGCGGTCGTGCTGTTGATCGGTATCTCTCCCCCGATGGCGCCGTTGTTGACGGAAACGATCACCGTGTCGTAATAGAAGGTCGGCGGGTTGCCGTCGAGGGGGTAATTGGGATCGACCACCCAGCGGTTGAAAGTCATCGTGTCAGACATGTACGTGGAATTTTGGCCGTTCCACAACAACTCATCGAGATTAGGATCCAGGAGATTTTGCGCATATTCCACCAGGCTGGTGCGGGCATAACGACGAGCGTAAATGTCGTAATCGCCGTTTTGGTTGCTCTCCCAAGTGATGACGAAGTCGCCGGCGGCATCCATCGCGACCTTCGGATGCTGTTGGTTTCCCTGGGCGGTCTGGTTCACTTGGAAAGCGTCGCTGGCCACGCTGCCGTTGGCGTTGTAGCGGCGGGCAAAGACGCCATTCTCGCCGTTGACGCCGGGGCCGGCGCCGTTGCCCACACCGTCGTGCCCGTAGCTGGTCCAGGTGATGACGAAGTCGCCCGCCGAGTCCATGGCCACCGAGGATTGGTCTTGGTTTCCAGACTCATTGTCCAGCACCAAATACTCCACTGGGTTCCCGTCCGTGTCGAATTTTGGCGTAACGACGTCGTTCTGGTTAACGAGGAATTCGGTTCCGGGGATAACCTGGCTGCCGCCAAGGCAGTTGGTGAAGCTGTTGATCCAGGCGGCAAATGAGGAGACGCGCGTTTCAAAACCGATCTCGCCGAAGCTCGAATCGGTCTGATTGTCGACGTCGGGGGGGGACCCATACGATCCGCCGCCGGAGCAGAGTCCCGCGATCAGGCCGTTAATCAATGCCGGTCCGCCGGAATCGCCGTGGTTGGTCATGGCCTCTTGCTTCGACTGCACGAGGGCCGTGTCGGTGTTGTTGATGCCATAAAGGAGTCCCAAGGCGTCGTTTTCGGGGTTGCCGTTATCGAAGTCATACACCAACTGCGTATCTTCATATCCGAGTGTCACTCCGGTGGTGTCAAAAACATTGTAGCCTTGGTGCAGTTCCTGGGTGGCTGGCTGATTGGCAAAAGTGCCAATGGCGCCGCTGCCGATGACGCCGTAACCGAAGAAGTGGAACGTTTGGCCAATCTCGTTTGAGTCGGTGTAGATTTGGAACGCCTCGGCCTTGGCGCTGGCCGGAATGGCGTGGCCGCTGGCATCGACCGCCGGGAGATGAACCAAGGCGAGGTCGCAGCCCAAGAGGAAGTGCTGAGTGTCGATGTAGCCCGGGTTGACGATGACCTGGTCGGCCTGCACGGTCACGCCGTTGGGCAGGTCGGAGGTAAAGAACGTGCAGGTGATGTCCGCGGGCATGAGCGGCACGTGCCTGGTTTCCGAGAAGACGACGTGCGCGGCAGTCAAAACCCAGTAGCCCGTCGTGTCGTTACCGCCAACCAAGAGTTCACCGCTACCCAAGGCCCCTGACCCCTCGTCGTTGCTGTTGACTTCGCAGATCGCGTCGTACCCGGAGCCCGGCGCAACAACGTGGTTTTCCGGATTGTCGATCGTGTTAACCTGCGGCGTACCGGGGGTATCTGGCGTATCGTCGACGCCGGCAGCGACGTTTTGCGAGTCCCAGGAATAGCTGGGGCTGGTGAATCGCTTGGCATAGACGTTCGTTTGAATCGGGCTGTCGCCGTCCTGACCGTAACCGGTCCAGGTAATGACGAAGTCGCCCTGCGCGTCCATGGCGACGGAGGGGGATATCTGATTGCCGGTGGTCGTCCCGCTAACGTTGACCTCGCCGCTGACTCCGGTGGTGATGACCTTGGTCGTCACTTGCGCGGTCGCGCCGCCGCCGGTTTTCACCACGTCGCTGGGCGAGATCCACACCGGCTCCTGGTACGAATTGGCCAAAGCGCCGGTGAAATTGATTACAATCTCCGTTAGACCGTTGGAAGCGACGTTGACGGCCGCGCCCGGCATGTTCGTCAACATGGCGTTCATTGCGGCCTGGACGGCCGCAACCGTCGTGGCGGCGTTGCCGGTGTAGCTAATCGGCGCCGATATCAGGTCGGGCGTGGCCGAGTTGTTGTCGTTGTCCCAGCGGATGCGGAACGTGCCCGCAAACCCGTTCAGGAAGTCGATCGCCTGCTCCTCGTTGGTGCCGCCGACGGCGCTTCCCAAGGCGTTGTAGGCCTGGGAATAGATACCGTAGCCGCTGCCATCCTCGCCGAGACTCTGCCAAGTGATGACGAAGTCGCCTTCGGCGTCCATCGCCACGGCCGAATAGCGCTGCACGCTCGTGGTGTAAGAGTTGACCCTGAAAATGTTCCCCTTCGCATCGCCGGCGGCGTCGAAACGTTGGGCGTAAACGTCCCAATCGGTCGTCGCGTTCCAAGACGACCAGGTGACGACGAAGTCGCCGTCGGTGGAGCGGGCGACGGCAATGTCGCTGGCATTGGGATCGGCCGAAATCTCCATTTCCTTCAACACGGCGACGGAGGTGCTCCGCGAGCCGTCGGGATTGAGCGTGGAAGTCTGCTGGTACAACTTGGCCCACACGCCCTGTTCGCCCGGCGTCGTGTCGGTCCAGGCGACGACGTAATCGCCGTTGGCGTCCGAGGCGACCGAGTTGGCCGTGCTGGCGGTGGTGTAGCCTCCGTAGGTGGAACTTGTGGAGGTGTCGTCGTTGACTAGCGTCTCTTGGCCGGTTGGAACCAAGACATTGATGATGCCCGACATGGCGGAGCCGTTTTGCAGCGTTCCCAAGCTTCGCAGCGGGTTGCCGACCGCGTCGCGGACGGAACTCAACACCACGAATTGGTACTGACCGTTGGGAAGCGGCACTACGCCCGGAGCGGCCCCGTTGCCGTCCAGGACCAGCACGGCCTCATACTTGTTCATCCGCGGCACGCTCAGCCCGTACTGCGAGCCCATCTGATAGGCGATGTCCAAGCCGTAGTAAACCTGGCTGACGCCGCCGCTGAGAATGCTGCCGTTTTGCAGGACTTCGTAGTTTGCCGGGTTCAGCACGCTATGCGTATAGTCGGTCGGGTCGCTGCTCAGCGCATCGTTCATGTCCTCGTCAAAGGTGATGACGATGGCCTGCAGCGACTGCGTGACTTCTGACGTCGAGGCGACCTTGACGCCTCCCGGCAACACGAAGCTGGTCACGATCGGTCCGGCGGTGGCGGTCGTCGCTTTGTAAATCTTGAAGAAGACGCCCTGCGAGTCGCCGATCCCCCTGCCCGACCAGACGGCGGTGAGCGTGCCGTCGGAGTCCATGGCCAGGCTTGGGCTTTCCTGGACGCCGAGTTCGGTATCGTTGACGCGCGTTTCCTCCGAGACGGCCGGAAGCGCCATATAACCGTTCGGAATCGCGTGGAATTGGCGAACCCAAACGCCGCTCTGATCCTGGTTGAACTGCGCCGCCACGTCGGAGACGGTGGTCGGGTCAGTCGTGTCCGCGCCGGGGCCGTTCCAAGCGATGGCGAAGTCGCCGTCCGCGTCCATGCTGATCGCCGGGTGCATCTCATCGCCGAAGAACGCCTGGCCTTGCGGCCACGTATAACGCGGATTCTGCGCCGGATCCAGCATATGCACCAGCTCGTTGGCATGTTCGTCGACCGGGGTTTTTGCCGTGCCGTCGGGATTGAACCCGCGGAAATAGATGCCGTAGGTGTTGACGACATCGGTGGGCTGATCGAGTATGCCGTTGTCCTGGAAGGCCTCCCAGGCGACGACGGCGTCGCCCGTGACGTCCATCGCCACCTGAGCGTTGCTCGCCATCAGACCAGTGGCGGGCAAGGGGACGTAATCCTCGGGGTCGGAAGGGACATAGCCTGTCGACCCGACGCTGACTTGGAACTCGATGTTGCTGCCGGTGGCTTGGATCGTCATCGGGATGGCCCCGGCGGCGTTCCAGATGAAGTCGCGGCCCATGATAACGCTTTCGGTGGCGACGCCGTTGAATTGAGCGATGACGGCGGTCCACACCACCATGAAGGTTCCGGTGTCGCTCATGGCGATGGACGGATGCAACTCGTTGTTGCTGGCGGTTATGCCGCCTGGGGGGCCGGCGCCGGGAATGTCCGCGGAATTGACGCGGAATTCGCCGCCGAGCATGCGGCCGTCGTAGGAGTAGATTTGTCCCTCGATGTCGTTGAAGTAGCTATACGGCTGGCCCACACCACAATGGAGTCGCCCCGGGCGTCCATGGCTACGTCGGGCGAGACCTGATCGTTGGCCGTGTTGGTGTTGACGCGGAACTCGCCGCCGACCTTCGCGCCGATCGAATTGAACCGCTGGCCGTAGATCCCCCAACTGCCGTCGGGATCTTGGCCCTGGCTGGACCAGACGATGATGTAATCGCCGTCGGCGTCCATCGCCACCGAGGGCTCGGTCTGGTCGCCCGTGGTGTAGGTGTTGACCATCGTCTCGTTGGTCAGGGGGTTGCCGGTGCTGTCGTACAGCCGCATGAAGACGTCGGTGGTGTTGTCGCTCTCGTACTGGATCCAGACGACGACGAAATCGCCCTTGTCGTCGGTGGCGACGCAACGGTCGACGGCGGGATCTCCGGCCACGTTCATACCGGTGGAACTCGTCGTTTGCACGCCCGCGATAGTCTGGTTGACCAGGACCTCCGTCCCGTACTTGGTGGTGTTGCTGCCGCCGCTGACGCTGATCGAGAAGGTAATCGAATAATTCGACCCGGCAGGGTTGGCGGCGGTCGCGTTGAGTTTGTTCCCGACAAGGTCGGTGATTCCTGGCTTGCCGGCGGGATTGTTCAGCGTTGGGTCGATCGGCGTCAGGACCTTCAGGGTGTACGTGCCGGTGGACAGCGGTGCGCCGGCGGTGTTGACCGCGATGACGACTTCGTACTTGCCGCTCGGCGTCGGATTGAGGACGGGAATGGTCGAGGAGAGGGCCGCCACCTCGTTGAAGCCGTAATAGACGGCGGAAATGCCGCCGGGGATGATCTTGCCCGTGGAATCGTCGAGGACGTAGTTGGCCGGATTGCTGGCGGCGTTGCCCGTCTTGGCGAGGCTGTCGTACAGCGCTTCGGAGACATCGAGGACGATGTAGCTGATGGGCGCGCTGGTCTGGTTCGCGGTGCTGACGTTCAGATCGAGGGTGTTGCCGGCGGTGGTCACCAGCGTCGCGTCGGCGACAATCGGGCCGTCGGTGTCGGTCGTCGAGGGGTAGATCTTGAAAAAGACGCCCTGCGAATCCCCCGTTCCCTTGCCGGACCAGTCGACGATGTAGCCGCCGTTGGCGGTCATGGCGACGCTCGCGCAATCCTGAATTCCCAGGGTTGTGGAGTTTACCCGCGACTCCGTGGAAGTGGCCGGATTCGTAGTGTCGCCGACCGCCGTCGCTTGGAAGGAGCGAACCCAGACGCCTTGGTTGTCTTGATCGAAGGCGGCCGCCAGGTCTTCGGGATTCGTGGTGTCCGTCGTGCTCGATCCGTTGCCGTCCCAAGTGATGGTGAAACCGCCGTCCGTGTCCATGCTGACCGACGATCTCACCTGATCGCCGGCGTAAAGCGCCGACTGCGCCAGCGAGTAGAAGGTCGTCGTATCCAGCGCGGTGACGACCTGATTGGCCTGTTCGTCCATCGGGGTCGTCGGCTGGCCGCCGGGGGTGAATTGGCGATAATAGATGCCATAACTGTTGACGACGTCCACGGGGGCGTCTATCTGATCGTTGTCCTGGAAGGCCTCCCAGGTGACGACGAACTGACCCGAGGAGTTCATTGCCACCGCAGCATTGCTGGCGAAGAACGGACTTGCCGGCAAACGGTCGTTGACCAGGGCTTGGGGATCGGCGATGAACTTGTTGTCGCCGACGCTGACTTGGAACTCCGTGTTGCTGTTGGCGGATTGGCCGTTGACGATGGTGGTGACCAACATCGGCGTGGCGCCCGTGGAATCCCAGGTAAACATGCGTCCCATGATGACGCTGTTGGTGGCGACGCCGTTCGCTTGGGTGGTGACGGCGGTCCACACCACGACGAACGTTCCGATGTCGCCCATGGCGACCTCCGGATGCAGCGTGTTGTTGGTGGCGGTGGTTCCGCAACTGACGACATTCTGTGAGTTGACGGCGAATTCGGAGCCGAGCTCGTTGCCTCCGCTGTCGAAAACTTGCCCCTCGATGCCGTTGAAGTTGCCGGACGACTGTCCCTGCGTGGCCCAAACGACGACGAAATCGCCCTTGCTGTCCATAGCGATGGACGGGGAGACCTGGTCGTTGCCGGTCTTGGTGTTGACGCGGAACTCGCCGCCGACCCGCGCTCCCACCGCATTGAAGCGCTGGCCGTAGATTCCCCAACTGCCGTCGGGATCCTGGCCTTGGCTGGCCCAAACGACGACGAAATCGCCGACGGCGTCCATCGCCACCGAGCACTCGGTCTGGTCGCCGGTGGTGTAGGTGTTGACCATCGTCTCGTTGGTCAAAGGATTGCCGATCTTGTTGTAGAGCCGCATGAAGACGTCGGTGGTGCCGTCGCTCTCGTACTGCAGCCAGACGACGACGAACTCGCCGTCGTCG
>Ga0326727_10027255_pt1 | contig 10508 bp, 8 predicted proteins | sample MB2enrmetagenome_FD_207643 | JGI IMG/M metagenome (GOLD analysis project Ga0326727, IMG submission 207643) | Lab enriched peat soil microbial communities from McLean, Ithaca, NY, United States - MB29MY | ecosystem: Environmental > Terrestrial > Soil > Wetlands > Peat | place: USA: New York...
CGTGACGATGTCGCCGGGCTCGGTCTCGTGGGCGGGGATGGGCCACTGGATGGGACCGGCTTTGAACCCGGGAGGGAGGGTCCAGTCGATGCGGGTGGGCAGGCCGGCGTCACCGGCGTATTGCCAGTAGGTGTGCCAGCCGGGCAATGCCTGCAGGTGGAGGCCCACGGTGATGGGCTGGCCCGGGACGATCCCGTCGCGGTCGGCCAGGAGTTCGGCATTTACGAGCTGATGGCCTTCGAATAACTGGGCTCGGCAGATGCCGGGAAGAGCGAGGAGGAGAAGAAGGAAGGCTTTCAGGAAGCGCATAGAACGCACGCGGGGTTGATGCTGCCGTTTTTGTATTCGCAATATGAGAGATGGGGCAGCCGGAATGAATTCCAAGGAATTACTTTCGTTATGATATTGTCAAAAAGACGTCTGGACGTCAAAACTTGGGCGATGCGATATTCAACGGCCGCGAAACAACCACCGGGAGCGGTGCGGGATGCAATTTTAGAAGCTTTGGAAGAGGCGGAGGAAGGGGAATCCCTCTCAAGAATCCGTGAAAAGGTTGAGCGAATACTGGGACCCACGCAGGCATCGTCGATTCGCTCCTATCTGCGGCTCAATACGCCTGATATTTTTCGCAGGACCGAGCGTGGATACTATGCACTGGCGGAGCCTGCATGCAAGGTGGGCGAAGGCGACCAAGGGGCTCTGGACTTCGGAAAAGGGGCCAATGGCCAACGGGGAGGAAAAGAGTTTCGTACGATCCGTGTAGGCGGCGCAGCGCTGGTGGAAGCGGATTGCTTTGAGTGGCTGGAGAGCCGGGAGGCGAGGAGCATCCATGCAGTGGTAACCGACCCGCCGTACGGACTAATCGAATACAGCGACTCGAACCAGGCAAAGCTACGCGCCGGGAAGGGCGGCGTATGGCGTATCCCCCCAAGCTTTGACGGGCATCGGCGGTCGCCGCTTCCGCGGTTTACGGTGCTGACCTCGGCAGACCTTGCGGCGCTGGATGCGTTCTTTTACCGATGGACCCGATCCATCCTGCGCGTGCTGGTGCCCGGCGCACAAGTGTTGGTGGCTTCGAATCCGCTGCTCTCCTACGTTGTCGCCGGGGCAATGGTGCGCGGCGGCATGGAGCGCCGCGGCGAGATTATCCGGCTTACGATGACGATGCGCGGCGGAGACCGGCCAAAGCACGCGCACGAGGAATTTAGCGAGGTCAGCGTGATGCCTCGTTCCATGTGGGAGCCGTGGCTGATCTTCAGGAAGCCAGTGGAGGGGCGGGTGCAGGACAATCTTCGCAAATGGCGCACCGGCGGCTTCCGCCGTCCATCGGAGAAGCAGCCGTTCGGCGACGTGATTGAATCGAGCCCGACCCGAATGAGCGAGCGTGCAATCGCGCCGCATCCGAGCCTCAAGCCGCAGGCATTCATGCGCCAGGTCGTACGCGCGGTGCTTCCGCTCGGGGAGGGGGTGCTGCTCGATCCGTTTGCCGGCGGCGGCGCGACGCTGGCCGCGGCCGAAGCTATCGGCTACGAAAGTATCGGCATCGAACGCGATCCGGAATATTTCAGGATCGCGCGGGAGGCGGTCCCACGGCTAGCAGCGCTGAGAGCGTAAGTCGCGATAGACCCAGTTCTGGCGGAGTTTCAGAATGCCATCCCGGTGCAGTGTTGCCGTACGGGTGCCGAGTTCTCCCCGGGCATTTTTCCGAAAATCGTCGACGGTGACATGACCAAGGTAAATCTCGGTAAACCGGAGAGGAGCCCGGTCCCTTGCGGGTTCGGTCAGATCATCGATGGCGTAGACAAACACCGTCATCCATTGCTCCCGGGCGCCGTGGGTATCGACGGCTCCGCCGCTCTTGCGGGTCGTCTTGATCTCCACCCCTTCCACACCGGCTTGCGCGGCGTCATTCGGGTATGCGCCCTTTACGAGAAGATCCGGATGGCCGTTGAAGTGGCGATTTTGAACGAGGGTCCGGGAGTGCTTTGCAAGACTGGACGTAAGCACATCCGAAAGCAGGCCGGACATAATAGCAGGCCGCAACATATCGTCGATGCGCTCGAGGCTCTTCGCGATCAGAAAGGAATTAACGTCGAAGAAAAAATCATAGACGTCCTGCATTGCGAGGGAAAAGTCCTCGAGGCGAAGCTCGAAAGGAAGCGATGCCGCCTGGTTAAAGGCGTCCGGGAGGGGACGTTGCCGTTCAATAGACACGAACGATTTACGCACACCTTTCGCCGGCGGTTGCAAGGCAAAACCCCGGGCCAAAAGACCTTTCCATTTCTCTGCCAGCCGCTTAGCCTCCGCTCTTCCGCAAAATGGAAAACGATTACAAGGTCAAGCTGGACATATTCGAAGGGCCGCTGGATCTGCTGCTCTATCTAATCAAGAAGGACGAGATCGATATTTACGATATCCCGATCGAGCGGATCACGCGGCAGTACCTGGAGTACCTGGATGCGTTCAAGATCCTGGACCTGGATGTTGCGGGGGACTTTGTGGTGATGGCGGCGAACCTGATTTACATCAAGAGCCGGAGCCTGCTGCCGAAGGACCAGCAACCGCCGGACGAGGCGGCCGAGGAGGATGATCCGCGCTGGGAGCTTGTGCGGCAGTTGATCGAGTACAAGAAGTTCAAGGACGCGGCGGCGCACCTGCAGCGGCGGGAGCTGGACCAGGAGGGATTGTTCACGCGACTGGCGGCGGCGGAGCCCACGGCAGAACGGCCGCTGGGCGAGGTGAGCATTTTTGACCTGATCAATGCGTTTAATTCGGCGCTGAAACGGCTGACGAAGCCGGAGGATTTGCGGGAGATCTTTGAGGAGAACTTCACGGTATCGGACAAGATCGACCTGATCATGAAGATGACGGCGGCGGGAGTGGCGCTGCGCTTCTCGGAGCTATTCGCGTCGGCGGCATCGCGGACGGAGGTGGTGGTGACATTCCTCGCGTTGCTGGAACTGGTCAGACTGAAGCAGGTGCGGGCGCGGCAGAACGAGGAGTTTGGGGAGATCGAGCTGGTGCGGGCGGAGAGCCGGGTGCTGGCGTAGGAAAATTGCTAATTGGGGAGCGAGTAGCACGCGATCGGACCGCGGTAGGTGAACGGTGGGATTTGCGCGGAAAGCTTATGGGAGGCGGAGGTCGAAGGTCAGGGATTGCTCGCGGAGTTTGCGGCAGGGGCGGCGGGAGAGTTTTAGGCCGCGGGCGGGGACCTCGACGAAGGCCCGAGTGGCGGCGGGGAGCTTGTAGACGGCGACGGGCTTGCCGGTGCGCTTTTCGACGATGGCGAGCTGCAAGGGGAGATGTGGGGGGAGACCGGGATGGAGGGAGGGGTGCAGCGCGGTGGAACGGTAGCGGAGGCCGGCAAGATGGGCGCCGGGGCCGAAGGGGGCGAGGGCGACTTCGCGGCCCTGGACGCAGACGCGGTACTTGTGGAAGAAGGCGTCGTTTGCGAGGAGCTCGAGGCGCTCCATGGAGGTATCCACGAAGCGGCTGGTGTTGCCGCCTTCCATGGGGGTCTCGCAGAGGAGGGGCCAGTCTTCGAGGGCCTTGCGGACGGAGAGCGTCGCGCCCTCGCGCTCGAAGGCGAGCATCCGGGGGCAGCGCCAGTCCCAGATATCGCGGTAGGTCTTTGGGTTGAGCTTGAAGCCGTCGCGGCGGAGGTCGCGCAGGATGAGATCGAAGTCCTGCCAGAGACCGGAGGGGAGGAAATAAAAATCGTGAAGCCGGGTGCCATGGACGGCGAGGGGATGGATGTGGCGCTGCTCGAAGAGGCGGGCGATGAGACAGGCCCAGAGCAGGGCGACGGCGGACATCCATTCGGGATCGGGTAGAGTCTCGATGGCGCGGAACTCGATGAGGCCGCGGCAACCGGTCTCCCATTCGAGATTCCAGAATTTATCGAAGCTGATCTCGCTGCGATGGGTATTGCCGGAGAGGTCGATGTGCAGATGGCGCAGGGTCTCGCTGATCATGTAGCGATGATCCTGGCCCGGGGGGAGGGACTCGAGGTGGCGGTATGCCATTTCGAGATCGTAGTGATCGCGGGCGGATTCGTCGGGCCGCGGGGCCTGCGAGGAGGAGCCGACGTAGCACCCGGTGAAGAGGTAGGAGAGTGAGGGATGTTGCTGCCAGTAGCGGAGGATTGCGGTGACCCAGCGCGGGTTGTGGAAGAAGCCGTTTTCCTCGAGCGACGGGCCGCCGAAGAGGAGGTGGTTGCCGCCGCCAGTGCCCAGCTCGGCCGTGGGGGTGGACTTTGCGGAGCGGAGGCCGGCCTGCTCCGCACAGCCATGGAGGGTGCGGAGCCACCATGCGTATTCCTCGACGGAATTGCAGGGAGGCAGGTTGATTTCAAGGACACCGGGGTCTGGGGTGAAGGCGAGACGGGTCCAGAGTTTTTCGGTGTCCTCCGGGATGTAGCCTTCGAACCGGAAGAGGCCGGGTTGCGGCATGCAAACGGCGGGGGCGACGATATCCAGCATCTCGACGAAGGCGGGCTGAAGGAGGGGCGGGAAGAAGAGGGAGATGTCTGCGCCGTTTTTCTCCAGAACCATCGCGCGGCGCAACGCGTCGGCGGGGAGGAGATGGAGCGGGAGGCGGAGACCGGCGGGGCCTTCGGCGCCGATGAGCTGCAATTCCTCCTGCTTGAGGCGCCAGGGCTTTGAGAACCAGTTCTTGCCGTCGTGATCGATGGGGAGCGCCCAATACTCGCCATCGGGATGAGCGGGATCATGGAGGCGATGCCAGCGGTTGCGGACGCCGAGACCGTCGGCGATGGTCTTGCGGGCGTCGGCGAGATTGAGCGGGGGCCGGGCTTTCTGGCGAGCCTGCCATGCTTTCGAGCCGGGGAGGGGTTTGCCGGAGCGATTCCAGAGGAGGTGGACGGCCCAGCGGGCATTCGGCTCGCCGGGATAGAATTTGCCCTGCGCCTGGAAGGCGATTGCGCCGGGGAACTCGCGCTCCACGAGGGCGGCGGCCATTGAGCGGGCGTAAGAGAGCTTGGTCGGGCCGAGTGCGGCGACGATCCACTCCAGGCCATCGGGGTTGACTGGTATATAGCTCGGTTCTCCGCCGAGAGTTACCTTGATGTTGTTGCGTTGGAAACGCGCCGATACGGCTTTGGCGGCTTCATCGAAGGTGTGGAATCGGGTCATCCGGTCAATCTGGTCATCAATACTTTTGCACTAAGCCTTTGTCCGCCGGCGCCCTTGAATGTCCCTCGCAGGGGAGCGGCGTCGCTCGCGTCGCGTCCGTAGGAAACGGCGACGTACCGCTCATTACACCACTGCCGGTTGGTGGGGTCGAGCGCGACCCAGAGCATGCCGGGGACGAGGACCTCGATCCATGCATGGGTGGCGTAGGCGCCGACGAGGCGGCGCTTGCCGGGATCATTGCGCGGGGCGACAGCCTCGATGTAACCGCAGACGTAGCGCGCGGGGAGGCCGGCGGTGCGGAGGACGCTCAAGCCGATGTGGACGAAGTCCTGGCAGACGCCCTTGCGATTGCGCCAGATGGTGCCGAGCTCGGTGGAGTTTTCGGTGACGCCCTTGATGTAGGCGAAATTCTCGTTGATGGCGTCGTTGAGTCCGTTGAGTGCCTGCTCGAGGGCGAAATCGCCACGGAGGTAACGGCGCGACCATTGGATGGAAGAATTGCCCGTGTTCACGATGGGCGTGGGCTGGAGGTACTCGAACACGTCGGGGAGCGCGGATGAGAAAATCTGTTTGGCCTCCTGGACAGTGACCTGGAGGCTGTCCTGCGGCACCTTTGGCGGCTGGGTCTTGACGAGCAACTGGCTGCTGACGACGAGCTTTTGATGCCGGAAGGGGAGGGAGAAAAAATCGACGTGGTTGCCGAAGTGATCGACGTAGGCGGAGGTCCGGGTGGGCGGCTGAATGGTGACGCGGTGCTTCACGACCTTTTGGGTTGGCAGATCGGGAGGGGTGAGGCGCGCCTCGCCGTAGGCCTCGGCGGCGGCGGTGCCGTAATTGTAGGTGGTGATGTGGGTGATTTTGAACTCCATGCGCACTGCCTATCCCTTGGTTACACGCGGAGAGGCGGGGAGGAAATGGGAAACTGTTCAATGAACCGGCTATTCCAGCAGCATCGGCTGGATGGACTCGGTGATGAACGCCTGGTGGCTGAGGAAGCCGTCGGAGATCAAAAGATGGATGCGGGAGGTGCTGGCGCTGAGATGGCCGAGGAGTCTTTCGATGCCGTCGAGGGGACCTTTGCGCTCGCCGGCGACCTCTTCGAGGGAAAGGCGCAACTGCTCGTTCCAGTCGATGCGGTTGATCTCGTGGATGAGAGATTCAATGGCGTTGACGGCGATGGCGGCGCCGGGCTGATCGCGGGAGGCGGATTTGCGGAGACGCTCGGCGCAACCGGTGAGGCAGCGGAGGACGGAGCGCGGCCCCTCCGGGTGCTGAAACAAGAGCTCGATGACAGGGCCGGGCTCGGCGCGCATCTGGTAGACGCGGCGGTATGCGTCGCGGGTGCCGAGGAGGCGGAGAAAAGCCGATAGCTGAATCTCGGTGGCGAGCGGAGGACGGATGAGCGAACGGCTGATCGCGACGACGGCGTGCGCGGTGATGATGGCGCGTTCGAGCAGCTCGCCCGCTTCGCAGAAGCGCCAGCCGTCGTCGCCCAGGACGGTGCGCTCTGCGATCGCGAAAAACTGCGGGATCAATTCGACGACGATCTCGCTGAGGCGGCGGGCGATCTGGCCGCACTCCTCCTCCGGGAGGTTGTCCCGGAACCGGGCGCGATTGAACAACTCCTGGAGGCGGTTGAGCGTGGCGATGGCCTCGGGGCTCAGCGATTCGTGGATGGATTCGGCATTCGTCATCGCGCGGATCAATGTCCTGGCGACGGTGCCGGGCTCCTGCATGAGAACGAGGCGGTAGCGGTCGGTGCGCGTGGTGATACTGCGCCGGCTTTCGCCCGCGGTGGTCTCCAGCGGAGGTAGCAGGAGGTTCCACATGGGGCGGTAGAGCTTGCGCTCGGCGGCGTTGAGTTCCTCGCTCTCGAGCGTCTCGACAGCCTGGATGAGGTAGGCCTGATGATAGGCGCGCTCGAGATATCGACCCATCCAGTAGAAGGATTCGGCGACGCGGCTGGTGACTTCGCGCTTGGGGTGATGAATTTCCAGCGCGTTGCGGGTCCAGCTTTGGGCGGCCTCGACCTCCTGGGAGAGGGCGGGGACCCAGGAGTCCTTGCTGATCCATTCGCGCCTGCCGATGTGTCTGGAGTAGACCCGGGTGAGAGCGCCGGGAAAGACCTCGAATTGACCGTCGCCAAGGCGAAGGGCAAAGACGATGTGGTCCTGCTCGAGGTCGGAATCCTGGCCGTGGGCCTGGATCGGCTGGGCGACGTAATTGCGCGGCTCCTTGCGGACCATGCGGACGATGTGCTCCGGCGAGTGGGGCATGGTCTCGGAAAGGTCCGACGCGAAGATGGGCCGGATGCGATACGCGTCGATGTTTTCGAGGACCATCTCCAACTGGTCGATGTCGCCGAGCCAATAGGTGCGGATGGTCGGGAGGATGGGTCCCTCGTGGAGGTAATACTTGATGATCTGCGGCGCCATGCTGAGGAGGCTGGCGTCATCGACCAACTGGCTGCCGAGGGCGTTGACGAGCTTTACCGTGCCGCGCCGCAGGCAATGGACGATGCCGGGGACGCCGCCGGTGGAACCTTTGCGGAAAACGAGGGAGTCGAGTCGATCATCGGTGACATGGTTGTAAATCGAGTCAACGCGTTTGAGGCCGCGAACGGTCTTGAGATAGACGTGGTCGTCGAGCACGAGGAGGTCGCCGCCCTGGACGAGCGGGATGCCCATGCGGCGCGCGAGAAAGCTGTGCTCGGAGTAAAGGGGATCGGTGGTGCCGAGGGAGAGGAGGACGGGTGAGGGCTCGTCCCAAGTGGGTTCCGCGAGGGTGCGCAAGGCCTCGACGACGGGCGAAAGGATATCGGCCAGGGAGGAGACGGCGTTTTGCTCGAAGAGATCCGGCACGACGCTGGCGAGGGCGCGCCGGTTCTGGATCATGTAGGAGATGCCGGAGGCACGGCTCATGTGGTGCTCCTTGACGGCCAGCTCGCCGTTGGAGTTGCGGGTCAGGGAAATGCCGGAGAGATGCAGGTAGGTGTCTTTTGGCAACGGCAAACCCATCGAGGCGCCCTGGTAATGCGGACTGCCGAGCACGGGAGGCACCGGGATGATGCCGTCGCGGAGGATTTCGCGTTTGCCGTATACATCCTTGAGGAACATCTCGAAGGCGCGGAGGCGCTGGCTGACGCCCTCGGTGACGCGCTGCCATTCCTCGGGGCTGAAGATGTGCGGGAGCAGGTCGCAGAGCCATGGATGGGTGCGCTCGCCCTGGGGCGTGCCATAGGTGACGCCCATTTCGCGAAGCGTGGCGTCCATGTGCTCGTCGAGGGCGCGGAGGTCCTGCTTGCGAAGGCTCTCGAGATAGAGGAGCGGTTTTTCGTAGCCGGGCTTCGGGTTGCCGGCGTCGTCGAAGACGTCAAACTGGAGACCGTGCGCCGTCCTGGGAAAAATGGGGAGAGGCAGACTTCGGCTCACACGGGCAAAGTCTTTCGCAGGATTTGCCAACTTCAAGATGTTTTATGCAAAGCGAAGCCCGGCACATAGGCCGGACGAGGCCCGGAAAGGATAAGGTCCGGGAGAATCCGGGCGGCATTCAGGTCAGCTCGCCGGCGAGGGTCTGGGGCATGTTCGCGATCTCATCGGTCCAGACTTCGAACTTGCGCAGGACGTGCTTGCCGAAGGTGGTGGTGAGGGCGACATCGACGGCGTCGCGGCCATAGCCCATGGCGACGCGCGCGATCCGGCGCTCATTGTGGCGGGCGTCGAAGGGGTGCCACCGGCCGCCGAGATAGACCTGAAAGAAGGCGCTGAAATCCATCGGCGTCGGCAGGACGGGTACGCCGATGTCGCCGAGGTAACCGGTCGCGTAGCGGGCGGGAATATTGAGGCAACGGCAGAAGGTGAGGGCGAGGTGCATGAAGTCGCGGCAGACGCCGCGCCGCTCCTGGAAGACTTCCCACGCGGTGCGGTCCTCGCGCGCGAACTCGTAACCGAACGTGACATGGGTGTGGACCCAATCGCAGACGGCCTGGACACGTGCCCAGCCCGGTCGCGTGGTGCCGAAGAGCTGCCAGGCGATTTCATTCAGCTTCTCGACTTCGCAATAGCGGCTGCCGAGAAGGAACGGAAGGACCTCCAGCGGCAAGTCCTGAACGGGAAGCTGCTCGGCGGTCGGGAAGACGGGCTCCGGAAGGCCGCTGTCCTCGATAACGTTGTCGTAGTAGAGGCGGATGAGGCCGGGGGGGGAGACGATTTTTGCGCAACGATTGCCGATGCTGTCGGTGTAGTTTTCCACATCGATCGCGGGCTGGGTGATGAGGCGCTCCGGTGCGCGAAGGTCTTTCATCCGCTCCGGATGGACGTAAAGCATGAGGAGCATCGGGGTCGGGGCGGAAACCTCGATGGCAATATCGTATCCGATTCTGACTAGCATGCTGTGGCTCCATATTGGTCCACGGCACGACGGAGGTGGACCGGTTTCTATCGTTCCTCAACCTTGCCGAGGAACTGCTCGAATAAGGGTTTGTAGGAGGAATCGCGTTCCGGGTGATATTGGACGCCCACGCAGTAGGGATAATTTTCGAGGCGGATCTGCTCGACGACGCCATCGGTGGCGCACCATGCCTCGACTTTGAAGCCGGATCCGAGGCGGTCGATGGCCTGGTGATGAGAGCTGTTCACGCGCGGGAATCGGACGGCGGGATTCGCAGCGAACCGGAGGCTCTGGACGTTGTGGGTCTTCATCTCGGGCAGGTCGTGACCGGGGATGTCGAGGTGAAGAGTGCCGCCGAGGGCGACGTTCAGCACCTGCGTGCCCTTGCAGACCGTGAGGATCGGGACCTTGCGCTCGATGGCGGTCTGGACCGCGGCGAACTCGAACCCGTCGCGATCGGCCGCGGCGTCCTCCTCGATCAAGCCGAGTTCGAGTTGTGTGACAGGCTGGCGGAGGTAGGCGGCGCAGATATCCGCGCCGCCGGTCAGCAGGAGGCCGTCGATTTTCTCGAGGTCCGGCGGAGCCTTGCGCGCGTTGACGAGTTCGACACCGGGATGACCGGTGAAGAAGGAAGAGAACATCGCCTCATCCTTTTCCCGGATCCAGGAGAGTACGTGAAGCATGGGTTCGCGATTAACGGCGGAGCCTAGCTCACCTTGCGGCCAATGCCGGTATAGGAGAAGCCAAGCTCCACCATGGTACCGGGATCGAAGAGATTGCGCCCGTCAAAAATGAGCGGGGTATGCATGCGCTTCTTGACCTCGAGGAGGTCGATGTTCGCGAATTCCTTCCACTCGGTGGCGAGGATGAGCGCTTCGGCGCCGTCGACGGCTTCGAGGGGAGAAGCGGCGAGCTTCACGGAGTCCGGGAGGAGTTTGAATTCGCGGACTTTTTCCATGCCCTTGG
>Ga0326727_10027256_pt1 | contig 10508 bp, 8 predicted proteins | sample MB2enrmetagenome_FD_207643 | JGI IMG/M metagenome (GOLD analysis project Ga0326727, IMG submission 207643) | Lab enriched peat soil microbial communities from McLean, Ithaca, NY, United States - MB29MY | ecosystem: Environmental > Terrestrial > Soil > Wetlands > Peat | place: USA: New York...
GTACGGTCGGCGGCGAGCAATACGGCCGCTTCCTGATCGACATCTTCGAGGAGTGGGTGCGGCGCGACGTGGGCCAGATCTACGTCCAGCTCTTCGACGTGACGCTCGAGGCGTACTTCGGCCGTCATCTTCTCTGCATCCACGCCCCCACTTGCGGCTACGGCCCTGCGCTCGAGCACAACGGCGATCTCTACACCTGCGACCATTTCGTCGAGCCGGGGCAAAAGCTCGGCAACATCCACGCGACGCCGATGGCGGAGCTTGTCGCCTCGCCGCAGATGCGCAAGTTCGGCAATGACAAGCGCGACACCCTCACCAAGCAGTGCCAGCGCTGCGAGGTGCGGTTCCTGTGCAACGGCGGATGTCCCAAGGACCGCTTCGCGCTGTCCCGCGATGGCGAGCCAGGTCACAACTACCTGTGCGCCGGCCTGGAATTGTTCTTCACCCACACCCGCCCGCTCATGCAGGTGATGGTGGAGCTTCTCAAACGTGGACGGGCGCCGGCCGACGTGATGGCGTGGGTGGCCGCCGAGGATGCGAAGCGCGATCCCTATAAGCCTTGCCCCTGCGGCAATGGGCGCAAGTTCAAGTTCTGCCACGGCGACAAAGCGCCGGCGAAGTCCTTTGCCTGAGAACGACCGCTTGGAGGGGGGACTCCTCGGAGCGTCTCGCGGACTATTCGTTCGATTTCGGAGAGACGTCCGCGCCTTCCATCTTCACGCGGCGCGCTTCCAGGATGTCGCGCTCGAGAAAATAGTTGAGGAACGTCCGGATGACGGCGATGGCGGCCAATCGCCCGATGTCATCCCACGTCGGCGCGCTCGCGGTATCGATGATGTCGGCCGCCAGCTGGAACGTCAGCCCGGCAATCAGCCAGCGCGCGTAACGCAAGTACCCGTCGCGAAGCTCGCGTCCCGTCGCCGAGGGAACGAACACGGCGCGCAAACACCTGAAGAACATTTCGATCGTTCCGACGGCAATGACCAACAGCGCCATCGCATCGATGATCAGGGCCGCGTACTCGGTGAAGACCGTCAGCCATTCCTTCAAGGAACCCTCCCAACCGATATCTTGTCGCGTCGTCAGGTTGTTCGTTCGGCCTCCCGGGTCCGGGACGCCTCACGGCGCCGACAGCGTAGGGCGGCGCGACGCGTCAAAGACGATCTGGTCGTATCGCCAGAGGCGCTCGAAGAAACTCACGGCTCGGCGTTGAGCGTCGCCATTCAGCGCCGCCGATTGCAGAATTTCGGCGAGGGTTCGATTCCCGTCGATGGCGCCGAGCAGCCGGTCCTCGAAAGAATCGACGGTGCAAACGAGATCGGTGAACGTGTGCGATCGGTTGATCAGCACAGCGACGCTGCCGGGTGGCAGTCGTTCGCGAACGCACACCGTCCACGGCAATGTTATGGGGACGTAGTCGCGCCAATTGTCGCCGGAAAAGGCGATCGGCTGGCTCTCATCGGGGCGATCGTCGCGGTACGCGATGAAGCTGTGCGAGACCATGGTTCCGCGGAAAAGCTCGACGGCCGCGTGCTGCAGTCGGGAGGGCAGCGAGGCCATACGAGAAGCGTGCGGGCTGCGCGCGACCGCGCCACATTGCGGGAGGTAGGGCGCCTGTTCGGTCCAGCGCCCGAAGGACATCCCGCACCGATCGAGCCATGCGTACAATTCGGGCACGGAATAGGCGCGATCTTGGGGATTTAGGAGGGCGTCCGCCATCGCTTCCGGCCGCCGGAAATCCTTCGCGTGGGCCAGCACGCCCGCGATCGGATGATCCGGCGGCAGCGTTTCGAGCGCCGCGCCGAGGCCTCGCAGATCCTCGGCCGACGCTCCGATTCCGAGCATTCGGCAGTACGCTTGCATCATGTAGACGCCGGCGCGCCCATAGGGCGCATAGACCATCAGACGCATCGCGCCATTCGGCTTGAGAACGTCGCGAAGCGAGCGCAGCCCGGCGTCCGGGTCCGGCAGGTGATGGAGCACGCCGGTGCAAACGACGAGGTCGAACGAACGTCCGAGCCCTCCGACGCTCTCGATTGGCAATCGATGGAGTTCGAGGTTGTCCAACTTGTATTTGCGCTGAAGATCGCGTGTGTGGCGCAGGCTCGTCTCGCTGATGTCGATCGCGGCGATGCGGGCGCCCGGCTCGCGAAGCGCATATCTTGCCGCCTGCGACGTGCCGCAGCCGGCCACGAGGATCTCCAAATTATCGCGCGGCCGCTCGGTCGGCCATATCAGATGGAAATGCGCTCGGCGGCGCTCGGGATTCGCGTAGAGGTCCCGCTCCTTGTCCAGACTGGCGACAGGCGCCGGATAAGGCATCTTCTCGTAGAAGTCGCGTACATCCGCTGTCATGCGAGGCCTGCCTCGACTTTCCGACTTTTCGTTGCCTCCATGCTCCGCCGACCCTCGCTTAGCCGTTGGCGGCCAAGGGCCAATGCGCTCGCCGGAGCGACGGGCATCGACCGGAAGGCCAAGCGGAACCGCACGAACCAGGTTGCGCTCACTCATGGCGCAAAGCGACGCGGCGAGAAAATCAGAGCGCGCCCGCCGGAAAGAGGAACTGCACTTGGAAGCGGAGCGTCCAGCTCGGCGCGCCAGTCGGGCGCGCGGCATCGTAGAACGCCTGGACCTGCGCGTTCACTGGCTGTTTGTCGACCTTGAACAGCCGCCCAAGGCCTCCGCCGACCGGCACTGTCCAGCGGTTGCTCTCCGGCGCGACCCAGTTGGCGGTGATGACGGGGCTGGAGGTGAGATACCAGCCGTCGGGCAGATTGTAGTTGACGAAGGGCTGGATCAACATCTGATTGACTCGAGCCGGCCCTGTCCCCGCCCAGACGTTGTTGATGAGAGCGCCGAATACCCATGGCTCTTGATTCGTGAGCGCCACGAAAGCCGGCCCCGCGCCCCACTCGTTGACGCCCAATGTTTTGTCGGTCGCCGTCGGCAGAAAGAATTGAGGACCAGCGCCCCAAATGATTCCATTCGTCGGTCGGGTCGGAGACAGGAAGAACGCCGGCTGTATGTTCCCCAGCCCGAACTCCGGCCCATCTTGCGGGGAAAGCCGAGGCTGGTAGACCACGGGCGTGATCCAGCGCGTGACAAGGTTCCAGTCGTCCGAAAGCTTGAACGGAATGACCGGTTGAATATTCAAAACGTTCTGCGTCTGATGGTAGGGGCCGACGCTGAAGTTTGTGTTGTTCTGGAAGGGAACGCTGATCAGGTTGGCGATCGGGTTTTGCGCCGCCTCTCGCAGAGCGTTCGTGTTTTCGGCGCCGGTGGGCGTTGGCTTGGCCGCAACTGGGTCGGGGACCGCAGCTTCGCCCTTTAGGCACGCATTGATGAAGTCCCTCTCCTGTCGCCCTCGCGCATCAATCGTATCCTTGTTGGCGGCGTATTCCCGCTCGCACTCAGCGGTCGTCTTCGCCGAAGCTGGCGCGCCCGCCAGCGCAATCGCCAGGCCGAGTAAGGCGGCCGACGCGATGTGAAGGAACGAATCTCTCATGACCCCCCCATTTCCAGCGCCATCGCGGTTAGCGCCGCAGTTCGCCGCCGAACGTCCGCCCCGATCCGCACGCCCGAGGAAGGAAAAGCGCACGCGACGGTTCGACTTGAAAACCCGCGCTAACCGCCATCTCCAACGCGTAATTTCATCGCTCCTACTGCCGCGCCATTGCGATGCGGATCGCCTCCTCTGGCGAGACGAGGTGGTCCACACTTTCGGCGGCTTCGGCGATGGCAATCTGGACGCCCTTGACCCGGCCATTGAACGCGTTGCCGCGCGAGCCGTAGTCCTGGGAGACCGGAGAGCCGCTGTCCTCGCCGACGTCGCAGCCGTCGTCGGCGGAGAAGACCATCGCCTGCGTCATTGGTACGGCCCCTTCGCCGACCTTCTGGCCGTCGACATAGAGCGTCGCCTGGCCGCCCCTGCCGAGGCCGCCGCCCGCGTAGGCGAACTCCATGCGCACCTGATGCTCGCCCGCCGGCAGCGCGCTGGCGGCTTCCACGTAGAAGTAATGGATCCCCGCCACGTTGTAACAGTACTTGAGCTTGCCGCCCTTCGCGTAAAGGCTCCAGCCGCCGATGATCCCGCCCTGCGCGACGATTACGCCCTCGGCGCCCGAGGCCGGCGCCACGATCTCCGCGGTGACGGAATGGGACTTGTTCTTGATGTTGACGACGCAGTTCTCCGACAGCCGCCCCATGCCGCCGAACAGCAACTGGGTCTTTCCCTTGATCAGTACCGGCCGGCCGGCGGTGTCCGGGTTCATCTTCTCGATGACCCGGTCGTCGATCGGCAGCACGTTGTAGCGCGTCGCCTCGATCAGCCATAGCCGCTGCAGTTCATGCAGTTTCTCCGGCATTTGCTTGGACAGGTCGTTCGCCTGGCTCCAATCCTTGCTGGTGTCGTAGAGTTCCCAGACGTCGTCGTCGAGCGGCACGGTCTTGCGGCCCACGAGTACCCAGGGCGTCCCGTGTTTAGTCACCGCGGTCCAACCCTTGTGGTAGATGCCGCGGTTGCCGAACATTTCGAAGTATTGCGTCTCATGCTGTTCCGCCGCCTTGGCGTCGTTGAATGCGTACAGCATGCTGACGCCCTCGATCGGGTGCTGCTGCACCCCGTTGACCGAGACCGGCTCGGGCAGCCCCGCCGCCTCCAGGATCGTGGGGGCCACGTCGATCACGTGGTGGAACTGCGAGCGGATTTCGCCCTTCGCTTTGATGCCGTTCGGCCAGTGCACGATCGCGCCGTTGCGCGTCCCGCCCCAGTGCGAAGCCACCTGCTTGGTCCACTGATAGGGCGTGTTCATCGCATGCGCCCAGCCGACGGCGTAGTGGTTGTACGACTCTGGCCCGCCCAGCTTGTCGAGGCGCTCCATCAGGAATTCCGGAGTTTCGAGCGCTGCCAAGCCGTTGAAGTTGGCCATCTCGTTGTAGGCGCCGTTGATCGTTCCTTCCGCCGAAGCGCCGTTGTCGCCGATGATGTAGTAGACGAGCGTGTCGTCGAGGAGACCGAGCTTCTTCAAGCTGTCGAGCAGACGACCGACATGGTAGTCGGTGTATTCCAGGAAGCCGGCGTACACTTCCATCTGGCGGCGCAGAACCGGCTTGAGCGCCTCCGGCATTGCCTCCCAAGCGGGAATCTCCGCGTGGCGCGCGGTGAGCTGGCAGTCTTGCGGGATGACGCCGAGCGCCTTCTGGCGGGCGATGGTTTCCTCGCGCAGCTTGTCCCAGCCCTGGTCGAACTTGCCCTTGTACTTGTCGGCCCACGCCTTGGGCACATGGTGGGGGGCGTGGGTCGCGCCGGGCGCGAAATAGACGAAGAACGGCTTGTCGGGCGTCAGCGCCTTTTGCTGCCCCACCCAGGCCATCGCCTTGTCGGTCATGTCCTCCATGAAGTGGTAGCCCTCTTCGGGCGTCTTCTTGGGGTCGACGGGCGTGGTGCCCTCGTACAGACTCGGGTACCACTGGTTCGCCTCGCCGCCGATGAAGCCGTAGAAATATTCGAAGCCGCCGCCGCCGGTAGGCCAGGCGTCGAACGGCCCGACGGGGCTCGTTTCCCAGACCGGCACTTCATGGCACTTGCCGAACTGCGCCGTGGAATAGCCGTTGAGCTTCAGCGTGCGCGCCAGCGGCGAAATGGTGTTGGGCAGCACGGAGCTATATCCCGGCGCGCCGGTGGCGATTTCGGTGATGCCGCCCATGCCCGCGGAATGGTGGTTGCGGCCGGTCAACATGGCTTGGCGCGTCGGCGAGCACAGCGCGGTCGTATGAAAGCGGTTGAACTTCAGGCCGCCCGTCGCGAGCATTTCCGCGTTCGGCGTCTGGCAGGGGCCGCCGAAGGCGCTCGCCGCGCCAAACCCCACGTCGTCGAGCAGGATGATCAGCACGTTTGGCGCTCCCTTGGGCGGGCGCAACTGCTCGATCGGCGGAAATTTGCTGTCCGGGTCCTTCGCGTCATAGGTGATGAGACCGGTACGCGGCCGATCCGGAATCGGCAGCACGTTGCGTTGCAACTTGTCGTTCGCGTCGCTCATGGGTCTCTCCTTTGCGGCTAGAATGCGTCGAGGAAATCATGCATCGCGGTGGGGGCGCCCATTGCTGGGCGCTCCCCACTCTCTTTGCCCCTCTCCCGGCCAGCGCGCTTGGCGCCCGTCGACACCTGACCTCGCAAATGACCGCCGCGGTCAGGTATGGCCGCCGCCGTGTTGCGACACCATCGCCATCACCGCATCCAGGTTGAACGAAGCCGGCTTCTGGCGCGGTGGGAACTTGGCGAAATTCGCGATCTCTCCCGCGACCACTTCCTGCATCAAGTACATTTGCGGCACGTGATCGACGATCCAGTCCATGTAGTTACCTGAGTTCATTTCAGCCTGCTCGAACGGGTCGCGACGCAGGTTTACTATGTACGGCATACGTAACTTCGTGAAAGGCTCGCACCAGAGTCGCATCGTTTGCGTATTTTGGATCGCCAAATTGAACTTGTAGTCGCCGACCCGAACCGCCAGGACGTCGCCGTCATCGCTCATGTATATGAGGGCGTTTCTCGCGCTCTCCTTTACCGCGCCCGTCAGGTACGGGATCTGGTTGTAGCCGTCGAGATGAACGTTGAAGCGCTTGGCGCCGACAGTGCAGCCGCCGAGGAGCTTTTCTTTCACGTCCGGATCGCCGGCGGCGGCTAGCAAGGTCGGGAACATGTCGATGTGAGAGACGATTCCGTTGAGGACGGAGCCGGCCTTGATCTTGCCCGGCCAGCGCATGAAGCACGGTACGCGCCAGCCGCCCTCCCAATTGGTGTCCTTCTGGGCGCGGAACGGCGTGGTGGCGCCATCCGGCCAAGTGTCGTTCTCAGGGCCGTTGTCGGTGGAATACATGACGATGGTGTTGTCGGCGATGCCGAGCTCGTCGAGCTTGGCGAGCATCTGGCCGATCTGCTCGTCATGGACGACCATTCGGTCGCTGTAGGGGTCCTGTCCGCTCTTGCCGATATTCTTTGCGGCGACGTGCGTGCGAAAGTGCATCGCCGTCGCGTTGTACCAGAGGAAGAACGGCTGATCCGCCTTGGCCTGCTTCTCCATCCACGCGAGAGCCTGGTCAGTGATCTCCTCGTCGATGGTTTCCATGCGCTTCTTGGTCAAGGGGCCGGTGTCTGTGATCGTCTGCCCGCCCTTGCCGTCAGCAATGCAGTGGAGCACGCCGCGCGGTCCAAACTTCTTCTTGAATTCCGGATCCTTGGGATAGTCCGGCAGTTCCGGCTCCTCCTCGGCGTTCAGGTGATAGAGATTGCCGAAGAACTCGTCGAACCCGTGCATGGTCGGCAGGAATTCGTCGCGATCGCCAAGATGGTTCTTGCCGAATTGACCGGTGGCGTAGCCGAGCGGCTTCAAGAGTTCGGCGATGGTCGGATCTTCCGCATGCAACCCGACGGTGGCGCCGGGCATGCCGACCTTGGTCAGGCCGGTGCGGATCGGATTCTGGCCGGTGATGAAGCACGCGCGACCGGCGGTACAGCTCTGTTGGGCATAGAAGTCGGTGAAAGTCACCCCTTCTTGCGCGATGCGATCGATGTTGGGAGTCGTGTAGCCCATCATGCCCCGACTAAAGTGGCTGATGTTCCACATGCCGATGTCATCTCCCCACAGGATGAGGATATTCGGCTTATTCGACTTTGCCATGTGACGCTCCCTTGGTTGATCCGCCCGGTCCAAATTTTCTATTCAGTCGATACGTCCTCCTCTTGCGCAGCTATACGAAACGAAACACCACGGCGAAGAAAGCGAATGCGCCGATGAAGGCGAGGGCGATCGCCACCGCCAACAGCGGCGTTTGCATGCCCCCTCTTGTCGCTCCCGCGATCGCGGCGAAGTTTCCGCCCCAGAGGTAGCGGAGCCCCCACTGGTATTGCCAAATCGAAATCAGCAGAGCGACGACCCCGCAGAAGATCAGCGAAAGGCCGAGGTAGCGCGGGGCCTCGGGAAAGCGCGGGGGAGCGACCCCCGGCATCTCTTTCATGCGATCGAAAAACTGGACGATGGTGAAGCCGAAGCCGATCAGCGCGATCGCCGTGCGGACCCACGCCATCATCGTTCGCTCGACGCTGAGCCGCGTGCGCAGCCAGGAGAAATGATCGTTCGCCGTCGCCTTCACTTCGAACCGCGCCGACTCAGGATCGGGGTTTGGACTCACCATGCCCGTTGACTCCGTGCTTCGACGATCGTTCGTTCTTCAGGGCGCCAAATAGCCTTCATCGGATTTCGTCCGAAACGCCTTCGCGCCGCCAACGGTGCGCGATGCGCGCGATCGGGCCGCGCAGCAGCAGATATGGGAGAAATGCCAGCGCCAGCGCCACGATGACCGCCTCGCCCGGATAGAACGTCTTGAGCACGATCGCCTGATAGATAACGTCCATGGCCAGCCCCAGCAGGATGATCCGGGCTGTCGAGATCAGTCCTTCGAGCAGGAGCCCGGCGCGTTCCGATGGATTGGTGAACAGCGCCCAGAGATAGGGCGTGCGACCGAGCTTTGCGTCGTTGAGGCCGTCGCGCAGGGCTGCGACGGCCGCCATAATCGGCTGAAGGATGATACGGAACGTCATCGGCCCGCCAGGACGGTTGACCAAGTTCTCCCAGACGCGCTGGCGAACCTCTGTCGAGAAGCCGTACCAGACGGCGCCGACGACGATGAACGCAATGATCAGCACGACGACCAATCGAGCCGTAAGAACTTGAGATTTCGAAGCTGTCTCTTTCATCGCCCGGAATTCTCCCAGCCCTGGACGAAAGCCGATGCCGCCTGCTGTCGAGACTTTCACGAACCGGCGCACACAACCGCGGCGCCTTTCAGTAAACGGAACGGCGCAGCGCCCCCAAGAAACGGCGGCACGACAGTCCGCCGAGCACGCCAACTTGTTCGAAGTCGGTAAGCGGGAGTGCATCTCTGAAGTACCGCTCTACGCGCCTGGAGACTACTCAACGAACGCAAGGCTCGCTCAAATTGCGATGGCGAATGGGGAGCCGATGTTTGTCTGTCAACATTGCGATAACGGCGCCTTCCGCGACCAGGGGCCGTTTCCCTTACCCGCTCCGTGAACCGCTCCGGCTCGCCGGCTCTCGACCTTGCGGCCTGACACGCGGCGGCTTGCGCCGGCGCCGATTCTGCGAAAGGATGATTGACTCGCGCATTGCTCCGACGCCGGGACGCCAGCCATGCCGCAGACCGCCAGCGCCGGCGCCAAGCCCGCCGTTCTGGTCATCGAGGACGAGCGCGCGCTCGCAGAGGAAATTCGCTACGAGCTGGAGGCCGAGGGCTATCCGGTCGCGCTCGCCGAAACGCACGCCGAAGGCCTGCGCGTCGCGCGCGCCGGCGGCGCGGCGGTGCTGGTCGTCGACCGCATGCTCAACCACGAAGACGGACTGTCGATCCTCGAGGCGCTGCGCGAGGAGGGCAACCCGACGCCGATCCTGGTGATCAGCGCCCTGTCGTCGGTCGACGACCGCATCCGCGGCCTGAAGGCGGGCGGCGACGACTATCTGGTCAAGCCGTTCGAGCTGCGCGAACTGACGGCGCGGGTCGAGGCGCTGTCGCGGCGCATCCCCGATTCGCGCGCGACGCGGCTGCGCGCCGGCCCGCTCGAGATGGACCTCGTCGAGCGCTCGGTCAGGCGCGGCGAGCGGCGCGTCGATCTCTTGCCGCGCGAATTCAAGCTGCTCGAATATTTCATGCGCCGGCCCAACCAGATCGTCACCCGGGCGATGCTGCTCGAGGACGTCTGGAACTACAAGTTCCTGCCGCAGACCAACGTCGTCGACGTCCACATCGGCAATCTCAGGCGCAAGATCGACGCCGGCGGCGAGCCGCGGCTGATCGTCAACGTCCGCGCCGCCGGCTTCAAACTGCATGTGGACGATTGAGGTTCTCAACAGCCGCGCCTTCCGTCTGGCGCTGGCCTTCGCGCTGGCGATCGCGGCGGCGGCGACGGTCGTCTTCACCCTCATCTACCTGCAATTCTCCGCCGCCTCGGAGCGGATGGTCAGCGCGCGCTTGACCGACGAGGCAGCCCGGGCGCTGAACGAGAGCGACGACGAACTGCGCGCCCAGATCACCCAGCGCCTCGCCATCGACCTGCGGCGGCTCGACTACGCCGGATTGTTCGACGCCCATGGCGCCCGGCTGCTCGGCGACCCGCCCGACATGCCGCCGATTCCGCCCGACGGCCGCGCCCATCTCGTTGACTCGGTCCCGGCGCGCGGCGCGGCGCGCCCCGATCAGGCGATCTTCGTCGCCGTCCGCCGCGCCGACGGCGCGATCCTCGTCCTCGGGCGCAGCCTTTCCGAGATCAACGCCCTGCGGGAGACGGTGGCGAGGGCGCTCGCCCTCGCGCTGGCGCCCACGACGATCCTCGTCCTGGTCATCGGCGCCGTCTTCGCCCGCCGCGCCCAGCGTCGACTCGGCGACATTCACGCCGCCATCGCCGAAATCATGAAAGGCGACCTCCAGCAGCGCCT
>Ga0326727_10027257_pt1 | contig 10507 bp, 9 predicted proteins | sample MB2enrmetagenome_FD_207643 | JGI IMG/M metagenome (GOLD analysis project Ga0326727, IMG submission 207643) | Lab enriched peat soil microbial communities from McLean, Ithaca, NY, United States - MB29MY | ecosystem: Environmental > Terrestrial > Soil > Wetlands > Peat | place: USA: New York...
GTTTGATTGCTAATGCGGAAGGAACGACGACCCACCGGCTGGGCAGGCCGGTGGGTTTTTTCTTGTGCGCTGAATTTGCGAAAACCTACTGCAACTTCTCGTGGATTGAGGTGCGGTCGCTGATGTAGGCATCTATGGCGCGGGCGAGCGTGCCCTGGGCCTTGAGGATATACTCGACGGCATCGCGCACGGCGCCCTCGCCGCCGCGATGGTCGGTGATGACCATGGCCTCGTCCTTCACGTCCTCGCGAGCATTGGCCACGGCGATGGACAGCCCACAGGCGCGCATCACCGGCAGGTCAATGATATCGTCCCCGACAAAGGCCACCTCTTCGGCTTTCAGCCCGGTCTTCTGTAGAATGTCCCGAAAGGCTTGCAGCTTGTTGGCCGAGCCCTGGAAGACATACTCGATCTTCAGGTCGCGGGCACGCAGGCGTACGGTTTCAGAGATGCGCTTGGTGATCAGGCCGAACTGAAGTCCACCGAGGCGACCCAGCGAAAAGCCGGTGCCGTCGTGAGCGTGGAAGGCTTTGACTTCGACGGCCTCGCCGGGAATGCCGTAACCGCCCTGCTCCAGTTTGACCTCGGTGCCGGGCGGCAGCTTGGCTCCTGGGAGAGGGACGAAGTAGAGCTTTCCGTCGGTCATCACGCCATCTACATCCAGCAAGAGGAGCTTGATTTTCTTTGCGCGGACTTTGGACATATCGGGATTGTAGCACCGGACCCCGCGGGTTTTGGCACGCACGGGTCGCAGCCTGGGAGAGGACCTTCGGGACTCTGCTGGCACTCGTTTGCTGTGTATTGCTGGCCTCTGCATTGCCGGTCCAGGCGCAGAGCACGACTACGGCGGCCAGAAAGCCCCGCCCTAAAACCACAGCTTCTCATGGTCCCACGGTAGGCCGGGCGCAGATGGAATTGGCGCAGAAGATGACGCGCAGCGCCCACGAGATGTCTACTACGCTGCCCCTGCCGCAGCGCGTGGCCCTGCTGACCCGCCTGCTGTACACCATGCGCGCAGAGGTGATGGTTACGGAGAAAAAGCAGTGGGCGCAGGAGCTGTTCACAGTGGCGCAGCAGTTGCCGCAACAGACACCGGCCGATGTGGAGACGCGCAACACGGCGCTGGCCACGGCCGCCGCGCGCCTGTCTGTTTACGATGCCGACCGCGCATTGGAGTTGCTGGATGGATTGCCCGCAGTGCCAGGGCCGCGCGGCATGGAGACCGACGCGCGCACGATGGCCGCCAGACTGGTGTTTGCCGAATACCTGCATCACCATCCCGGCGGCTCCGCCATACTGATGGAGCACGCGCGGCGCTGGAGCCTGGAGGGCAGCTATCCCTACGCAGCCAGCGCCGCCATCCTGGCCCGCCTGCGCGGTGATGAAGAGGCCAGCGAGCTGTTCTTCCGCCAGGTGCTGAGCATTTATACCCTGGGCGACGAAGGGCTGTACGGCACGGGTGAGTTTGCCGGACTGCTGCAGCAGGCGGTCTCCATGGAAGCCATCCTGGCCGATACGGCCGAGGAGGCTGGACGCGCCATCAGCGCGCAACTGGGCCGCCACGCGACCGGAGAGAGAGTGCTGACCGAAGCGCAGGAGGCAATGGTGCTGTCCACGCTGAACAAACTGCGTGTTTCCGCACCCAAGGCCTACGAACAGCTTCGCCGCACATCACCTGTGCTGACCGGGCTGCGTGCGCCGCAGGTAGTGCCTACGCCGCCGCCAGCGCTGGATGCGGAGCTGGAGACGGCCTTCCACGGATTGGGGGAGACCATCCACCTGCATCGCGGGCCGCAAGCCACGCAGGCGGCCGTGGCGTCGGCCATCCGGCTGGTGAACTCGCGCTACTCAAAGGGTGTATGTGTGGAGTGCGCGGCCCCGGATGTACAGTCGGCGGCACTGGTTTCGCTGGCAGCCTATGCCATGCCCACGTCCATCGCAGGGCAGCTCAACGCCATTGCGGATCCTTACTGGCGAGCCTACTTTTTAGCCATCGCGGCGCAACAGGTGGGCCAGCCTACTCGCGTGGCAGATCCCGCGGCGCGCAAGCTGCCGGAAAAAGAAGAGTCGGAGCCGGAATAATTTATTTACAGCGACCTTGTGGGCTGGTACAGCCATGTGTGTGCGGTACCATGTTGAATCGGGTTGTGGGGCGATTTCTGTTGTGACTGCTGCGGGCATATCGAGCAGCAACATGCGCGCGCATCTGGAGCCGTAACCAATCTCTTTTGTCTACCCTGGGAGGCCTGACGTTGAGGCGTTTGTTGCTGGTGCCACCACCACTGCTGCAAGTAAGCTCGCATGCCGCCGGTGGCGTGCCGCAGATGCTATGGTCGCTGGCCAGCCTGCTGGTGGAGCGCGGCTCCAAGGTGGATGTCGCCATCAGCGTGGGCACGACCTTCCCCCTGCCCGAGGGCGAACTGACGGACGAGAACCGCGCCATGATGCAGGCCGCCGAGCAGGTACAGGCCAGGCGGGTGATTGCCGCCTGCGCCGGAGGCAGTTACGACATGGTGCTCGACCAAAGCGGACACCTCTTCCAGCATGGCGCGCAGATGGAGTGCCTGATGCTGGCCACTCTATTCCGTCCGCGCATTCACTACCCGGATATCGCCTTCCGTGACCCGGCTCCAAACGTCTTTTTCACCTGCACCAGCGAGCGCATGCGCCGCGAGTTCAGCAACGTGCCGCACATGATGGCGCCGGTGCACAACGGCATTGACATGCAGCGCTATCCGGCGGCGGGGCGGCGCGCCAACTATGTGATGTGGATGGGTTCGGTGGCGCCGGAGACCGCACCGCACCTTGTGGTGCAGGCAGCGCGCGCCGCAGGACAAACCATCCTGCTGGCCGCCGACACAGAGCTATTTGAGCGCCATCGCGCTTACTACGAGGAGCAGGTGCGGCCGCTGGTGGACCACGACAAGGTGCGCTGGGTGCAGTTGGAAAGCTTTGATCAAAAAACGAAAATGCTGCGCGAGGCACGCGCCATCCTGCTGGCCCCGCAGAATGACATGGTCAGTCCGCACGCCGCACTGGAGGCTCTGGCCTGCGGCACGCCGGTCATCAGCTTTGACGCGGGTGACATGAGCGAGATCGTGGTGGAAGGTACGGGCTATTTGGTGAATAGCGTGGAGGGGATGACGCGCGCGCTGGTAGGGCTGCGCGATCTGCGCTCGCTGGAATGCCGCCGTCAGATTGAAGAGAACTTCTCGCTGCGCTCCATGGCCGATGGTTACGAGTCATTGCTGCACGATTTGGACGAGCAGCGCCGCTGGAATCGGCGCCGGAAGTAGAGTAAACTCTTGTGCGAAACGACAACGCCTGCCATCGCGGCAGGCGTTCTTCGCTTCCTGACAAAAATTATTTCAGCACGCCGGCCTGGCGGGCCACCGTCTCCAACTTGGCGCGCAGCGCGGGCTGCATGGGGCACAGCGGCAGGCGATAGTTCTCCTCGATGCGCCCCATCATGGCCAGCGCGGCCTTTACCGGCAAAGGATTGCTCTCGATGAAGAGCGCCTGCATGAGCGGCAGGTAGTGGTGGAAGAGCTTGCGTGCCTTCGTCCAGTCGTTGTTGAGCGCAGCGCGTGTCAGCTCGGCCATCTCCCTGGGGAAAACGTTGGAGGCCACGCTGATGACGCCGACGCCGCCGGCGGAGATGGCGGCAAGGGTCAGCGCGTCATCGCCGCTCAGCAGGGTGAACTCCGGCAGCATGCCGCAGATTTTAGCGATCTGCGTGGTCAGGCCGCTGGCTTCTTTGACGGCATAGATATTGGGTAGCTTGGCCAGCCGCGCCAGGGTTTCGGGCTCAAGGTTCACGCCAGTGCGCCCGGGGACGTTATAGACCACGATTGGCTTAGTGACGGCCTCGGCTATGGCCTTGAAGTGCAGGTACTGCCCCTCCTGCGTGGGCTTGTTGTAGTAGGGCGAGGCGGAGAGGATGGCGTCCACGCCCTTGATGGCCGACACCTCAGCGGCCTTGCGCACGGCCTCTGCCGTGGCGTTGCTGGTGGCGCCGGCGACAATCGGCACGCGGCCGGCTACGACCTCGATGGTTGTTTCGATGACGAGCCGCCATTCCTCGTGCGAGAGCGTTGGCGTTTCGCCGGTTGTGCCACAGGGCACCAGGAAGTCAATGCCGGACTCCACCTGCCATGCCACCAGGCTGCGCAGGGCCTTCACGTCCACCGCGCCATCGGTCAGGAACGGTGTCACAATAGCCGTTCCGCATCCACGAAGCTTCACCATAATCCTGCCTAACCCTTCAACTGCGAGAAGATTTCCTGAAACTCATAAAAGCCCTTGCGCCCGTTGATCCACTCGGTGGCCCGCACCGCACCCTGGGCAAAGCCGCTGCGGTTGTGAGCCATGTGCGTCAGGGTAATCGTATCGGCCACAGAGAGCAACTCCACGGTGTGGGTGCCCACAACCTCGCCCTCTCGGATACTCTCGATGGGCGGCTTGTGTCCACCTGCCTGCTCAAAGACGCGGCCCATACTGACCGCCGTACCCGACGGCGCATCCAGCTTGTGGATGTGGTGGGTCTCGGTGATGCGCGCCTCGTAGCCGTAATGCAGTGCCTTGGCGCCTTCGCGCAGGATGGCGAAGAAGAGATTGACGCCGATGGAGAAGTTCGATGCCCACAGAAAGCCTGTGCCGGCGCGCTCCACCATGTTGCGCACGTGCGGAATCTCGCCGTACCAGCCGGTGGTTCCCACCACCATGTTGGCTCCTGCGTGCACCGTGGCCTCAATGTTGCTCATCACCGCCTCGGGAGTAGTGAAATCAACCACCACGTCCACACCGGCCAGCCGCTTCTTAGTCAGGGCCGCGCCGTGCGGGTTCTCGTGCACTTCGATGACCTCCACCTGGTGACCACGCGCGACGGCCGTTTCCTTTACCAGCGAGCCGGTTTTGCCCGCACCCAACAGTACGATCTTCATGGCTTCTCCCCGGCGCCTGTCGGCAGCCGCTGACGGTTAGTCGAAGACTTCCGTATCCACCTCGGTGAAGAAGGTGCGGTGCAGGCGGCGGATGGCCTCCGGCACGTCGTCCTCTCCGATGACAAAGGTGATGTTGATCTCGCTGGCCCCCTGCGAAATCATGCGCACATTGATCTCGCCGAGGGCGGTGAAGACCCTGGCGGCAATCTGCGGCGTCTCGCGAATGTTCTCTCCCACCAGGCAGACGATGGCGTTGCGCCCGGCGTACTTCACGTCGGCAATCTTTTCGAGGTCGGCGGCAATGGCCGGAATCGCCTCGTTGGAATCCACGGTGAGCGAGACGCTGACCTCGCTGGTGCTGACCACGTCAATCGAGCAGTGATGCTTGTCGAAGACATCGAAGATGGCCTTCAGGAATCCGTGCGCGCCCAGCATGCGGGCGGCCACCACGTCCACGATGGTGATGCGCTTTTTTGCCGCGATGGCCTTGAAGGTGCTCTTCGAGTGCGTCGCGCGCGCCACTATCAGAGTGCCTTCGTTCGATGGGTTCAGCGAGTTCAGCACCAGCACGGGAATGTTCTTTTGCACTGCGGGCAGCACGGTGGCCGGGTGCAACACCTTGGCGCCAAAGTAGGCGAGCTCGGCGGCCTCCTCAAAGCTGATGACGCGAATGCGGCGCGCCTCCGGACAGATGCGCGGATCGGTGGTCATCATGCCGTCAACGTCGGTCCAGATTTCGATAGCTTCGGCGTCGAGGCCAGAGCCGATAAGCGCGGCGGAAAAATCCGAACCGCCACGGCCGATCGTCGTCTGTACGCCGTCGTGCGTGGCTCCAATGAAGCCGCCCATCACCGGGACTTGGCCGTCTTCCAGCAGCGGGCGTATGAGGTTCTTGGCGCGGTGCTCGATCTCATCATCCAGGGGAATGGCGCGCCCATGCTGCGCGTCGGTGATCATCACAGTGCGCGCGTCCACCAGGATGGCGCGGATGCCGCGCGCCTTGTAAGCCTCGGTGATTACGCGGCTGTTCAGCCGCTCACCGTAGCTGACGACGTAATCCGAGCTGCGCGGCGAAAGCTCACCGACGGCGACGATGCCCTTGAGCAATTCATCGAGCGTATCGAACTCGCGGTCGAGCTCCGTGCCAAGCACGGCGTACTGCTCCGGCGTGACCAATTCCTTCGCGGTCTTATGGTGACGCTCACGCAGTCCGCGCGCCAGTTCGAGAGCTTCCTCGCGCTTGCCTTCACCGGCGGCCTTGCCAGCGGCCAGCAAGGCATCGGTCACCTTGCTCATGGCGGAGACCACGACGGCCGGACGACGGCTCAAGCGCCCGCGCACAATCTGCGCCGTGCGATCAATGGCCGCCGCGTCCATCACCGAAGTACCGCCAAACTTCATTACGATCATGGCAATCTAACCCAGGTATCCTTTGGACTTCAGCAGTTCTGCGTTCAGCAGGGCCGCGCCGGCCGCGCCGCGAATAGTGTTGTGCGAGAGCAGGGTGAACTTCCAGTCCAGCAGCGTGCAGGGACGTAGACGGCCGCAGCTCACGGTCATGCCGTGGCCGCGCTCCAGGTCCAGACGCGGCTGCGGACGGTCCACGCGCTCGTCGTAGAAGATGGGCTCGGCGGGCGAGAAGGGCAGCTTGAGATCGGCCACCAGTCCACGATACTCGCGCCACACCTTGATAATCTTCTCCGCCGAGGCATTCTTCTTCAACTTGATGCTGACGCTCTCGGTGTGACCGTCTTCCACGGCCACGCGGTTGCAGTGCGCGCTGATGCCGAAGCCAGCGGGCACAATTTCTCTGCCCTTGAGCTTGCCGAGGAGCTTGCCCGCCTCTTCTTCCATCTTCTCTTCTTCATTCTTGATGAAAGGCACGACGTTGCCGAGGATGTCCAGGCTGGCGACGCCGGGATAACCCGCACCGCTGATGGCCTGCATAGTGGTGACGAATACCGACTCGATGCCGAAGGCCTTGTCGAGCGGAGCGAGGGCCAGGGCCAGGCCCATCACGCTGCAATTCGAATTGGTGACCATGAAGCCGCCACTCTGCCTGCGCCACGATTGCTGCTCAATGAGCTTGATGTGGTCGGCGTTGATCTCCGGAATGACGAGCGGCACCTGCGGGTGCATGCGGAAGGCCGAGGAGTTGCTGATGACGGCCGCTCCAGCGCTGGCAAAGGCCGGCTCCATCTCACGCGCAATGTCGGCGTCGAGCGCGGCAAAGATCACCTTTGGTGCGCCGGCGGATTCCGCGGCGCTGAGCTTCATCCGGGCAATGCGCGCCGGGATCGCGGTCTTCATCTTCCACTTGGCGGCCTCGGCGTAAGTCTTGCCATAGCTGCGCTCGCTGGCCGCAACCCATGCAACCTCAAACCACGGGTGCCGCTCCAGCAGTTGGATGAAGCGCTGACCCACCATGCCGGTGGCCCCCAGAATGCCTACGGGAATCTTCGTACTCTTTGCCATCAGGAAAAATCTCTCTCTTTGCGGTCGCGGATGGATTGCGCCGCAGCTTGTTAGTGATTCACTTCTTATATCATCCACGGCCATCGTCCGGGCCATGCTTTCCGGTCCCAGCGGCGGAGTTTGTAAATTAGGGAAAACCCCTACTCTCCCTGCGCTGCCGCTTATTCTCCCGGCGGGGACTTCAGCACGTCCACCACCCAGGTGGCGGCCAGCGCGCAGGGCAACACCAGCGGCTCGGATGTGACCGTCTGTGCGGATGGCGACCAGTAAACGCTAAGACGCACACGGTTTACCTGGCGATGGGGATCTAATGCCTTCTTCGCATCCGGCAGCAAAAAGTAGAAGAGTTCGCTTTGCGCTGGCTCGATCTCCACCAGCGGGCCAGGGTCAGCTGCGGCTGAACTCACAATGTGTTGTTCTTCGGCATTCAGCAGGCGCACGGGACCAGCTTCAGCACGCAGCTTCCAGCCACTCTTTTCCTTGGTCTCCACCCGCCAGCCGAACTCCGGATTCCGTGGCAGTTTCACCGTGCGGTTGGAGTTATTGGTGACCTGCAGCAGATACTCGCGCGCGGGGGGCGCCACTGTGCGGCTGGAGGGCACGATGCTGGCCGCGGTCAGTCCGCATACGGCGCTGACGCGGCGCGCCGGGTGTTGCACGACATTCTGCTCACCCCCCTGCGCAATCAGGGGCAGCGCGCACAGCAGGGTGGCCGTCAACAGCAGGGAAGTCTTCATCCTCAGTATTTTACCGGAATCGCCGCCCGCGCGGGGCATCAACCCGACGCGCACTTGCCGCCCGCGCAGAGCATCCTTTATGGTGGCAGGGTCACTCCGTGCCATTATCCGGGAAGCGAGCCTCGATCGAAATGAGTTCCAACGCCAACGCCATCCGCCCCGCCAGCCGCGTGCTCGTCGTGCTGCTGCTGTCCTTGTTTGTGGTGCAGTGCGCTTGGTTCATCGGCACGCAATCCTTTACCAACGACGAGCCGGAGCACATAGTGGCTGGCTTGGAGGCCTGGCGCTACGGCGAGTTCAAACAGTGGCACGACCAGCCGCCGCTGGCGCGAATGCTGTTTGCGCTGCCGCTGCTGAACTCCCATTGGAGCTACCGCTACACGGAGGTACAGGTTCGCCCGGTGACGCCGGATGCCAGCACGTGGCTCTGGCGCACCCGTCCGGTATGCGTGCTCTTCGGGATAGTGCTGCTGCTGCTGTTGTGGCATACGGCCCGGCGACTTTTTTCGGAGACGACGGCCAACTATGTGCTGGCCTTCGGCGTGCTTTCGCCTGACCTGATCGCTCACTATTCACTGGCTAACATTGACGGCCTGGGCTGCTTATTTGTCTTTGCCGTTGCGCTGCAGTGGATGCGTTATTGGCGCACACCAACGCGCGGACAGGCCGTATTGCTGGGCGTCCTGGTGGGCTGCCTTCTGCTGTCCAAGTTCAACAGTCCGCCACTGGTTATGCTGGTGCTTATGCTGGTGCTGTTGCTCGGGCCACAGGGAGCGCGCTGGCATCCGCGGGAGTGGCAGTTCCGGCGCGCCGGGGCCATCCTGCTGGTGGCGTGCCTGGTGGTGTGGGCCGGTTATTTCTTCCATGTCTCCCGGGTGACGTTTGCCGACGAGAAGGTAAGTCTTTTCTTTTCGGGATACACCAAGCTTTTGCAGTATGAGATGCCGACCCTGAAGTCGCCAATCACGATCTTCATCCCCGCCTGCGAATGGCTGACCGGGCTGGGAATGGTGGTGGCGCACAACATCGAAGGACATCGCAGCTTCTTCCTTGGGCAATACTCCACCACGGGATGGAAGCTTTACTTCCCGGTGGCGATGCTGGTGAAGTGGCCGCTGATCATCCTGCTGATGGGTGTGGCCGGCACAGTGCGGATCATTCGCCGCTGTGACGCTACGGCCCGGGAACTGCTGCTGCTGAGCCTCTTTCCGGCCGTCTATCTGCTATTTGCCCTGAACGCGCACATCAACATCGGCGTGCGCCACGTTCTGCCGCTGTATCCCTTTCTGCTTCTCTATGTGGGCGCGTTCATCGAGTGGGTGCGGCACACGCGCCTGGCCTGGGGAAGGCCTGCGGCCGTTCTGATCCTGCTGCTGGGACTTCAGGCTGCCGACATTGCGCGCTATGCGCCGGACTACCTCTCCTACTTCACGGTTCTGGTGCGGCCCACCGAGACGTGGAAGCTGCTCAGTATCAGCAACACCGATTGGGGGCAGGGGCTGGTTGCGCTGCGCCACTATCAGGACGCGCACCCATCGGAGCCCATTCACCTGGCCTACGTTGGCGAGGTGGACCCGGCGTTTTATGGCGTCCGCTATGTGCGGCTGGGAGAGCAGGATCGTCCCACAGGGCTCGTCGTGGTCAGCGCCACGCATCTTTCCGGAGAGCTGCTGAAGGATCACCACGCGTACCGGTGGCTGTTGCAATATCCCTTGAAGACCGTTCTGGATCACTCGCTGTACGTCTTTGAGGTTCCGCAGAACCCCGTGACACAGGGATCTGCGACGGCCTCCGCCGGGGCAACTGCGGTTGATGTGCACTCTGCGTCGTCGAAGGCTACAGCCCCGCTCTGCGATGCTCAAAGGCCGCTCTGCCACCTCGATAATCACGAGGCAGATCACGGAGATGGCTGGAGAGTGGAATATGCCTGGCCGTAACGGCCATCGGCGAATATCTAATTAATCTGGCAGACCGCCAGTTTTCCGCTGTGATAGGGACAGGGCAGCGCCACTGGATTTTCCACGATGGCCCAGTCCACGCCGTATTGTGCTTTCAGGGCGCGCAGGTCCTCGGCCGTGACGTGCTGCCAGCCGCCTTGAACTGTGTTCTGCGCCGCCACCTCTCGCTCCCAGCGCTCGGCCAAAAGGGGAGAGGTCACCGCCATACCCGAATCCTTGAACTGTTCGGCCAAGGCGCTGCGCTCGGCAATGGCTCGGAAGCCCTGTCCGTCCTCGCCATCCTGGTGCAGATACTCCGGCCCGAGTGCAAAGTAGGCATCTGGCGGAGTGTTGGCCCGTACCCATTCAAAGGTCTGCACCCAGGGGTTGGTGGAGCGCATTCCGGGCAGTTCCA
>Ga0326727_10027259_pt1 | contig 10507 bp, 8 predicted proteins | sample MB2enrmetagenome_FD_207643 | JGI IMG/M metagenome (GOLD analysis project Ga0326727, IMG submission 207643) | Lab enriched peat soil microbial communities from McLean, Ithaca, NY, United States - MB29MY | ecosystem: Environmental > Terrestrial > Soil > Wetlands > Peat | place: USA: New York...
CCCGATGACCACAGCCAACCCCACGGAGAAGGCCGGCTGCCAAACCAGCCGCCGCAGCCACTCTGCGAAAGTGACCCGCTCGGGCTGTGTCGCTTCGGCCAGTCTGATCCGCCGCCAAACATTCGCTTCAAAGTTGGCTTTCGGTTCGATCTCGGGCCACCGTTTGAGTAGCTCCCTCAGTTTATCGTCAGGCGAAGTCATAGGTTCGTTCCAATGATTACTGCGTGTGCCACACGATCGCTACCGCTACTGTGGACTTTTTCGTGCCTTATTCCTTTCGTTTGATGCTACCGCCTTCGGTGGCTTCATACAGTAATACGTCTCGCCGGGTAAAAACCCTCGCGGAATGTTTGGGGAATTTACGGTGCAGGGATCAACCCAACAGTAATCACTCGCAACTTATTGCAAGACATCGACTCCCGACGGGACAAAGTGGTCTTTCTATGGCAATGAGAGCCCCAAAAAAATCGTCACAGGGCGTCAGTCGAGGAGAAACTTGAGATGTTGCCGCAACGTTTGCTTCGCGCGGTAGAGGCGCAACTCGACGGATTTTTCCGAGCAACGCATGACTTGGGCAATCTCAGCGTGAGATTGCCCTTGATACTCGCTGAGAATGAGGGCGGTTCGTTGGTCTTGTGGCAGCTTGGCCACGGCTGCGGAGATGTGCTCGCCGATTTCGTGCGTGGCGGCTTCAGTCGTTGGTGTGGTGACTGAGGCCAGAGATGGACTGTTGTCGAGGCTCTCAGTGGGATGCCGTTTTCGCCAGCGCAGTTGATCGATACAGGCGTGGTGAGCCATCGCAAACAGCCATGTGGAGAATTTTCTGCTCGATTCAAGCGTGCCAATGTTCTGGTACACCCGGATGAAGACTTCCTGCGCGACATCTTCGGCTTCGTCAGCGTTTCCGAGCAGGCGATAGACAAAATTCAGTACGGGCCGCTTGTATCGCCGCATCAATTCATCGAATGCGTCGTCGTGGCCGGCCTTGATGGACTCCACCAGTTCTAAATCTGCGACCTTGAGTGTATGCATGACTGATCTGAGAAAACAGTTCGCCCGACTTGATTCGGGTCAACTTCCGGACACACCACGGGTGTGGTAGCCGCTCTCAGACCAGGAACGCGTGCGTGAGTACGTACAGGAGAGAATGCGGAGGCTGTGGCCGCGCAACCTGTGAGCCCGGAGACACAGATAACGCAAGGTCAGCGGCACAGCAGACAATCGTCGAGCCAGCAGGCAAGCATTTGAACGTCTCAAAGCCCGTCGCGTTGCTAATCGTTGCAGGCTGACGATGCTGCGCCTGGTTGAGAGGCGCGGACATGTCACAGTGGCACTTGAAGGGACTGCAACATTTGACAGAGCCTGGCAACTCAGGCGTACAAGAAGAGAGTTCAGCACAGCCGAGCATCGGCTTCAGAGGCAAAACCGCCGTCAATAGGAGCACGAGCGACAAGCTCAAAGCTATCAGACTATTGCGCACGTCGACTCAATCGTAGGTGTGGAGGCATTGGTTGTCAAGCAGCCAACTGCCCAGCAGGGTGTAAATCACCGTGCTGCGTTTGCCGGCCTCAGAGATGCCCCCACGAACAACCAGTTTTTTCCCAAGCCCACTGGGCCGAATCGCATTCTCGATTAAATTGTTATCTATTTCCAGCGTGCCGTCTGCAACGAACCGCGTCAGCGCTTCCCAGCGTTTCAACGTATAGTCAATGGCTTGGCCGAGCAGACCTTGCGGCAAGGTGCGCCCCCGCACCAACTCCATGGCCCGCCGCAGCCGTGCCAAGATGGGGCGTCGCAACCGTCTGGAGAGATTGCCGCACTTTGGGATCATCGCGACAAACACGGGCGTCGGATAAACGAAGGTGATGGCTTCGAGAGATCGTTTCATGGTGCCGTGAGGATAAAGCGTTTTCGCAGCGATTCCAATCATCAATCCCGCACCGCTCTTCTGTCGCGTACCCCGGCCATGACGGTAGTGTGCTGGCTGCCGCTGCGATCAATCATCATCGTCCACAATTTTCACCGCCCATGCCGGGTACGGCATTCGCGCGCCTTTCATCACGCGCCAAAGGATGTGGTTCAACAAATCGGCCGGGCATCGGTCCTCCTTTTCCAGCGGCAATCGCGCCGAGGCGTAGGCGTCTTTGCGCAGAAGCGGATCGGAGATTGTTGCTGGCGCCGGGTTCATTTGATCCAGCGGCACATGGTTCGGCTCGGCGGCAAACGGGGTGAAGTCGGGCGCGCTTGTGAAGCAATCAAACATCGGCGTGGCCGTCGCGTCCATTTGATTCATCGGCGGCAGTCCGAGAATCAATTCCATCGTGCGCAACAAGCTGGTCTGGTTGTATTGTGTGTGGATGGTCTGGCCGCGTTTTGTGTAGGCGCTGGCGACGTACGCCGTGGTGCGGTAGCCGCTCATGTGGTCCCATCCGTTTTGCGGGTCGTCTTCGATGGCGAAGATGCACGTGTCTTTCCAAAACCGGCTGTGACTGATGGCTTCGACGATCTGGCCGAGGGCGAGGTCATTGTCGGCCACTTGCGCGGCGGGCGTGGGCGCACCGGCCTTGGTGCCGCTGGTATGGTCGTTGGGCAGCCAGAGAATGACGAGATTGGGAAAACAGTTCCCTGCTTCAAACTGCTTCAGCGATTTGATCAATTGCGCGGCGCGCCACACGTCCGGCACGGTCAGGTCCCAGCCAATGGTGTTCGTCACGATGTAGGGCCGCAGCGCTTCGATCTCCTGTTCGCACGAGTAGGCAATCGCGTTTGAGCCGCTCACGAAATCGCCGTAGCAATCCAGAAAATCCGGCTCGCCCTTGCGCGCGGAATCTTTCCAGCGTTTGTGGCCGGTTGTGAACTCGCCAAAATCGCACAGCGTTTTGCCGTGCGCGAGGGCGTCGTTCCAGATGAAACCGGCTGACGAATACGCCAGCGCGTCCCCCCCGAAGCCGCCCACCGGATAGCTGCGGGGCCAGCCCGCGAACGAACGCTCCAGGTAATCGTTCGCGATGGCGCTGTCGGTCCAATGATGGCCGTCGGCGCTCAAGATGCCGGAGCAATACGTGTTGTCGAGCAACACAAAATCGCGGACGAGCCGATGTTGATTCGGCGTGACGCGCTCGCCGAAGACGCACAAATCCGGATCACCGTTGCCGGCCTTCACGTCGCCGAGGATCTGATCGTACGTGCGGTTCTCCTTGATGATGTACAGCACGTGCTTGAACACGCTCGGTTCGCCAACGCGCTCGGGCACCGGTTGTGCGGCTCGATCGGCTCGCGGAGGCAGTTTTGCCCGGGCGAGCAGCGGATACCGCAAATCGGCCAACGCCGTTTGCGTGAACCTTGCCAACCCGGGGGCCGACGGCACCGGGACCAGCGATAACGAGCCGCAGTATTGCAGGGAATTGAACTGCCTGCGGCCACCTGCCGAGCGGAGCTGGCCCGGGCTGAGGTTTTTAAGGTTGGCAACGTAAATCGCTCGACGCCCGGCATCATGCACGACCGCGCCCGGAAGCCAGCCGACGGGAATCAAGCCGAGCAATCTTGACTGGCCGGGTTTGAATTGGAAAACGGCGACAGCGTTTTGGGTGCCGTTGCACACGAAAAGCGTTTGTCCCGATGGGTCGAATGCCAGCGCGTCGGGTTGCGCGCCGAATGCATCGCCCGGATTCTGCCGTGCCCAAATCGTTTCGACGATCTGATCGGTGCGCGTGTCCAGCACGCTCAGCGTGTCGCTGCCGGCGTTGGCGACGACGAGGTAACGGTCGTTTGGCGACAACGCCAGCGCGCAGGCGTGCATGCCGGTCAGGATTTCGGGTTGCGCGGGCGAATTGGCAGGCTGATCCAAATCGATCACCGACACGGAACCTTCGCTGGCGATGGAGCGCGCGTCCACCCGCACGAGCGTGCCGCGCCCTGCCGGGCCGGTCAGGCTGTTCGCGGCGGGCCGACGTCCGCCCCAATTGCTGACGTAAAGCTTATGGCCGTCCAGAACGACCCCGTAAGGCGCGACGCCCACGTCCCAAATTCGCAGCACGCGACCATCCGCGGCGTCCAATTCAGCCAGGCGATTGGAAAAGTTCAGCGCGACATAAAGCTTTTTGCCATCCGGCGAAAACGCGAGGCCCGAGGGAATTTCCGGCGCGCGGCCCGGTGCGTGGGCCGGCGGCAGCGGGATGGAAAACAGCGGGGCGATTCTGTGGTCAGGTTGAACAGCAAACACTTTGATGTCGCCCCGGACGTTCGCCATGCAAATTCGTGAGCCGTCCGGTGAAAAAATGAGGCCTGTGAAGCTGACCTGCGCTTCCCTGTCCGGTTCGGGAACGCTTGGGGGAGCAGATTCGGGCGCGGTGTGTTGCTGATTCTCTGCGGGCAGCGGCACGCGTTGCAGAATGCGACCGGTGGCGGGATCCACAACGACCAATTCATGTGTCAGCCCGGCGGTCACAAGCAATTGACCGTCCGGACTGAGGGCGAGTGCCTGCGGCCTCATGCCGGGCAGTTCCACAAACATTCCGGCGGGCGTGACGAGTTGGTTGACCGGGGTCTCGAAACCTCCGGCGCTGCGACCGACCGGCTCGGTGGTGGCTGCGAAGTCTGCCGCGCCGGCTGTCGCCAGCGAAGAGGACACGGACCCCACGGCCCAAAGGAACAGGCAAAGGAACAACCATGGGCAGTCCGAAACTTTCGATCTCATTACCCAAGTAACTGCTGGATTTTCAGTCGGGGCGATTCTTCTCAAAAGTCATGCTGCTGCTGGCATTCGTCAGCGCCCGTCCGGAGGGTGGAATTCTTCATCCAGAAGCAGGGCCGCACTTGCCCTGCCTGGCTCGCACGCATTTTGATTGCGTTTATGGGCGCGGCTCAATTGACGAGCAACGTTCTGCATGTATTCGCTTTTTGCGCGCTCAGCCTCCGCGGTTGCTTCCGAGAGACACGCTATTCCCATCATCAATCCTTGGTTTTCCGCCGCCAAATCGGTCCCGTTGCGCTTCATCTTGTCGTTGGTCATCGCCGCCTCCAGGTTCAATTGTCAGGTTCTGAGAAGCATCGAAAGCTCACGTCAGAAATCAGAAATCGGCTCAAATTGCAAAGCCAAACTCAGCCGGCGCTACCGGGCCAGTTGCATCTAACGCTGTGTGCGCGTCTTATCTGCGTCTGGCCACGTGCCGCCCAAATGGTTGGCAACGGTATGGTTCCGCTGGAGTGAGTTCGTGGGCAGCCGCTCATTTTGTCTGCATGATGTCATAATTTGGAGACGGTGGGGTTTTGTGCGTCTCCAACCAAGCGGCCGCCTCCGGAAGCCTGGAGATCTCCTTCCGTAGGATGGCGAGGATCAGATGTTGCGTGATCACGGTGTTGAGAAACGCGCCATAGATCATCGGTGGATTCTTTCCCGGCGCTTTGAGAATAAATGGAACGCGATGATCCAGCCGGCCATCGTAGCGCCGGGCCTCGCGCCACCAGTGGTCCGCACTGATGATGACCCATGTGCGATCCCACAGGCCGGTTTGTTCCATCTCGCGGCGGAGAATTCCCATGGTTTTGTCGGTCAACTGCAAATTGTCGAAATAGCCACGCGTGAGGGAAAACTCTGTAAGGGTGAACGTCCCTTTTCTGGGATTATAAATGCCGGGATAGTGCGGCCCCATCAAGTGGAAAAACATCAGCCCGTACCGGCCGTCTTTCACAACGTTGCGCGAGTTGGCGAGGGACTTCTGGTAGAAATCGATGTGCTCCCGGCGGTTCTGCAACGCCGGTAGCAATGCCCAAGTCTCGTTGATCATGCTGCCCAGAAGCGTTCTGCCCCGGACCAGTTGGTACAGCGCATAAGGGTACCACGCGCAAAAGTTCAAAGAGGACGGAAAGAGGCGCGAGTATGGATGGTACCACCCCACCAGCGCGGTGTTAAACCCCAGTTCACGGGCACGGGAGAAAACTGTCGGTTGACTGCTCCAGCCCACCGGGGCAGTGGTGTCCGCATAGGTGATGTTCAACTCGCTTCTGGAAGCAGGCTTCGCGTCGATGACATAGCGCCCCGTGATCAAGGCCGGTAGCGACAGAATGGTGTTTCCAGCGGGAGGAAAAGCATTGGTCGCATACAGGCTCTCGGCACAGACCCGATCAAGCTCAGGAAGCGGACAATCTTTCGGCCGGTTGGAAAACGCCAGGCGCTGGTCCAATTCGTCGTAGATGATCCAGAGCACCCGCGGTTCCACGGAGGGCGTTGGTGTGCGAAAGAACGCCGCCAGTTGAGGCGGGGCTTCAGGGCGGGTTTTCAACAGGTAGTACCCAATTTTCCCGAACGTCAGGAATACCAATGGCACCAAGACAGTCAAAACCAAACCTATCGCGCGCAGGACAAATCTCGGCCAATGCCAGATCGCAAACAACACGATCAGGCTGGCTGCGATGACGAATGGATTCGTGCCCCAATCCATCAGCGTTCTGCCGCCTGGAATGAGCAAGAAATGGGTCCGAAAGAAGTCGGCCGGGATGACGAACAAGCCAAAGGCGACCACACAGGCGACCCTGTACAGGAGGCGGGATTGCGCACGCCTGACCCAACGGGTCAGGCGCCAAGCAACAAACCCAAGCAGGATAAGGTTCAGCGCGAACCCCAACAAAACCTGTCTGTTCAGGGGAAGCTCTTTAAAATACTCGAACTGCTCGTTGAAAAACAACGCGTGCCATGTGGTGATGAAACACAGGTTCGCCAGCGAAAACGCCAGCAAGGCATCTCGTACCGATCTCAGTCGTTCTCTTGTAATCTCAACCATGGAAGGATCCGCCCGTTGCCGGTGTGGACGGCGGGGCGTTCATGTTCATATTGGAGCCACAAATGCGCCCGGTTCGCTATCAGGCGGCCAGGGATTCCTTGGGGCCGGCTTTCTTCAGAAGGTATAGCCGGCGGTGCGTGCCGTCAATTTGTTTGGCGCGGACAATCTGAAAACGCTGACGGCACGCGGCCTCGAAAGCGGCTGGCGTGAGATCGGCGTGAAGATGCTCACGTCCGCGAGCGATGGTTTGAAACATCTCGTCACCCGGCTCGACAAATTCGATGATCAACACGCCGGTTGTCAGTTCGGCCACCAGGTCCAACACCTCGTCCAAAGGAATTCGTTCTGTCACCAGCAAATGGTGCAACACGGCCAGCATCAACACCGCGTCGAACGCGCCCGTGGCTCGTTCCAGGAAGCTGGTGCATTCCCGGTTGCGCCAGCCTTTGGCTGCGCTTGGACGGCACAAATCCACAGCGAGCGGGAGAATGTTCCGGTTCTGCTCCCGCGCCTGCCGCCAGAGCGCGCTGACACAACCGAGATCACTGTCAATCGCCACGACCTGCGCGCCGGCCCGGGCCGCCAACTCACTGAAATGGCCGGTATTGCACCCGATATCCAGAACGCGGCTCGGTTTGCACTCGGCCAGCGCGGCGCTCACGAATTCCTCCTTGGCACTGAAATTCGCCTCGGTGTAGTTGCAGAACTCCTTGTAGTCCGACCACACCGTGCTGCGGCCCGGTTTGGGTTCCACCCGCTGGAGCGCACGTCGGAGCCGATTGAACAGGGATTCCAAAATGAACCGTGCCTGCTCGTGATTTTGGAGAATGTGGTCTCGATAGATGGATTTATCGCCGCCTTTGCGCGACAACCAGGTCGGCAGGGAAACCTGCGCGAGAAAGGGGGGCCGCAACTTTTGCAGCGGCCCGCAGAACCGGTACACCTCGTTCGGTTCGAAGCCGTCGCGCCGCTTCGTAAACACATCGGCGGGCCGGACACCCCAGTACTTGTACGCGAGCAGCGGCAACAGAAACGTCCGGCAAAACTGCGCGTGCGGCTTCCAGACGGGATCGCTAGGACGGCGGCGCTCGAACGACAACACGTCGATGAAGACCGGCTTGCTGCCGCGAAACAGCACGTTATAAGGCGTGGCATCTTTTAACCCGTAGCCCTCGGCCAGACACGCTTGAGCCAGGTCCAGAGTCAACATCCCCGTGGAATAGAGCATCTCGGGCGGCCACTCGTAGGGATAGCTGGGAAACTCCACCCGCGCATGCTCCAACACCGCCCCCACCTCGTATCGCCGGGCCAGCTCGTCAAAGCCCTCCGCCTGGCGCAACTCGTCCAACTCGGCCGAGTCCAGCTTCCGGGTGGTAACAAGTTGCTGCCTGGCAACGAACTGGGCTGCCACGGCCGATGCCAGAAAAGGTTCGATTTCAGCCAGTGCTCTGGGATTGACAACGCGCAGAATCCGCTTGCCCCACCCAAAACAACATCCGTCAGGATCTCTGAAAGAAGAGACAGGCAACATAGGTAAAAACCCCGTAATGGCGGAATTCAGCCCAATGCCAAGTCAGCGTTTCTTGAACCACTTGTCCACCAGTTTGCGGAGGAAAACCCTGACTCGTTTGACATAAAACAAGGCTCCGACACAGGCAGCCACCAGCATCTGCAAAATGAACTGGCCAGACCCGGGATCCACATACGCCAAGGGATACGCTGATAAACCCTTGCTTTCCTCGGACGAGGTGAAAGGAAGCAGGCGCATCTCACCCCCAAAAGATTTGGTGGCCGCCGAAAACTGCTGATCGACCACAGGACCGGCCAAAATGGCCCCAGTTGTGGCTGAAGTCCTCAAGCCCACCGCAGCCATGAGCAAAATCAGGCAAGTGCATCGAGACAATTGGCGCAGGTAACGCATGCAAAAAACTTCGCGCTTAATTTAGGGATGAGCAAGCAAAGAGTCAAGCAGGCGGTGTCCCAATGTGAAGCTTCCCATTTACGAGGTGGCATTTCCTGCGAGGATGTGAGCAGCGTGGCGCGGAAGTTGAAAATGGCAGGTTAAACCGGATATTGCACAAGCAGGCCAAAGCGCAATCAAACTGCGCCAAGAATTGTAGGGCGCGAAACCCGCAGGGTTTCGCGCCGAAGACCTGTCGAACAGCGGCTGCCCCGATTTTGCAATCGGGGCAGCCCTACGATGGTTTCCTGCAATATGCAGGCAAGCCGTTTGCCAGCCGACCGACCCAAACGATCCCCGGCCTTGGGTGAAACGGAGGATTGAGAAAGGGGCGCTGCTTCGCTTCACTGCGCGGCCAAGGCAATCGACGCATTCGATGAGGCGTTTGCGAGGGTCTGAGGGCAACCACTCGACGGCCAAAAATCAGTCGCTGATCTCCTTCACAAATTGTTTGGCGCGCTCGCTTTGAGTGTGTTACTAACCTGCTCGTTGAGCACAATGCCCAATGCGAAGAAACTTGCACCGGTACGCTACAAGACTGGCCGGCGGGGAGCCACGGGAAGAATCAGAGAGGCGCCGCAGCTACTGACTTTGCCTCTAAGTGGCGGGAAACCCACGACACCTCACGCGGGCGGTGTTAGTAAACTGAACGGTGGATTTGCCGATTCTGCGTTCGGTGACAACAAACTGCGCCCGATTCATCGATGGATTCCGTGGATTGCCGGGTTTTCTTCTGAGTTCGTCCGAGACATCTTCTCCCGGTATTTGGCAAATCAATCGCTGAAAAACGCCGTGGTGCTCGATCCGTTCTGCGGTGTAGGAACAACACTGGTGGAGACATTGCGCTCAGGGTACGACGCCGTTGGGTTCGAGATCAACCCTTATGCGGCGTTGGCCGCGCGGACAAAGCTGGAGGCGGCGGCGATTTCGCCGTCGCAACTCCAAAGCTACATTGTGAAATTCGAAACGCACATGGCGGAGTCAAATCATAAAGACGCCACTGCCCTGCCGCCACTGCACTTCCGGAGTCGCATTCCATTTTTCGGTCTACGGGCTGAGGTCAAGGTGCTGCGAGCGTTGCGCTTCATCCGTGGGCTGCGCGTACCACCGATTCACGACCTTTTCTCGTTGGCGTTCGGCTCGGTCATGGTCAGCTTATCGAACTACTCGTATGAACCCAGCCTCTCCTCACGTCCAGCCGTGGGCAAGCCAACGCAAGACGATGCGCCGGTAACTGAAGCGATTGTTGAGAAACTGCGCACGATGCAATCCGACATTCTTTGGCTGCGGGGGGAATTGGACCGATTCGAGCAACGACCCAGAGGGCGCGTGATTCAGGATAACTTCCTGAATGCTCTACACCATCTTGATCCTACATCGGTTGACTTGATTGTTACTTCACCGCCGTACTTGAACAATTACCATTATGTGCGGAACACCAGGCCGCAGCTTTTCTGGCTGGGGTTCATTAGAAAGCCCAGCGAATTGCGGCGGCTTGAGACGGAGAACTTTGGCAAGTACTGGCAAACCGTGCGCGATTTGGAACGAGTGGCTTTGGAGTTTGACCATCCTGCTCTGGATGCCTTGTTGGACCGGATTCGCTCGATCAATCCAAACCGTGCCTCGTACGGCGGGCCGGGCTGGGCCAACTATGCGGCGAGCTACTTCAATGATACGTATCGGTTCTGTCGCGTTGTTTGTCAGGTGCTGAAACCCGGCGGACGCGCCGTGATCGTCGTCGGCAACTCGATACTGCAAGGTGTTGAGA
>Ga0326727_10027260_pt1 | contig 10507 bp, 6 predicted proteins | sample MB2enrmetagenome_FD_207643 | JGI IMG/M metagenome (GOLD analysis project Ga0326727, IMG submission 207643) | Lab enriched peat soil microbial communities from McLean, Ithaca, NY, United States - MB29MY | ecosystem: Environmental > Terrestrial > Soil > Wetlands > Peat | place: USA: New York...
GCCGTCTGTCTTGAAGATGTAAAACTGCCCTTCGCCAGCTGCGGTCAGGACCCCACAAACGAAGCCAAGATGATCGTGAGACCAGGAACAGTCTTCTTCGACCGCAGACAGATTGGGCGTAAGCAGCGGAGTGTAAAAACTTTTGGCACTGTCGGTTATGTATGCCTCGGGACCTGCCAGAATCCAATCGACCACATTGACCTGTAGCGTCGCGGTCTTGGTGGTGTCTGCAACTGCCGTGGCCGTAATGGTGACTGTGCCGGTCTTTGTGGAGGAGGGCATGGCCACGCCGGTAGAGGCATCAATGGCGGCCACCGTTGCATCGCTCACCGACCACGTAATTGCCGTGTTTGTGCTGCCGGTGACAGATGCCGTGTAAGTATATGTGGCCGGGGAGCTGACGCCAATTTGCAGGTGATTTGGCCCGGTGATGGCGCCGACAGAAACCCCGGAGCCGCCTGATCCGCCTGTGCCGCCCGATCCGCCCGTCCCGCCTGTGCCTCCGGAACCGTTTCCGGCGCAGCCCGCGAGGGCAAATACAAGTGCGAGAAGTGAGACTCCTGCTATAACCTGACTTCTCATCTGGAATCTCCAGTTCAACCCGGAATCGGCGCAATTATACCGCTTCTGAGGCGGAGTGCAAGGAGAAAAGCGCTGGCGCCGAAACGTCGGCGCTTGGCGTGCGAAACCTCAATCCAGAAGCTCAAACCCAGCGAGTCGCAGCGCCCATTTGTCGAACGTCAGAGTGCTGTCACAACCGGCCCACGTTCCCAATGCTCCAATCAGCGCATCGGCAAAGGAGCCCCACCCCTGCCTGAGTGCCACCATCGCCATGTGAAGCAGCTTTATGCGGCCAGTAATATGCGGCACGACTGCAGTCGTGCCCTGACCCAAGGCGGGCTTATGCAGAGTTTCCCCTGAGACTTGCGTCTATTGGCTGAGCGGCAATCAATGCCCGCGGATTTCAGGGCGTTTTTGGAAGATTCTGTGCCTCCACGGTCAAATTCACCGTCCCTTGCCTGCCAGCGTGAAATATCTGGCTCAGGTCGGACCTGCCATAGCCGGAGGCATACCAGGCGGCCCAGTAATAGGGGTGACGGTAGCGGGGATCGCGAATGAGGGACTGGCGCGCCGCCGTAAGGGCCTGGGGTACGCTGAGTCCTTTTGCCAGGCCGTCATAGAAGGCGTTCATCATGGGAACGGCGGAGCCGGAGTCGATCTGCCAGCGGGTGGCGACCACATCCGGGACGCCGAGCAAAGCCAGCGTATCGACAATGTCTCCCATGCCATGGTTCCAGCCTTCCTCCTTCTTCCCCGTGGAGCAGGCGGAGAAGACGGCCAGGCGCGCAGCCCTGGGGGGATGCTTGCGCAGCAAGTCGCTGTCCAAATAAGGGCGATCTTGAGAGAGCCTTACCGGATTCGGGCCTGCTGAGCCGTTTTCAGCGGGTGGTTCATTCTGAGGAGCGAGCAGCAAGCGGGTTGAGCCGTCCTGTAGCACAGCGTGGCCGGCAAAATGAATCGCCGAGGCGGTTGCCAATCGCGCCGCCACCCGCGACTCGGTCGCTTCCGCGGCAAGTAGAAGATTGGGATCGTTGTCGAAGCGGGCCACGGCCCTGGCCTCGGTGAGCACTTCAGGCAGGAGCTGGCTGGCAGACAAATTGGAGGGAGCCACGGAGGCTCCGACAACGAGGGCCTGGCCGGAGGGTCTGGCAGCGATTTCAAGAGGGCGGTCGAGGACCAGCGAGGGCGACTCTTCGAGATTGAAGCGCAACCCAATGGGGCCAGAGGCGGTTTCAACCGATGGCCAGGGCAGATTCCCGAGCAACGGATCGGGCTCCAGCAGAAGCTGGCCGGTTGCCGCCAAACGGCCGTTTGCGCCGGAAGCCTCGCTCAGAGGACCAAGCAGCAGGTCGCCGATCCGCCGGGCTGCATGATCGATGGAGTCCTGTGAAACTGTGGGAGAACTGGCGGCGCGTTCCAACTGCGACGCATCGGCAAGCAGCTCATCCCGGCCAATGGGCATTGAGGTCCAAAGCACACCCTGAGCGCTGGCTCGATAGAGCAGGGTACGATCGAGAAGAACTACCTGGCCCATCGCCTGGATGGAATCGAGGCCGCCGGGCGTGGAGTGGCCGGAATCGAGCCGGTCGAGCGCGTCGACGAGCCTCGGTTTGAGGCAAGCGAGGCCTTTGCTGGGGCAGACCGGGACCGGATCGCCGAGAACGCGAAGGCGATAGCGCTCCCATAGCGCGAGGACGTCCTCCGGGGACCGGTTCTGGGCCAGCCATACGCCGGCCAATACGGCATACAGATCGCGGTCTTGCTGGGCAAAGAGGATGTTGCCGGCGCCCACCCGGCTGGCCTGGGCTTCTTCCCTGAGAATCGCTTCGCGCAGCATCCCTTCAACCGCTTCGGGATGGCCCAGGGCCAGCTCCAATTGGCCGCGAGCCGCCGCATACGCCCTTCGATCTGCCGAGTCGTCGTTGCCCGCCATATCGTTTTGGGCCTGATCGAGCATGTCCGCCGCCGGCCTCAATTCGGCCCGGCTCAAATAGAGTTCAGCCATCGCGATCTCGCTGTCGGCAAGAAAGCTCCTCAAGGGCCTGGCGGTTGCGTCGGCGGCCAGTTCGGCCCGCATCTTGCGCAGTTCTTCCTGCGCCTCCGGAACGAACCCGGCGCGGATGGCGGCGATTGCCAGGTCGAAGCGCTGCGAAGGAATCAAGGCGCGGCTGGGAGTGAGCTCCAGGATGCCCATCACCTCCCGCTCAAGCAAAAGGGCAAGATGGACCCTGGGCGTGGACTTCTCAACCTCCGCCAGCCCGGAGAGAATGGTGAAGGCCCGGAAGGGAGGATAGTCGCCGGCGTAGAAACTGCTCATGGTGGCGAGATAAATCCGCCAGGCGTCCTCGGTATCTCCCGATTCAACAGCTGCACTGCCCAGCATGTTTCTGGCCCGCATCTCGAGAAGGGCATAGTGGTGCTCCTGGGCGAGACGCAAGGCACGGGCAAAGACGGGATTGTCGCTGGTTGCGGCTCCGGGGCCCGTGTCGCAAAGGCCCTCCTCGACAAGGTCGAAGATATGAATCGCCGCCAGGCTCGGGTTGCGGTTCAGTAGCGCATGAGCCGCCTGGTAGCAGCGGTCCTGAAGGGAAAGCCGCTGCAAAGCGTAAACCCGTTCCAACTCCGCGCGGTCCTCACCGGCGGCGTTGCCGAGCGAGTGGAAGAGCCGGACGGCCTCGATGGCCTGCCGGCGGGCAACGGCGTGGTCGCCCCTTCCGCTGGCATCGATACCGGCGGCAAGGGCATGAGCGGCCTCCACGAAGCTCAAACTGGGAGTCGAGTCGCTGGGTGGAAGGAGATTGGGGGGAAGAAGCTGGGTGAGCCAGGGATCTTGATGATTGCGTTCAAGGGAAGCGGCGAGGGCTTGGAGAAGCGCGCGGGCGGCCATGCAATTCTCCGCGCATGGGGAACCACGGGAACGATCCACGGGCATGGGGAAGGCGGAGTCGAGCAAGCGGGGCAGCAAGAAGCTGGAGAGCTCCTCGTCGATGGCGGCCAGGGTGGCCGGATCGGCGGCCAGGGCGCGCATCGCCTGGGGAGTGGCCAGGTGCTGCTCCATGCGCCCCTGATGGCTCTTCAACTGGTCCAGCTTCTGCTCGAGAGCCTTCATGCGGCGGCGGCCCTCTGCCAGCCAGCGCGGGTCGCGCTCGAAGCGCAGATAGCGATTCCAGGTCTCAACGGCGTTCATCACCTGGCCGCGATCCTCCATGACCACGGCCTCATTGAAGAGGACCACAGGGTCGCCTGGGGCCAGTTCGTCGGCGCGGCGAAGGTATTCGAGAGCGGTGGCGCGATCGTTTTCACTGCCGGTGCAAGCGCCGCGCTGGAAGTAAGCGGCCGCGTCATCCACCAGCAGGCCCGAGGTAACCGGACCGGCAGCCAGCAGCCGGTCAAGAATGTCGATAGCTGGATCGAATCTCTCTTCGAGCACATCGGCGCGGGCTTCGAGCTGAAGCCAGTGCGGATCCTCTGGCGCGCTCTCCAGGTGATGTTCAATGCGGGCGCGGGCATCCAGCAACTGGGCCGATTCGCGGCCTGTTGTGCCGCCGCGAAGATGCATTTGCGGCGTTACCTCGGCAAAACCTGCGCCAGGCATGCGCAAATCGAAGATGCGGGAATGCGTGTAGGTCTCGGCCAGCAGCCGTTCAGGGGTGCTGGCAAGGCGCCACCAGCCAGTGAGCGCCACTGCCAGCAGCAACGACGCGGCCAATGCGGCCCCAGCCCACAGATAAAAAGGCCGGGCACGCATGGGAACCAGGCCATGGCCACGGCGGGGAGTGCGGGCAAGCTGTATGGCCAGGCAGCGTTGCCAATCGCTCGTGGCGGAGGCGAGCCCGCCCAGCTCAACTGCTTCTTCAGGCGAGACATCCGCGATCAACATGCGCAAGCGGCCGGAGCAGGCCGGGCACTCCGAGGCATGAGCCAACAAATCGTCCAGGCTGGTGGCATCCGCCGAACTCGCGGCTTCCGCTCGACCAGCTTCCCAGCCGAGCGGCAGGGACCAAGGGCCCTGCACGCTGCAACACTCACCTGCACCGGCCGGTGGTTCGCCGGGAGCGTCTTCGCGCACCGTTCCGGCGCGGAAGGAACGGCCCTCGATCAACTCGTCAAACGCCTTCTTCAAGGCATCTTCCGAGAAGTCCGATGGACAGTTCGAATTCAGATCGTCTTTCATCGCTTCACTCTATCTAACGGAATTGTCTGCAACTGTCCTTTCACGAAAACGTCTCCGGCGCTACCCGGATTCGGCCTGCGCCGCTGGATTCTCCCGTTCCACCTCGCCGCGCAGCCAGATGGTCACACGCCGCAGCGCGCTCTCGACGCCTTTGGCCGTCAGTCCAGTAGCTGCCAGGCCCGCAATCTCCTCGGCTGTAAAGCCTTGGCGGTAATAGAGCCAGAAGAAGGCCCGGTCTCGCTCGCCGATGACCTTGGGCGCCGAGCGCAACTTCCGGTCCAGTTGGGCCAAAAGCGCCGATTGGGCCATCCGCGCAGCCGGCTGGGTGGTGGCCGCGGGCAGTTGCGCCGCGTCTTCAAGCAGCGGCATGGTTACCACTTTGCCACCCCTCTTGGCGGAGTACTGGCGGCGGAAGTAGTCGTTGGCCACGGAGGCGGAGACCAGGCGCAGCAAGCCGAGAAAGGAATCCTCGCCGCGCGGCTCGAAATCCCTTAAGATGCGCCGCTCCCGCTCGCATAGTTTCAAAAAGACCTCCTGCACGATATCGTCCACCGTTGCTGGAGATGGGGCGCTCAGCCACAACCGCGAGATGCGCAGCGCCACCAGCGATGCCAGGGGCGTCGAGCGGCGCACAAACTCCTCCCATTCCGCGGCATCGGCGGAGCGGGCGCAGACCCTCGCGAGATCGTTCATTGAGGCGGCGGAGCCGTTCATTGCATGGGACTCCAGTTTAGCGCATGGATGCGGCGATAGTTATTTGTTTGCCAATTCAATTCGTGCTCCAGGCAAACGGCGCTGGGCGAACTGTTTTCTGCTTGTGGTAGTATCCCGGCAAGCAATCCCAATTGATTTCTGAGGAGCCCAGCATGGAACCCAACCTACGTCCCCTCTCGCTCGGCGAGATTCTGGACCGCACCGCCCAGCTTTACCGGAACAACTTTGTGCTCTTTGCGGGGATCGCCTCCGTCTATGCGGGGATTGTGCTGGTGCTGAACCTGGTGCAGATCGGCCTGACGGCGCTGCTGACTTCGCTGCACATGGCCAAGGAGGTGCCTTTGTTCCTCGGGGGTTGGTCTCTGCTCATCGTCCCGCTGGTCGTCATCTGCGCGGGAGCAGCCATGGCGGCTAACAACCGGGCAGTGGCCTGGGTGAACCTGGGGCAGCCGGCCACCATTCGCGGCGCTTACATGAGCATCCTGCCGCGGCTGGGGCGCTACATCTGGCTGATGGCCATCGCTGCCTTCATCGTCTACCTTCCGTTTGCGGTAATCTTCGCAGTCTATCTAGTGTTCGTCTTTGCATACGCCGGTTCCAAGGGGCTGCTGACCCATGCCGCCGCCGGGGGCGACCCGCAAGCGGCGGTTGTCTTCGGTTGCGTCTCAGGTATCTTCTTGCTGCTTTGCATTCCGGCCATTATCTACGCCATTGTGATGGCTTTGCGATATTCGCTGGCCGTTCCCGCCTCGGTGGTGGAAGACCTGAAAGCCTGGAAGGCGATCAAGCGCAGCGTCGAGTTGAGCAGAGGGTCGCTGGGCCGCATCTTCGTTCTGGGACTGCTGATCTCCATCATTCAGTTAGGGCTGGTTCTCATTACGCAGATGTTCTTTCTGGTCGCAGCCTTCAAGGCCGCCCAGCACCAAGCCACTCTGCCGCTCTGGATGCAGGCGGCTGAGCAGGTGATAGGGTTCTTTACCAACAGCTTTATCGGCCCCATGTATGCCACCGGCCTGACCCTCTTCTATTACGACCAGCGCATTCGCAAGGAAGGCTTCGATATTGAGTGGATGATGCAGGCCGCCGGAATGACCGTGCCGGCGCTGGCGGCCGAACCCGCCGCCGCGCCGGCGCCTGAGACCGAAGCAGCGCAATCGGAGGCTATGCAACAACCCATAGAAACACCACCCGAAGCATCTGGAGAAACCCAATGAACGAATCCAATCTTCCTGTTCCGCCCGTTTCAGCCGCGCCGTTTGCCCCAGCCGCCACGGCTTCAATGACCGGCTTTAAGACCTTCGGCCAGGTTCTTGACCGCACCTACCGGCTCACGCGCAGCCACTTCAAGCTGCTGGTGGGCATGGCGGCGATTCCGTCGGGGATCGTCCTTCTGCTGGTGATGTCGCTTGAGGTGGTCATCTGGATTCCGATGCTCCGCCAATTCCCCAACCCGCCCTCGCCCGAAGCGATGCTTCAGTATCTGACGCCGGGGGTTATTGTTCCGGTCTTGATCGGCTTTGTGCTGCTGAACCTGGCCATCTTCTCGATCTACCTGGCGGCGGCAAGCCATGCGTCGGTGCAGGCGGACCTGGGGGTCGAGGTCACCCTTCGCGAGGCTTATGGAATGGCCTTGCAGCGCGGCGGGCGTCATCTGTGGCTGCTCCTGCTGATGTATCTCTGCACCGCTCTTCCGCTGCTGCTGATCGAGGCGGCGGGCCTGCTTGGGATCAGCGCGCTTGTGCGCAGCGGCGGAACGCCCGCTCCCGCGCTTTTCCTGCTGCTGCCCCTGGTGTTCCTTTTGTACCTGGGCGCCCTTGTTTACGCGATTCTGATGGGACTGCGGCTGTCCCTCGCCTTCCCCGCCTGCGTGGCTGAGGGTCTGACTGCCGTTGCGGCCATCAAGCGCAGCTTCCAGCTTAGCCGGGGCGCGATGGGGCGCATCTTTCTGGTCCTCCTGGTAGTCTATGCCGTCGTTGTTGCCGGCTTTCTGGTTATCGAGTTCGTTGCCATCATGGTGGCAGTCGTCGCCGCCATCGTCGCGATGGTGGCGCACATTCACCTGGCGGCCCCATGGAGTTATATCGGCCTGGGCCTCGTGGGAGTCTGCGGGTTTGCCGCCCTGGTTCTCTTCACCTCGCTGACTTATGCGGCCACCATGGCGGCTCTGGCGGTGCTTTACAACGACCAGCGCCTGCGCAAGGACGGCCTGCCGCCCGCGGCGCCGCAGGCCGGAGAAGTTGTGTGACTTCTACCTTGCGCCCCATGAACCTGGGGGAGATCCTCGACCGGACCTTTCAGATCTACCGGTCGAAGTTCCTTGGCTTTGCCGGGATTGCGGCGCTGCCTGCGCTGGCGATGTTTGGCATTCACCTAGCCGAGCTTCGGTGGCTGCACGGCGCATGGACCATCCATCTGTCCCATCAATGGGTCGGGCTCTGGAATCTCTTTGTCTATGTTGGGCTCTCTCACGTCGCCAGCTTCCTTGGTATCTTATTCTTCCCCGCGCAGGTGCACCTGGCCTCCACCGCATCGCTGGGCGAAGGAAGCTCAATTTCGACTGCGCTGCGTTTCCTGGTAGCGCGCTGGCGCACCTACCTTTGGGTCGCAATTCTCAAGTTTCTCGTGGTGCTGGTGATCCCCGAGATTCTTTTTCTTACGCTGGCGCTCGGAATGGCTCTCATCGGGGTTCTTGTAGGCGTAGTCGGCGGCGGCCCGGAGATGGGAGCGAATGTCGTCCTGCTCATCGTTGGGTTCCCGGCCATTGCCGGATTCGCCCTGTTCCTCTGGCTGGTCGGCTGCATTTCGCTAGTTGTTCCGGCCTGCGCCATCGAGGGAATTGGAGGGGGCAATGCATTTCGACGCAGTTGGGCGTTAAGCAAGGGCAGCCGCGCGCGCATTATCTTGAGCTGGTTGATGATTGCGGTCTTTTCATGGTTGCTGATATTCGGAGTGGAACTGGCATTCCGATGGGCCTTCCAGTATCTCTGCCGGGCACATTTCCTGGGGGCATTGGCAAGGGATTTCTATTCTCCGGCGGTTTATCTTCTCTTTGCGGCGGTTTCCGCGCTGATAGGCCCCGTCTACCCCATCGCCATAACCCTCTTCTACTATGATCAGCGCATACGGCATGAGGGGTACGACATCGAGAGGATGATGGAAGAGGCTGGAATGACCGCGCCCGCGACTCCGCCCGGCGGAGACGGTTTCATCGCGCCCGTTGCGGAGGATATCGAGGCGTGACGGCTCGGACCCTCTTCGCTGGCTTCGCTCTGGCTGCGTTCCTGGCGGCGGGGCAGAGCCGCGCCGATGCGCCTCCCGCTCCCGCCGGCGCCAAGCCCGCTGCCCAGGCTGCCAGCCATGCGCGCGCGGCCACGCTGGAGGAGTACCGCGGCCACCTGCAAGCGCTGGCAGTGATCGTCGAGGCCTGCGCCAAGGCGCGCGACGCGGCGACCTGCGATTCCACGCTGGTGGTGCAGGACGACCGTGTGCCAAGGGGTGAGCTTGCCCCGGCGGGCGCGAGCGCCGGCGAATCTGGACGGCGGCTGGTGAGCTACGAGTGGCTGCGGGCGCTGCTGGCAAAGGTGAGCAAGGCGGATAAGGCCGCAGCCGAACGCGCGGCGAAGCTGGCTGCCAAGCCTGCTGAGACCGCCGTGAAGACCAAGACTGAGATCAAGTCTGCAACCGGCGCGAAGATTGAGCCGGTTGAGGGGCTTTCGCCGCCGCCGGAGCGCACCACGACAGAACTGTTGCAGGACGCCAAGAAGCGGCTGGCTCAGGATCTGGCCCAGGTCGACGCCGTGCCCGCCGCCCCGGCCGCGCACGCCCAGGAGCGCGAAACGATGAAGCAGGTGCTGTCCGACCCGAGCTTCCGCAACCTGGAGGAGCCGGCGGCGCGAGAGTCCCTTCTGGACAAGATTGCAAAATGGCTCAGGCGCTGGCTCCGGCGCGTGATCGACCGGATCGTCGACAGCATCTCTCGAGTTGCTGCCCGCTCGGTGTGGCTGGGCCGGCTGATGCTGTGGGGACTCATAGTTGCAGTCTGCGTGGGGCTGGTTTGGAGCCTGGTGCGGATTGAGCGCGACTGGCGCACCCGGCTTGAACTGGAGGGCAGCGGCCCTGGCGCCGGAGCCGCCTCGGCCCGCGACTGGCAACTATGGCTGGAGGATGCGCGCAAGGCCGCGGCCGGGGGCCAATGGCGAGAGGCGATTCACTTCCTCTATTGGGCCTCGATCTCGCGGCTCGAATCGCGGCGGCTGTGGCCGGCGGACCGCGCCCGCACTCCTCGGGAGTACCTGGCGCTGTTGGCCCCCGACGACCCGCGCAAGGCCGGGCTGGCCACACTCACCGGCAGCTTCGAGCGCATCTGGTACGGTGGGCGCGCGGCGGCCGAGAGCGACTACCACGACGCCGAGCAACTGGCGGCCGCTCTGATCTCGGGAAGCGGAGCTTCAATTGCCAGGGGAGGTGCGGCGCAATGAAGCTCTTCTCCTCATGGGGCATTTGGAATTATTTGCTGCTAATCGCTGCGCTGAGTTACCTATTGGCGATAGCAGTCATCTTCCTTCGACGGCGAAAGGGACTACATAGGCAGGGGCTGCTGCGCTGGCTCTTCTATTCGGGCGCAATAGCGAGCTTGCTGACTGCGTTTATCTCCAGGAACACTTGGCTGAGTGCATTGGGTTTTGTCGCCTATATTCTTCTGTGGCGGGTGACCCTTTTCTTGCCGGGGTCGGGCGAGGAGGAACAGCGACAACGACCCAGAATCGAGCCGCCGCTAGGACCCGGGATTGAACCGCCGATGCCAACCGCTTATCGGCGTGAGTCGAAGCCCCAACGCCATTCTTGGTTTCTTCCCTCGCTCGACGACAAGGACAAGAAGCTGCTGCTCTGGTTCCTGGGCGTAGGTTTGTCGCTGGCCGTGGCGGCCGGAGTTCTGATTCCCAAGGAGAACGACGACGCGAATCCGATGCCCTCGACCTATCTGTCGGGCCAGCACGGCGCGCGCGCAGCCTATGAGACGCTGCTCCGCTCCGGCTACCCGGTGGAGCGCTGGGAGCG
>Ga0326727_10027261_pt1 | contig 10506 bp, 7 predicted proteins | sample MB2enrmetagenome_FD_207643 | JGI IMG/M metagenome (GOLD analysis project Ga0326727, IMG submission 207643) | Lab enriched peat soil microbial communities from McLean, Ithaca, NY, United States - MB29MY | ecosystem: Environmental > Terrestrial > Soil > Wetlands > Peat | place: USA: New York...
GGTCCAGACAGGGATCATGGTATCGGTAATCGGGTTGTCCCTCGGCGCGAAAGAAGACGACTTTCCCATCATAGGGCTCAGGCTCATACATCGTCGTGGCGGCCATGGCCGCTTCGCGCAGGCGCAACTCACGCAGGGCCAGCGGCAGCGGCCGCCCAAACCGCGGGTAGAGACGTGCCCGAGCTTCATCCACATGCCTGCGCAGCCGACCCATGACCAACCCGGGCCTGAGCCATGTGTCATAGCGAGCCCGCGCTCGCCCCAGAATGTAGCGAGCGCCCCCCGCCAAAGACCGTCCCTTGAGCATCTCCATGTGCCGTGCGCTCCTACCCTCGGGAGGGATCCTCAGAAGTTTGAGAAAGCCCGGGCTGTCCGTATCGAACAATGCCACCAGGCCCACCTTGCGGCCTTGCCGGTCGAGTTGGCGAGCCATCTCGAAAGCCACCAGGCCACCCAAAGACGAGCCACCGAGATAGTACGGGCCTTGGGGCTGGAGCGAGACGACTTCTTGCACGTAGTGAGCCGCCATATCCTCGATCCGGCGATGCAACTCCGCTTTCCCGTCCAGCCCCTGCGCCTGCAGACCGTAGAAGGGTTGGTCGGGCCCGAGGCTCACGGCCAGGTCACGGTAGTAGAAGACGTTGCCCTCCACCTCGTGCACGCAGTAGAAGATCGGTTTGGAACCCGACGGCTGGATGGGTACCAGCGACGACCAGTAAGTCCGCCAACCATCGGCCTCGATGCACCGTGCCAGGAGCTCGATGGTAGGCGCTTGCACGAGCGACACCATCGCGATCTGCTTGCCGAGCTGCTTTTCGATCTCGGCAAACAGTTCCACCACCATGAGTGAGTCTCCCCCAAGGTCAAAAAAGTTGTCTGCCATCCCGACTGGATGGATGTCGAGCACCTCCTCCCAAATGTGCGCCAGTTGTGCCTCCAACAGGGTCCTCGGCGCGACATACCCGCTTTCCGCCTCGCGCCGGGAGTCCGGCGAGGGCAGCGCACCCCGGTCCACCTTCCCGCTCGGCGTCAGAGGCAGGCGATCAAGCAACACAAAGGCCGCGGGCACCATGTAATCGGGCAGCCTGTCCTTGAGGAATTTTCGCAAATCGCCGGTGGGCAAGGCTCTATCGGAGCTGGTAACGACGTACGCTACCAGGCGCTTCTCACCGGGCATATCCTCGCGTGCCAGCACGACGCACGCGCCGACGCCCGGATGGCCAGCCAGGGCCGCTTCGACCTCCCCCAGCTCGACCCGATTGCCCCGGATCTTAACCTGAAAGTCTAAGCGGCCGACGAACTCGATGCGGCCATCCGGTAGCCAGCGCGCGGCATCACCGGTACGATAGAGCCTGCCGGGCCCAAACGGGTTGGGGATGAAGCGCTCGGCCGTCAACTGGGGACGGCCCAAATAGCCGCGCGCCACGCCGTCGCCGCCGATGTAAATTTCGCCACGCAAGCCGGGGGGCACTTTCTGGTTGCGCTCGTCGAGGATGTAGATCTCCGTATTGGCGATCGGCCGGCCGATTGGCAGTGGCCCCTCTGGGGACGTGATTTTCTCGACCGTGGCCCAGATCGTTGCCTCGGTAGGGCCGTACGCATTCCAAAGGCTTCGTCCACGCGCAAGGAGCGCTGAGGCCAGGCTGCTCGTAAGCTGCTCGCCACCCGTGACGATGATGAGACCCGGGTTGCCCATCCAGCCGGCCGCAATTAGCATCTCCCAAGTGGAAGGGGTGGCCTGCGCGTATGTGACGCGCAGGCCAGCGATCAGCGCTGCAAGGGTTCGCCCGTCCTTGCCAATCGCCCGAGGTACGAGATGGACGCTGGCACCTAGCGTCAGGGGCGCCAGCAGCTCAATGACGGATATATCGAAGCTCAAAGAGCTCACCGCGAGCACCACGTCTTCTGATGTGAGGCCCAGTTTTTCCACCAAGGGCCGAAATGCGTTCACGGTCTGACGGTGCTCGACCTGCACACCCTTGGGGCGGCCCGTCGAGCCCGACGTGTAGAGCACATACATCAGGTTGTGCGGCGCCGGCCGCCCTCCAGACCCCTGTGCCAGCTCAGGGGACCGCACGGACCTGTCCCAGGCATCGATGTTGACAATCCGCACACCACGGGCTGGCAACCGGCCTGTAAGCCTGCTCTCCGTGACGACGACGGGCGCTGCGGCGTCGGCAAGCATGAAGGCGATTCTCTCGTCCGGTAGATCGGGGTCCAGGGGCAGGTAAGCCCCACCCGCCTTGAGCACGCCCAATATGGTGACCACCATGGCAGGCGAGCGATCCAGATAGACGCCCACCAACACCTCGGGGCCCACCCCCGCAGCCCGCAGATGGCCAGCCAGCGCGCTGGCCTGCGCGTCCAGTTCATGGTACGTGAGAGAGGCTTCCCCCGACACGATCGCAACGCGGTCGGGCGTCCGTGCAACCTGCTCTTCGATCAACTCGTGGACACAGTAATCACGCGCGCCGGCAAGCACCGTCCAGCTCTGCTCGCGCAACAACTGCCCACTTGATTCGCCTTGCCGATGGTCCATCTGGCTTCCCTCCGGCTCGCTATCGTCATATCAAAAGCGTGCGTTCTCGGATGCTGGCCTGCCACAGCAGCACCCTCTCGTATACCATGCGTGGATAAACCATTGCGAGCACCAGAAAATCGTCGAACGTGCGAAACTGCTCCGCGAACAGCTCAGTCAAGACGAGCGGAGGGAACACGATCGCCAGCAGTTCCTTCGGCCGATAGATGCCGTAATAGATGCGATGCGCTGCCTGATCGCTCTTGTTCCTCTTGTACATGGTGACCGTATAACAGGCAGCCTGGGCGCTGCGCAAGTAAGCGCGCGGCGTCCACTTTACGTGCGCGTGCGTCACGACCATCTGCGGGGCAAACACGATCGCCCCGCTGTTTTTCACTCTCAGGGCCAGGTCACGATCCTCGTAGCGACGTAGCTCAGGGTTGAATAGCCCGACCTTCAGCAGCGCCTCCCTCCGGTAGGCCATGTTGGCCGTCATGTAAAACCCACCGGTCAGGTTCTGCACGATGCGGTCCGAGTACGCGGGCCGGTAGTCAGGCGCCACGTAGATCAGCCGGCCCTCTATGCCCGCCAGGCCCCGCTCTTCGAACAACTCGAGCCCTTGTTCCAGCCAGTTTTCCGCCGCCTGGCAGTCTGCGTCGAGGAAGAAGATGAATTCCGTGCTCGCGGCCAGCACCCCCACGTTGCGCGAGGCCGGCGGGCCAAGGTTCGCAGCATTTCGCAGGTAGCGGATGCGCGGATCGTCGAAGCACCCCACCACCTCCGCAGTGCCATCTGAAGAAGCATCGTCCACCACGATGAGCTCCCAGTCGGTGCGCGTCTGCTTGAGCACAGACCGGACGCAGGCATCCAGGTGATGCGCCTCATTGTAAGTCGGAACGACGATCGTTGCGGCAGGTCGACCCACAGCACTCCTCAATACAACGGCATGTACCAATCTGACGGCCGGTAGCTCAGGGCCTGATTGCGTTGGCCGATCACCTTGGCCGGCACTCCCCCAACGATGGCAAACGGGGGCACATCCTTGGTCACTACGGCCCCTGCCGCCACAACCGCCCCTCTGCCGATCCGGGTGTTGGGCAAGATGACCGTGCGGCAACTGACCCAGGCATAGTCTTCGATAGCCACCGGGCCGCAGTCGAGGGCAAAACTCCCGGACTGGGGGTCGTGCTGGCACGTCCAGATCCAGACGCCGGCGCTTAAGTTCACGTTCGCCCCGATCTCGATCCCGCAGCGGGCATCCAGAATGGCGGCGTGCCCGATCACCGAATGTTCGCCGATGGTGATCTTGTCGGGATCCCAGATCTCTGCGCCTCCCCACACCACCGCGGTCGAGGCCATGCGCATATGAAAGACCTGCCGGTAGATCGCCCTGCGGACATGCATCGAAGGAATACGTCCGCACCACAGGACGGCCCCGAACCGGATCGCATCCCGGTAGCGCCGCGCGGTCACCAGCCTATCTGTCGCCATCACCATCCGGTCCGCGGTCATTTTCGTCTCCGTCGGAATCTCACGCGCAGCAGCAAAAGCGGATCGACCAACCCCGGCCTCGGGTCGTCCAGTGCCAGGATGGCCAGCTCCAGGGGAGCACGCATCGAGCGCAAATAACCAACAGGCGTGATCTGCCCACGCCACAGCATTTGAGCCACCGCCAGAACGTCAGTGGCCATGCGCACCCAGTGCACGCCCGGCCGCGCCCGCAATTCCGGCACTTCCTCTCCGCGCGCCAGCTGCCACTGTAGATAGGTGAAATCGACTCCAGCACGCTCACCCAGCGTGTGCCAGCCCCAAATGCGAGGGTTGAGGTCCAGCAACTTGTAGCAACCATCGCGCCGGTCGTATTTGAACTCGACCTCGACCAGGCCATCGTATTTCAAGGCGGCGAGCAGACGCCGAGACAACCGCTCTACTTCGAGCGCCGTGATCGTTTCGACATAAGTGCTCGCCTGACCGAAGTCCAGCGGGTATTGGCGAGTACGCCTGGCCGTGATAGAGGCCAGCGGCTGCCCATCCTTGCAAAGCGCCGCGTAGGAAAACTGGGCCTCGCCCCCGCCGGGGATCAACTCCTGAAGCATGATCACGTCGGGGTCGACCAGCCGGCAGGCATCATCGTAACGACGCAGCAACGCCCGGTGGTCTTCCACCTGCCAGGCCTTAGCATGGGTGAACTCATTCACGCTTTGCTTATAGGCCGGCTTGAGCAGGATGGGGAACGTGCAGTCCAGGTCTGCCAGTGCGTCCCGGCTGCCGGGATAGCGCGTCCACGGACAGGGAACGCCTGCTTCCGCGGCAAGCTCATAGGTCAGCCGCTTGTCGTAAGCCCAACGCAGCATCTCCCAGGGCGGCGTCGTGAGCCGGTAGTGTTCGCCGAGGGCCAGGCGGTTCCGCGCGATAAAGGCCGCCGCTTCGTCGCCAGTGGGCAGGAGCACCCAGCCTGCCAGCCCCTCGAAAGTAGCCAACCGGCACAGGAACTCCACGCGCACCTCGTCACCGGCGTCCGGCCAGGGCAGCCGCCGCTGCACGTAGCGCGAAAGGGCCGCGACCTGATGCTCGTCGGTGAGCACCCAGACCGGGACTCCGCGCCGCCCCAGGCTGCGCACCGCTCCCAACCCCCGGTAGTCCCCGCCAACGATCACAGCGCCCACGCTGTCAGCGGCCGGACTTCCAGCCTGCGTTTCAGGCACTCGGCCAGCCTTGTTCGGGACTGCAGGTTCTCCCCTGCGCCACCGCATCATCTCTGTCCCGCCCGGATTTTCCGTGCCAGCGCGGGCGTAGCATATTCGGTGCCAGCCACGAAACGCATGACCGGGCCGAAGCTCCAGGCCGCCGGGGCGCCAAGGAAGTGCAACCCGGGCACGGACGATTCGAACCCGGCCGACAGCACCGGATAGCCGCCAACACAACGCAGCCCTTGCAGCACCCGCGGCCCGAGAAAGGGATAGCGCCGGACGTCCACCCGGAAGCCTGTGGCCAGCAGGACATGGTCGGCGAGCCGGGTCGATCCGTCGTCCAGCTGCAATGCCACACCGCCCTCGGAGGCCTGCGCTGATTCGACCTTCCGCTCCATGGTTATGCGAACATCCTTGACGCGCGGCTGCAGCCAGCTGGCCGCCGCGGGCCTGATGCAGCGGTAAGCTATCGGATCTTGCATCGTATGCGGCAACAGCCGGAACAGGTCGGGCAGCGCCACCAGCCAACTCAGACCGGCCGGACCGACATCGCTGGGCGCATAGAGCAGACTTTTCAGGCGGGCGCTTTTGCTGTGCAAGGTGTTGCTTCGCGCCAGCCACCGCAGGTAAGGCTCTCGAATGAGTACTTCAACCGTTGCGCCACATTCAGCCAGTAGCGCAGCGGACTCGATCGCGCTCTGGCCACCCCCGACCACGATCACGCGCAGCCCGGCAAACCGGCCAAGGTCAGAATGCTCAGAAGAGTGCGAGACCAGCGCTGCCGGCATCCCGTCAAATTCCGGCGGGCGTTGGGCAAACGGCGAGATGCCCGCCGCCACCACGACGCGCCGGGCCAGCATCGGCCCGCCGTCGTCCAGCGTCAGGCGGAAACGTGGGCCGTCTGGCTCGACGCTGGTCACGCGGCGCTCATCTACCTCGGGCACGGCCTGCCGCTGGAACCACAGCCCATAATCGACAAAACGCTCCAGTGGGACCGGGCGTGGCAACTCGACCCGCTGGGCTTTTTCATACTCATCCAGCGTCATCGTCTTCAGCGGATCTGCGATGTGCGATGCTCGCCACGACGAACGGAGGTACATGCCACGCGGCATCTGGCGCTGCCAGAATTCCATCACTTTCCCGAATACATGCGGCGCCACCCCGGCCGCGCGGAGATGGGCAGCCGCTGCGAGACCGTACGGCCCAGCGCCAATCACCGCGACTTCAAAAGACTCTTCTCCGGTCATGGGTCCTCCACGGGTTTTCCGTTAGATCCTCGAGCAATATGTGCCTGTTTCGGCGCCGCTCGGCTCACAGCCTCTTGCGATACACTGCGTACCCGGCGCGGCTCATGGCCAACGCTACCGGCCGATGGACGCAAACGGCACGGCCGTAGTTGACCAGTTGTCCGCCGAACTTAGCTTTGAACTCGCGTGGGCCGTAGGGCTTGTCAGGCGTCCCCGCCCCGCCAAAGTCATAACAGCGATAGCCGTGCTGCGCGCCCCATTCCAGGGTCGCCCAGATCAAGGCATCGTTCGGGTAAAAGGCGTGCAGCTCCTTGTCGAAGCCGATGTACCAGCAGAACATCGTGTCGCGGTGGATCAGGCTGATAGTGGTTGCTGCGGGTGTGTCGTCACCGCGCGCCAACAGCACCTGGGCCATCCCCTTCGGCACCAGAATGTCCAAAGCCGCCTGGAACAGCGAAGGGTCCGCCAACGGCACCTGGGCGTGGGAAAAAGTCAGTTTCAGCAAGTCATAAACGGCGGGCAGACAGGTGGCATCGTGCACCTCCTCGACGGTGACGCCTCGCTTCCGCGATCGCTCGACCGCTTTCCGTGCCGGCTTGACGACGCCCTCCCAGATCTGCTCCAGGGGCCGTTCGAGATCCACCAGGTAGTTCAGGTGCTCTTCGTGACAGAAGCCGTTCCTGTCGAGGAGGGGCCGCACGGTACTGTGGTCGGCCACGTGCCGCAGCTCCGTAAACAATGCCGGCCGCCCGAAGGAATGCGCCCGGTAGGACCTGAGCAACAGCTCTAACGCCGCCTGCCCGTCTGGCGCCGGGTCGTAGAGCACGCTGCCGTACGATACGGCTCGCGTCGTCAGGTAGCTCAGCAGGCCATCCTGGACGCTCACTCTCACCGGCAAGAACAGAGCCAGGACCCGGCAATCGCCATCCACGCTGGCCCAGAGTTCAGGGTCGTAGCCTTTGGCGCGCCGGAATACTTCGAACATCTCTGGGGTGTGAAAAATGTTACTGGCGGGGTGCTCGTCCACGAAGCGCCGCCACGCCGCATCAGGCAGGGTGCGCACGACGCTGATGTTCATCGCTGCATCGCTCCGTTCCGCCCATTCGATCGGCCGTCGCCCGCGCTGACCGTTGCATAAGCATTCAGAAGATTCTGTGCCTGGTAGGGCCAGGCCAGCGCGGACTCGATCCGCTGGCGGCCAAGCATGCCCATGCGCCGCTGGCGTTCCGGATCGGCGATCAGGGCATTGATCTGCTGTGCAAAATCCAGCTCGCTGTTCGGCCGCGCATAGGCCGCTGCGTCTCCCGCAGTCACGCGGTGCTCAGGCAGGTCAAAAGCCACTATGGGCTTGGACATCGTCATGTAGTTCATCATCTTGATCATGGTGCAGCGATCGTTGAACGGGTTCGACGGGTCTGGGTCCACTCCGATGTCAACCGTCGATAGGTAGCAAAGGAGGTCATCATACGAGACCCAGCCGGTGAACCAGACCTGCTTCTCGATCTCCAGCTCGTGTGCCAGCCGCTTCAAGTCTTGCACCGAGTCGCCCTTGCCCATGATCACGCAGAAGATGTCCTCTTGCTTCAGATCGAAGACCAGATGCCGGACCGCTCGCAGCAGGTAGTCGACACCGTCCTGCGGTCCCATGACGCCAATGTAACCGATCAGCGTGCCGGCCCGCCGGCGCAGGTCAGGATCGGGTGGCACGGGGTGAAAGATCCTGAGGTCCGGGCCGTTGCGCACAATCGTGATCCGTTCGGCCGGCACACCGGAGCGCTCCATTTCCACGACCCTATAGGACGCGTTGGTGGCAATCACGCGATCAGCCAGCCTGCAGGCCAGCTTCTCTCCTACGACCAGGGCCCAGCGCACAAGGGGGTTACCGCGGCCGGCAAACCGGGCGTCGTAGAGTTCAGGGCCCAGGTCGTGGTGGTCATACACGAATCGCTTGCCGAACAACTTGTAGAAGCCGGCGACCAGGAAAAGGATATCGGGTGGGTTATGAGTGTGCACGACGTCAAACCCGCGGCGTACCGACACGATCAAAGAGATGCCGAACATGGCCAGGGTCGCGTAAAGGTACTCGGTCAGATAGCCCAGAGACCCACTGGCAGTAGCAGGCATCCTGAACGTGTAAAGGTGAACGCCCGACATGACCTCATGAAACTTCTGCCCGCGCGATCGCCGGTTGATCACCGTCACCTCGTAACCGTTGGCCTGCAATGTCTCGGCCTCAGCTCTGACGCGTGTGTCGTGCTCGTAATCGCTGTTCTCCAGCAACATCAGTACCCGCTTACCAGGCGATGCCCTCATACCCCCCACCTCTCATCTCCCCATCGCCGTTGGCGATGCCCACCAGGTCGATCAGGATCTGGTCTTCACGCAGCAGGCCGGGCACGGCCCGGAAACTGGGGCTGGCATTCGCCACCACGACCACCTCCGCTTCCGCCACCACCTCTCCGAGCGATGACCGCATGTGCGCGGCGATATGCGGCAACTGCCTCTCCAGGAAGGCCCGGTTGGCGCCAAACAGATGGTCAGGCTCCACGCGCTCGTCGTAGATCGTGACTTCGTAGCCCTTGCCCGCCAACGTTTCCACCAACGGCACGACCGGGCTCTCGCGCACGTCGTCGGTCCCCGGCTTGAAGCTTAGCCCGAGGATGGCCACCCTGTTGCGCCCCTGCCTCTCGACCATCTCCACAGCGCGCTGGATCTGCCCTTGATTGCTCGGCCAGATCGCGCTGAGCAGCGGCAACTCCAGGTCGGCCTCCTTGGCGCTGTAGAGCATGGCCCGCAGGTCCTTTGGCAAACACGAACCCCCGAAGGCGTAGCCCGGCTTGAGATAGGTCGGCGCCAGATTGAGCTGGCGGTCCCGGCAGAACAGCTCCATGACTTCCCGGCCATCGACCCCATGGGCTTTGGACAGGTTGCCGATCTCGTTGGCAAAGACGACCTTCAGCGCATGGAAGGCGTTGTTGACGTACTTAAGCATGCCCGCCGTCGAGATCGTCGTGCGCACGACCGGCCCGGGCACCCGCCCGTACAACTGCTGGACCACATCGCCGCTTTGCCGATCCAGCTCACCGATCACGATGTAGCTGGGGCTATAGTAATCGGACACCGCGCTGCCCTCGCGCAGGAACTCGGGGTTCATGCAGACGCCAAAGTCGCGGCCTGCGCACAGCCCGGAGGCTTCTTCCAGAACCGGGATCAGCTTCTTCTCGATCGTGCCCGGCACGACGGTGCTGCGCACGACCACCACGTGATAGCGCCCTTTGTCGGCCAGGGCCCGGCCGATCTCAACGCAGACGTTCTCGACGTAGCGCAGGTTGAGCTTGCCGTTGCCGTTGCTGGGCGTGCCGACGCAGATCATCGAGACATCGCTGTGATGCACCGCGTCGCAGGTATCCTCTGCCACGCGCAAGGCGCCCAGCCGGACGCCTTCGGCCACCATCTCCTCGAGGCCGGGCTCGGCGATCGTGGCGTGGCCGGCAGCCAGCCGCTGCATCTTTTGCGCGTTGACGTCCAGGCCGAGCACGCTATGCCCATCGTGTGCCATGCACGCGGCTGTGACACAGCCCACGTACCCAAGGCCAAATACACTCAGATTCATGCTATCTGTCCTCCGTCAATATCATGAGGCAGTGACTGCAACCGGCATTGCGCCGGCCAGGACCGGCACCTGCCGAAAGAAGACGCCATACCAGCTTTCCAGCGAAAGCAGCAGAAAGAGCAACCGCCGGTGGTCACGCTTGCCCTGTGAGTGTTCATCCATCAGTGCCAGCACGTTGGTCGGGTTGAGATAGGTGCCGGCAAAAGAGCCCGGCTCTGCTATGGCAGCACGCATCTCCTCGCCGAGCTGCGAACGCAGCCACAGGTCCAGCGCGTTGTCGAAACCGATCTTGCGGCGCGCCGCGACTTCGGTGCCGGTCCAGCGCGCACAGGCCTTGCGATGGATGTATTTGTCGCGCCGCCCGCGGAGCTTCAGCGCGCCTGGGATCCGTTCCGCTACGGCCATGTATTCCAGGTCCAACAAGGGCACCCTGGCCTC
>Ga0326727_10027262_pt1 | contig 10505 bp, 6 predicted proteins | sample MB2enrmetagenome_FD_207643 | JGI IMG/M metagenome (GOLD analysis project Ga0326727, IMG submission 207643) | Lab enriched peat soil microbial communities from McLean, Ithaca, NY, United States - MB29MY | ecosystem: Environmental > Terrestrial > Soil > Wetlands > Peat | place: USA: New York...
TGAGCGAATCGGAGAGCGACGTGCCGGCCGCGGCGACCGTGAGGTCCCCGAAGCCCGCGGAGAGGCTCGAGCCGACGTAGCCGACCGCGTACACCGAGTAGCTACCCGGGGCGAGGGAGACGATCGTCTGGCCGTTCGTTCCGGTCACGGCCACGGTGCCGTTGCTCGAGGCGTTGAGCAGCGCACTGATCGGCGAGGTCGCGTTCCCGTAGGAGGCGATCGGAGTGAACCGGACGGGGATGTTCGACGCCGGGACACCGTTCGAGAGCGCCGTGACGGTGACCGACGAGGTGGGCCGCACCGTGAGGTTGGTCGTGACGCTCTCACCGGGGTTCGTCACGCTGACGAAGACCCCCTCCGACCGGAGGTCCGGGGCCGAGCCGGTCGCGGTCAGGGTGTAGTTGCCCACGCCGACCGTGCGGATGGCGTATTCTCCGGTCGCGTTCGACGTGGTCGAACCGACGATCCCGCTCGCGTTCCCGAGGGTGACGGTCGCGCCGGCGACGAGCCCGCCGGCCGCATCCAGGACGGACCCGGTGAAGACCCCCGGGAGGAGGCCGACCGTCGCGTTGTACGTCTGCCCCGGGGTCAGCGAGACCGTCCCCTCGCTGTAGTTGTTCCCCGCGTAGAGGACGTTGTATCGATAGGCGCCCGACGGGACGTTCAGGATCTCGAACGACCCGCTCGCATCGGTGATCGCGCTCTGGGCCGGGCCGCCCGACCCCCAGAGCAGCACCTTCGCGCCCGGGATGAGCGGGTCGACGTGGGGCTCGAACGTCGTGTTGTTCGTGTTCCAGTAAACGAACCCCTCGACCGTCGCCGGCGCGACCGTGATCGACTGGACCAGGTTCGGCGCGTTGTAGCTGAAGCCGACGACGTTGGGGACCTGGATCTTGACCGACTTCAGCAGGGTGCTGCCCTGCTGCATGAGCCCGTTCAGCGACCCCGACGTGATGTTGACGGTGTCGTTGCCCGGGGGAAGGACGACCGAGAAGGAGCCGTCGGGGGCGGTGAGGGTCGTCATGTGCGGGATCCCCCACCCGTCGTCCACGGTCACGCGCACTCCTGCGACCGGGGTCCCGTCGGGGAGGACCACGTCGCCGAGGAGCGTCTGGCCCGGATAGTACTCGAGCATGGTCTCGCCGCCGCCGAAGTACGCGCTCGCGCTCGTGTCGACCGAACCGTGGTTCTTCGCCGCGAGGCTCACGGCGGTCGGCTCGTTCATCGCCGAGTAGCACGACGACCCGGTGCTCGCGTTCGCCTGGGGGCAGTAGTAGGCGGTCTTGTAGACGACCTGGAAGTGCTGGAGCATCCAGCCGGGCATGAGCGGGGAGTCGATCACCGACTGGGAGCCCGCGAGGCCCGGTATCCCGGCGCCCTCGCCGATGTCCGTGCCGTTGTACCCGATGTAGATGTGGTAGATCATCGAGTTGTAGAACGGAGCGTAGTACGCGACCGAGTAGCTCACGGGGGTCACGCCGGCCGGGGCCTGGCCGAGTGGGTAGGTGTTCCCGTCCGAGCCGTTGACAAAGACGTTGAAGAACGTGGTCGGGATCCCGGCGGAGTCGATGACCCGCCCCGTGAGGTCGGCCGGGGCGTAGTAGATCCCCGTGTCGGTGCCCGAGAACGGGAAGAGGCGCGTGTCGGACATCGCGTATCGGATCGACCAACCGGTATACGCCTGAACGTCGTTGTAGACCTTCGCCACTCCGGACAGGGTGAGCGAGGTCGCAAGGAAGTACTCGACCGTGAGGTACATCGCGTTGTCGTCGGTGATCGAGCTCGGGTCGACCTGGAGGTAGCGCTCGGGGTGGGCGAGGACGAGGGCATAGTCGGCGCTCGTGTTCGTCAGGTAGGAGTTCAGCTGGGCCACGTTCACTCCGTCCTGCGTCAGGACCTGGTCCAGGCTCCCGGGCAGGTACGGCCCCCCGGTCTTCCTCAGCTCCGCCTGGAGGAGGGTCGTGACCAGGACCCCGATCCCCTGGGATTCGTTCTGGGAAAGGAGGAACTGGCCGCTCGGGTCGATCCCGTTCTGGAAGTTGTCGGCGACGCTGGGATGGTCCCCTTGCGCGATCGCCTGGAAACCGTAGTCCCACCAGCTCAGGAACGCCGGACGTTCTGACGGCGGAAGATTGGTATCCTGTTGCGCGAGCCAGTTGTAGCTGGCGCTGTCGTACTGGTTCGGCGTATCGAGGGAGCTGCCCGCGGCCCCGAAGTAGTAGCTGGAGGCGTCGGACGTGTTCAGCTGCAGCCACGACGGCAGGGTCGACCCGACCTGGTTCGCGTACTGGCTCTTCGTGTTGCCCGGGATCCCCGCGTCGATCGCGACCCACACGTTCGGCAGGATCAGTCCGACGACGAGGGCCATGATGAGGATGTGACGGGCCTTGAACGCGCGACGGAACGCCCCGAGCTGGCTACGGCGGTCGGAGAGCGAAGCGACCGTGCGCCGGAGCTCGGGGTATCCGGCGACGTCGAGCGCGCGACGCAGCGCCTCCGCCGGCAGGAGGGCGAAGATCGGAGAACCGAGCAGGAAGAACTTCGCCGCCGAGACCGGCAGGTAGATCGAGAGGATGGCGAAGACGATGAAGACGACGTGGTAGCGCTTGAACCGGCCGTGGACCAGGAGATAGAAGAAGATCGCTAAGCCCACGAACGCGAGGAAGAACGTGACGATCCCGTACCCGATGACCAGCGAGTCGATCGACGGGGCCTGGGCCTCCGCGACGGTCGAGTAGATCAGGGTCTTGACGAAGTATCCCTGGCCCGTGATGATGCTCGAGAAGTAGCCCGGATTCACGACCGCGAGCAGCCCCGCGGCGGCCAGGACGAGCACCGCGAGGACGGGGATCGAGAAGACCCACGGTACGTCCCGGAGCAACAGGAACGGGAGCAGCAGCAGGAGGACCCCGAAGTAGAGGAGCAGCGGAAGGTCGAACCAGATCGTGAACTGGTGCTGGACGAGGTAGTAGGGCATCGCCATCGGGAACCCGATGAGCCCGACGATCCACGTGGCGACGTAGAGCCCGAACGAATCGACCCGGCGGATCCGTTCGGCGATCATCGCGACGAAGACCGAGATGCCGATGACCACGACCGCGTACGTGTAGCCCTGCCAGGCGAGGGCGAGCGCCCCGAGCGATACCCCGGTGAAGACCGCCCATTTGACGGCGGTCCGTTCCGTCCGCAGGAAGCCCCGCAAGCCCGGGAGGTACGTGCGAGGGTTCCGGTAGTTCTCGATCCACCGACGATTGCCGACGGCCTTGACCGTACGGATGTAGGCGTAGACGACGACCAGGATGATGAACGTGTAGAACGAGAGATAGTTCGCGTAGCCGAAGATCGTCGAGTCGATGTTCGCGCTGAGGAACGGATAGATGAGGGCCGCGATGAGGCCGGTCCGCCGGCCCGAGACCTCCCGGCCGATCAGGTAGAGCGGGAAGATGCCGAGCGCCGCCCAGAGGGGCGCCTGGAGGTCCAGGAACCACGCGCCGGCCACGACCGCGTTCCCGCCGAAGAACGGCGCGAAGACGATCCCCAGGATCGCGTTCATCCAGTCGAAGAGCGGTTCGCGCGGGTTGATCGCTCCGACCGGGAACTTGAGCATCGGGTCGAAGATCAGGTTGCGGTGGTTCTGGATGATGTAGGTCGTGACCCGCGAGTGGTAGTACGAGTCCGAACCTCCCGCGTAGGTGAAGAGGGGTCCCCACTGGGCGACGACCGGGTAGGCCCAGACCGTACGGAGCGCGAAGGAGATCCCGAAGGCCGTGAGGAGGAGGGCGACCGTCCAGCCATGACGGTGCCACCAACCGGTCTCTGACGTGTCCATGCGTCGCCGTTCTCCTCGAACCGGCGGCGCGCGAGACCTAGGGGCTGTATAAATAGCCTGCTCCTTGGAATTCCTCGGAAGCGACCGGAGGGGCCCGAGCCCGTTACGCGAGCCCCGTCGGGGGCCCGTCCGACCAGGAGCTCAGGGAGCGACGCGGAACCGGTAGAAGACCCGGCCTTCCTCCACGGGGAACGGCTCGACGCGGACCGACTGGCCCACGTGCAGCGCCGTCCAGGGCGCCCCTTCGATGCGGCCGAAGAGCCGCAGCGGCACGCCGTCCAGGTCGACGAGGCCCACCGCGAACGGGACCTCGGCCTCCATTCCGAGCGGCGCCCCCGCCAGCACGGCGCTGAACGCGTAGATGCGACCTCGGTCGGGCAGGTCGACCCACTCGAGCTCCTCGGTATGGCAGCTCGGGCAAGCCGTTCGAGGTGGCCAGAGCAACGTTCCTTCCTTCGGGCATCGGGTGGTCGACAGCCGGCCTTCGCGCAGACGGTCGAAGAACCGAGAGAGTCGGGTATCCCGGGCTGTTTCGAGAGGGAAGAAGTCCAGGAGGAACGGACGCCGCTCAGCCGGCTTCGAGGGCGTCGGCCGCTTGTCGGGCGGGGGCGCGGCCGCCGACGGTTCTCGGGTCGGAGAGGCGGGGGCCAGAGTCGCGGCGGCGCGCCGGCGGGTCGCGGGACCGCTCATACCGCGCCTCCGCCTTGGTAGACCATCACCGAATGGACGTTCGCGCTGCCGGACAGGTTGTGCACGAGCGCCCATTCGGCGTCGGGCGCCTGGCGGGTCGAAGGGACCGCCCCCGCGAACTGCTGGAAGACCTCGAGCGCCTGGCTGATTCCGGTCGCTCCGAGCGGATGGCCGCAGCCGAGGAGCCCCCCGCGGGGGTTGACCACGAGGTCCCCTCCCACCTCCCCACGACCGTCGGCCGCGAACGCGCCCCCTTCCCCGGGAGCACAGAGCCCGAGCGCTTCGTACTCGATGATCTCGGAGATCGTGAAGCAGTCGTGCACCTCGGCGAGGTCGAGGTCGCGGACGGAGATCTTGGCCTGGGAGAGGGCCTGTCGAGACGCGTGCCGGAGGCCGACCCAGTCGGTGAGCGAGCCCGCGTTCGCGAGATTGTGGAAGTCGGAGTACTGCCCGGTGCCCCGCACCCACGCCGGACGGTCCGTGTAGCGGGCGACGCGCTCGCCCGCCACGAGGACGACCGCGGCCGCCCCGTCGGTCATCGACGAGCAATCGCCGAGTCGGAGCGGCGGCGCGATCAGCGGGAGGCGCAGGAGCTTGTCGCGAGGGAACGTCTTGTCGAAGAACTGGGCGTTCGGGTTCGTGTTCGCGAACCGGTGGTTCTTCTCGGAGACGGCCGCCATCTGCTCCTCCGTCGTGCCGTACTCGAGCATGTGGCGCTGGGCGACCATCGCGAAGAAGGGGGGCGCGGTCGCGCCGTGGGGGCCGTCCCAGGCTCGGTCCATCACGCAACCCATGGCGCTGTTCGCTTCGGCCATCGACGGGAGGTTCATCTTCTCCACGCCGACTGCGACCGCGACGTCGGACAGACCGGCGGCGATCGCAGCGTAGGCGGAGCGGATCGCCGCCTGGCCCGACGCGCACGCGAGCTCGGTCCGCTGGAGGATCCGGGTGGGCCGTAGGCCCATCTGCTCCGCCGCGAGGGGCGCGACGTGCGACTGGAAGGCAAAACGCTCGGGCTCCGCGGCCCCGAGGAAGAGGGAGTCGACGTCCTCCGCGCGAAGCTCCGGCATCGCCCGGAACAGGGCCGCTCCGACCTCCTGCGCGAGCTCGGACCACGTCGCGGGTCGGAGGCCGAACTTCGTCGTCGCGCCGCCGACGATCGCGACCGACCGACCGCTCATCGCCGCTCCGTCCGTATCGCCTCGGCCACGCGGTCGCCGGCTCCCGAAGTCGTGGTCGTCCCTCCCTGGTCGTACGTGCGCGCCGAGCCGCTCGCCAGAACCTCGGCGATCGCACGCTCGAGACGGTCGGCCTGGCGGAGGAGACGCGGGTCGCGGTGCCGGTCGCCGAGCCAGCGCAGCATCTGTTCGACCGCGAAGAACGTCGCGAACGGGTTGACCTGGTTCTTTCCGGCGTACTTGGGCGCGCTTCCGTGGACCGGCTCGAACATCGCGTGGTCGGTCCCGACGTTCCCTCCCGCGGCGAATCCCATTCCGCCCTGCAGCACCGCCGCCAGGTCGGTGATGATGTCGCCCATCATGTTCGTCGCGACGACCACGTCGTAGCGCTCGGGGTTCCGCACGAGCCACTGGGTGAACGCGTCCACGTATGCGTAGTCCCGTTCGATCTCGGGGTACTCGGCGCCGACCCGGTCGAACGTCTCCCGGAAGAATCGGCAGCCTTCGAGGACGTTCGACTTGTCGACGCACGTCACCCGCTTCTTCCCGTCTCCGGGGGCTGCGGCCGCCCGGGCCCGGGCCAGTTCGAAGGCGTACCGCACGATCCGCTCCGACCCCTTGCGCGTGATCACCCGGGTATCGATCGCCACCTCGGTCTCATGGGCTCGGGTCAACCGGCCCCGGGCCGGCGTGTAGAGGTCCTCCGTGTTCTCGCGGACGATGACCATGTCGACGTTCCGTGGCGACCAGACCTCGGTGTACGCCCCGCTGATCCGGTGCCGAACCCCGGGATACAGCTTGCACGGGCGCACGTTGGCATAGAGGTCGAGCCCCTCCCGGAGACCCAGGACGAGCGCCCGGCCGGCGAGGTCCCCGTTCGGGAGGGTCGCCCCCGGCCATCCCACCGCGCCGAGGAGGATCGCGTCGGCCGTCCGCGCCGCCGATTCCGCTTCGGTCTCCCATTCCCGGCCGGTCTCGAGATAGTACTGGCCGCCCCCCGGGTAGGAGGTGAGATGCCAGGGTGCCTCCCCCCCTTCCGCGAGCGCGGCCAGGACCTTCTCGCCTTCGCGGACGACCTCGGGCCCCGTGCCGTCGCCCGGGAAGACCGCGATCGCGTACCCGGCCTCGTTCATGGGGATACCGACCCGGCGGCCCGTCGATGGGCGAGCTCCTGGCGGACCTTCTCCACGAGGCCCCCGGCCTCGAGCAGCTCGAGCAAGTGGGCCGGCAGCGGTGGGAACTCGACCGACTCCCCGGTCCGGAGGTTCTTCACTCGGCCCGCCCGCATCTCGATGCGGGCCGTATCCCCGGGCTCGAAGAGGGCGCGCACACCCTTTGCTTCGATCGTCGGGATGCCGAGGTTGATCGCGTTGCGATAGAAGATCCGGGCGAACGAGTCGGCGACCACGGCCCCGACCCCGATCGCGCGCATCGCCTGGGGCGCGTGTTCGCGGCTCGATCCGCATCCGAAGTTCTCACCGGCGACGAGGATGTCGCCGGGCCGCGCCTCGTTCGCGAACTCGGGCAAGGCGATCTCGAAGACGTGCTTCTTGAGCTCGTTCGGGTCGATGATCGTGAGGTACTTCCCCGAGATGATCTGGTCGGTGTCGACGTCCCCGCCGAGCGTCCAGACCCGGCCCTCGATGAACTCCTGCATCGTTTCGACCTCCGCTACAGGTACTCCCGCGGGTCGGCGATCTCTCCCCGGATGGCGGTGGCGACGACCGCGGCGGGCGACATGAGATAGATCCGGGCCTCCTTCGCGCCCATCCGGCCCGGGAAGTTGCGATTGGAGGACGACGCGCAGACCTCGTCCGGCGCCAGGATCCCCATGTTGCCCCCAAAACAGGCCGAGCAGCTCGAGTTGGTGAAGACCGCGCCGGCCTCGGTGAACGTCTCGATGATCCCCTCGTGCAGGCACTGGTCGTAGATCGCGGTCGACGCCGGCGACACGATGAACCGGACCCCTTTCGCGACCTTCTGGCCCTTCATCAGGGCCGCGCCCTCCCGGAGGTCCTCGATCCGCGCGTTCGTGCAGGAGCCGAGGAAGACCTGGTCGACCTTCACGTGCTCGCGGACGACGTCGGGCAGCGGTCGGACGTTGTCCGGGGAGTACGGACAGGCGACCATCGGGGGCATCCCGTCCACGTCGAGGTCGACGACCCGCTCGTACCGGGCGTCCGGGTCCGGCGAGACCGGGTGCATCGGATGCTTCGCGATCTTAGCCAGGTAGTCGAACGTCGTCTGGTCGGGAGCGACCATCCCGGTCTTCGCCCCCATCTCGGTCGTCATGTTGCAGATCGTGAACCGTTGGGGCATCGAGAGGCCCTCGATCGTCGGACCGGAGTACTCGACGGCCTTGTACTGCGCCCCGGTCGTGCGTACCTCTCCCAGGATGCGGAGGACGAGGTCCTTCGCGGTCACTCCGGTCCCGAACCGGCCTCGGACACGGATCTGGACCGTCGGAGGGACCTTCAGCCACAGGCGTCCGAGCGCCAGCACCGCGGCCATCTCGGTCGGACCGATCCCGGTCGCGACCGCGCCCATCGCGCCGAGCATGTTCGTATGCGAGTCGGTCCCGACGGCGAGGTCCCCCGGAACGACCCATCCGTTCTCGGCGAGGATCTGGTGGCAGATGCCGTGCCGTCCCACGTCGTAGAAGTGGGGCAGGTTCGTCTCGGCGGCGAACTTCCGAAGGATCCGGTGGAGCACCGCCGCGCCCTCGGTCGACGCGGGTACCCAGTGGTCGATCGCGATCACGACGCGGTCGGGGTCCCAGACCTTCTCGGCGCCCATCTGATGGAACGGGGCCACCGTCTGGGCTCCCTGCTCGTGCATCATCGCGAGGTCGACGTTCCCTTCGATGATCTGGCCGGGCACGACGTGGTCGAGCCCCGCCGAGCGAGCGAGGATCTTCTCCGCGAGCGTCGCGCCGTGGTTCGAGCTCATGCGTTCACCGGCCGAATCCCCACCGCGGATACCATCGCCCAGAAATCGTCATCGGAGAGCCCGGGACGCTCGAAGAGCTTCCGGTAGTCCCGAAGGAACCGCCGGAGGTCGGCCTTCGACCGCGACTCGGTCTCTTCCTTCACGCGGCGCAGGAGTTCGAGAAGGAGCGGGTCGGAGGCCGTGATCCCGCGTTCCTTGAGCTTCTCCGCGAGCGCCGCCTTCCCGGTATGCTTTCCGAGGATCATCTGCCGCCGCCGCCCGACGACCTCGGGCTGGATCGGTTCGTAGGTGAGGGTGTGACTCAGGATCCCGTGCGTGTGGATCCCCGCCTCGTGGGAGAACGCGTTGTAGCCGACGATGGCCTTGTTGGCCGCGACCGGCACTCCCGAGAGATGCTCCACGAGGCGGGAGAGTTCGTGGATCTGCTCGGTCTTGATCCCTGTCGACACGCCGTAGAGCGCCTCCAGGCAGAGAACGACCTCCTCGAAGGGAGCGTTCCCCGCGCGCTCTCCCAGGCCGTTCACGCAGACGTGGGGCGCCCGCGCGCCGCACTCCACGGCGGTCAGCGTGTTCGCCGTGGCGAGGCCGAAATCGTCGTGGCAGTGTACCGAGAGGTCCTTCGGGTGGACGCGTCGCTGGAACTCGGTGAGATACCACCGGAAGGTCAGCGGGGTCATGATGCCGACCGTGTCGGCGACCACGAGACGGTCGGCTCCCGCCTCCTGCACCTCCCGGTAGAGGCGCTCGACGAAGTCGAACGGGGCGCGCACCGTGTCCTCGGTCACGAACGCCACGTGCAGCCCGGCCTCCTTTGCCTGCCGGACGGTCTTGACCGACGCCGCCCGGACCTCGTCCTGCGTCATCTTGAGCTTGTACCGCAGGTGCACCTGGCTCGCCGCGACGAAGATCGCGATGTGCGTGGCTCCGCTCCGGATGACCGCGTCGACGTCGGCCGGGACGGTCCGGGCGGCGGCGAGCACCTTCGCCTTGAGGCCCGCGTGGGCGATCCGGTGAACGGCGCGCGCCTCCTCGCTCGAAACGACCGGAATGCCCGCGTTGACCACGCCGACCCCGATCTCGGACAGGAAGCTCGCGATCTCGAGCTTCTCTTCGGGAGTGAAGTGCACCCCCGGCATCTGCTCGCCGTCCCGGAGGGTCTCGTCCCAGATGACGAGGGACTCCGGGAACCGACGGGCCGTCTCGGTTTTCGAGTGGAAGTCCTCGACGAGTCGGGGCTCCGACATCCCGCGTTCAACCGAGTGGGACGCATTAACCTTTGTCAAGTCGAATGCACCCGAGTCGTGTGGGACCGTATCGCACGTCGGTGGCCGACTGAGTACTTAAATAGAGACCGGACCTGAAACTTCCCACAAGTCGGCAACGACCTGTTCTCGGTGAATCCATGACGATGCCCGCGGCACGTACGACCCCCATTTCCGGGGAGGTGGGTCCCGGGGCAGGCGCCCCGGCGATGGAGCTCTCGGACCTCAGCGTGATGATCGGCGGCCAGGGCGGCGACGGGACGCTCACGGTTTCGGACCTGTTGGGACGGTACTTCCTCAAGCGTGGGCTCTACGTCTACACCTCCCGCAACGTTCTGTCCCGGATCCGGGGCGGTCACGCGGACGCGTCCGTGCGCGGCAGCCGGGACCCGATCTCGGCGGTGAAGTCCCAGGTCGACGTGCTCGTGGCGTTCGACAACGAGGCGGTCGAGATGGGCAAGACCGAGCTCGCGCCCCACGGCTTCGTCATTTACGATGCGACCACGTTCCACACCGAGCTCCCGAACTCCGTGGGGTTCCCGTTCGCGACGCTGGTCGGCGGTCCGCTCGGCCAGCCGATCTTCAAGAACACGGCCG
>Ga0326727_10027264_pt1 | contig 10505 bp, 9 predicted proteins | sample MB2enrmetagenome_FD_207643 | JGI IMG/M metagenome (GOLD analysis project Ga0326727, IMG submission 207643) | Lab enriched peat soil microbial communities from McLean, Ithaca, NY, United States - MB29MY | ecosystem: Environmental > Terrestrial > Soil > Wetlands > Peat | place: USA: New York...
TTCTGACCCTGGTCATGACCGTCGGCGGATCCCTGCGCAGCGGCTACGCCACCGGCAGCTATCAGCCGGCCCACATCAACGACCAGGGCCACCTGGTGCCGGGCGGGATTCGCTGAGATGGTCGACCTGCGCCCGGACAATCATCCGGCCGAGGCCCCGATCGGTCAGCTCCCTCCCCAGGACTGGATGACGGCGGAAACCACGCGGGCGGTCATTGCCGCCTTGACCGCCGATGGCTCGGAAGCCCGTTTCGTCGGCGGTTGTGTCCGCGACGCCGTGCTGGGTCGTCCCATCCGCGACATCGACATCGCCACCCATGTGCCGCCGGAGCGAGTCATGGAGATGCTTGTCGCCGCGGGTATCCGGGCCATCCCCACCGGCATCGCCCATGGCACGGTGACCGCGGTGCTGGGCAAGGCCCATTTCGAGATCACCACCCTGCGTTGCGACGTCGAAACCTTCGGGCGCCATGCCCGGGTTGAATTCACCGACGACTGGACCGAGGACGCGGCGCGCCGGGACTTCACCATCAATGCCATGTTCTGTCGGCCGGACGGCGTCATCTATGACCCCTTCGACGGTCTGGCCGACCTGGGGGCCGGCCGCGTCCGCTTTGTCGGCAACGCCTTGCAGCGAATCGACGAAGATGTGCTGCGCCTGTTGCGCTTCTTCCGCTTCTTCGCCCATTACGGCCGGCCACCCGCCGACATCGATGCCCTGGCGGCCTGCCGCGCCCGCGCACCCAAGCTGGCCGGCCTGTCCGGCGAACGCTGTTGCGGCGAGGTCATGAAGCTGCTGCAAGCCCCCGACCCGGCCACTGTTCTCTTGCTGATGCGCGGGGAAAAGGTGCTGTCCCACCTGCTGCCCGATCTGATCGACTTCGGACGCCTCAGGGTCCTGGTCTTCCTGGAAAACCGCGGCCTGGTCCACCCCTGCATCACGCCCGATCCCCTTCGGCGCCTGGCGGCCCTGCTGCCGGCCGACCGGGACAAGGCGCTGGCGACGGCCGAGCGGCTGAAACTCTCCAATCATGACAGCGACCGGTTGGTGGCGATGGCCGCGCCGGCGGTCTGGCCCAACCCGAGCATGAGCCGCCAGGACCTGCGACGCCTGTTGCACCGCACCGGCGCCCTGCTGTTCCGCGATCTGGCCCTGTTGGCCTGGTCGGCGGCCCGAGCCAACGAAACCCTTACGCACAGCCGTGCCACCGAGGGCTGGATCGGCCTTCTCGATCTTGCCGACGCCTGGCAACCGGTAACCCTTCCCGTGCACGGCCAGGACCTGATCGCGCTGGGCGTCCCCCGCGGACCCAGGATCGGGGCCTATCTGGCCGACATGGAACGCTGGTGGGAAGACGGCGACTACCAGGCCGACCGCAGCCAGGCCCTGGGCCGGCTAAGGTCGCTGGTGGACGAGAGCCGGTAGGACAGGCGTCCCAGGGCACCGCTGCCTGTCTGCCCCGTTCACAGCGCCGCCTCCAGGATATCCCAGGCCTGGTGCAGGTCGGTCGGCGCCAGGCAGTAGGGCGGCAGGAAATAGATGGTCGAGCCCAGCGGCCGCAGCAGGAAGCCCCGCTCCAGGAAAAAGGCCTTGATCTTTGGTCCCAAGCCGCTGGCATAGCCGCCATCGTCAAGGTCGACCGCGGCAATGGTTCCGGTGATGCGTGGGCGGACCACCGCATGACGTCTCACCAGGTCGGCCAGGCGCTGGCGATGGATCGCCTCGATGGCCGCCCGCCGGGCCTGGCAGTCGGCATCGGTGAGCAGCGCCAGCGAGGCCAGGCCGGCGGCGCAGCCCAAGGGATTGGCGGTGTAGGAATGGCCGTGCAGGAAGGCCTGGCGCAGGCTTTGCCCCAGGAAGGCCTGATGGATCTCCTCGCGCACCACGGTGGCGCCCATGGGCAGGAAGCCGCCGGTCAGCCCCTTCGACAGGCAGACCATGTCGGGCGCGACCCCGGCCTTGGCACAGGCGAACAGGTCGCCGGTGCGCCCGAACCCGGTCATCACCTCGTCGAAAATGACCAGGACGCCCTTGGCCCGAGCCCTTTCGACCAGCCCTTGCAGGAACTCCGGCCGGCACATGCGCATGCCGCTGGCGCCCTGGATCAAGGGCTCGATGATGACGGCGGCCACATCGTCGGTCAGCGCCCGCTCCAGGGCGGCAAAGGCCTCGGCCTCTTTGGCCGGGGCCCCGTCGTCGCCGATCCAGGTGGCCGGGAAGGGCAGCATCTCCACCGGGAACAGCAGGTCCTCCCAGGCCCGGAAATAGCCCGAGGTCTTGCCCACCGACATGGCCCCCACGGTGTCGCCGTGATAGCCGCCCTGGAACGCCAGAAGGCGGCGCCGCTTGTCATCGCCACGGTTGGCGAAGTACTGCAGGGCGACCTTCAAGGCCACCTCGACGGCGGTCGACCCGTTGTCGGAATAGAACACCCGGTCCAGATCCCCGGGCAGGACCTCGGCCAGGCGGGCCGCCAACGTCGCCGCCGGAGCATGGGTAAAGTCGGCGAAGATCACCTGCTCCAGGCGAGCGGCCTGCTCGGCGACCGCCGCCGCCACCACCGGATGGCCATGCCCGTGCAGCGTCACCCACCACGAGGACACCAGGTCGACCAGTTCGCGCCCGTCGGCCAGCAGGATGCGCGACCCCTTGCCCCCGACCGCGACCAGCGGCGGCGGCACGGTCTGCTCCTGGGTGTAGGGGTGCCAGACATGCCGTCGATCAAGCGCAAGGATGTCGCTGGAACTGTCGGTCACGGAAACCCCCTTCGTCAGACGTTGGGCCGCCAGGCCAGCGGCGGGTAGTCGCGCAGGCCGGCGGCGCCGTCCAGCAGCGGCAGCTGCCCGACGACGGGCAAGCCGGAGAAGTGTTCGATCGCCTTGCGGTTGGCATCGTTGGGCGTGCCGCTCATGATCACGCCGGCAACCGGCAGCGCACGCGCCTTCAAGGCCTCCAGGGTCAGCAGGGTATGGTTGATGGTGCCAAGACCGCTGCGCGCCACCACCACCAGGGGCAGACCCAGCCGGGCCATCAGATCGACCATCAGGTCGGTGTCGTTCAAAGGCACCAGGGCGCCCCCTGCCCCTTCGATCACCAGCGTCCTGGTGGTTTCCGGCAGATGGAAATCGCCCAGCGTAATGGTGACGCCGTCCCGCCGGGCCGCCTCGTGCGGCGACAGCGGTTGGGTCAGGGTATGGGTCGACGGATGGATCACCACGCCCGGCGCCACCTGACGCACCACATCGGCATCGGCGCCGTCGGCGATCCCCGACTGCACCGGCTTCCAATAGTCGGCACTCCAGGACCGCACCAGCCAGGCCGACACCATGGTCTTGCCGATACCGGTATCGGTGCCGGTGACGAATACGCCTTTCAAGGGTTTCCTCCTGCGAACAGGTCGCCATAAAGAATGTGATAGGTGGCGGCGAACTCGCCGTCGAGTGAGGCCAGCAGGCGGCGGAACGCCCCGGGCGACAGGGGACGGTGTCCCGGCGCCGGTTCGCCCGCTCCCAGGGCTTTCAAGGTCCGGACGAAATCGTGCCCGTCGTCGTAGGGCTGGCGGATCAGCTCTTCGTCCATGGCATGCAACGCCCCCTCCGGCCAGGGAAAGGCCTCGGACGACGGGTATTCCGGGGTGCCGCAGACCAGCCCCAGGGCCTCATGAGCCTCGCGCCACTCGCCAAAGGTGTTGCGCCCCAGCGTGGCGAACATCATCCGCCCGCCCGGCGCCAGATGGCTGGCCAGGCGCGACAGTCCTTCGCCCAGGTCGACGAACCACTGGAATGCCAGGTTCGAGGTGATCAGATCGAAGGTGCCCTCCAACCCCTGCGGCCGCTCGCCGTCCAGGATCCGGTACTGGGCCTTGGGGCCGACCTTGGCGCGGCACCGGTCCAGCATCGAGGCCGCGATGTCGGTCAGGACCAGTTGGCCCTCGGGAAACGCTTCGGCCAGCCGCATGGACAGGAAGCCGGTGCCGCAGCCGATCTCCAGGATCCGGCTGGTGGGTGCCAGCGGCGCCGCTCGGATCCGCTCGGCCAGTCGGGTCGCCACCAGCCATTGCACGTCGGCCGCCGAATCATAGCCATGGGCGCCGGCGGAAAATGCCTGGGCAATGCGGTGTTTTCGCTTGTCGGACGTACTATCGGTCATTCATTCCTCGTCCGGCACCACCGGCACGACTCCTTCCTCGTTGCGGCATAACCGCCGCAAATGTCCGGCGCACCAATCGGGGGCATGCCAAGGCAGCAGGTGCCCGCCCTCATGCCACGCCAATGGGGACCGGGCGAAACCCGCCTCGCTCAAGGCCGGCGGCGCGATCACGTCGCTCCGGCCCGCCAAGGCCAGGGAGACCGGACCGGCCATCCTGCCGCGCCCATCCCAATGCCGCAACCCCTTCAGTCCTTCATCCAGTCGGGGCCGGTCCAGGGAACCCGCAGTCGCCGCCAGATCCGTTGCCGAGAGCCCCGCGCGCGTCATGAAATCGGCGTGGACGGCCTCGGGCGCGCCGGCGAACCGGGCAATCATGCGCTCGATCACGCGGATCGGCACGCCCGCCGGCCAATCGTCGCCCTGAGCGAACCGGGGAAAGCCGTTGATCGCCACCAGATGGCGCCACGTCACCGGCTGTTCCATCAACAGCCAAAGAAAACCGAAGGAATGACCAACCGCCACCACCGGTCGCCCCTCGGGCAGGGCCGGCCGGGCCGGGCAGCCGGTAAAGCCCAGGTCCCAGGCCACCGTCTCCATATCGGGCAGGGCGGCACGCAGCGGTTTCCAGAAGGTGGCATCGAAGCCCCAACCGTGGACCAGCAGCAGAACCGGGGTCACGACAGGCTCCGGGCCAGACGGATCACCGCCTCGGCCAAGCGGTCGACATCGGCCTCGGTATGGCGGGCCGAGAAGGTCAGCCGGATCCGGCTGCCGCCCGGCGGCACCGTCGGCGGCCGGATGGCGACGCACATCAGGCCCTCGTCTTCCAAGCTGCGGGCAACCGTCAGAGCACGGGTTTCCTCGCCCATCATCACCGGAACGATCTGCGTCGAGGACGCGCCGGTATCCAACCCCGCCTGGGCCATGGCGGCGCGGAAGCGATCGGCCAGGCCGGCCAACCGCTCGCGCTCGGCAACAAGCGTCGGCACCAGGTCCAGCGCCGCATCCATCGCCCCCAGAACCGCCGGCGGCAAGGCCGTCGCATAAATCAGGCCGGGGCACCGGTTGATCAGATAGTCGCGCAAGGTCGGCGTGCAGGCCACATAGGCCCCAAAGCCGCCCAGCGCCTTGCTGAAGGTTCCCAGCACCAGGCAGCGCGGACCAGCCAGCCCCTTGGCCAATCCGAAACCCCCCTCTCCCAGGACGCCGGTGGCATGGGCCTCGTCCAGGAACAGGAAGGCATCGTATCGCTCGGCCAGCCGGGTCAAGCCGGGCAGGTCGACCCGATCGCCGTCCATGCTGAAGACCGTCTCGGTGACGATGAAACGGGGCCGTTCTTCGTGGCGATCCTGTTCCAGGAGACTTTCCAGATGGGCCAGATCGTTGTGGCGAAAACGGATCTGGCGGACGCCGGCCGCCAGGCATCCCTGGATCAGGCTGGCGTGCACCAGGCGGTCGCAGTAGACCAGCGGCTTGGCGCCCAAGGCGCGCTCGTCGAACAGGGCCGGCAACAGCGTGGAATTGGCCTGGAAGCCGGACACGAAGACCAGCGCGGCCGGAGCCTGCTTGGCCCGCGCCAGCTTTCCCTCGACCATCGAGAACGGCGTCAGATTGCCGCAGACCAGGCGCGATGCGCCCGATCCGGCACCATAAAGTTCGGCAAAGGCCATGGCCCGACGCACCAGTTCGGGGTGGCGGGACAGGCCCAGGTAGTCGTTCGACGAAAAATCGATCAGTTGCCGACCGCCGGTGTCGATGCGTCCGTCGACAGCCCGTTCCACATCCCGCAAACGGCGCAGGCGCCCGGTTTGCGCAAGTCCGTCCAGCGTACGCCGCCAGCTTGCTTCGAAATCATCCATTTGGCGTTCCAATCACGGTCATGCGTTCTAAAGACTTTTTTTCCAGGATGCAAAGGTGGTATTGACCCTTGTTCGGCAAATCAGGGATACCGCCATGCACATCGCCAATGCCCCCGCCAATCGGACCGCCGCCGCCCCGGCCGAGACCGCCCCCCGACACACCTGGTCGATTGAAGAGATAGAGGCATTGTTCGCGCTTCCGTTCAATGACCTGCTGTTCCAGGCCCAGACAATCCACCGCCGGCATTTCGATCCCAACCGGATCCAGATCAGCCGGCTGCTGTCCATCAAGACCGGCAAATGCCCGGAAGACTGCAAGTACTGCCCGCAAAGCGCCCACTACGATACCGGCGTCGAAAGGGAAGATCTGGTCGAGATCGAAACGGTCCTGGCTGCCGCCCGCGCCGCCAAGGAGTCCGGCGCGTCCCGGTTCTGCATGGCGGCCGCCTGGCGCGGTCCGGCCGCACGGGACTTCGACAACGTCCTGCGCATGGTCGAAGGGGTCAAGGCCCTGGGGCTGGAAACCTGCGCCAGCCTTGGACTGCTGGACGGCGACCAGGCCCACAAGCTGAAGGACGCCGGGCTTGACTACTACAACCACAACATCGACACCTCGCCGGAGAAATACGGCGACATCATCTCGACCCGCACCTTCGACGACCGCATCCACACCCTGGATCATGTCCGCGACGCCGGCATGAAGGTCTGTTGCGGCGGCATCGTCGGCATGGGCGAGCAGCAGGGCGATCGGGCCCGTATGCTGCAGACCCTGGCCAACATGGAGCGCCCGCCGGAAAGCGTGCCGATCAACCTCTTGATCAAGATCCCCGGCACCCCGATGGAAGAGCTGGAGGACACCGATCCGTTCGACTTCGTGCGCACCATCGCGGTGGCCCGCATTCTGATGCCCAGCTCCCATGTCCGCCTGTCGGCGGGGCGCATGAGCATGAGCGACGAGATGCAGGCACTCTGCTTCCTGGCCGGTGCCAACTCGATGTTCTGTGGCGAACGGCTGCTGACGGCCGGCAATCCGACGGTGGACAAGGACCAATCCCTGTTCGGCCGGCTGGGTCTGAAACCGGAAGGGATGTAGGCGGCCGGGCCCAAGGAGGAGCGCCGGCGTCTCCGCCGAAGTGCTGCGGTCGAGGCAAACGGAGACGCTTGCCCGACTGATCTGCTTTTCCCGCGCCCCTCGTCAGAGAACCCAATGTCCGATCTTCCCTTGCCACCGTCGGGCGGTTTCCTGTTCGTCCGCCACGGCGAAAGCGTCGACAACGCCCGGGACCGCCATTCCGGTGGCGATGCCAATCCCGTGCTGACGGACCTTGGCCGCGACCAGGCCCGGGCAACCGGTGCGCGGCTGCACGACCTGCTGGGCGCGGCGGCCTGGCGTGTTCGGTTCATCGTCTCGCCGCTGATCCGCACCACCGACACCGCCCGTCTCCTGGCCCAGGCCCTGGGGCTTCCCTTCGACGACGTCACCTTCGAACCGGGCTTCCTGGAACGGCGCCTGGGCCGGTGGAACGGCCTGACCTCGGCCGAGGTCCCCCAGTCCCTGGTCGGCTCGGACGCCACGCCGCCGGGCGGCGAGGACCGCGCCTCCTTCCGTTGCCGCGTCGAGCGGGCGGCCTTGGCGGCCGCGGCCCTGGCGGGACCCGACTGCCTGCCTTTGGTGGTCTCCAGCCGTGGCGTGGCCCGCGCCCTGGGATGGCAGGCAACTCCCAACGCCGGACTTTGCTATTGGCCATTTGCCTTCGCCGAAAGTCTGCCCGGCGGCCCCGGGATTTGGCCATCGCCTCCGGACGGGTTACTGTAGGTCCTGAACCGTCGTCTTGATGCCATGGGGGAACCACCGTTGCCGCACGAACATACCCTTCAGGTCTTCGTCCTTCCCGTCACACCCTTCGCCCAGAATTGCTCGCTGATCCGCGACCCGGCGACGGGCAAGGGCGCCGTGGTCGATCCGGGCGGCGATATCGCCGAAATTCTTGAGGCGATCGCCGCCAAGGACATTGCCGTCGAGAAGGTCCTGGTCACCCATGGACATATCGACCACGCCGGGGCCGCCGCCGAGCTTGCGGAAAGGTTGGGCGTGCCCATCGAGGGCCCGGCCCGCGGCGACGACTTCTGGATCCAGGGGTTGCCCGAACAGGGACGTCACTACGGCTTTCCGCCCTGCCGCGCCTTTACTCCCGATCGCTGGCTGGAGGATGGCGACACCGTGACCGTCGGCCAGGCGACCCTGGAGGTCCGCCACTGCCCGGGCCACACGCCGGGCCATGTGGTGTTCTTTCACCGCCCGTCGATGTTGGCTTTCGTCGGCGACGTGTTGTTCGCCGGATCGATCGGCCGGACCGACTTCCCGAAGGGCGACTACCAGACCCTGATCGGTTCCATCACCGGCCGGCTGTGGCCCTTGGGTGATGACGTCACCTTCATTCCCGGGCATGGGCCGGCCTCCACCTTCAAGGACGAGCGTCACGGCAATCCCTTCGTTGCCGACAAGGTCCTGGCCGGGGGAACCCCCTGACCGGATCCCGGTCGGATCTGCAGCGCCGTTGCCCTTGGTGAATGGACAGGCCCCGATGTCAAGAATGGTGCGTGCAATTCTGGCGTTGTCCAGCGTCGCGGTTTTCGGCCTGGCGCTCTGGGTCCTTCATCATGCCCTGCACCAGTTCAGCCTGGCCGACATCCAGCGGTCCTTGCATCGCACCCCCTGGCCGGCCATCGGCCTGTCGGCAGGGGCCACGGTGCTGTCCTACTGGGTCCTGACCGGGTTCGACAGCCTGGCCGCCCGCTATGTCGATGTCAGGCTGCCCTACCGGCGTATCGCCCTGGCCTCGTTCCTGGCCCAGGCGGTCAGCCACAGCACCGGCTTTGCCGCCCTGACCGGAACGTCGATCCGCTATCGGTTGTTCTCGGCGGCGGGCATTTCGGCCGGTGATGTGGCCCGCATCGTCGCCTTTTGCGCCCTGACCTTCGGCCTGGGCGCGGCCAGCGTGATGACCGCCGCCATGCTCCTCGAGCCCAAGCCGGTCGGTCTTGCCGTGGCCCTGGCGGCGCCGACCGTCCGCGTCATCGGCGTCGCCTTGCTGGCCGTGCTGTGCCTTTATGCGGCGCTGACCTTCGGCCGACGCCGCACGCTGGCCCTGCGGACCTGGCAGATCGTCCTGCCGACCTGGCGCATGACCGGGGCCCAGACCTTGCTGGCGGCGGTCGACCTGCTGTTGGCGGCGGGCGCCCTCTATGTCCTGCTGCCCCCCGCATCGGCGCCGTCGTTCCTGGCCTTCGTCGGCCTGTTCGCCGTCGCCATCTTCGCCGGCGTGGTCAGTCACGTGCCGGGCGGGCTGGGGGTATTCGAGGGCCTGATGGTGGTCATGCTGCCGCAAGTACCGACCAATCAGGTCCTGGGCTCGCTGATCCTTTACCGGGCCATCTACAACCTTCTGCCCCTGGTGGTCGCCGCCATCGCGCTGGGCCTGATCGAGCTTCTCCAGCGGGGACGCATGTTCGCCGCCACGGCCCGCTGGCTGGCCGGCAGCATCGAGGCTTTGGCCCCCAGCCTGTTCGCCGCCATGTCTCTGCTGGGTGGCGCCGTGCTGTTGTGGTCGGGCGCCACCCCTGCCGTGCCGGTCCGCCTGGAACGGCTGTCCGGCCTGGTCCCGCTGCCGGTGCTGGAAGCCTCCCATCTGATGAGCAGCGTGGTCGGCATCTGGTTGCTGCTGCTGGCCCGGGCCCTGTTCCGCCGCCTGGATGGCGCCTATTGGCTGACCTGTGGGCTGTACGCCGCCGGCATCGTCTTTTCGCTGTTGAAAGGGTTCGACTGGGAGGAGGCCAGCCTGCTGGCGGTGCTGTTGGCCGGTCTGGCACCGGCCCGCCGGGCCTTCTATCGACGGGCCTCGTTGATCCAGCAGCGCTTTACCCCCAGTTGGGCCGCGGCCATCCTGACGGTGGTGGCCGGCAGTGTTTGGCTGGCCAGCTTCTCCTTCCAGCACCATCTCTACTCCCGCGAGATGTGGTGGCAGTTCGCCTTTGCCTCCGAGGCGCCCCGGGCGCTTCGGGCATCGGTGGTGGTGGCCATGGTCGCGGTGGCCTATATGTTGTCACGACTGCTGGCGCCGGCGCGGGAACGGGTCACCCCGGTCGAAGCCGATCAACTGGCCCAGGCGCGCAGCATCGCCATGGCCTCGCCCTCTGCCGACAGCCAGATTGCCCTGCTGGGCGACAAGAACATTCTGTTCAACCCGTCCGGCACCGCTTTCATCATGTACGGCGTCTCGGGGCGCAGTTGGGTGGCGTTGGGCGATCCGGTCGGTCCGCGCGCCGAATGGCCAGACCTGATCTGGCAATTCCGGGAAATGGTCGACCGGGTGGCCGGCTGGCCGGTGTTCTACCAGGTCAGCCCGCGGGCCCTGCCCTTTTACCTGGACCTGGGCCTCTCCTTCGTCAAACTGGGCGAGGAGGCGCGTGTCGCCCTGACCGAGTTCTCGCTGCAGG
>Ga0326727_10027266_pt1 | contig 10504 bp, 8 predicted proteins | sample MB2enrmetagenome_FD_207643 | JGI IMG/M metagenome (GOLD analysis project Ga0326727, IMG submission 207643) | Lab enriched peat soil microbial communities from McLean, Ithaca, NY, United States - MB29MY | ecosystem: Environmental > Terrestrial > Soil > Wetlands > Peat | place: USA: New York...
CAGCACCGAAAGGGATGTCCCTTCCTACCCGTGCAACTGGTCGAGAACCTGCCGGATGAGACGCGTCGCATTATTCAAGGCCACGTTGTTGTCCCAGCCGTCGTTCTTGACCACAGCTATGACTTTGCGCGGGAACTGGCAGAAGAGATCGTCCGGAAGCTGGAACTGCAGTGGGTTCCCGAGGATGGCCTGCCAAACAGCTACGTCGTGGATAACGAGAAGGAATTCCTCGACAAATTCCGTAAGAATGATGAAGCCCTGCTCCTCAAGCTGCGAACCAGATGCGGCTGGACGCAATGGCCTGCCATCGTCAAAGCGGTCGTAAAAGAAGATGCGAGGTTTAAGAATCCCATCACCGACAACAGCATCGGCGCCCTCTCCGATGACAGTCCAAGAGTGCTGCTTGACTCGCGCCTGAGCGCCCGGGCAGTTGGATCTGTGGAGTTGACATTGCCCGAGGCGCGGCCGCGGAAATATCTGCGCTATCCGCTCAAACAAGGGGGAAGGCTGGGAATTGGCATCCTGGTTTCCGGGGGCATCGCGCCGGGAATTAATGCAGTGATCGACGGCATTGTCTCGCGTCATCGCCTCTATTCCAAGCGGCAGCGCGGAGCCGGCAGAAACCATTTTCTGGATATTGTTGGTTATCGGGAAGGATTTAAGGCGCTTCTGAGAGACGGTGTGCCTCCGCAGCAGATGACTACTGTCTCAATGGGTGGGGTGGTGGAGGTTGGCGGCTCCTATCTTGGAACTTCGCGCGCCGATGAATTGCTGCCGGGTGCCGAAAACGACCGGGACACTGAACTCGAGGCTGCGGTAGGGCGATTGAATCGGGATGGAATCAGTATCTTGTATGTCATCGGGGGCGACGGGAGCATGAGTTGTGCTCATGCCCTGTGGAATTACGCCAAGCGCGCCGGCTACGATCTGTCGGTGGTGGGAATCCCCAAGGCCATGGACAACGACATTTTATGGGTGTGGCAGTCCTTTGGTTTCCTCTCGGCGGTCGAGGAGGCAAGGCAGGTAATACTTCATATGCATACCGAGGTTGCATCGAACCCGCGCGTGGGCATCGTCCAGTTGTTCGGCTCGGACTCGGGCTTCATAGCCAGCCATGCGGGGTACAGCACGGCTTGCGACCTGGTTCTGATTCCCGAAGACCCGATGACCATGGATGAAATTGTTGCTCATGTCAGCAACAAATTGATGGAAAGATATGTCGACGAGCAAAACAGCGCCGGGCCCTATGCGATCGTCGTGATGGCCGAAACTGCCCTGCCGGAGGATGCGAGGGACTATATCGACGACGCGCGCGCGGGGCTTTCCAAGAACGAAAAGGATGCTCTGGAGAGCTTCTTGAATAACGGCAGGCGGGTCCGCGGCCAGACGCCCGATGAACTGCGAAGAGCCGGACTGAAGATTGTGTCAAAGGCGCTGCAGGATCGGATTCAAAAGGAACTGGAGCCCTCGGACTACTGGGAGGATTTCCGCGTGATCACCAACGAGCCGAGGCACCTGATTCGCTCGATTCCGCCTAGTGTGACGGATGTGATCTTCGGAGAGCGGTTAGGGGCATTGGCTGTAGACAATGCCATGGCCGGGTATACCGATTTCATGGTCAGCCAATGGCTGACCGAGTTTGTTCTGGTTCCCCTGCCGTTGGTGGTGCTGGGGCGCAAGCGGGTTCCCACGAACGGAATCTTCTGGAAATCGGTCCTATCCAAGACGGGCCAGCCGACTCGGCCTCCCACGAAAGAGAGCGTTCCGTAGAGATGCGCCGCCCCTTGGAAGGCGATGTGCACTCTGCATCCTGAACAGTGTCGAGTCGAGATTGTGCGCGACCGGCACAAAGTTTTGTGCGACGCAAATCCCCGTTCGCCGGCTTTGCATCTAAAATGTATACATGTCCCCTGCGTTATCCAAGCGCCACTCTTCCAAGACGCCTCCGCCTGGCGAAACCGGCCATGAGGCTCTCTATCTGCGCTCTCTCTGTGACCGCCAGGTCAACGTTCAGATCAAGATGCGCGACGGCGAAACGGTGCGCGGCTGGATCGAGTACTTCGACGAGGGAATGTTGCGCTTGACCCGCGAGGGTAAGCCCAACCTGTTCATCTACAAAAACCAGATCCGCACCATCATGGAAGTGGGCAAGCTGGCTCCGCGCCGCGTCAAGGCTGCGGCTCCGGAAGCGAACGGATTAGTTGTGAACGGGGAGGCCTCATGAGCAGCTTGAATGGGTCAAGCGGCGATCAAAGAGATTGGGTCTGGATTCCCCAGGCCACGGCCATCGCCCGCGAGGCTGGCGCGCGGCTGCGAGAGTTCTTTTCCCAAGGTGTCGCCACCGAGTACAAGGGCGACGTGGACCTGGTGACGGTGGCCGACCGCACGGCGGAAAAGCTGATTCGGGAGCGGCTGAGCGCGGCCTTCCCGGAGCACGGAATCTTCGGCGAAGAGGGCACGCGCGACCGGCTGGAGGGCGAGTTTCGCTGGTACGTGGACCCGCTGGATGGAACCACCAACTTTGCCCATGGGCTGCCGCAGTTTTGCGTCTCCATGGGCCTGGAGCAACGCCGCAAAGGCCTCGCGCCGGAGGAAGACGGAACGATGGTGGCCGCGGTCATCTACGACCCTCTGCGGGACGATCTCTTCACCGCAGAGCGGGGACGGGGCGCGCGGCTGAACGGCAGGCCGATGCACGTATCCAGCACGCCGGAGCTGGCCGAGGCGCTGGTAGCCACCGGCTTTCCCAGCCGCAAGCGCAACGAGAGCCCCAACATCCACTTCTACCATGAGTTCAGCCTGCGCTCTCACGGCGTGCGGCGGGCCGGCTCAGCCGCCCTCGATCTGGCTTACGTTGCAGCGGGACGCCTGGATGCCTTCTGGGAGTTCAACATCAATCCCTGGGATACGGCGGCCGGCTATTTGCTGGTCGAGGAGGCAGGCGGGAAGATGACGGGCTTCTCCGGACAGCCTTTTCGGCTGGACAGCCGGGAGATTTTGGCCTCGAACGGGCTGATCCACGCAGAGTTGATAGGCCTTTTCGCGGACATGTTTGCCGGACGCAATCTGGCGCCCATCCCAACTCCTCGGGAGTTTGCCCAGCGGCGGGTGGAGCGCGTGGCGGCAGCGGGGCATGACTGATGAAATAGGCAAAGTTGCCGAAAATGAATCATCATAGGCATTTCAGGGTAATCTCCGATTTGCCGGTGATAGGCTAGAACCCGTCTTGCATTAAGATAGAGCCGATCCTGAGTGTTTGGAGTGGAAGCATGAAGAACAAAATTGCCGGTGGCGGAGTATGGGTGATCTTGAGTTGGTGCATTTTGTGCGGCTCCTGCTTCGCACAACGCACGCAAGCCAACATTCAAAACAAAGCTTTATTTGCAGCGGCTGAGAAAAACGATCTGCACCAGGTTAGCCAGTTGCTAGCGAACGGCGCCAACGCGAATGGCACAAGGGAAAACGGTTGGTCAGTGCTAATGACGGCTTCTTCCACTGGAAATCTTGATATAGTGAGGGCTCTCCTGGCAAAAGGGGCAGACGTGCGCGCACAGACAGCCGACGGGTGGAGTGCCTTGCTAGAAGCCTCTGAGCAGGGTCACCTCGATATTGTGAAGGAACTGCTCACCAATGGGGCCAAGGTGAGTGACAGGAATAGCAAAGGTGAAACGCCACTGGAGATGGCCTCAGGAGAAGGCAAACTTAAGATAGTGCAGTTTTTAGTTGCGAACGGGGCAGATGTCAAGGCAGAAGATAACGACGGGTTCACTGCACTCAACTTTGCCTCTCAAGGAGGCCATCTCAATGTACTTCAGTTGCTAATTGCCAAGGGAGCGGATGTCAACCATAAGACCCACAATGGGGGGACCGCGTTGATGGTGGCATCTCTGCTTGGCCACTTAGATGTGGTGCAGGAATTACTATCTAAAGGGGCAGATGTCAACGCATCAGACGATTATGGCTGGACGGCTTTGATGGAGGCTACTGCCTCCGTCCCACGCCCGGATGTAGTCGATCTATTGCTATCCAAGGGGGCGAACGTCAACGCCAAAAATAGCCAAGGAGAGACCGCCCTGATATGGGCCTCTAAGATTGGTCCCTCCCAAAAGATTGTGCTGGCTTTCCTGGCAAAGGGAGCAGACGTAAACGCCAAAACGAATGATGGAAAGACCGCATTGGACTACGCGAAGGCGGGAGGCTGGGACGATATCGGAACCATATTGGTGCAAGCAGGCGCTAAATAACGTTCATATAAGCAGATATTCTCCGTGTTTTCGATTCCTAGAGGTTGGCCGCCTATCGTACATTACCCTGTACATGCAACTCCAATTGCCAAGCCGTGGACCTTGAAAAAACGGGGTTTGTGCCAACAACAGGGTCTGTATGTGTTCAAACTGGCCCAATAACACGTTTGGCGGCGGGTTTGCAGTCCGCCGTGCTGCGCGGGCGGCAAAGAGCGGCTGAAGGCTATCGAGTTCCGTCGCACATAGCGGTCCACTTTCGGAATCTATACAAATAGAATCTGCATCAAATTCCCGCAACGCAATTGCTGTTAGGGGGATGGAGTCAACCTCCAGCCTCTTGTGCTACTATCAGCGTCGAGGATTTAGTTCCCCGGGAGAGATCAAAGATGGCATACGTCATTGCAGAACCCTGTATCGGCACCAAGGACACCGCCTGTGTAGACGCCTGTCCGGTCGATTGCATCCACCCCAAAAAGGACGAAGACGCCTTCGGTAACTCCGACCAGTTATTCATTGACCCGGTCGAGTGCATCGACTGCGGCGCCTGCGTCCCCGCCTGCCCGGTTTCGGCCATCTTCGCGCAAGACGACCTGCCGGAAAAGTGGGCCAGCTTTGCCGCCAAGAATGCCAAGCACTTCGGCCACTAAGCAACATTGGTTTTCATCTAGCTTTCCAGACGCACATCCTGCCAGTTGGGGTGCGCGTTTGTGTCTGTGGGCAGGTCAGGATTGCCGGAAGGTGCGATGATGGAATCGCATGAGCCTGCTCACCTCCGAAGCCGTGATTTTGCGCACCTGGCCGGTCCACGAGGCTGACCTGATTGTGAGCTTTTTCACGCGCGACTATGGCCGTCTGCGCGGCGTGGCCAAATCGGCGCTCAAGAGCCGCAAGCGTTTTGGAGGGGCGCTGGAGCCGATGACGCTGGCTCGCGCCTGGTTTGCCGAGCGGCATGGGCAGGAACTGCTCCGCCTCGATCAGTTGGAAATCGTCCGTTCCCCGCTCTCATCCCCAATCGACCCCGTGCGCATGACGGTGCTCAGTTTTTTTGCCGAGCTGCTGGACGAGGCACTGCCCGACCACGACCCCCAGGAGACGATCTTCCGTCTGGTCGGGTCTGTGTTGGAACAAACCACGGTTGAGCAGCCCTGGATGCCGCTCACCTACTTCCAGCTTTGGATGACACGCTTGATGGGCCTTTTACCGGACATTGCCCACTGCACGGCCTGCGGCGAATTGCTCTCTGCCGGCGAAGCCAGCTTCGATGCCCTGGGCGACGGTTTATTCTGTCAAATTCATCGCAATGGCAACGCCAGCGGTCTTTCCGCCGATTCCTGGCAACTGGCGCAGCGCATGTTGCGCGCGCCCGTCGCGTCCTTTGCCGCCGAACCCTGGCCCCGTCGCCGCGCGCAGGACCTGCGCCGCTTCACGCTGCAAGCACTGGAGCGCCACCTTGAACGCAAGCTGCGTTCGGCAGAGGCCCTGGCACGGCTGTGAAGCGGATCGAACAGACTGAACTGGGCTGAAAGACTGATAGAATCGAGTCAGTCCCGATCAGAGAGAGATCGCCGTGCCTTCATCTCAGGTTCTATCCAAACCGAAGATCGCTCCCCTCACCTTTCAGGAGCTTTTGTTCCGCTTGCAGGGTTTTTGGGCGGAGCGCGGCTGCGTCCTGCAGCAGCCCTACGACGTGGAGGTGGGCGCGGGCACCATGGCGCCGGAGACCTTCCTGCGCGTGCTGGGCCCCAAGCCCTACAAGGTCGGCTACGCGCAGCCATCGCGCCGCCCCGCCGACGGCCGCTATGGCGAGAATCCCAACCGCCTCTTCAAGCACACCCAGTTTCAGCTCATCCTCAAGCCGCCGCCGGTCAATGTGCAGGAGCTGTATCTGGAATCGCTGCAAGCCATCGGCATCGATCTCAGTCAGCACGACCTCAAGTTCGAGGAGGACAACTGGGAGTCGCCGGCCATCGGCGCATGGGGCGTCGGCTGGCAGGTGATGCTCGACGGCCTGGAGATTACCCAGTTCACGTACTTCCAGCAATGCGGAGGCCTGGAGCTGGACCCCATCAGCGCCGAGTTGACCTATGGGATGGAGCGCATTGCCGCCTTCCTGCAGGATAAGGACTCGATCTATGACATCGTCTGGGCCGTCGATCCGGAGACCGGCGCAGCCATCACGTACGGCGACGTTCGGCTGCCCGAGGAGTTGCAGTTTTCGGTCTACAACTTCGAGTTTGCCGATGTAGACAAGCTCTGGGAGCACTTCCGCCTCTACGAGGCAGAGGCGCAAACCATGCTCGCCCAGGCGAATGGGTTGTTCGCGAATGAAAACGCCAGCGCGATGGAGAAGCGGCGCTTTCCGCTGCTGGCTGCCTATGAACTGGCGCTCAAATGCTCGCACCTCTTCAACCTGCTCGACGCCCGTGGAGCCATTAGCGTCACCGAGAGAGTAGGCGTGATCGCCCGCATTCGCGCGCTGGCGGTGGGCGTGGCCAAGGTGTACGCGTTGCATCAGGTGAGTTGACTTTCAGCTTCTAGCTTTTAGCTCTTAGCTGTTTGCTTTTCGCTAGCCTCGATACTTGACTGGCTAAGAAATCAGCTAAAAGCTAAGAGCAAATAGCTGTTTACGATTTTCAAATCGCAGAAAGAACTTATCGTTATGGCTGACTTCTTGTTGGAGATTGGGCTGGAAGAGGTTCCGGCTCGCATGATTGCCGGGGCCGAGGCAGAGTTGGGCCGCCGCGTCAACGATTTGCTTACGCGGGAGCGGCTGCTTGCCTCAGGGTCCAAACTCACCACGTATTCCACGCCACGCCGTCTGGCCGTGCTGGTCGAGGGCGTTCTGGCGAGTCAGGCCGATACCGAGGAGCAGTTGACCGGGCCAACCTGGAAGGTTGCCTTCAAGGACGGCGCGCCGACTCCCGCTGCCGAGGCATTCGCCAAGAAAGCCGGCGTCGCGGTTGCGGCTCTTGAAAAGATCACCAGCGCCAAGGGTGAATATGTTGGAGCCTCTGTTAAACGTCAAGGACGCAAGACAGCGGAGCTGCTTGCTGCCGAGCTGCCTAAAGAAGTGGCCGGGATTTACTGGGCTAAAAATATGTACTGGCGCGCGGGCAAGCCGGAGCGCTTTGTGCGCCCGGTGCGCTGGGTCGTTGCGCTGCTGGATTCGGTGATTGTTCCCCTTGAGATTGCAGGCATCAAGGCGAGTAACGTGAGCCGAGGCCATCGCATCCTGCACGGCGAAAAGCCAGTGGTAATCGCCAAAGCAGCGAATTATGCAGAGGCGCTACGCAAAGCCTATGTTGTGGTTGACGTGGCCGAGCGCAGACAGTCGATTCGCAAAGCTCTCGATGCGGCCAGCCGCACCGTCCCCGGCGTCCGCTGGCGCGCAGACGAGCCGCTTATCGAAACCGTTGTCCACCTTACCGAGTGGCCCACTGTGGTCCTCGGCGACTTTGAGTCCGAGTACCTGACGCTTCCGGAAGAGGTTCTGGTCACGGTGATGCGCGACCACCAGAAGTATTTCGCTGTCGAAGACAAGGACGGCAAGCTCGCTCCGCACTTCCTCGCGGTGCTGAACACGCAGGTGGACGCGGAGGGCGAAGCCATCATCCGCCACGGCAATGCACGCGTGCTGCGTGCCCGCTTCAAAGATGCTCGCTTCTTCTGGGACTTTGATCAGAAGATACCGCTCGCTGCACGCGTCGAAAGCCTCAAGAATGTCACCTTCTTCCGCCCGCCGAAGGGCGAGCCATGGAGCTACTACTGGAAAACGCAGCAGAACATCGTAGTTGCCAGGCGGCTTGATGATAAAGTCTTCTTGAACGGGGGAGTTACAAAGAGAGGTCTTGCGGCAATTGCTGCGGAATACGCTAAGACTGATCTAACTACGGAGTTAGTAAAAGAGTTTACGGAACTTCAGGGTATCATCGGAGGATTATATATACGCGCACAATGGCACCAGGAAGGATACGCAGAACACAAAACCGCCATTGCCGACGCAATCTATTCACAGTACATTCCGGCCTCGATGGAAGATGCAATTCCTGCTACCGTGGAAGGCCAGTTGTTTGGCCTCGCGGATCGCATTCAGACAATCGTGGCAATGTTTGACATTGGGCAGGCGCCCACAGGATCAAAGGATCCATTTGCGCTTCGCCGTTCCGCGAATGGAATTGTAAAGATACTTGCAGAATCGCAACTTCCACTAACACTAAGAGATGTGTTGGAGTCGTATACCGGAGAAGTGCGAATTGATCAGAATGATATCATGACGTCTCGCATGAGGGACATTGATTCTGACCAAACATTAACAGCGGTCTCAGCGTTTTTGCTCGAGCGATTGAATTTCTATTTGAAGGACTACAAGGGCTTCGCCTACGACGTGGTCAACGCCGTGCTGGCTGCGGGAGCCGACGATGTCCGCGACGCGATTGCTCGCGCCGAAGCGCTGACCGCCGCGCGCGAGTCCGCTGATTTTGCCGCAATTTCCGCGTCCTTCAAGCGCATCAAGAACATTCTGCGTCAGGCTGAGGAGAAAGGATTTGCCCTTGGCTCGCCCAAGGACGTAATACTCGCACCGGAGGCGCAACAGCTTTCGGATGCCGCTGCCGCGCTTGTGCCGGTTGTGGCCAAACTGCGCCAGCAGCGGGCCTACGGCGAAGCGCTGGCTGCTATCGCCACGTTGCGTCCGGTGGTAGACGCCTTCTTCGACAAGGTGATGGTGCTCGACAACGATGCGGCGATTCGTGGCGCAAACCTGGGCCTCATCGACGAAGTGTTGCGCGGCTTCTCCGGCATCGCCGACTTCAGCGAGATTGTGACGGGGTAGTGGATTGACTCCCAGGTCCCAAAATCGGGACCTGTGGCACCCACTTTTCTGATGATTTCTCGCTGCATCCCCGCCTCTGCCCGTCCGTCTACAATCAGTAGAGATGTCCGACACGCTTTATCTGAGCCTGTGGTACCCCAATCTACGCCTGGCCGAGCTGCCGGCCAAGCTGACAGCGGTGCTGGGCGCATTTGCCGTCCACGGTGGGGAGAAGCGGGTCTACTCGGCAACGGTTTGGCCTATAAGTTGGAATGAGCCGCCGGTCTTTCAGCAAGTCTATGGCCGCATCGTCGGAGCGGCTGGGGATGGCCCCGTTGAGCTGGGCGCTGAACCGCGCCTCGCGGTCGACGATGCGCTCGAACTGCTGCACGACGACTACGCCTATGAGTTTCAGATTGGATGGAGTTTGTGGGAACTGGAGACGACCGGGGATGCAGGTCCTTCGACTTCGGCCGCTTACACGGCCTTCGCTCAGGATGACAGAGTGGTGAGGTTGGACGCGCGTTGGAAGCGGCAACCGCGGTTGGTGCGGGTGGTGGGCTTCGGGCCGCTTTTTGACGAAGGGACATACGAAGCCGACGGGCACATCCGCATTGACTTCGGCTCGGATACGCCTTTTCTGGAAGAAGATTTGGAATTGGACTCCGTGGCCGCGCGCCACATGGAAGAAAATGTGCGCCAACTTGTGGAGTTGACCGCGGCCGTCGAGAAGGCCTCAGGAGCCACGGCGCGGATCTTGTGGAGCGAGTTGGGTGAGAGCCTGGCCCAGCGGCTGGCGGCAAGGCTATCGACACTGGTTGGGGGAGCGAACTGACGGTGAGACTGACCATTGAAAAATTGCGGATTGTGGTGCTGGGGGCGGCAGTTCTGCTGCTGGTGGCGCTGTTGGTGTTTCTGGCCGTGGGCAAGGGCAAGAACCCATTCAATCACGGCGACGTTCCCAAACGGCTGGGAATTGAAATCCAGCAGGAGGCCAATGGGGTTACCTATACGCAGGCGCACGGCGGCCGCACACTGTTCAAGATTCACGCCTCCAAGGTCGTTCAGTTGAAGCAGGGCAACGCGCTGCTTCACGGCGTAAAGATTGAATTGTATGGCGAGGACGGCGCCAGGGTAGACCGCATCCAGGGCGACGATTTTGAGTACAACCAGCAGGCTGGGATTGCCGTTGCCGCCGGCCCCGTGGAGATTATTCTGATGCAGCCAGGGGTTGCGCCGGCCATCGCGCCCAAGGCAGCGGCTGGGCAGGCGGCGGGTGAGAAGCTGAAAAGCGCACCTGTGGCCTCTGCAGCCCAAACTGCCACGCGCGGTGAGATTCACGTAAAGACCCGCGGCCTTATCTTCAACCAGAACAGCGGAATAGCCAAAACCAGTCAACACGTGGATTTTTCCATGGCGCAGGGATCGGGCAGTTCGATGGGCGCAACTT
>Ga0326727_10027268_pt1 | contig 10504 bp, 5 predicted proteins | sample MB2enrmetagenome_FD_207643 | JGI IMG/M metagenome (GOLD analysis project Ga0326727, IMG submission 207643) | Lab enriched peat soil microbial communities from McLean, Ithaca, NY, United States - MB29MY | ecosystem: Environmental > Terrestrial > Soil > Wetlands > Peat | place: USA: New York...
GGCCGGCGCGGCAATGGTTCCGATCTCCGGTCCCTTCGCCGTACCAGCCATCTGTGCCGCCGCAGTCAGCGAACCCAGACTCAACAAACAACACGCTGCCATCCACCGCATGTGCATCGCAAACCTCCAGGTAAAGTGTCTTCGACAGGAGTCCACAGGTTAACAGAATCCGGCCGGGCAAATTTCCATTCGCGCCGAAAATTCTATCCTCGCCCACAATGGCTCTTAAAAACTGAATCGCCCGGTAAGCTCAAGGCTGCGCGGGCCGGCGCCTTCAGCGGTTTGCAATGCCGTAATCGATCCGAAACCGGCGGAGTCGACCTGCATGTTGGGCGGCTCGTAATTGCGATGGTTGAAGACGTTCGCCGCCTCGGCGCTGAAGCGGAAGCTGGTCTGCTCGTTGAGGGTGACGGCCTTTATGAGCGAAAGCGAGAAGTTGGCCGTACCCGGACCAACAACGCTGCCTACCGGAGCGTTGCCGAAGCGGCCGATGCCGGTCAGGTTTCCGGAATTGTAATCCACGGCGAGATTCTGGTAAGGAAACGCGGCAGGGTTGAGCCATTGGGCCGTCGTACGCGTGGGCGTGTAGAGTGAAACGCTCTGCAACTGATCCGTGCGCGCGAGACCGACAGTGGTCAGGATGTTGGTGTTGGCCGGATCGATGGACTGTTCGTAGGGCGTGAGGAAGGGTCCGGTTTGCAGGACCGTCACTCCGGCCAGTTGCCAATTCCCCGCCAACGCCCTCGCCACGCCGCTCTTCGTCAGCCGGCGCTGGCCCGCACCAAACGGCAAATTGTAAAGATAGGTGGCCAGAAAGCGCTGCCGGCGATCATAGATGACGTTGCCGTAGTCGAGGCCGGGATTAAACCGATCGGTGAGAAAGCTGCCGCCGGCCACGGCAAACGCGGTGGGCGCCACGCCGCCGGCATTGGAAAGATCGCGCGTGAACATGTAACTCAGGTCGAAGCTGAGCGACTTCTCGCTGTGCCGCGTGAGTTCGACGGTGCCGCTCTGGTAGTTGCTGAAGGAGGCGTTTTCGACGCTCTGAATCACGCTCCAGTCGGGGTACGGGCGGCTGGCGGCGGCAGTGGCGTAGCCCACGGTATTGGCGTGCACCTGGTTCAGGTCTTCCATGGCTTCCAGATCCTGGCCGTGACTGCCGGAATAGGAGAGCCGGAGGCCGATGCTCCGCCCCATATTCTGCTCGAAGGTCAGGTTCCACTGCTGAACCACCGGATCGACGTAGTGAATGGGAAACGCGTAGTAGAAGCCTCCCGTGGCGGCGGTTGCAGGGTTGAAGGGATTCGAGAGCGAGAGCAGCGGAGTATCGCCGCTGGAGTCGTAGTCCTGATTGTAGGTGGGTACGTAACTTGCAGCCACGGCCCAGCCCGCAACCAGCGAGAAGCCGAGCGGCGTCTCAATGAAGCGTCCCCAGCCTCCGCGCAGCACCGTGCGGTCGTTGCCCAGGGGACGCCAGGCGAAGCCTAGACGCGGGCCGAAATCAGTATGGTCGGTGAAGCGGAGCGACTCGGGAATGCCCGCTTGTGAGGCGGTCAGGATGGGCGTCGGCGCGATGCCGTTCCGGAAGGCCTGCGACGCGTTCTGGCTTGCCTGCGCGTTGGGAACCACCACGGCGCCGTTGACCCTGGTCATGCCGTCGGCTCCGATGCCGGACCAATCGGGCATGAAGCTGGCCGTGTTCCAGTGCGTGTCGTGGATGGGCGGGTGCGACTCATAGCGCAGACCCAGATTCAGCGTAAGATTCTGCGAAAGCTTCCAGTCGTCCTGCGCAAACACGGCCCAGGAGTAGCCGAGACCGTCCATCGTGGGGTTGTTGGTCGAGCTGACCTCGGTGTAATCGGGATAACCGAGCAGGAAGGCGGTGTAGGGATCGCCGATGGTCTGGCCCACGTCGGAGCTGCCATTGAAAACGTACCAGCCGGAGCGGTAGTTGCCGTAGACGTTGTCGTCGTGATCGGTGAGGCGCTTGAAGTCGGCGCCGAACTTGAAGCTGTGCGCGTGGCGCGTCCAGGTCACGTTATCGAGGAGCTGAATGATCTGGCCGCGTTGCATCCCAGGATTGCCCGCGCCGGTGGACATGAAGCCGTTGATGAGGACCTGCGGGGCTTCAGACCACTGGGTGTCGGGCTGGGGCACGACGGAGGCGAAGCCGGTTTCGGCGAGGAGCTGCGAAGTTGAATAGCTCTGCGTCTCGGAGGTGTGCTGGGCGTTGAATCCGCCGCGAAACTCGTTGAGCAGGTTCGGATTGAAGATGAAATTGTGCGCAAAGGTGAGCCCTTCGTCGATTTCAGGCGTGTTGTAGGCGCCCTGTAGCGGGCTGCCGGCTTCAGCACAGTACGCGTAGGTACAAGCCGCGGAGGGCGCGGTGAGCACTTGGCGATTCTTGTAGGAAAATCGCGCAAAAATCGACTGGCGCGAGGAGAGAGCGCGGTCCAGACGGATGTCGCCCTGGTTCGCCGAAATAGGCGAGGGGAAGTTGATCTGATAGTTGTTCGCGTAGGAATCCGGCGCACCGTAGTTGGGCACGGGGAACAGATTTTTCAACACCGCCGCGGCGACCGGCCCCGGCGTCACCTGCGCGGGATCGAGAGGCGTTCCATCGGGCAAGGAGACGGAGCTGATTCCCTGGCCGGCGAGATAGCTGGTGAGATTGCCGGCGCGCATGGCCACAGAGGGAACGCTGAGCAGGATGGGTGTCTGGCGCGGCAGACGCAGGCCCTCGTAGCTGGCAAAGAAAAATGTGCGATTGGTATGGGGGGCGAGGAACGGGATGCGCAACGGCCCACCCAGAGTGCCGCCAAAATCGTTCATAATGATGCGCGGCTTGGATAGCGCAAAGGGGTTGTTGGAGTTGAAGACAGTGTTCTCGTTGTTCTCGAAGAGGCCTCCGTGGTAGTGGAGGGTGCCGGCCTTGGAGACGGTGGTAATGTCGGCGACGCCCGAGAACTCGGCGCTGTTGTTCGCCTCCGAGACACGAATCTCCTCGATCGAGTTGAAGGAGGGAAACATCTCGTTCACCGGGCCCGAATACTCGACGCCTACCGAGGAGATGCCGTCGATGGTGATGCTCAGCAGAGCGGGCGTCGCGCCCATCACCGCCAGATCGCCGCTGTCGTCGGTCTGCACGCCAGATTCGGTGGTTAGCGTGGAGATGGGGCTGGTGGAACCGGTGGAGCGGGAGTAGATGTCCACGGGAAGGTTCACGAGTTCATCGCCCAGCTTGGTTTCGGCCAGGTTCGAGACATCGGTGGTGATCACGGGCGCGGCATCTTCCCTCACCTCCACGGTCTGGGTCTGGGCGCCGGGACGGAGGGTTGCATCGATGCGCCGGGTTTCGCGCGCGGCGAGCGCAATCTGGGGCAACGCTGCGGTCTCAAAGCCGGGCGCGGCAATGGTGAGCCGGTAGGAGCCCACGTCGACGTTGCGGAAGGCATAGTTGCCGCTTTCGTCGACCATGGCCACCAGCGTGGTCTGAGTTCCGGTATTCTGAAGCGTCACCCGTGCGTTCTGGATAATGGCTCCGGTGGCGTCGCGCACCATGCCGAGGATGGAGCCGAAGGTCGATTGCGCATGAATGGAGCCTGCACCAGAGGAAACCAGCAATCCGAGGAAGAACAACCTCCAGGCGAGCCGCCTTGGAAGCCATCGAGAGCAGGAGAGATGTTTCATTGACTCACCTTTCGAGCAAACAAGCGAGAAAAATATCTCTTTCGCTGCTTTTGTAAAGTTGGAATTAAATTCAATTTAATGCCTGATGAATACTCGGGATGGCAGTCAATCCTTCAAGCAAAAGATTCTTGTGGAAAACCGGATGTGATTCGGAGCATCAAGAGAAATAGGAGGCGGCTACCGAGCCTGGCGGGGCCATAGCGAAACCAGAGTTACTGTGTACCGGAGCCACGGCACTCAAGTCGACGCGACCAACCCGGGGTCCCCGACGACTGGTCTTCGTCGTTGGGGTGGGACCGACAGGGAGCGGCGACCTTGCACAATAATCAAAGGGTCACGCCAACTCTGGTTTCGCTCTAGGATCACGGACGCAACTCGGATGCAGGACAGCGGACTTTTTCTCTCAGAAGATTCGGCAACGGAGCGGCCCTGGTCGCGGCTCTGGCGCGACCGCGCGTTGATCTTCGGACTCATCTCGGCGTCCACGGCCGCGCTCCTGCTTTGCCCCTGCGACTGCCCGGGCCAAAACCCGCGCGCCATCTTCCTTATCTCGATCTCGGTCCTCATGGGCGGCAGCGCGGCGGCTCTCATCTATCGTGAGATGCGGCGCAGGAGCGATATCACGGCCTTCCTGAAAGCCGTCATCGCCATTGCCATCGTGATCGTTGGAGTGTACGCGGAGTTCACCGTCGCGATGGACTCGATTGCCTGGCTTGCCCGGCGCGGGCGATAGCAGCGGCAGTTACGCCCGGCGCTGCACGGCTTCCTCGTAGACGCGCACGTACTCCTTCGCCGGGCCGGACCAGCAGTAGTCGCGCGCCATGCCGTTGCGCATCAGGCGCGTCCAGCCCTTTTTGTCGCGGAAGGCTTCGAGGGCGCGGTCGATCTCGACGAGCAGATCTTTGGGGTCGTAGCCCTCGAATTTGAAGCCGGTTCCAGTTCCCTTCACCGCGTCCCATTCCTCGATAGTGTCGTCGAGGCCGCCGGTGGCGCGCACAATGGGCACGGTGCCGTACTTGAGCGAGTAGATCTGGTTCAGGCCGCAGGGCTCATAGCGGGAAGGCATGAGAAACATGTCGGCGCCGGCCTCGATCTTGTGCGCCAGCGCGTCGTCGTAGCGGATCTGCACAGCCACGGTGGCCGCATGGCGGAAGGCCCAGCTGCGAAACAGGTTTTCGTAGTAGGGATCACCGGTGCCCAGTGCCACCACGGCCAGATCTCGATTCGCCAACTCTTCGACGATCTTGGCCACGATCCCAAACCCCTTTTGCGTGGCCAGACGCGAGACGATGCCGATGACGGGTGTGGTTTCCGCGATCTTTTCAAGGCCGAAGGCGTGCAGCAGATCGGCGCGGCAGATGCGTTTGCCGTCGAGATTCTCGGGCGTGTAGTGCGCCGCCAGGTTGCCGTCGGCGGCGGGGTTCCACTGCGTGTAGTCCACGCCGTTCAGGATGCCGTGCAGATCGGCGGCGCGTTTGTGCAGAACGCCTTCAAGCAACTCGCCAAACTCGGCCGTCTGGATTTCCTCGGCATATTTGCGGCTGACCGTGGTGAGCAAATCGGAAAACACCACGCCGCCCTTCAAAAAGTTGAAGCGATCGAACTGCTCCACCTTGTCCATGGTGAATAGCTCCCACGGAAAGAGGAGTTGCTCGGTGGTATCGGGTGGAAATTTTCCCTGGTAGGCGGCATTGTGAATGGTGAGCACGGTGGCCACGCTGCGCAAGACGGGATCGTCGCGGTAAGTCGTGCGGAGATAGACGGGAATGAGCGCGGCCTGCCAGTCGTGAACGTGAAACACATCGGGCACGCCAAGGAGTTTCGATGCCTCAATGACGGTCCGGCAAAAGAGGCCAAAGCGCTCGGCGTTATCGGCATAATCGGCGCCGGGAGGGCCGTAGAGCTCCTTGCGGTCAAAGAGATCCGGGCAATCGATGAAGTAATACTGCACGCCGTCGCGCTTGCCGCCGTCGACCACGCCGGCGAAACGATTGTAGTGGCGGAAAGGGACGGTGATGGAGCGGACTGCGTAATTCGGCTCGCCTTCGATGCGCTGCCGGATGCGCGCATAAAACGGCAGGAAAACCGTGACCCGGTGCCCCAGCTTGACCAGTTCGCGCGGCAACGCGCCTACCACGTCGGCCAGCCCGCCGGTCTTGGCCAGCGGCGTGCTTTCTGAGGCGGCAAACGTAATCTGCATGCGGCAATCTCCCGTTGCGCAATCAAGGCCCAGTCTACTACGCGCATCGCACGCGGGCACAAGCCTGCAACCGCGTGGAATATGATGGGGTGGGCGCGCCAGAGAGAAACCGGTACATGGATTGCGTATCTGCGCCGTTGGCGCGGCATGGTGTTCAATTTTCAAGTCTGCATTACGGGAAGAAAACTCATGATCAGCAAAACTAAACTGCTCTCTGCTCTTGTCTTCGCTTCATTGTTTGTTTCGCTTGTGGGCGCACGCGCAGCGCAAGTTTCCGGCTCGCCGGGCTCGGGCGGTGCGACCCCTCCACCACACACTTTTGCTGTGGAAGGCGGGAGATTCGTGCTCGACGGCAAGCCGTTCCAGATCGTCGCAGGCGAAATGCACTATGCGCGCATTCCCCGCGAGTATTGGCGTGCGCGGCTGCGCATGGCCAAGGCCATGGGACTGAACACCATCACCACCTACGTGTTCTGGAACTTTCATGAGCCACAGCCCGGGGTGTACGACTTCACGGGCCAGCACGACGTGGCAGAGTTCGTACGCGAGGCACAGAGCGAGGGGCTCTGGGTAAATCTGCGGCCGGGCCCCTACTCCTGCGCGGAGTGGGAGTGGGGCGGATTTCCGGCATGGCTCTTGAAGAACCACGGCATTCAAGTGCGCAGCACGGATCCCAATTTCATGGATCCGGCAAGGCGCTGGCTGCTGCGCCTGGGCAAGGAACTTGCGCCGTTGCAAATCGACCATGGTGGACCCATTATCCGAGTCCAGGTGGAAAACGAGTATGGTTCCTTCGGCAGCGATCACAGCTACATGGAGCAGATTCGCCACGACATCGTGGATGCCGGATTCAACCAGTCCCTGCTGTATACCGCGGATGGGCCGGAGCAAATCCCGAATGGCTCGCTGCCGGGGTTGCCGGCGGGGATCAACTTTGCGCCCGGCGGCGCGCCGAATGCTTTTGCGACGCTGCACAAACTGCGCCCCGGCGGTCCGTTCATGGCCACCGAGTGGTGGGACGGATGGTTCGATCACTGGGGCGGCGAGCACCACACGCTCGACGCCAAGTCACAAGCCGCGGAGCTCGAGTGGATTCTCGCGCAAGGCTACTCGATCAGCATTTACATGGTGCACGGCGGCACTAGCTTTGGCTGGATGAACGGCGCGAATATGGATCACACGCCGTACCAGCCAGACGTGACCAGCTACGACTACGACTCGGCGATTGACGAGAGCGGGCGGCCGACCGCCAAGTACTTCCTCTTCCGCGACGCCATTGCCAAGGCCACGGACGTCGCGCCTCCGCCGGTTCCGGTCGTCGATCCGCCCATCGCAACGCCTCCCGTGGAATTCAAGGAGTCCGTCTTGTTGTGGCAAACTCTGCCGCAGCCGTTCGCTTCAGGGCCGGTGGTGACGATGGAGGATCTCAATCAGGCGTACGGCTACATTCTTTACCGGACTAGAGTTCCCGGTCCAGTGGCAGGCGACCTGGTTCTTGACGAAGTGCACGACTACGCACAGATCTACGCGAATGGAGAGCTGGTGGGAACACTCGACCGGCGGCTCCAGCAAAACCAATTGCACGTTGACTTGAAGGAGCCGAAAACGCAGCTCGACATCCTGGTGGAGAACTCGGGCCGGGTGAATTTCGGCCCGGAGATTCGCGGCGAACGCAAGGGTATTACGAAGCAGGTCACATTGGCGGGCAAGCCGCTGACGGGTTGGCAGATCTACGCACTGCCGATGAGCAATCCCGAAAAGCTGCCTTTCCGCACGGGCGACTGCACAGGCGCGTGCTTCTATCGCGGCGCGTTGCAGGTGGACCACCCCGGCGACACATTTCTCGACACCAGCAATTTCGTGAAGGGAATGGTGTGGGTGAACGGTCATGCGCTGGGGCGCGTGTGGAATATCGGGCCGCAGAAGACGCTGTATCTGCCCGGTCCGTGGCTGCATCCGGGAGCGAACGAGGTGATCGTCTTCGACCTCAACGGTGCGCCGGGGAGAACCGCCGCAGGGAGGACCAACCCGGTTCTGGATGCGCCGGTGCAGAAGCCATAAACGGAAGGCCCCGCCTAAGCAAGACCTGGACGGGGCTCCCCTATCCGCAATGTGGCCTTAACCCAGCTACGGTCGCATGGAGCGCGCTGCCCTGCGCGATGCGAAGGCGGCGCCGGGCTTACTGTCCTGCCCCTTTCTGAATGAGATGAGTGGTGGAACGGCCCTCCACAAGCGGTATGATCCTGACCTCTCCGCCCCACGATTCCACCTCTTTGGCGCCAACCACAGTATTCAAGTTGTAGTCGCCGCCCTTCACGATCACATCGGGCTTGACGGCAACAATCAACTCCAGAGGCGTCGGCTCGTCAAACACCACCACAGCGTCAATGGCGGCCAGCGCGGCCAGAACCGCAACTCGTTCGCGCTCGCCAACAATGGGCCGGTTCGGGCCTTTGAGCGCGCGCACCGAGGCGTCGCTGTTGACGGCGACTATCAGCCTGTCACCGTAGCGGCGGGCCTGCTCCAGCAATGTGATGTGGCCGATGTGCAGCAGATCGAAACAGCCGTTGGTAAATACCACGCGCTCGTTGTTGGCCTTCCACATCACCACGCGGTCGGCCAGTTCCTCACGGCTCAAGGCCTTGTTCGCGGCATCACGCGCGATCTCAGGAGCCAGCGCGGCCAGCAGTTCGTGCCTTTCCACCGGCACGGTCCCCACCTTTCCCACCACAATGCCGGCGGCCAGGTTGGCCAGTTGCACCGCCGTCTCCGGTGAAAGCGCAGACGCCAGGCACAAAGCCAGAACCGCGATCACCGTATCTCCCGCACCGGAGACATCGAACACCTTGCGAGCCACTGCGGGCGCCGTGAAGATCTTGCCGGGCCGCACCAGGGCAATGCCCTTTTCGCTAAGGGTCGCGGTAAGGAAGTCCAGGTTCAGCTCCCGCACCATCGACTCCGCTGCACAAAGCGGGTCCTCGATGCCGTGCACACGCGTCCAGTCCCGCTCCCGGGCCGCCGCGGAAATCTCCGCTAGATTAGGGCATATGGTGGTTGCGCCGCGATAGCGCGAAAAGTCGGGGCTCTTGGGATCCACCAGAACCGGAATGCCCTTCTCGCGGGCCGCCTGGATGAGAGCCTGGCAGACCTCCGAGGAGAAGGAACCTTTCGCATAGTCGGAAAGAACCAGCGCATCGCACTCCGGAAGCCGTGTCAGTACGCGCTGAATCAGCCGGTCATAGTCGGCCTGTGGTCTCGGGTCCGACCGTTCGCTGTCCAGGCGCAGCATCTGCTGCTGGCCCCCCAGGATGCGCGTCTTGACAATCGTAGGAAAGCCTTCGGAGACAATAAAATCCGTAGCAATGCCGTTGCTGCGCAGACTTTCCGTCAGGACCCTCTCGTTCTCATCGTTGCCGGTAAAGCCGATGACGCAGGTCTGCGCGCCCAGCAGCGCCATGTTCATCGCCACGTTGGCCACGCCGCCCGGCCGGGCGCTCCTGTAGGTGACTCGCACTACGGGCACAGGCGCCTCCGGCGAGATGCGCCCCACCTCGCCCCAGATGTACCTGTCGAGCATGACGTCGCCGACCGCAAGCACGCGCTTCTTGGCCCACGAATGCTCTATTTCGTGAATTACCTCGTTCAGTTGTTCGATCATCGCTGCTCTCGGGCGATCCTTCCCTTCTTTCAGGCAGGCCCCTGCGCGCCGCCTGGCGTTACTTGCGCAAACTCCCGCCTCGCGCTCCTATCGCCGTTGAGTACGCCGCGGACCGACTCCATCACGCGCTCCGGCGTCACCATGCGCATGCAAACCGGGTCATTGCAGGCAGAGTTCTTCTGGTTCGCGACACTCACACATGGCGAGCAGGCCAGTTCTGCCGTTATCGACTCCGTATTGCCCAGGCTGCCATAGAGCCGCGGCGTCTCCGGCCCGAACAGCACAATCGACCGGATGGGCGTGATGGCCGAGAAATGTGCCGGACCACTGTCGTTGCTCACCAAGACAGCGGAGATGTTGTAAAGCGGAATCAGGGCCTTGAGTTTATGCATTCCAGCGAAGCTGCGAATGCGCGGATGAGCAATCGCTTCCTGCATCTGCAGTGCCTCTTCGCGCTCGCTGGGCGAGCCGGTAATCAGCACCAGCGCATCCTCCCACTCACGCACCACCATTTTGGCCAGTGCGGCAAAATTCTCCCTCGGCCAGCGCCGTTGTGGCAGCATCTCCGAACTGTTGGGATTAATCAATACAATGCGGCAATCCTCGGGCTCATATGCGGGATAGACCTCGCGAACCAGTCCGCGCACAAACTCCTTCTCGCTCTCCGGCACATGCCGAACCGGCACGCGGATTTCTTCGTCGGAGACATGGGTCTTGGAGTACGGAACCTCTGGCTTCGCAGCCAGAAGCGCGTTCACCATGCATACGAAATTCTTGGCCGTGTGGATGTGGCCGTTGAAGTTCACGCGGTGGGTCATCATCTCGCCGCGGTAGAGCCCCTCGCAGTGAAAGCGGTAAAAGCCCACGCGTCTCCGTGCGGCGGTCAGGCCGGTCAGCAGCGCGGAGTATCGCGAGAACAGCTCCATGTCCACCACGGTATCGATCTTCGCTTTGCG
>Ga0326727_10027269_pt1 | contig 10503 bp, 7 predicted proteins | sample MB2enrmetagenome_FD_207643 | JGI IMG/M metagenome (GOLD analysis project Ga0326727, IMG submission 207643) | Lab enriched peat soil microbial communities from McLean, Ithaca, NY, United States - MB29MY | ecosystem: Environmental > Terrestrial > Soil > Wetlands > Peat | place: USA: New York...
GGGCATACAAGAGGGTGTAGTAATTGTCGTAGCATTCGCCGCTGAACTCGTTGGTATAGACATCGCCGCCCATCACCGGATGCAGGTCCTGCTGCGCCACGTGGAGCATGGTGTACTCGAAGCCGGCCTTGAGGGTGTGGCCCGGCAGCAGCCGGGTGTAGCTGACCTTGGGATTCCATATGGTGGGGTTCTGATACTGGGGGCTGGTCCACAACCGGCCCAGGTCGGAGAAGCCTCCATTGATGAAGTACTCGTAGGTGATGCCGCCGGTGTACTGCGGGTCGGTGGGCAGGCCGGTGATGCCGAACTGCGCCAGCATGCTGGGTCCGCCGGCCAGCGGGGGAGTCTTGCCCGCCTTCATGCGCGAGAAGCCGAAGCGGGCCTCCATCAGGGATTTCGCATTGATGGTCCACGTGGCGCCGCCCACGATCTGAATCGAAGGCGCAATGACATTGCCATCGCCGCCCAGGCCGGCCAAGCCCTGAATGGTTCCGGGGTCATAGGCATTCCACCGGGCTTGCGAGTAGCGGGTAAAGAGGCGCAGGTTTTTCTTTACGTCATAGTCTACCTTCGCGTCGCCCTTGTCGCGGTCGAAGGTATTGGGGTGCAGGACGATGTAGTTGTTGGTCGTGTTGTTATTGGTGGTCGGCGGCAGGTATGAATACGGGGTGCCGGCCGTTCCTTCCATGATCGTCGCTGCGTAGTTGATGACGGCCGCTGCTGGTATCTGGCCATTCGCGTATTCCTGGCCGCCGGCGTGGCCTAGGCCGCGCAACAAGCCCGCGCCGAAATAGGTGGAGTTATTGCACGGGTTGGGGTTGGCGTTCGGGCCGCCGTTGGGGCCGACATAGGGGCAAGGGTTGTCAACGGGAAGGTAGCCACTGGGGTTATTCGGATCGCCGGGGTCGTCAATCATGTAATAGCCCAGCGGAGCGCCGGTGCTGGAGAGGCCGCGCTCGATATTGGTGGGCAGGGTGGCCGTGTCGGTGAAGGAGCTGGACTGGCGGAAACCCTCGTAGTCGACGAAGAAAAAGAGCTTGTCCTTCTTCAGCGGACCGCCCAGGGTAGCGCCGAACTGGTTCTGGTGCAGCGCCGGCTTGCCGCCGATATCCGGCTTGAAAAAGCCAGTGGCGTCGAAGTCCGTATTGCGCACGAACTCCCATGCCCGGCCGTGGAGTTCGTTGGTGCCGTAGCGAGTGACCACATTGATGGTGGCGCCGCCGGAGCGTCCGTACTCTGCGCTCATGTTGTTGGTCACCACCTGAAATTCAGCCACCGCATCCGGCGACAACTGCACCACTTGATTGCTGAATCCCTGGTTGGAGGTGCCATACATGTTGTTGTCCAACCCGTCCAGCATGTAGTTATTAAAGACGCTGCGCAGGCCGTTGATGCTGAACGATCCTTCGCGCTGACCGTAACCTTCGGATAGCTGGTTTTGAGTGGGAACGACGCCCGCGGTCAGCTCAACCAACTGCGAGTACTGGCGTCCATTCAACGGCAGTTCGGCGATTTCGCGCTCATTGACCACCTGTCCGCGTTCGCTCGATTCAGTCTCCAGCTGGGTCACCTCGGCCGTCGTGGTTACCGTGGTAGCCGCTGTAGCCACCTTCAGAGGCACGTCCACGCGCTGGTGCGCGCCGACCGTCAGAACGAACTTGGCCGCAGCCGGCTGAAAGCCCGTCGCCGTCACCTTCAGCTCATAAGAGCCGATGGAGATGTCCACAAACCGGAACTCTCCCCGGTCGTCGGTAGTTGCCGTGGCTTGCTCCCCGGTGGCGGTGTTGTGCAATACCACCTGGCAATGGGGAACGACCGCTCCGCTCGGGTCGGTCACCGTTCCAAGCACCGTGGCTGTATCGAACTGCGATCTGGCACTGACTGCAAAGACAACAAGAAACACCAACACTGCTATACGTCGCATCGCTTTCCTCCTGAAATGAGACCTGCGCTCCTTCACAGGGCTTCCGATTTGGCCAGCGAAACTCCGCGGACCGACAGTGCTGGCCGGGGAAGCCGGCAACCGTCTTTATACACGGAATCTGATGAAAGAAAAGCCTATCTTGGGATGAATCTACCCCCAAGGGAACACCTGTCAACCCTTTTCACGTAAATATATTGTCGAAAAACAGACAATTGTGAGATAACTCACACAAAATGAACATTTTTGGGTGGATTTTTTGCAATCGATGGGGTTTACCCAGTCCCCGCGAAAAGCGGCGGAAAGAGTAAACCCGCATGAGTTGGTGATGACCTCGCGATAGCCATTTCACAAGATGTGTGTTGCCTAGAAAAGGCTTTACTGTGCCAGATGAGCTTTGCGAGCGGCCTCGAACTCGTCTCCGGGGAGCCATTCGATGCTCTTCGGCTGCTCGCTGGCCAGCCAGCCCAGCACAAATCCAAAGCGCGCCATCTTGGCGTTGCCGCGAAAATCCCAGTCGGCGCGGTACTCGTCGGAGGGCTGGTGGTAGTGGTGCTTCACGAAGTCCTGGGCCTGCTCGCGTCCCCAGGCTTCATCGTGCCCTTCGTAGAGATTGCCCTGGCTGATGGAGAAGGCGGGAATGCCGGTCCGTGCCAGCGAGAAATGGTCGGAGCGGTAGGCGTGGCCGGCGCCGGGGTTGGGATCGGGCAGCAGAGCCAGATCGAAGGCTTTGGCAACCATCTGGGCCGTAGGCCAAAAGTCGGTGCGGTCGGCGTTGCCCAGGCTCGCCGAGCGGGGAATCCCGATGGGCAGCAGCATATCGTAGTTCAGGTCCAGCGCCATCTTCGCGGTGGGAAGCGGTGGGTGCAGCCCCAGGAATTGCGAGCCCAACAGTCCCTGCTCCTCGGCTGTGACGGAGGCAAAGTAGACCGCATGAGGCGGTCGTACGGACGATTGGGCATAGGCCCGTGCCAGCTCCAGCAGGATGCCGCAGCCGGTGCCGTTGTCGGCCGCGCCGTTGTAAATGTTGTCGCCCTTCACGCTGGGGTCGATGCCCAGATGATCGTAGTGGGCGGTGTAAAGCACAGCCTGATTTTCCTTGCTCACCCCCGGCACGCGGCCCACCACGTTGGCGGAGACGTAGCGGCGGACGCGGCTCTCGATGTGCGCGCGCAGCCTGACGGGAAGTTCAACCGCGTGGAACGCCCCCGGCTTGCCGGCCTGATCGATAGTCTTGTCCAGGTCGCCCAACCCGGCCAGCGTCAGCAGTCGCTGGGCCACGTCGTGCTGAATCCATGCCGCGGCGCGCAGCTTGGCGCTGGGATCGTCCTGCAGGTAGCTCTTCTCCACGGCCTGGGAGTTGCGCACCACCTCCCAGCCGTAGGCGGCCAGGTCCGTCCGGTGAATGAGCAGCACGCCTACGGCTCCCCGCCGCGCGGCCTCTTCGTACTTGTAGGTCCAGCGCCCGTAGTAGGTGAGCGCCTTGCCCTTGAAGAACTTAACGTCGTCCGAAGGCGGCTGGTTGACGATCATCAGCGCAATCTTGCCCTTGAGGTCCACGCCGGCATAGTCGTTCCAGTGATACTCCGGCGCATCGATGCCGTAGCCCACAAAGACGATGGGCGCATCGATGTCGGCTGTCGCCTGCCCGGTCTGGTCCTTGGAGACGATCTCCGTCCCGTAAGCGAGGTCGATTGCTTGGCCGTTAGCGGGCACGAGCGAAAACTTGGTTTTTTCCTCAACGGTATGCACCGCGTAGAGCGGAACGTGCTGGAAGTAGGTGCCGTTGTCGCCCGCCGGCTCCAGGCCATCCAGGGCAAACTGCGTGGCAATGTACTCGGCGGCCAGCTCGCCGCCGCGCACGCCGGGGCCGCGGCCCTCCAGCAGATCGAGCGAGAGAAAGCGCACATGGGCGCGAATCTTTTCCGGATCGATGGAAGCAGCGGCGGCGCGTGCGCCCTCAGGCAAGCCTACAATCTCGGGAACCGGATTGGCGGCGGGCTGCTGTGCGCGAACGAGAGAGGCGGCCACAATGCCTGCGGCCACTACGGCGATAACTAGCTTGCAATGCATGGATTCTCCCTTGAGACCTGCTGAGTTTCGTGACACCAAATCGAAGAACTGTCCAGAAAAATACGAGCGATTGTTCGATCAAAAAGTTGATGTGACTAATTTAAGGCCGGTATGACTCAAACATTGAGCGCGAAACGTTTCTGAATCGCGGTGAAAACCAGAGTGGGCAATTTTCTTGCCATCTTGTCTGACGATCACAGTAGTAGCGGGACCTTTGTGATATTCGATCTTTAGAGCTTCTCTCCATGGAATTGAGATCGACCGTCCCCACCACTTATGTTCTTGAATGCCATCCTTGGTTATTGAAATCACAGAAGGAAATGCGAAGCTACCCATCACAGCGAGGCTTGAGAATATGGCCACCCCTAAGGTACCTCCGTCTACGGCAAACCCAACATAGATGGCACCAAGAGTAAACCCGATGATGCTGACTACAAGGATGAACCTTGTAGTCAACGTGGCGTCAAAAATCATAACCGCCCCCAACTTCTTCACCCTGCTCGACTTGGCCGCATCTAACAGCCAAGCGACAAAACAATAGACGAGGAGGCCGCTGGGAATATAGTAGCTATTTCCGGTCATTGATGGATACCTTGAGTAAATTCCACTCTCTTTCCGTTGTCTTTGCGACTCAGTAAACCATCGGCCCAAGACAAGAAATCGACCCTTCAGAGTACGTCGTCGCCCTGCTGCGGGGCAATGGCATCCAGCAGATGCAAGCGGGTGAGCACCTTGCGGGCCAGGCCCGTCAGCGCCATTCCGGACGCATCTTTCAGCGGAACCCATCGCCGCTCACCGCCTGCAACGGTCATCGCGTCAACGTCGTCCTCTAAAACCGTGCGGATGCGCACGGAATAGTTCACCTGCATGATGGCGTGGCGCACGGTCAGGCGCAACTCCTTTTCAGGAACTTTTGCATCTTTCAGTGCGGGCAGCTCCCACAAGCCCGGCATTACAGTCTGCTCCGTCGGCCTCTGCTCCAGCAGAACCTCGCGGTGCGCCTGGCCGGCCTTCCGCCTGCTGCGCACCGAGAGCGCGTGGGCCGCCTCGCGGCAGATCATCGGCGGCCGGGGCGCGGTCTGGTGCTCCCCCTTCGTCTTGCAATCATCGGCACCCGGGCACGCCATGCACTGCGGATTGCGCGGTGAGCAGAGGGTTGCGCCCAGCTCCATCAGCGCTTGGTTGAAATCTCCCGGCCTGTTTGGGTCCACCAGCTCGGCGGCCAGAGCCTCAATCCTGCGCCGGACCAGAGAGCCGCCACCCGCGCGGCTGCCCGCCTTCCAGCCTTCCATCCGGCAAAGCACCCGCTCCACATTGCCGTCCACCACGGCCACCCGCTCCCCGTGGGCAATGCTGGCCACGGCCGCCGCCGTGTAAGCGCCGATGCCCGGCAGTAGGCGCAACTCCGCCGCGGTGACGGGCAGGTTGCCCTGGCAGTGGTCAGCGACAAACCGGGCCGCCTTGTGCAGCATGCGCGCCCGACGGTAGTAGCCCAGCCCGCTCCACGCCGCCAGCACCTCCTGCTCCGGCGCAAGCGCCACCGAAAGCAGCGTGGGAAACCGCGCCATGAAGGCCTGGTAGCGCTCTACCACCACCGCCACGCGGGTCTGTTGCAGCATGATCTCCGCAACCCAGATGGCGTAGGGGTCGAGGCTGCGCCGCCAGGGAAGGTCGCGCCGCGAGCGCTCGTACCACTCCAGCAGCCGTCGCCGCATCCGGACAATCTTCTCCGCGTCCAGCTCCTGCTTGCCCATCCGCCCAGCTTAACAGTCTGGGGTGGAAGTCAGGTTTTGAAAGGGCACGACTTCAGTCGTGCCGCAAATGACTGATAAGAAACGGCGGGCTTTAGCCCCTGAGGGATGTTTTTCAGCATTTTGGACTTTTACCACAAGCTGTTAACAGGCCGCAAAAATAACCTGTCGAGTGAAAAATTAATGGTCTTATCCGCAGCGGAATGTGCGCCCGGTTTGCAGATAATTATCTTCTTTCGGCGCACAATCTCAATGAATGGTCCGAGAGGGCAAGGATGGCGAACAGTGGTCGAGTGCCGAAAGAGGTCCAGCGGGTACGGGAAAGCTCTGCCTCTGCGCCGGTTCTTACCGGGGAAGCGCTGCGTACCCCCACCCCCCTATTTCCTGTGAAACTGTGTAACTGTGAACTTCATCGCATCTGCTGGTTGGCATCGCCGCCATTGACCGGGAAGTGCTGCCTTCCTACAATCAAACTTCATCCTGTTTCCGGTCCCCATGAACCTCTCCGCGCTCATCATCGACGACGAACAACTGGCCCGCGAGGAGCTTGCCTACTTGCTTGCCCAAGTGGGCGGCGTGGAAGTGGTGGCCTGTGGAGCTAACGGCATCGAGGCCGTGGAGCTGATCGAGGAGCACCACCCCGATATGGTCTTCCTCGACGTGCAGATGCCCGGCCTCGACGGCTTTGCGGTAATTCAGAAGTTGATGGACCGCAGGGCGAAGGCGATCAGGGATGGCGCGCCGAAGGCGCAGTTGGCCCCACCGCAGGTGGTCTTTGCCACTGCCTACGACCAATACGCGGTGCGCGCCTTCGACGTGAACGCGGTGGATTACCTGCTGAAGCCCTTTGACCGCACGCGTGTCGAACAGGCTGTGGAGCGGGTGCGGGGCCGTTTGGCAGGCAGCACTCCCGGCTCGCTGCCGGAGTCGCAAATCGAGTCGCTCCTCCGCCTGCTCAACCGTCCGCAGGGCGTCAGCCGCGCGCCGCAGCCCGCCAAATTGCCCAATAAACTCATAGTCCAGGTGCAGAGCCGGCTGCTCTTGATCGACCAGGCCGAAATCTGCTTCGCGGCCATCGACGACGGCGTGATTCGCATCGTAACGCAGAGCTTCGAGGGCCAGTCCAAGTGCCGCACGCTGGAAGAACTGCTAGACCTGCTCGACCCGGCCCTCTTCTGGCGCGCCCATCGCGGCTTTGTAGTGAACATCAACCACATCCGCGAGGTGGTGCCGTGGTTCAAGTCCAGCTACCAGTTGCGCATGAACGACAAAAAGCAAACCGAGATCCCCGTAAGCCGCGCGCAGACCCGCCGGCTCAGGGAGCTGTTCAATCTGTAGCGTGCTTTTCCTGCTCGGTAAGCCGGACCCAGGCGATCACGGCAAACGCGCCCATGACAAAGATAGAAACCACCGCCGAAGCGCCGGCGATATCTGCATAGCTCCATTGCTTGCCTGTAGGGTCCTGAACGATTGCGGGGGCGAGAGGCGAAACCATCTGTAACATGTTACCCGCGGCGCAGAGTACGTAGAAAAGCAGCGCGGGCCGGGGGTTTTGTGGCGTCGCGGTGGCATGTGCCGGACGGCGGCGCAAGGTAAGCGCAAAGAGCAAATAGATCGTGAAGACGGTCCCATACCAACCCAGGTAATTGGAGATAGGCACGCCGAACCAAGGTCCTCCGTCGCGCCAAACCCAACCGTGCAGCACTGTGGCCCACACCGGATCCTGTGCCAGATCCCAGGCAACCATGAGGAAGCTGGCCACCACGGGCAGCGCCGCGATCCGTATTCCCGCAACCGGCGCATGGGGATTGCCGGCGATCACACGCGCCAGCGTCCAGGAGACGTAGGCCATGCCGATGTAAGCCAGGCCCAGCAGCACCGGCACTTGGAAGAGCTTGGGGCCCATCAGCTCAACAAAGTAATAGCGGCCAAAGGGAAAGCCCGTCGCGATACTGAGGTTTTCAGCGATATTTCCAACCACCACGCAAAGGCCGGCAAAGACCAGGATGCCGCGCAACCGGTACTGGCGGGCGCCATCCACCAGCGCGAAGGCCATCGCGGAGAGCACGTCGAGAGCGACGATGGCCGTGCGCGGAATCGAAGTGGGCGTAACTTCCAGAATCCGTGCGCACGCGTAGAAGGCAAGAATGAAGCCCAACGCGAGGGTTGTCCGGGCGCGGAGAGGAGAGGTCTGCATTTGATTCATTGAGGTTAGTGTCTCAGACGCAGGCCAGGGCAATTTGTAACGGCTGCCGGGCCAGCTTTCAGTCGTACCGCTCAAAGACTATTTGCTTCTTATGCCAGCCGAAGGCGGTCAGCCGTTCGCGTACGCCGGAGACCATCTCGTTGAGGCCGCAGATGTAGGCGTAGATGTCGAAGTTCAACTCCGAGGCCGGAAGCGCGGGATCAACCGGAGGCACAGGCAGCGGCTGGCCAAGCCGCGCGGCGCGCTCTTCAATAATGCGGGCCAGGGGTTCCTGAACGTGCCCGCGCAGGCCGGTCCAGCTCTCATCGGCTCGGCTCAGCGTGGGCAGGTAGTGGAAGTTGGGCACGCTTGTGGCGAGCGCCTCAAACTCGGCCCGATAGTAGATATCGCTCTCGTGGCGGGTGCCGTAAACCAGCCAGATTTGCTTGCCGTTGCTGCGGTCGGGTCCGCCTGCCGGAAAGAGCCATTGCAGATAGCTGCGCATGGGCGCGACGCCGGTGCCGGTGGCGATCAGAATCGAGTCGGTAATGGGCGATTGGAGGATGAAATGCCCGTGCGGTCCGTGTAGCTGGATGGTGCCGCCGATAGGCAGGTCGGGCAGGTCGGCCAGATGGTTGCTGAAGAATCCCTCCTCCACGCGGTTCACGCACAACTCAAATTTGTTGCCGTTGGGCGCCGAGCAGATCGAGTAGGCGCGGGTCTGCTGCTTGCCTTTGGCATCGAAGGCCACGCCGGAGACGAACTGCCCTGGGGTGAAGGAAAAGCTCGGCAGCTCATCGATGACGAAGTCGAAGTGGTAGCACTGGGCAACTTCAGAGATGCACTCTTTGCGTGCTAGCCGTGCGGTAAACAGTTCTCGCGCCATGCCGTTCTCGCTCGGGGAAGAGATGCCCGCACTTGCGGGCTTATTGATTAGATGCGGTGGACGGGAAAAAGGCGCAATCGCAGACGGCGCAAAGCACAATGCCGTCAGCGTGAAACGGGCATGGCTCCGGCTCTGTTAAGCGCGTTTCGCGACCGCCAGCTTGACGCCAAAGCCGACGAAGACGCAGCCGGTGAGCCGATCCAGGTTCCGCACCACGCGCGGTTGTGAGAGAAAGCGGCCCAGAGGGATGGTGAGAACAATCAAAAGCGCGAACCAGCTCAGGGTAATGAGCACATGAATGCTTGCAAGCAGCATCGAAAAACCTGCAACATTCATGCCATGCGGGATGAATTGCGGAAGAAAAGTCACATAAAACACACCCACCTTGGGGTTGAGTATGTTGCTCAGAAAACCCCGATAAAACGCGCCCTTCTTTTCCTTGCTTTTCACCGGGCTATCGAACGATGCCCTGTCCATAGTCAACGCGGTTCGCGGCTTAATCAGGAGCTTGACGCCGAGATAGACAAGGTAAGCGGCGCCGGCCCATTTCACGATGTCGAACGCAACCTCGGAAGCCGCCAAAAGTGCCGTCAAGCCGAAGGCCGCGCTCATTCCCCAGGCCAGCAGACCCAGGCAAATTCCGGCAGACGCCGCGGCCCCGTCGCGCGGCCCGCAAGAGGTTGAGGTCCTCAACACCATCGCCGTATCTACGCCGGGCGTGATCGTCAGCAGAGTTGCGGCAACGATAAACAGGAGCATGAGCTGAATCATGAAGAGCGCCCTCCTCTATCGAGAATAACCCGGCGATGTGGTGATGGATTCAAACCGATTCGTCGCCGCAAACCAGCCACGGCGGCCTCACCCTATAATGAACGGGGAGCCGCGCGAGAGCCCGGAGGGCTTTTTCGGCTGCGAACACCTGTCTTTTTGAGGATTTTATGGCCGCACTGTTGGAAGCGATTACCGTCAAGCGCAAGATGTACTTCGAGTTTGAGAACACCCCGTACTACTGCATGGAGGCCGAGGTCTCCACGCCCACGGCGCGCGGCGGCCAAACGCTCGTCCGCCTCAAGATGCGCAACCTGCTCACCCAGGCGGTCTTCGATAAGACCTTCAAGGCCGGCGAGCGCTTCAAGGAACCGGACCTGGAGCTGGTCGAAGCCTCTTACCTCTACAGCGACAACGAGGGTTCGCACTTCATGGATCAGGAGAGCTTCGAGACGCACACGCTCTCCCCGGAGATGATGGGCAACGCGCTGGAGTTGCTGGTCGAGGGCATCATCATCCAACTGCACAAGTTCAACGGCAACCCTATCGGCCTGCAGTTGCCGGAGAAGGTTGAGCTGGAGGTGACCTACACCGAACCCGGCGCGCGCGGCGACACCAGCGGCAACGTCACCAAGCTCGCCCGCCTCCAGACCGGCCTGGAGATCAAGGCACCGCTCTACATTCAGGTGGGCGAAAAGGTAAAAGTCTACACCGAGACACGGGAGTTCGCGGGAAGAGCGTAAAGTTAGTGGTCAATCAGCTATGTCTGATCAGGTAACTCGCCCATTGCGTCGCCGCCAGACTCAAGCTCGAATCCAGGCAGCTGTAGCATTTCATTTCCAGCAATGCCTTGAAGATCGCCCTGTAAAGAAGCAATGCTTGTCAATACACGCTCAATTCGTTTTTCTTGCCGCTTCCA
>Ga0326727_10027270_pt1 | contig 10503 bp, 10 predicted proteins | sample MB2enrmetagenome_FD_207643 | JGI IMG/M metagenome (GOLD analysis project Ga0326727, IMG submission 207643) | Lab enriched peat soil microbial communities from McLean, Ithaca, NY, United States - MB29MY | ecosystem: Environmental > Terrestrial > Soil > Wetlands > Peat | place: USA: New York...
TTATGATTATTTAACGATAGATTAACTATAATTTGTCCCAGTGTAGATGTTTTTTTACTTTTATTTATTTCTACAGTGGATGAAGAACATTTAAAAGTAGGGAAAGAAATGGCTAAATACAAGAACCTTATTGTGGGGTGCGGATTAACTGTCGTGAGTACAATTATGTGGCTTGTTTCAGGCTGCTCACCATCAACAAACCGATCAATTCCCACAAACCATACGTTGGCCAGGCTGCAACCAGGAACCGGTTCAACAACCGCAACCGAGCCGCCAGCCCCGACGGACCCGATATCGACATCTCCAACCATAATTCCAGATAGTTCAGCTTCTGCAACAACAACGACTACTTTAGATGTCGATATTAATAGTTACAATTTGATTATTGATGGGGCGGTAAATTCTGCGTTATCACTGACATCTGCACAGATCCAAGCCTATCCTACCATAACTCAGAATGAAGAGATCATTTGCCCCGGCGTAAAAGATGAAACCGATTCATGGACAGGCGTATCGGTATCAACATTATTGACAGAAGCCGGCCTGACGCCCGGCGCCAGCGAGGTCGTATTTACAGGAGCAGACGGATATTTTGTTGAGTTGCCGCTGGAATCTGTTTTGGAAAACAACGTTTTTCTGGCATACAAGATGAACGGCCAAACATTATCGCAAGATCGGGGGTATCCGCTGCGGCTGGTTGTGGGTAAGAGCCAGGGAGCAGACTGGCTGAGATGGGTTACCAAAATAGAAGTGAAGCCGGATTTAACTTCTTTCACCAACTCATCAGCCGCCATTCAGAATTCACGCAGTAATATTCCTTACTCCGGCAGTAAACTCTGCAGTTGTTTTCTGGCGAGGGCTATTGGAAATTATCAAATTGCCGAAGATACTGAATTAAAAAGCGTACAAAACGGATCTATGTAGATACACCTAAAGCACCCGTCATTTGATGGGATCAAGATTTATTGAAGGTGGTCAATAATGCGAATGCGGCACTGGATAAGTGTAATGTTTGCTATCCTCCTGCTCAATATTGTGTTGATTGCCGGCTGCCGGCAGACCACGACTCAAACAATTTCTGTTCCAGTACCCACAATCGCTGTTACAGATGCTAATAATTTGATTGCGAAAAATATCGGGAATCAGGATTTTGTGATTCTTGATGTCAGACCGGTAAGTGAATACACGTCCAGACACATTCCCGGGGCAATAGATATTAATTACGAATCAACAAATTTTAAAAAAGATATTAACAAATTAATCAAGGAAAAACAGTATTTGGTATATTGTGCCACGGGCATTAACGGGGCGGCGGCGACCCAAATGATGTTGGGTGTTGGATTTAAAAATGTTCAAAACATTTCCGGAGGTTATGCCGCCTGGGCTCAGGCGGGATTTATTACTTGCGGCTGCCCGGGAACGGTTATCAGCCAGTAAACCCAGAGGCATCGAGAGGAGTTCAATCATGAATAGAGCAAAAATAATTCGAAGAAATATCCGGCGGGTTGGTGTTTTATTTCTCACGTTTATTATATTGGCCGTAACCGCCTGTACAGCGGCCTCTTCTTCCACCAGTTCAGCTGCAACCACTACAGCTTCCGGTGAAATGGAAGCTACCGAATTTCAGGGTGCAAAACTAACCCCGATTAAAGACCAGAATCTTAATGCGCTTGCCGGTACGCAGCATATCAACCAAGCAAATTATACGTTAACAATTGATGGTCTGGTTGACCATCCGCTTACCCTGAGTTATGCCGCACTCGAAGCGTTGCCTCAAATTTCGGTACTTGCCACCTTACAGTGCGTGGAAGGCTGGCAATATACCGCTGAATGGACCGGGCCGTCTCTCAGTGCGATATTTGCCGCGGCCGGGGTTCAACCGGGGGCGGTAATTGCTATCTTCTATACTGCCGATGATACCAGCGGTTATACTTCGGTGGATTTAAGCTACATCGACAGCAACAATATCATCGTTGCCATGAAGGACAATGGGGTCACTCTGCCCGCGGCTAATGGATTCCCTCTCCGTTTGGTAGCCGCCGGTAAATGGGGCTACAAATGGGCAAAATGGATTACCCGTATTGAACTCTCTTCCAATACCAATTTCAGGGGATACTGGGAGAGTAACGGATACAATAACGACGGATCCGTAACCGGGCCAATAGGCAATTAACTGATTTTCCAGAGGGCAATTCTTATTTGTGCTTAAAGCATCCGTTGGCTCTGGCTTATCAATCATCTTGGGACGGCGATAAACTAAAAATTTTCCTGGGGGATATTGTAAAACGCCGGGATGCAAACCGCGTTTAATATACGATATGCTGTATTTATTCGTGAATGGCCATTTTTACACGTCCAAAATTTACTCGAATTCATTTGTTTACTGAAGAAGCAACTTCCTGATTTAGCTTAGCAATTAAGTTAAGGACTTCATCTTCAGAAGGTATGTCACTGGGGGAGCCAGACATATACGATGCTCGAATTTTAAAATCTTTATCTATTAGGACCATGGCTGGCAATCGACCTCCGTAGAAAACCCTAATCTCTTGATTGTAAAGTTTAGCAATACTATGATTCGGGTCTGGTATTCCAATAAACGGCATTTTGTGCTCATGCCACCATTTGGCAAACTCTTCTGGGCTTTCCGGCCCAATGATCATTACTTCTGCATTACTTTCCACATATTTTTGATAATCTTGAAGCAACTGCTCCATATGTCTGCGACAATGCGGTCAAAAGAAACCACGGTTAAAAACAAGAACTATGTTTTTCTTTCCCTTATAATCCGAAAGTTTTACTGAATGATTTTCACTATCGTTTGCATTGAAATCACTGGCAACAATTGCTTTTTTAAAATCTATCAACTCAAGCATGGATTTTTACCTCTCAGTGATATTTTATTGATTTCGCCTAGCACAATTCAACAATTTTGAAGTTTAGCAGAATAAATGTGAAAAAGTTATAAAGACTGCCTTGAGATAATTACAAATCTATGACATTTTGCGGCTGGAGCCAACGATGCTATGCCTGGATTTTAACTAGGTAAGTATATGTGTACTTAGCCTCACATTTTACGGAATTGTAATAGTTTTCATTTCTTTTTTATGACTATTTTATTAACGGAATAATTGAATTAACTACGTGTTGACTCGTTATGTTATGCGTGTTATCCTTTGATTGAAATGATGCCCATAGCATCATTCTCTCTTCGACAAGGATGGCCTGGCCAACATACCCCAGGCCATTTTTGTTTTTTAATCCATTCAAAAGTCTATTCGTTATTTACGTCGGGATGCCCTTCCATGCGTACGCACTGTCTTCGCTTAGAAACAAAAGATTTGGATTCATTAAACAACCCTTATAAATACAATTACAACCAAAGATATGATACAAACCGAAAATAGACTCATGGTGACTATCCACGCGGAAAACAATCTTCCTGGTTTTCCGTGCTCATGGATGGTGAGTTCACGATATCGTTTGAAATATTTAAGCGGGTGAAACCTTACGTCCCAATAGTTGATTTTGGTACCTTGCTTGGACAAGTGAGACACTGCCCTAAAAGAAATATACATATTAACCAGATAAATATATTTGAACTCATTTTTCCATACCTTTTACTTCTTATTTAAATTAAGATTAAGCAAACCTTTAAAGTAGTCTTCGTTTTTCATACTATTTAATGTAGTTTCAAGGGAATCCAACGAACAGATATGAGTGTACATCTTCAGGAAATCAATTTTTTTATGCCTCATTAAAAGATGGAATGCCTTGTTAAATGCTTCTGAGGTATTGACAGTCATGCCCAATATCCTCGCATGCTTTCCGCAAATATGCCTTGCCACGTTAATAGGTATGTCGTTGTTTTTGTCCATAGTGTTTCCAACTTCAACAAGGGTGCCCATTCTGCGCATCATTTCCAATCCTTGAACGAAAGCTTGTGGTTGATTGGAGCACTGGAAAACCACATCAGCACCTTTGCCGCCTGTAATATCCTTAACTAAGGTAACCCGTTCTTCAGGAGACGTTTCCTTGTAGTTTATTTTGCAGTCTGCTTGAGAAAGATCAGCTGCAATAGACAATCTTTTGTTTCTTCCCCCGATAATAATTATTTTTTCCACACCCATGATTCTTGAAACCAGGGCACACAATGCACCAATAGGTCCGTCACCGATTACCGTAATAGTCGAATTTACGGTAAATGATTCTTCAACTACTCCCGGCGACATACACGCCAGTTCAACGGCTCTTACCGCAACTGCCATTGGATCAAGAAGTGCAGCGACCTCTGAAGGCATATCACCCGGAAGTTTCCACAGATAAGTTTCGGGGAAGATGTACAAATATTCTCCGAAGCCTCCTTTGAAGTAAGGATATTTGTTTACGTCATCGTTAACACCATCAGGTCTTACAATGCCAAATAATTCGCTGGGCGCTCCATAGAAGAATGAATTTTCGCAAATTGTGCATTTCCCTGGACCGAACGTGAGACAACTGGAACATTTGCCACAGGTTATCCATGGGTACAATACTACTCTGTCGCCTGTCTTCAGAGGTCCCCGGAAAACATTTAACCTGCTATTTGCCTCTCGACCGAGATCAACTATCGTTCCTGTTATTTCGTGGCCTAATAATGCCGGATAAGGCGGGGTCATCGGGAAAAGATTCCCATCTGAACCACAGATAGCCGTCGCATCCACTTTTATAACTGCTCCATCCTCCTCCGCTTTGGGTATAGGGAGCTCCATAATCTTTATTCTGCGACTGCCTATCCATACGGCAGCGCGTCCTTTTTCTCCTAACATGTTAACCACTTCCAAATTTTTAATATTTTCTTACAATAGACATTTGATTGGGTTAAATTAAGCTGCATTAGTGATGCCTGGTGTTAACGATTCTATCACACTTTTTTGGATAACAAAACACCACGATTAAGGCTTTTTTGGGCGCAGTTTAGTCACTTTACCGGCTAAGACACCATATTTCTCTTCGGCTGCTACTAGTTCCTCAAGTAAATTCGTTCGGATGGCTAACAATGGTGGGAATGTTCGTGGCCCGAACTCCTTATGTTGGCGCCCAACTTACGAAAGGCTTTAAAGACTAATTTGTAAAATCAAATATCAGGGTAATGTCGAGTGGTGTACAATTAAGCTAACAATTCCAAATCCCGACCAATTAGGACTAACAATGCCCGGTAAATTACTGTCAAAATCGCGCTACTTATCCGGCCTGCAGTGTAAACGCTATCTCTGGCTGATCTTCAATGAGCCGTCGCATATTCCCGTGCCGGATGTTGCGACCCAGCAGATCTTCGACCAGGGACATCGCGTGGGAGAATTGGCGCAATCACTTTTCCCCGGCGGCATTAACATTCCCAGCGATAATTTTACGGAAAACATCCGCCTTACCAGACAACGCCTTGAGGAACGCCTTCCAATGTTCGAAGCCGGGATCCGCGCCGGTAACCTGTTCGCCAGGGCGGATATTTTAAAACCTGCAGGAGATTCTGCCTGGGATATCGTCGAGGTGAAAAGCTCCACCACGGTAAAGGATATCAATATCCAGGATGCCGCCTTCCAGAAATACTGCTACCAGCAATCGGGACTGGAGATCAACCGCTGCTACCTGACGCATATTAATAATAAGTATGTGCGCCACGGAGAAATTGACCCATGCCAGCTTTTTACGACTGAGGATATCACTGACGACGTGATGGTGGAAATTGGCAGCGTCCCCGACCGCATCGAGGAAATGCTGGCAGTGATCAGCCAGAAAACCTGTCCGGACATGGCGATCGGCCCTCACTGCAAGGACCCCTACGATTGCCCCATCACCGATTGCTGGGAGGGACTACCGGAACACAATGTCTTTACACTCTATCGTGCCGGTACAAAGACATTCGACCTTTATCACCGGGGCATTACCGATATTACCGGAATCCCAGGGGATTACGAATTGACCGGGAAACAGCGGATTCAGGTTGAGAGCGTTCGCAGCGGGAAAGCTTATATCGATGCGGTGGCAATACGTGAGTTCCTTAAAGCTTTGCAGTATCCAGTATATTATCTGGACTTTGAGACCATTAGTCCCGCTATCCCTCTTTTCGAAGGTACCCGGCCTTATCAACAGATACCGTTCCAGTTCTCGTTACATGTTCAGGATGCGCCCGGCGGTTTTGTTTGGGCCGAAAGCTTCCTGGCAGACGGGTTAGACGACCCGCGCCTGCCATTGCTGGCACACCTCCATCAAACTATCGGGAATAAAGGCAGCGTGGTGGTGTACAACCAGTCTTTTGAGGAGGGCGTTCTGCGGGAGCTGGGGGACGCTTTCCCTAAATATGCTGCCTGGGCGGAAAGCGTGATCGCTCGATTGGTAGATTTGATTGTTCCTTTCCGTGATTTCCAGTATTATCATCCCGGCCAGCATGGCAGCGCCTCGATCAAGCATGTCCTGCCGGCGCTCACCGGCAGCGGCTACGAAGGGCTGGATATCGGCAACGGAAGTGATGCCAGCTTGGCCTATTTCGCCATGAATTACAACGATATGCCGGCGGCTGAGAAAGAAGCCACCCGCGTGGCATTATTAACTTACTGCGGATTGGATACGGAAGCCATGGTCAGAATCATAAAAAAGCTCAACGACCTATGCAGATAATAGTCTTAAAACCAAATGACTTTAGCAACAGTAATCAGTGGAGTGGCTGATGTCAGAAAATATCGTGGAAATATCCTCCGGGAAAATCCAAGGTAATTTTATTAACTCAATTTATTCTTTCAAGGGAATTCATTATGGTGGCGATACCGGCGGGAAAAACCGCTTTCATCAGGCGGGAAAACCCGAGCCGTGGGCCGGGGTAAGGGATGCTCTTAGTTATGGGGCGCGTAGTCCGCAACGGCCCGGTTTAATGGACCGGCTGGCCGCCAGCGGCGGTCGCACCGTAAAAGAAATACAGAGTGAGGATTGCCTGGTCTTGAATGTCTGGACTCCCGCGGTGGAAGACGGGAGAAAACGCCCGGTGATGTTCTGGTGCCACGGAGGCGGATTCACCATGGGGTCAGGCTCAGCTTCGATTTATGACGGGACTAACCTGGCCAGGCGGGGAGATGTCGTCGTAGTCACCATTAACCATCGCCTGGGACCGTTAGGCTATCTTTACCTGGGTGATTTAGCGGGCGAAGAATTTGATAAATCAGGCGATGCTGGAATGCTGGATATCGTAATGGCATTGGAATGGGTAAGGGACAATATCGGACACCTTGGCGGGGACCCCCACAATGTCACTATATTTGGAGAATCCGGAGGCGGTTATAAAGTCAGTGTTTTAATGGCTATGCCGGCAGCTGCCGGTTTGTTCCACCGCGCGATAGTGGAAAGCGGGCCGGGATGGCGGATGATGCCAAGAGAAATAGCGACCGAGCAGGCCAGCAAACTGCTAAAGGAACTGGGCGTAACTGCCGCAAATATTAATAAGCTTTATAGTTTACCGGCGGGACAGGTAATCGATGCCGGCCGAAAAGTTAATCATAATCTTCCTTTTGGGTGGTGGCCGGTGGTAGATGGAAAGGTTCTCCCGCGGCACCCCTTCGACCCCACGGCGCCGGATATCTCGGCGAATATTCCGCTGATCATCGGTACCAATAAAGATGAAGCGACCCTGTTTTTGACGGCAGCTTATCGCCGAAGAAGATTGGGCAACGGGCCGGTGGGTGAGATGGCAAGAAAGTTGTGGTTTCGTATTGCTGTCCGCAGGATTGCCCGGCGCATCGCCGGAAATTCTGCAATCTCATTTCTGGCTGCTTACCGAGAAGAACGTCCCCATGCGACTAACGAGGATTTGTTTGCAGCCATGCTGACGGACTGGATGATGCGGATTCCTTCGATCAGACTTGCTGAACGGAAGTGCGCCCAGCATGCAGCGCCCGTATTCATGTATTTATTCAGCTGGGAAACCCCGATCCTGAACGGCAAGCTAAAGGCGACCCACGGTTTAGAGCTGCCGTTTGTGTTCGATAATATTGGAAAAGGTCTGATTACCGGCCTAGGCGAGACACAATCTAATCTAGCCCGGAATATAAGCGAAACCTGGATTAGTTTCGCCCGCAGCGGCGCTCCCAATATTTCGGGAATACCTGAATGGAAACCGTATAATCCTGATAAGCGGGATACTATGATATTTGACCAGAAATGCAGGATGGAAAATGATCCGTTTAAGGTAGAACGGTTGGCGTGGAATGGGATTAAACCGCTGGATCTGGGAAGCATCGGGAGTACGGGAAGGTCTCTGGTTTTTTGATCGCGGCAATTAGCAGATTGTGGTCTCTGCATATAGTAACAAATGACTTTATGATGCTGTTTTTATTTTATGCGTTTCGACCCAATGACCAAGTATGTTTCGGATTGGCAAAGAGAATTACTTTTATCGAATCTCCCTTGTGAGAATTATGAGGTTCAAGACCGGCAAAATAGAAAGATATTTAAATGTTTAATATGCTCCCTGATGATTTAATTTGCGTAGTTTAGCGAGTATACTAAAGACAGCATCTATGGTTCTAAAAATAATTAATTGTTATTAGTATAGGCTCAATGAAAAGTTATGATAACTATTGAAAACCTTACTAAAAAGTTCGGCGAAGTCACCGCAGTGGATGGACTAACCTTCAATGTTGACGAGGGCGAAGTATTTGGTTTTCTTGGTCCGAACGGCGCCGGCAAAACAACCACCATCAGAATGCTTTGCTGTCTTATCTCAAAGTCCGGCGGGGATGCCGCAATAGGCGATTACCACATCGGCAAGGCAGCTGATTCCTTGCAAATCAGGAAGATGATCGGGCTGGTCCCGGACAACGTCGGCCTTTACGATGATTTGAGCGCCTTTGAAAACCTCGACTTTTACGGGAAGCTCTATGAATGCCCCGAAGGGCCTAGAAGAGAAAACATCGCGCGGTTTCTCAAGATGCTGGACCTTTGGGACAGGAAAGACACCCGGGCAGGCTCATTCTCTAAGGGCATGAAACAGAAACTGGCATTAGCCCGCGCGCTGGTTCACGAGCCTAAAATATTATTCATGGATGAGCCTACCGCCAACCTTGACCCTGAATCCGCAAAGACCGTTCGCGATTTCATCCTGGAAATCAAGAAGCAAGGCAGAACCATTTTCCTGAATACCCATAACCTGGACGAAGCCCAAAGAATTTGCGACCGAATCGGCATAATAAAAACGAAGCTCTTGACCGTTGGAACCCCTGCACAACTGAGGGAATCTCTCACAAAACCCAAAACGGAAATCAGGCTGTCTCAAGTAAACGGGCCTTTCATCGAAGCCTTGAAAAAGCTTGTTCCGAACAAAATTGAGGTCTCCGACAATAATTTAATCATCGACGTCATGGATCCTGATAAAGAAAATCCGAACATAATCGCCGCCATTACTAAGGCTGGCGGCCAGATACGGGAAGTCACGCAAAATGTTCCTACGCTGGAAGATGTATATCTGCAAATTGTGAAGGAAGCAAAATGAGAATTTCAAAGGCATGGATTGTGGCTGCCAAGGACATGAAAATATTCCTGAGAAAAAAATATTTAATCTATTCGCTGGTCGCTCTCCCTCTTATCATTGGCATCGGACTCCCCCTTGTGCTCCATTTTGTCGGTGCAAAAAAACAAGCCCTTAGCGGCACGGCGCTGTTGAGTGTAATGACCGCATTTTCTTTCTTCTTCGGAATCGGAGCAGCGGTGCTGCCCATTATCCTGGCTTCATATAGCCTTGTCGGTGAAAAAATCGAAAAAAGCCTTGAGCCTCTTCTAGCTACCCCTATCACCGACAGCGAACTCCTCCTCGGGAAGAGCATTGCCGCCTTCATCCCGCCTGTGTGTGCAATCTATATCAGTTCCATCTTTTTCATGGGGTTATCTGATCTGTGGACTCATAATATCCTGGGCTATTCATATTTTCCTAATTGGAACATGGGATTGATACTCCTGGCGGTAGTGCCGCTTTCGGCTTTGCTGTCTATCGGGTGGAGTATCATTGTTTCTTCGCGAGCCACAGATGTACGTGCCGCTCAATTGCAAAGTATGTTAATTGTTATTCCTTTTTTTATTATTTATGTTATGACCGAAATCGGGACAATCACACTGGACACCAGGACAATTGGAATTATTGCCGGCGTAATCCTGGTGGCAGATATCATTCTTTTCTTCTTGAGTACGAAGACATTCCAGAGGGAAGAGATATTGACGAAGTGGGCGTAACCAAGGTTCTTTTTAACAGGCAGGAAATGACCACAAAACATATTCTCATAATAGTCATACCCACAATAATTATTAGGGGGCCGTTGGGTATTTTGTGCGCCGAAATCTCGGGCGCCGGCACAAGAAATAACATCAGCAAAACATAAACTGGAAAATTATGAGCCAATTTTAAAAAAGCCGTAAATTCTGGAATTCTTGTTGCCTTCTTGTGCCCCAACTTTTTTCTTCTTTTCTTCAACCATCTTTTTCCCTCCC
>Ga0326727_10027273_pt1 | contig 10503 bp, 10 predicted proteins | sample MB2enrmetagenome_FD_207643 | JGI IMG/M metagenome (GOLD analysis project Ga0326727, IMG submission 207643) | Lab enriched peat soil microbial communities from McLean, Ithaca, NY, United States - MB29MY | ecosystem: Environmental > Terrestrial > Soil > Wetlands > Peat | place: USA: New York...
CACGGGAAAGTAGTTTTTGACGAAGACGACCATGTTCTCCATGAACAGGCCGCTGTAGATGGGAAGAACCGCGCCAGGGCTGGTTAAAAGAACCGCGAGAAGAGCCGCGATCGGCGCAAAAAGAATGACTGAAAAACCTCGATAAGCCACGAACATCAGAAAGCAAAGTGCGGCTATACAAACGATGAAACTCATGCACGCCTCCCGGAAAGGGACAGGATTGGCGCGGAGCAGGCAGCCTCCGGTCCTGTCCTCTTTTCAATTCAAGACCGGGGGACGATGACCGTAGGCGCGCAGGATGTAGCGCAGAAGTCCGGCCGTCGCAGCCCCGGGGCGCCGGTCGGATGCCACTGTTGGCCGGTTCCGGTTCGGTTCGAGGCAAGTCTGTCCGCTCCCGGAATCACGTCCGGGGTGAGATCAAAGCTGTGGCATCGAAGCCGGCACCCGTCCGCGCGGCCCTTGGGGGCGTTACGGACGGATGTGCGGGACCCGGCGAGGGAGCGGCGTCAAGACTTGGGCGCGCTGTCGCCAAAGGACTGGCATTGAGGGGTGGACTAGATCTTGGTCAGCCAACCCGGCAGTTTGACTTCGGCGACACCATCCATCACGACATCGCCGGTCTGTTTCTTGATCACCACGCTGATCTTGGCGACGGCCTTGGGCAGGATTTCCGAGATGGTCGCCTCAAGGGTGACCGTGTCGCCGATGAAAACCGGGGCGCGGAAGTTGACCAACTGGCTGAGATAGACGGTGCCGACGCCGGGCATGTCGGTCGCCAGAACCTTCGAGATCATGCCGAACAGGATGCCGCCGTGTGCAATGCGCTGTCCGAACTTGGTCTTCTTGGCGAAGGCGTCATCGACATGGATCGGGTTGTGGTCGCCTGTCAGATCGGCGAAGCCGTGGACCAGCTTGTCGTCGACCAGCTGCGTGTAGGTGCATTTCTGTCCGACGGTAAAATCGAGTACTTCAGTCGACATTTTTCCTCTCCTTGTTCTTGGCCCGTTACCGCTTGGCGGGCGGCCCCGGCAGGCGGGGCGGCACCGCAAAGTCCAACCTTCTTCAACTGCAGCGGAATGTGACGCCGAAGGTGGCACGGGGATAATTCCAGCTTGTCACGCCGCCGTCGCTGCACAGCACGCGGCAGGTCCCGCATTCCAGGCATCCGGCGTATTCGAAGTTGACCTCTCCTTCCTTGTTCAGGCGATAGCACCGGGCCGGGCAGGCGACCAGGCAGGCGCGGCCCTTGCATGTGGCGCAGATCGTCTTATCGACGATGATGTGCGGGTTGCCTTCGTCGACCTCGAACCTGTCGAGGCCGAGAAGTTCTTCGGGGCTGAAGCGTTTGATCGTCATATGTGCCTGTACACTTTCCACCCGTCGGCCAAAAGTTTGCCGAACGAGACGTTGCGTTTGACGGTTTCCAGGATCCCTTTCAGCATCGGCTTCGGCTTTTTGCCGTCGACGCGGAACAGGAAGTGCATGGCGTCGTTGGCCAGGTTCGGATACTCCTTGAAAATCCGCGAGATTTCGAAAATCCCGTGGAAATTCTGATAAGCCTGCTGATTGGCGATAAGCAGCAGCTGTTCCAGTTGCGACCGGTAGAGCGCGCCCACATCGGCCGGCTGCTTGGCGGCGACGATGGCCTTGGCGGCGGCCAGGCCGCTGACGATGGCCAGATCCATGCCGCGGATGATCAGTCCGGTGTTGATGCCGAACTGGGCGGCGTCACCGACCACGACGAATCCTTCGCGCGCCAATTGCTTGGGGATGCCGTGATAGCCGATCTCGGGAACCAGATGGCCGCCATATTCGATGCTGGTGCCGCCTTCGATCAGGGCGTGGATCGCCGGATGCATCTTGAAGTCCTGGAAGATGTCCTGGATGTGACGGGTCTGGCGTCCGGCCTGTTCCGGGTTGAAGACGATGCCAAGCGAGATGCTGCCCTTGTTGGTGTAAAGGAACCCGCCGCCCGAGATCCCTTCGGTGCATCCGATGGCGACCCGGGCCGCGCCTTCGCCGTCTTTTACGGCGAACCGGGCATTGATCAGATCATCCGAAAGCTCGATGGTCTCCTTGACGCCGACGCCTACCGCGTGGGGCTTGGCGTCGGGGAACAGCCCGGCCTTTTGCCCCAGCAACGAGTTGACGCCGTCGGCGGCGACCACCACGTCGGCCCGCATCTCGTCCTCGCCGGTGCGGATGCCGACGATCTTGCCGTTCTCCTCGATCAGTCCGTCGACGACGACGCCGGGGGCGACCATAGCCCCGGCTGCTTCGGCCTCGCCGGCGAACCACTCGTCGAGGGCGGCGCGCACGACGGAATAGGACTGCGGCACCTCTTCACCGAAGCTCGGGTCGAAATAGTCGACGGTGGTGGCACCGCGATCGTTCAACAGCATGATCTGCTCGCGCACGATCTTGCGTTGCAGCGGAGCCCGTTCAAAGAGGCCGGGTTCCACCAGTTCGAGCGCATAGGTATAGAGCCGGCCGCCGGAAACGTTCTTGGCGCCGGCGCTGTTCCCGCGTTCCAAGAGGAGGACACTGCGGCCCTCCTTGGCCAGCGTATAGGCGCAGGCCGACCCTGCCGGCCCGGCTCCTACCACGATTGCGTCGAACTTATCGTCAGACATTATCGCCTCAACCGCTGATCGCTGCGGTCAGCAGCGGCAGCACATTGTAGAGGTCGCCGACGATGCCGTAGTCGGCCGCCTCGAAAATGGGGGCGCGTTCATCGCTGTTGATGGCAACGATGATCTTCGACTCGCGGGCTCCGACCATGTGCTGGACCTGACCCGAGAGGCCGACCGCCAGATAAAGGTCCGGTTTGACGATCTGGCCGCTGATGCCGATGTAACGCTCGATGGGCAGCCAGTGCTCGTCCTCGGCGATGCCCCGCGTACAGGAGACTTCCCCCTTCATCTTGGCCGCCAGCTCGGTCGCCAGCTTCAGGTCGTCCTTGGCTCGGAAGCCGCGTCCGACCGACACCAGCTTGTTGGCGGCGGTGATGTCGATGCCCGAGCTATCGATCGGAGTGGTGTTGGTGACGGTGACGCGGACGTCCGGGGTGGCGCTGACCGTTTCAACGGTGCCCTTCTGGGCGGCCGAGGGAGGGGCCAGGAAGGTGCGCGCCGGGACGGTGGCGACGGCAGGAAAGGCCAGTTCCTCTTCGCAGACGGCCAGGCCGGCGTACAGGATGCGGGTCGCCACCAGGGTGTCACCCTCGACGGACAGGGCCTTGGCGTCGGTGGTCAGGCCGGCGTTCAGTTTGGCGGCCACGTGGGCAGCCAGATGCTTGCCGCGCTGGTTGCCGCCGATCAGAATGATGCTGGCGTCCGCCACCAGGCCGTGAACCGCGTCGCCCAGTCCTTCGACCCAGGCGCAGGGCAGGACCAGAACCTTGTCGGCGCCAAGACCGGCCAGTTCGTCGGCGGCGGCGGCGTCAAGGGCAAGCGCGGTGATGGGTTGGCCCAGTTTCTGTTTCAACTCCAGCGCGGGCGTCAGCAGCTGCTTGGCCAGCGCGCGGTCTTCGGAAAACGTAAAAATCCCAGTCATGTTCGTCACCGCTCTTCTAGAAAAGGCCTTCGGTGGTCAGGCTGCTGACCAATTTGGAAACGGCATCCGCCGGATTGGCGTCCTTGTAGATGACGTTCTTGCGGGTCATGACGAAGCCCTTGACCGAGCGACGGCGTGCTTTCGGCTGAAGGTCCTCGGGGCTCAAACCCAGATCGCCGATGGCAATTTCCTGGTTGGGCTTCTTGGCCGCGCCCAGAACCTGCTTCAGACCGGGGATGCGGGGCTTGTTGATGTCGGACAGGACGCTGATGACGGCCGGGCCGGTGACGGTCGCAAGTTCGGTGCAGTCGGCCAGCTTGCGGGCCACGCTGGCCTTTGAGCCGTCGACCTCGAGCTTGTGCACGAAGGTCAGGCAGGGCAGGCCCAGCAGGGCGGCCACGCGCGGCGCACATTGCTGATTGAACTGATCCGAGCTGCCTTCGCCGGTCAGGATGAAGTCGTAGGGGCCGATCTTGCCGATGGCGGCGGCCAGCACCTTGGCGGTGACCGCCGCATCGGCGGTCTCGGCCGAGGCGTCGGCAATCCAGTAGACTTTGTCGGCACCGCGGGACAGGACGTCCTTCAGGGACTGCTTGACGGTCGCTGTGCCGTAGCTCAGGGCATCGACGCTGCCGCCCTGCTTCTCGACGATGGCCGCGGCCTCTTCGATGGCGTTGCGGTCGAAGTCGCTGATCTTGCCCTTGGCGCGGCTGGCATCCAGGCTCAAGTCGTCGGACTTGACCTTGATGTCCTGTTCGTCAAGGGTCCATTTGTAAAGTACCAAGAATTTGGGCATTCCATCTCGCTCCTCGTGAAGAAAATCTGACGGGTGGCACCCTGCTGGCTGTCAGATTGTCTTCACAATTCAAATAATTGGTGGACCAGCGGGTCCACCGGGGCGGTGTCCGGTGCCGTGACGGGAAGGCCCCCTGCCGCCGGGGAAACAGCGGCAGGGGTTGTGGCGTCAGGCGATGCTGTCTGCGATGATCTTGTCAGGGAAGTCGGCTGGGGCGTCCATCAGGGTGGTGCCGGCGATGTCACGGAACAGGCGCGGCAGCGGCATGAATTCGCTGTAGCCGAACCCGCCTTCGACCTGACAGGTGTCGATCAGCATCTTCGAGCCGAAGCGGGCCAGGAAAGCCTTGACCATGGCGGCATCGGCCTCGAAAGGTTTGCCCTCTTCGATCAGCTGGGCAGCGCGCAGGACGCCCAGCCAAGCCATGTGGCTGTCGGTGGCGACGTCAGCCAGCAGGGTCTGGATGGCCTGCAGCACCGCAATCGGCTTGCCGAACTGCACGCGCTGCTTGGCATATTCAGCCGCATGTTTCACCGCGGCCTTGCCAAGCCCTACCGTCTGCGCCCCTTCGGCCACCGCGAGGATGGCAAGCAGGTCTTGCGCAATGGCCGAGCCCGCGTTCTCGCCGCCGACCAGGGCATCCGCTTCAACCGCGACATTGCTGAACACCACATTGGCCACCGGGCAGCCCTTCAGGCCCATGGTGTCCAGCAGCGGACCGACGGTGACGCCCGGTGTCCGGGCGTTCACCAGGAATACGCTCAAGGCCTTCTTTTCCGAAGGCTCCAGGGTGGCGAACACCACGTAAAGGTCGGCCACGCCGGCGTTGCGGACAAACGCCTTGGTGCCGTTCAGGACATACTTGTCGCCCTGCTTGGACGCCAGCAAGGCGTCCGGTCCGATGCCGGGGGTCGGGCCGTTTTCATAGATCGCCAGCGTCCCCAGGTGGCTTCCCTTGGCCAGGGACGGCACATGGGCTTTCTTCTGGGCGTCGGAGCCATAGGTGGCGATGGCATGGGCCGCCAGCGAATGGTAGTTCAAGATGGTGGCGATGGCCGGGCAGGACCGCGACAGGGCTTCGACCACCTGGATGTAGCTGACGAATCCGGCACCGGCGCCGCCAACCTCTTCCGGCAGCATCAGGCCCAGGAAGTCATAGCCGGCCAGCTGCTCGATGATGGCTTTGGGGAACTTGCCGCTGTGATCCAGATCGGCGGCGATCGGATCCAGGTATTCCTTGCCAAACTCACGGGCACTCTGACCAATGAGTTGTTGTTCTTCGGTCAAATCGAAATTCATCACTCACCTGCCTTCATCGCCGGAGCGGCCACCGGAGCGGGGGTCAGAACCGCGCGCGAAATCACGAGACGTTGGATCTGGTTGGTACCCTCGTAGATCTGCATGATCTTGGAATCGCGCATGTATTTGCCGAGTTCCGAGGTGTAGCCGGCGGATCCCATCAGGCTCACGGCCTGCGACGTGACCGACATGGCGACATCCGAACAGAGGGTCTTGCAGATGGCCGATTCCTTCGAGAAGGGGACCCCGGCGTCGCGCAGCATCATGGTGTGATGCAGGCTCTGGCGGGCGCCTTCGATCTGGATCTGCATGTCGGCCAGCTTGAACTGCAGGGTCTGGCCGGCCTGGTGGGGCTTGCCCTGGTACCGCTTCTGCAGAAACTTGACGCATTCGTCCAGCGCCCGCTGGGCCAGACCGACGCTCAAGGAGGCGATGGCGGGGCGTGCCAGGTCCAGGGTCATCATGGCGATCTTCATGCCTTCGCCTTCCTTGCCCAGCAAGTTGGCGGCCGGCACCCGAACGTCCTTCAGCAGCAATTCGACGGTGTTGGAGCTTCGGATGCCCAGCTTGTGATCGACGGTGCCGATGGTGAAGCCCGGGCGGCCACGTTCGACGATGAAGGCGCTGATGCCGCGCATGCCCTTGGTCGGGTCGGTCAGCGCATAGATCACATAGACCGTGGCGACGCCGCCGTTGGTAATCCAGCACTTGGTGCCGTTGATGACATACTCGTCACCGTCCTTGATGGCGGTGCTCTTGCCCGAGCCGGCGTCAGATCCGGCGCCCGGTTCGGTCAGGCCGAAGGCGCCGATCTGGGCCGTCAGCATCGGGGTGAAATAGCGGCGCTTCTGCTCGTCATTGCCGCCGACCAGAACGGAGTCCATGGACAGAATGCTGGCCGCCAGCGTGGTGCCCATGCCGGCGCAGCCATAACCCCATTCCTCGAGAACCAGGGCCTGGGTCAAGGCGTCGTAGTCAAGGCCGCCGTATTCCTTCGGAACGGCCATTGCGAAGATCTTGCTCTCTTTTGCCGCTTCCAACAGGTAGGGGTGGAATTCCCCCGATTTATCGAATTCCGCGGCGCGAGGAATGATGTGCTTCGCCACAAATTCCCTGGCCTGTTGCCTTATTGCCAACTGGTTTTCATTTAGGATGGTCATGTCTTTCTACCTTTCTCCGGAATAGTTCCGAATGCCTCACAGTGCGGCTGCCAAGACCTTTTGGTTCTTCTTGGATTGGAGAAGCGCCTTCAGCCCTCCCCAGGTCGGTTGGAAGATTTCCGCCGGCATGGGTTTCAGGTTGGGGGAAATGCGCGGCCTGAATTCCATGTGCGCCAGGATGTCGTTTTCGACGTCGATGCCAGGCGCCACTTCGGTCAGGGTGACGAAGCCGTCCTGAAGTTCGAAGACGGCGCGCTCGGTGATGAACAGCACCGGCTGGTGCGTCTGTTTGGCATAGGCGCCGCTGAAGGTGACCTGTTCGACCTTGGCGACATATTTCTTGCCTTTGCCTTCCTGCAGGATGGTCAGCCGGCCCTCCGTCACCGCGATCTTCAGCCCGCCGGCCGTGAAGGTTCCGCAATAGACGACCTTCTTGGCGTTCTGGGTGATGTTGATGAACCCGCCGCAACCGACGCAACGGCCCTTGAACTTGCTGACGTTGACATTGCCGGTGGGGTCGACCTCGGCCGCGCCCAGGAACGCGTGGTCAAGCCCGCCGCCGTCATACCAGTCGAACTGCGCTTGCTGTTCGACATAGGCTTCAGCGTTGTAGGACATGCCGAAATTCTCGCCGCTGGCGGGAATGCCGCCGATGGTGCCGGACTCGGTGGTCAGGGTCAGCAGGTCCTCGGCGCCTTCGAGGGCGGCGACGGTGGCGACCCCTTGCGGGATGCCGATGCCCAGGTTGACCACCGAGCCCATCTCCAGCTCCATGGCGGCGCGCCGGGCGATGATCAGGCGTTCGTCCAGGGGCATTTCGGGTATGGAATCGAGCGGCACCTTGAGATCGCCCGAAAAGGCCGGATTGAACTGGGTGGCAGCCGACTGCCAGTGATGTTCCGGTGGCGCGATAATGATGTGGTCGATCAACACGCCCGGCACCCGGACCTTCTTGGGATGCAGGGAACCGGCCTTGGCCAGGTATTCGACTTCGGCGATGACGATGCCGCCGCTGTTCTTGGTGGCCTGCGCCAGCGGCAGACATTCCAGAAGCGCGCCTTCGTTATCGACGGTCAGATTGCCGTTCTCGTCGGCGGTGGTGCCGCGGATGATGGCGACGTCAACTTTGAACGACGGATAGAACAGCCATTCCTCGCCGGCCAGTTCGATGACCTTGACGATGTCCTCGGTCGTCGCCTTGTTCATCTTGCCGCCTTCCAGGCGCGGATCGACGAACGTGCCCAGGCCGATCTTGGTGATCACCCCGGGGCGATGGGCGGCAATTTCGCGCCACAACTGGGCGATGACGCCCTGCGGCAGACAGTAACCTTCGCACCCGCCGTCGATGATGATCTTGGCCATGTCCGGCGCCAGACCGGTATGCCCGCCGATCCAGCGTCGGATCATGCCCGGCTTGGCGAAGTGCTGCATTCCCTTGGTTTTCCAGTCGCCGATCCCCGAGGCGTGAACGACAGTGAGGTTCTTCGGGTGGCCGGTCTGGTTGAAACGCTCTTCGATGCGAAGGGCGATTTCCTCCGGCCAGCCGGCGATCGTCAAGGCACTGGCGCAGAGTGTGGCACCGTCCTGGATGAGATTGGCGACATCGTTGACAGATATAACCTTGGACATCTAATGAACTCCTCTTGGTCCGGGAGAAGAGGGTAAAGTCCTCCCGTTGCCCCGTCGCGATGAACGACGACGGAACTGAAGAAAAACTAGTTCAGATGCGAACTCAAAAGGTCGGCGCCGACCGAATATAGTCTGAAGAGTGAGCGATGTTTGTCTTCAGATAAATCGGAAAGTTCTTGTTATGTGCCTAGGTGTCATCAGGAAGGCGATGATCTCCGGCGACGGCGTTTTCCTTTTGCAGTCCCTTTCACTCCCTTAAATAAACAAACAAGATATATAAAGTATGACCTTGGTCGTCTGGACGGATAGCCTGCCATTCCCAAGAAAGAGAAGTCACGCGGACGGGTGATAATTTAAAAACGTTTTAAAGAAGCATCCATAAAATATTTACGGTAATGACCGTAGGGCCGCCCTGTCATGATGTGAAATAGATAATTCCGCTGGATCAAGAGAATTCACATCTAAGACGTCTGACGTCTTAATACATTGGAAGCGGGTCTGATGGTGATGAGGTGGCCCGGTTCGCGAAGCCAGACTGGCGGCACGGTGTCAGCGTCCGGTGGGGGCCGTCCGCAATGGAAGTTCGGTGGTTTCCTTGACCGTCGAAACGGCCATCATCGAGTTGATCTCGCGAACGCCGGGAAGGCGCGACAACCGCTCGAAGAACAGGCTTTCATAATCCTCGATATCGCGTGCGACGATGCGCAGCAGAAAGTCGACCTGGCCCATCAGGACGTAGCATTCCTGGATTTCCGGGATGTCGGCGACGGCCTGCCGAAAAGCATCCATGGAGTTGCCGCCATGCGCCTCGAGCTTGACATGGGCAAAGATTAAAAGGTTGAGCCCAAGCTCGCGGCGGGCGAGCAGGGCGACCCTGCGCCGGATCAGCCCATCATTTTCCAACCGTTGGATGCGACGCCAGCAGGGCGACTGGGATAGGCCGACCGCTTCGCCGACTTCGGCGGCCGAGGCATCGCCCTTCTTTTGCAAGACGTCAAGGATCCTCCAATCGATGGAATCCAACATGGTCGTCATGGAAAGCCCTCATTTTTGATCAAATGTGCATGAACTATGCACGAAAGCAAAGATTTCACCAATCTTTGCAAAGACTATGCAGAAGCCGTGGCTTATCCTTGCAGGATGAGAGGTTCGCCCGGGAGCCCCACCCGGCCCGTGATGGATAAGAAGACAGCCACCATGACCGTCCCTTTGCCCTCGTCGCTGACATCCCATGTGTTGTCCATCGTCGCCGAACCCGACCCTGGCATCCTTGCCCGCATGACGGTCATCCTGGCGCGTTTGGATATCATGCCGTTGCAGATCTATTCTCGGTTGCATGAAGCGGCGGCTGCCTTCGATGGCCTGGGGCGCTCGGTCGAGATCGACCTTTATCTGTCATCCGACTGCGCCGAGCGGCGCGATCGTCTGGTCGGCCTGCTGAAGGGGGTGATGGGAGTGGAAAGCGTGACGATCTCGCGCTGATCCTATACCAAGCTGGGCTGATCGGAACCGATCACCGAGAATTGGTGCCAGGGAGCGCTGGTGAAAGCCAATGGTAGGGCCGGCGTCCCTACTTTTTCACACCGCTTATCCGTCCGGTCACCCTTTTCAGCGCCGTTTTGACGGCGGGAATGTAGAGGGCCATGGTGACGAGAGTGATGCTGGCAAAGGCGATGCAGATGGGGCGGGTGAAGAAGGGCAGCAGGCTGCCGTCGGATAACACCAGCCCGCGCCGCAGGCTTTTGTCGAGCAAGCCGCCCAGCACCAGACCAAGGACGAAGGGCGCCATCTGGTAGCCTTGGCGGCGTAGGAAAAAGGCGCCGATCCCGACCGCCAGCATGCAATAGATGTCGAATAGGCGGGACGCGCCGGCGAAGGCGCCGACGGTGCACAGCAGGAAAATGATCGGCATCAGGATGGTTCGCCTGACCCGCATCACCAGCAGCAGCGGCCGCACCAGGAACAATCCGAAGATCAGGATGCTGATCATCGCCAAGGTTGTCATGGCGACGACGTCGTAGATGAACTGAGGGTGCTGGATCATCAACATCGGACCCGGCTGGA
>Ga0326727_10027274_pt1 | contig 10502 bp, 10 predicted proteins | sample MB2enrmetagenome_FD_207643 | JGI IMG/M metagenome (GOLD analysis project Ga0326727, IMG submission 207643) | Lab enriched peat soil microbial communities from McLean, Ithaca, NY, United States - MB29MY | ecosystem: Environmental > Terrestrial > Soil > Wetlands > Peat | place: USA: New York...
TTATTAGTGCAATGAGGTTTGATGCATGAAATGACTATGAAGATGATGAAATCTTACTCAGGGGGTGGGGAGTTTTTCACCAACATGATACACCATAAGACAAAAAACTGGGCGAAACCGGTGACCCGTCCCCCTAAAACATATCCTCTTTTTCGGGGAAAGATCAGGATGTCTGATGTGTCCAGATACCTTTCTAATTAAAGGGTGTAGAAGCGTTTGAGTTGGGATTGATAACCGAGGTAAAAGTGCCCTTACCGCCGGATTTCATGTTTTGGATGATCTGAGATTCACGGTTAATGGATCCAGAATCCGGAACCGGCGGTTTTGCCACCGGCATTGCAGTGGCTGGTGTCGCAGGAATGGTAGGGGGTGAAGCAGCAGTGGTCTGTTTACCGATAATCTTTGCCGTTATCGATTGAATGGAGCCTCCGATTTTGGGGATGACATCATCCAACCCTTGCGCTTGCGCAGATAAATACAATGATGTATTGGTGGATGATACTTGGAAAAGCTTGCAGTCCAGACTGATACCGTTTCCGATTTTCGTCATGCTTCCCCAAACAATATAATCAGCGTTCAGTTTTTTGCCTAAATCCTGCAGATCCCTGGATCCAGGTTCTTTCCCTTCATATTTTTTCACAAATTCAGATACGCTCTCTTTGCTTATAACCTGTATCTTTTCATTGGCTGACAGACGGTTTGAGAGCATATCCCATACTCCCTGCCTGATATAATCGAGATTTTCCGAGCTGTGTACGGATAGTGGAAGGACAATGACGCTAACTTTCTCCACAGCACCGATGGAAGGAAGCTGATAAGATAATCAGGATAAGTCCCAATAGCAGACTCGTCACACATTTCATATTGGTCCCTAGTTTACCGTTCCACGACAAACACGATTTTTTAGTTCTTCCATAACCGTATCTGGGATGACATATCTTGTTTGCGATGGATTTGTTAATGTGATTATAAAATGACCATCTTCATCGTAGAGCACTTCTGATGGTACAAAGAATATGTTTTCTTTACAGTTTATTTCGACTAAATTTTTGCTGTACGACAGATTGTTACAATCATAAATTGAGTTTAGTTCATAATTTCTTTTACAGACTTCTACCATGTTACTCCATTCTTTATTTTTCCCATTGAATCTCGTTTCACACCACACCTTTAAGGTTCCCGATTCTTGATTGATACTATCTTTCTTATAATAATGTATCGTTCCATTTTGATCTTCATAGTATTTTATTAAATTCTCTCCCATGACATCAGTTACAAATATTGACAGAATCAATCCTATCATCAGCATGAAGCAATATTTTCTTGACACCATGTGTGTTGATCCTTTCATTCAGAAATAAATTTTAGTGGTAGACCCATGCTTCTGGCGTCTCATATTCTTTGAATGCTCCGCTTTTCAGTGGTGATCCGATCCGGTTACTTCTTGGCTTCCTTGAATGTTTTGTCGAACTCTTCGATTACCCGTTTGGTCAGATCGTTTTCCTTGTTATAGTAAGCTACCGGTATGGTGCTCACGTCAAGGATCAGGGTATATTTTTCTTTTTCAGCGATTGCATGGACCACTTTCATAATATCGGGGATCATCTTTTTGGCAATTTCACGGTCTCTATTCTGAAGCTCCTCGTTTGCGTCTTTGATCATCAACTGATAGTCGCGGAATTTTTTCTGATATGCGAGCTCTTTTTCTTTATAGGCATCCTCCTTCAGGAGCAAACGCTGCCTCTCCAGCTCGTCCTTGAGTTTTTTCAGCTCCTCTTCTCTATCGTGAATCGAATTTTTGTTCGCTTCAAAATCACCTTTGAATTCATCAGATGCTTTCTTGCCGGCTTCAGAGGTAAGCATTACCTCTTTCATATTGATAAAACCCGTCTTTTCTGCGGCGTATGAACTAGGAAGTGTAGACATCATGCCGATTAGGAGTAATGCACCAAATGACAAGAATATAATTTTTTTCATAAACTGTACCGCCCCTTTCAATATCGTAAGTCCATTAATTATCAGCAATAAAAGACCGGTGAAATTAAAATAATGTTCACCGCCATTTCCCAGATAACATCATTTTAAACCATTTCCTAGCTAGAGTGCTACCAATAACGGTATACATTGTCAAGCTTCATAAACCTTCCCCACATATTCAAAATACGCATCCCGGTTCGTTTCTCAGAACTGTCACAACTAACTTTCCCGGAAAGGGGATTTGAAACGAATGGTCATATATACAAGTTTTATATATTTAGAAATTCAGTGCCTGTAGTGCAGTGACTTTTAAAAGAATAAAACTTCTTAAAAGAAAAAGCAATTTTGTGTATGGATTACCAAAAGGACATTGTAAGCTCATACGCAGCTAAGCAAGAGGTCATGTTGAGTCAGGCCGCCAAGGTTACTTGGTTTTTTTTCAAAATGAAGTCCCTGTTGTTACTTGGCAGCCAGGGTTTGACGCAGAAAAGCTACGACTCGGATGTGCATGGGGGATCATTACCCCTGGCCCTCCGCCTAATATCTTGTGACTATACCCTTACAAAACACCGCAAAAAACGATGAATCAACATTAAGGGCAATCAAGTCTTTTATTAATAATGCTCTATATTGATTTATTGCTTTGTGTATAGCTTTAGTAGCTGAACACTCTTGAAATATGATATGTATGATTAGTTGGCTAAAACGCTGAGATCATCCATATGAGACAATACAACCTCAGAATACTGCTGTTGCTTTCCCTGGGACATATGGTCACGGACATCTATCAAGGGGCACTGCCTGCAATATTGCCTTATATCAAGGATAATCTTTCTCTATCCTATACTGTAAGCGGTTTTATCCTTATGGCTGCCAACTTCACTTCTTCCATCATCCAACCCTTATTCGGGTTTTTTTCAGATAAGTCGAAAAAGCCTCTCCTTCTTCCTTTGGGGTGCCTGTGTGCCGGTGCAGGACTGTCTCTATTGGCCATGCCCTCAAGTTTCACCATGGTTCTGGCATTGGTCATCCTGAGCGGATTGGGTGTCGCCTCCTATCATCCGGAAGGATACAAGACCGCCTCTTATTTTACGGGAGAAAAACGGGTTACAGGGATGACGGTTTTTTCAGTCGGAGGAAACCTCGGATTTGCCCTTGGGCCGCTTATATCGCTCTATGTCATCAAATATATCGGCTTTTCTTCTTTGTACCTGATGGGTATGCCATCATTGATATTCGTGATCCTGATTTTCTTCTATTGGCGTACTGTAACCACGCCCCAGGGCAGTTTAGATGAGAATTTGAAGCAGGATGTACCGGATGATAAGCGAATCGAAGGAGCTTATCTCTCTCTTTCGCTTATTATTGCTTTCGTAATGGTACGATCATGGATGCAGATGGGATTGATGAGCTACATTCCATTTTACTATATCAATTATCTACATGGCGATCCACTGTACGCAGGGAAGCTTGTGTTTACCTTACTGCTAAGCAGCGTCTTCGGGACCATAGCATTAGCTCCCCTGGCGGATAAATGGGGGCACAAGCGTTTTCTCGTTCTTTCAATGCTTCTCGCTACTCTGGTTTCTCCTTTATTTTTCTTTGCAAAGGGCTTATTGATGTTTGCGGTACTTGGGATTCTGGGGGTGCTGGTTGGTTCAACCTTCACTGTAACCATCGTTATGGCACAGAGTCTTATGCCGAAGAATCTTGGCATAGCCTCGGGGCTTATTGTCGGATTTGCCATCGGAGCCGGGGGAGTTTGCGTTACCTTATTGGGGGTTGTAGCCGATCATTATGGCGTACCTATCGCTCTCAACTCCGTCATGATACTTCCAATAGTTGCGTTACTGCTGAGCATCATTTTGAAATACCCGGAGAACATTACTCAGGCGGAAGGGATCGTTTCGTACATGAAATCCGATGAATGATTTAAATAATTATCAGGAGGATAATCATGTTTGAAAATCTGGGTCCTGAACAATTGGAAGAAGCATTTTGCGGACTCCTCCTACTAACAAACAACATTTTACAGTGTGAACTATACAAGATTATGGATAGAAATGTTACATTTATCCGCTGCTACCAGTTTATCCCTTTGCGTCTTAATAAGTTCTTTGCATCTTCGTAACCGAATTTTGCTGCCGTTTTTAGATCTTCAAATGCGATATTATCATTACCAAGTCTGCCATACGTAACACCCCGGTTGTAATAGGCCTTTGCATAACATGGGTCGAGCTCGATCGCCCTATCTAAATCCTTAATTGCCTGCCTGTAATTGCCAAGACCGTTATAGGCAACACCAAGGTTATTATAGACCGCTGCGAGGCGTGGATTGATCTCGATCGCCCTGTTAAAATCCTCAATTGCCTGCCTGTAATTGCCAAGACTGTTATAAGCAATACCCAAGTTACTATAGGCAATGCTATTATGATCAGTAACCCTCAAAGTATGATCAAATAACGTGATACTGTTTTGCCAGTACCCGACTTGCGTCCATGTGATCATACAAAGGCCCAAAATACTCAATACAGATAATGTGAATAATACCTCTTTCCGGTAACGCCATTGTTTCAAGAGTTCCGGAACACCCGATGCCACCATGATGAATAACCCTATCAGGGGAATGTAAGTGAATCGGTCTGCCATGGCCTGAGAACCGACCTGCACTATACCGATGACAGGCACAAGGGTACCTGTATACCACAGCCAACCCACTGCCGAATAAGGGGATCTCTTAACCATCCAGAAAACGGCCAGGGTGACGGTTATAAGAAGTAATACTGACCCCAAAACCTGCCAAGGCTCCCATAACTCCGGATGAGGATAAAAGACAGCAAGATGACTCGGCCAGATCATCTTCCCAATGTAAGTGATATAGGAAACGAAGGCATTCCCAATACGAACACTCAGTGGAAATGCTTCAATAGATCGAACAGCTCCTCCTTTTTGTTGGGCAAGGTATGTTACGACACTTGAAAGAATTGCCAGGACAAAAAGGGGAATTTTTTCCCAGAGTAGAGGATAGATCAATGCCCATTTATATTTAGGATCGGCTGGTTTATTCACTTTCAATGATCCCTTTACAGCATGCTTCTTCTTAGATTTTATTTTTTGTTTATCAGAAGACATGTACTTAGATACTTCAGCCTTGATTTTTTGATCTGATTGTATTTTCTGAAAACGCTGCAGGGGCCAGTAATCCAGAAGCAGCAGGACAAAAGGGAGGGTGACCAGCATGGGTTTCGCCATCAGACCCAGGACAAAAAACAGGAGAACAAGGAAATATCTCCGAAATCCCGGAGTTTCAGCATAATAGCTGTATGCTCCCATGGTGAGCATCCAGAAGAAAGTGGAGAGCACATCCTTGTGCTCTGCTATCCAGGCGACAGATTCTACATGGAGCGGATGTATCGCAAACAGAGCGGCAACAAAGGCACTTTGCCAAAGTGTCTTGGTCATCCGGTGGAATACAAGAAAAAGGAGTACGGTGTTCATAACATGGAGGAGAAGGTTGATCAGGTGATAGCCGTGGGGGTTAAGGCCAAAGACTTGATAGTCAAGCATCAATGACAGCCAGGTTACCGGATGCCAATTGCAGCTTTTCTCCACTAATTCAGAAGAAAAGGCCTGTCCTATACTGTTCCCATTCAGACCGGATTGTAGATAAGCATTTTCATACACGTAAATATTATCATCAAAGTTGATAAAGCCGCAGTCCTTGAGTTGCCGAAAAGTAATAATTGTAAGTATCGTTAAAGCGAGGCAAATCAAGGTCGGAATCAGGTTCTTCTTTTGTATTCCCTCTTGGGTTTTCATTCAGATGATGGCTGAAAAATAATTTAAGTTGCTGTTCCCGCATTTCGACAAGTTCAATATTTCTGCTTTGGAGCATTTCTTCTTTTCCAAGAATAAAATTTCTTCTCAGCCTTTTTTAAAATTGGAAGGATTTCTGTTTCCGTATCATTGAAGATCTTTAATAACATTTTTGCTTCTTTAGTTAAGTGCATTCCACGTTTACGGTAATCAACCTCTACCAGATTGATACCCAATCTCTCTTCCGAGTCTTTAATTTTACCCCAGACCCAGCTATATGAAATCTTTATTTTTTTCGCAGCAGCATTCAAGCTTTGACCTTCTTCTATCATCCTGAATAGTTTGTTGCGACCAGGCCCGTAGACTGCCTCGCCATGCTCTTCCAACCATATTCTATGTCTTATTTTCATAAAGACGCCCCCCTAAAGTATCCGTCAAAATTATTGGAGTATTAGGAATGCCCTTTAAATCAATATGTTATATTGCATAGCATATAATAAACCATATCTCAATAGCCACCTATCTAAAACGCCTTGACAACTATTCGGTCTTTTATTATGCATAATCATATATGATAAAACTATAGAACATTTCAAGTATTGAGTAAGCTCTTTGCATACTGAGCATTTCTGCTCCAATATTTTTCCTTTAATCTATTTCATCCTTTGTGACTTTATTAATGAGTTAAAAATCGCCAGTCTGTATGATTTAGCAAGCGGAATATTTTAATTATAATGGCGTCAGAGAATGGAATTTAGATCAAATGATGTAAAGATAGCTTCGACATAGTTGGCTTTAATAGTGTTATAAATGTGAAGAGGGAGCTTTCATGTATGGGAAGCTGCAAATAAAGCAAATAATGAAAGGAGAAAATGATGAACAGGAAAAAGCGGTTATGTTTTGTCGTAGCGGTAGGTGTCTCTTTTATCTTGGGAAGTGTGATATCCCTATGGGCCGGCGACGAGGATATCGTCAATCTCTTGAAGCAGCAAAACGTTATCACCCGAGAGCAAGCTGACAAGATATTGGATGAACTGAAGACCAAAAAACAGGATGAAAAAAAGGAAATGAAAAAGGAGTTGACGGCAGAAATAAAAGATGAACTCAAAAAAGATGCGGATAATGGCGGATTTCTACCCCCAGCCCTGAGAGGTTTCAAGTTCGGCACATGGATAATTGCAGATTGGGCATCAACGAATCAAGGCCTTTCATCCGCTACGAACAAGTTTGAAGTCCAAAGAGGCTATATGATTTTGACGAAGGATGTCAACGACTGGCTGGGGGTGAATCTGACTGCCGATGTTTTTAATACCGCTAGTGATGATGCCAGTGGAACCGCACTGGAAGTGCGCATGAAGACTGTTGCTGTCAATATCAATCTATTCGGCACCACTACGCAACTCGGTTTGATTCCAACTCCTTCCGAGAGCTATGACAATGCAATTTGGCCTTATCGAGTTCAAGGCAAGAATTTTCTTGATGGCAATAATATTGAGCGAACTGCGGATATTGGTATATCCATTCAGGGACCTATTGGTGGCTATATGGACGACGACTATCTGAAATATGCTGCAAAGCAGTTTGCCGGCAAATGGGGAGGATATTTTGTCGAATTATCCAACGGATCAGGATATGATAGTCCCGAGGCTAATGGCAATAAAGCAGTTTCCGGCGTGATCTATGTTCGCCCGCTTCCGATGATACCCATCCTAAAAGGATTGCAACTAGCCTATGTTGGGACATACGGAGACAGCAATTCCACCTTTGTAAAAGGGGCCGGGGATATCAATGCTGACCCGCATTGGCGGGTCAATCTCGTCCAGGCTTCGCTTCAGCATGAAATGTTTACGCTCATGTATCAATACTATTGGGGCGAAGGAACATTCGATTCAACGAACGAAGACAACAGCCATGGATACCAGGTGGAAGGTTTTGTACGTGTCCCCATGGTCGAGAAACTTCGCGTCTTCGCCAAATGCACACACTTCAATGCAGACACAACTCAGGTTAACGACGACTACATGGCTTACACAGGCGGCTTATCTTACGATGTTACGAAGGAGTTCATGCCTTATGTAGCTTACACGCGCAAGCTGAATGGGAATGCGTATGTGACAGGTGAACCCAACTCCGATATGTACCAGATTGGATTCCAATTCAAATTATAATCAAGATTAAATATTTCCGGGACATTGACACGGCCCCGTAATAGGGGCCGTGTATTGTTTATGAAATCCTCGCGCAGAATACCCCATCCTGTGAGCGGGGTAATTCACTGAAGATTCAATAATGATTTCTTTCAGGAAAGCATATTTGAGCAATCCGATTTTCGACTGTTACGAGGGGCTCTTTCGACAGATTTCAGACGAACCTTTCTTGCTCACTTTAAATTCTCAAAGCGTTATGCCTAGACTAATCATCCCAGGATTATTCAGGGTCTCGATAGAGGCCTGGGTTCGACAGTGGTAGTTATATGATTTCGATAAATCAAGCAATATTATGGGTATAGGGGAAGTGCAATTTTTCGTGTGTGCCTTCGTTTTCAGGGGTTCAACTTGATGTCTTGTATCCTTGGAGGAGCAGATATTTTCAGTGATTTCAGAATAATGACCTGATCATGGGTCAGCTCGGTACGCTGGAATACGCGTCCATTATTTGAAAAAAATTCTCCCAAATGAATACGCTCCATGATCGAGCGAATCTGATCCCAGGTTCGTCCGGTTTTCCTCTCCGCAATCCGCACCAGCAGTGAGGCAAGGAAACAGAGAAAGACATGAGCACGAATGCGATCGTTCTTCCGATGATAGACGGGGCGGAGCACGAGCGTGGTCTTGAGCGTCCTGAACGCCCGCTCCACCTCCAGGAGCTGCTTGTAACCCAGAGCGACATCCTCGGCACTGAGCGTGTCATCGCTGGTGGAGATGATGTACTTGCCGTCGAGATGGGAGTCTTCACGGATCCTGTCCTTGTCTATGGCGATACCCCCGCTCTTGAGCTGCCGCACATACCTGCCCATGGTCCGATGGGACAGGAGGGCGCAGACCGATTTCTTGTGGATCTTCCCCTTCTGATCCCCTATGGCTGCCATGGTATCTTCTATCCTCCTGAGTACCCGTTCCCTGGTCGCTTTGTAACGCTGGGCCTCTTCAGGATTATGGACCAGGACGAATCGCCTGTGTCGTTCACCCTCGCCGACAATAACTTCTTTGACCAGCATGTTGTCCCTAACCTTCTGGTATCGACCTCTGCGGGAGAGGACCTCCTGGTGCACATCCCGTGCATCCCTGAGCTTCTCTCCCATGATGTAATGCCCGCCTGCCTTCTGGATGGTAAGCCTGTTCTCCTCGCTGTTCATCCCTCGGTCCGTGACCCAGATGCACCTCCCGAGCCTCCAGCCCAGCAGATCCTCCTTGACCTTCTCGATGGTGGTCATGTCCTGGGTGTTGCCGGGCAGGGTCCAGCACTTCACCGGGATCCCCTCCTTGGTTACCGCAAGGCCGATGACCACCTGGGGAAGATCCGGCCGGTGGTCCTTGGAATGACCATATCTTCGGAGTCCTTCTTCATCCTCTTCATCCCGCTCGACATACGTGCTCGTGGTATCGAAGAAGAGCAGATCCACCTCCAGGCTCAACAGATCGGCGGTGGAGAAGAACACCTCCTTGTGGATGTGCTCGGAATATTCCAGGAGGATATCCATGGCCCGGTAGAGATGCTGGAGCTCTATGGGTTCAGGGTTCCCCAAGGCAACGTCCTCGCTCACCCATTCCTCCACCCTGCGCTTGGAATCCGGGGCAAGTGCTCTGTTGGCAACCATGGCAAAGATAGCCCACTCCACCGGAGACCTGAAAGACCTTTTCTTCAGGCAGTCTTCCAGGGTCTTGTGAATGCCCAGCTGCTCCCACAGCGAGCGAAGCAGGTAGGCGCCTCCCATGGGTGTGCTCCTGACGAACTGCAAGGGATGCTCCCCATCGCCGGACATCTGTGCCTGCAGGGCATCCTCCGGGGAAAGAAACCGGCAGAGGCTTCTGACCAGCCTTCTGATGGCTTCCACGTCCAGGCTGTCGGCCCTGCCGAAGGTGTACAGGACATTGGCCCGTGCGTTCCCACCTCTGGTATCCCTGATGTTGTGGGCGAGCTGGACATAGGAAGTGGTTGTACCGTCCTTGTTCTTGCGGGAGATGGTTCTGACGTACATGCCTCATCTAATAGCATATACTACTCACTTCATAAAGTACTAAATGCTATCGCGCATGCCTACAGCTATTTCGATTTCCAAAAAGCCAAACCTACTTGTTTCCTCAATCCTCTACTAAAATATACCCCGAAATATGCCTACGACTGTCGAACTCGGGAGAATGATGAGAGCATAACAGGCGAAAAGATGACCGAATGGACTGAAAGTAAGAACCCGTCAACAAAACAGCAGATTTTCGATTACAATGAGGATGATTGTAGAGCTATGAGTGTGCTCTTAGATGTGTACAATGTTTTATTGAAACAAATTTGTTTATTGTTGGTTTTTAAAGATATCCGTTAATTATGTGAAACATATTTTTAAGATAATGCATATTCTAAACAAGACAAGAAAGGAGCAAAAATCATGTCAGATCTCAAAGAGAAAATTTATGGGATGATTAAAGATTATCAGCTTGTTTCACTGGGTACAGTTACAAAAGATGATAAACCATGGGTACGTTACGTCATGA
>Ga0326727_10027275_pt1 | contig 10502 bp, 9 predicted proteins | sample MB2enrmetagenome_FD_207643 | JGI IMG/M metagenome (GOLD analysis project Ga0326727, IMG submission 207643) | Lab enriched peat soil microbial communities from McLean, Ithaca, NY, United States - MB29MY | ecosystem: Environmental > Terrestrial > Soil > Wetlands > Peat | place: USA: New York...
ACGGAGGAGACAGTCGTTATGAAGGAACGATACCTGACAGAGATTCAAGTCGCAGAACGTACTCACATCAGCCTCGCCACCTTGCGCCGGTGGCGCCTTGAGAACCGTGGGCCGAAATACCGCAAGTTCGGATCGCTGGTTCGTTACGACGAGGACGAATTGAACCGTTGGGAGGAGGCTCAACCCTTCGGCGGCGACGCTCCCGACCAGAGGATTGCACCGCGATCTGTGCCCGGAGCAGATCTACTAAGGCGAGCGGGATGAAATGCGTGCGCTGCTAGAGCAAGAGGAGCATCGCGCCGCAGGAATCATAAGCGGCAGAAGGAGAATTATGCATCGCAAAGCACTCGAAATCATGCCGCAACCAGAGTATACTGTATTCAGGAGTACTTTGATGCCTCCAGCAGTCAAAGAAAAATCGAAGCAAGCGGCTCATGCCAAGCCCCCGGCTTTGCCGAAAAGAACCCACAAGACGAAGTTCCAGGCAGATCTTGCGCCTTCGGAAGATCAGATGGTCCGCGCACTCAAGGCGGAGTTGCAAATGAGCAGCAACTCAGATTTTCTATCCGATGCGCTGACGCTCTTCCGATGGGCGGTCTCGGAACGTAAGCGCGGTCATCGCATTGTTAGCGAAAGCTCTACCGGGGAGCGGAAGATCCTGCTGTTCCCCCGGCTGGAGCGCGTTGCGCCGGAAGTGACTCTGCCGCACGTCGATATTCGCTGGACGGACAGAGAGCTGGGCAGTCTCGCAGAGCTTGTCTCCGGTCAGCCGGCCGAACCAACGGCAGCCCTCATTCGGGCGATGAGGCGCTAGCGTGGCGGTCACGATTCGTCGTCTCGAAGAATTCGATGAGGTTGCGGGCTTCGATTGCGGAGACGAGCCGCTCAACAATTGTCTGAAGCGCCATGCGTGGACGAATCAGCAGAAGGCCTCGATTGGCGTGATCTATGTTGCTGTAGATGAATCCGCGCCGCGCACCGTGCTGGGCTATTTCACACTGGCCACCTCCAGCGTGCCCCGCGAGCGGTTTTCCCAGATGTATGTGCGTGGCCTGCCTCCCTACGATCTGCCTTTGGTTTTGCTAGCCCGCCTGGCCGTGGACAGGCGTTTCAGCGGGAGAGGATTGGGCCACGCTTTGATCTCTGAAGCGCTCAAGATTACGCTGCGCGTGGCCGACGAGGTTGGCTGCCGATGCATCGTCACTGATGCCTATCCCGATAAAGCGGGATGGTACGCGCGCTACGGCTTCATTCCACTGGAAGGAGCCTCGGCCAGCGGTCCACAAAGAATGTTCCTCGATGTGCGCACCATCCGGCGCGCATCCTCGTTCGAATCGTCCCCTGCGGAAAGATAGCAGGCGGGAGAACAGGAGCTATTTTCATGAGCCTCTTCCGACGCGTTGATGTTTGGTGGTACGAGTTCTGGTTTGCCGGACGGCGCATCCAGGAATCGTCAAAATCCATCTCGAAGACCGTTGCCAAGGTCGCAGAGCAACGGCGGCGCCGTGAGCTTGCCGAGGGCTACAACAGCTTTGAGGACATGCGGCATGAACGTGTCCGGACTGTCAACGAAGTTGCTACTGACTTTCTCGCAAGCTACCGGCTTCGCAATCCTCGGTCCGCCAGATTCGCAACCTATGCTGTGCGGCATCTGCAACGGCTGCTAGGCGATCTGATGATAGTCGAACTGGCTGAGCAGACGGTCAAAGATTGCCAGGACCAACGCTTGAGTGAAGACGCATCTCCGAAATCCGTCAATGATGAGGTTGGCCTCCTGTTGCGGATTATGGACGATGCCGGCGACCTGTTGCGCATCCGGCTCAAGAAGAAGCGTCTGCTAAAACTCAAGGTGCGCAAGACGGTCGGCAAAGCCTATGGCGACCAGGAAAAGATAAGGATGTTCGAACAGGCCCGCAGAGCCCGCTCACCGCACATCTATCCCGCGTTGATGCTCGCTCTGAACGCCGGTATCCGCGACGCGGAGTTGAAGAATCTGACTTGGGGCCAGATCGACTTGGAAAAGAATATCCTCACCGTCGGCAAGAGCAAGACGGACGCGGGAGAAGGCCGCACCATCCCCCTCAACTCCGATCTGCGAGAAAGCATCCACCAGTACGCGGTCTGGTACCGGGAACGTTTTGCGGAAACCCGTAGCGAATGGTACGTCTTTCCGTTTGGCAGCCCGCGCCCAAGCGACCCTACCCGTCCGGTGACCACCCTGAAGACATCTTGGACAAGCGTCCGCAAGAACGCCCAGGTGAAAGGCCGTTGGCACGAGAACAGGCACACGCTGACTACCGACCTCGCCGAAAGCGGTGCCGGCGATCAGACTACCATGGATATCGCCGGTCACGTATCGAAGCAGATGCTCTCGCACTACAGCCACATCCGCACGGAAGCGAAGCGGGATGCGCTGGAGACGGTTGCGAGACGGCGGAGGACAGCCGAAGAGGAATTGCGACAGGAGGGCGAGGCAATGCCCAACATTACTCAGGGTTTTGAAGGAGAGTCCCTACAAAAGTCCCTACAGTCTTGTAGAAATGGGGGCGAGAAGGGGGAGGGCATTGCTCGTAAATCATTGATTCTAAATGGTGGACGCGGTAGGAATCGAACCTACAACCTGTCGGTTAAGAGCCGAATGCTCTGCCAGTTGAGCTACGCGTCCAGACATGAGGATAAGCCGTGCGGCCAAAGCCTTTGCACACAGCTCAGCAAGGCTGACAATCGCTGCCGTTCCTTAAGAAATATAGCACAAACTGGAGGTAGATTCCTGATCGGCGACAGATTCCGAGGGCTCCGCGAAAACAAGGCTCTCAGTTCCGCCTAGTCTCGGATCGCGGCGCAAGCGGGTCGGTGAGGGAGGGGAAAGGCCGACCTTAGAAAGTGAAAGCGAGGCCTCCGGTAATGCCGCGCTGCTCCTGGGCAAAGATGAGGAGAGAGCCGTCGCTCAACAGGTATGGCCGGTAGCCTTGGGCGAGCAGATTGCGCAGATCGAGCAGGGCGTCGATGCCGCCTGTTCCATCGCGGCGCAGATGGATGGCTTGGCGAAGGTGAAGGTTGAGGTAGGGTTCGAGATCCGCCGCAAAGGGAGCAACGCCGGTGACAGTGTCTTCGGGCTGCCACCGATAGCTTGCCCGCCAGCGTGTTCCGGTGCCATCGAGGGTGCCGGAAAGCGAAATCGCGTAGGATTGGGCGCGGCGCGGGCGGGCGGCGGCAAGCGCTTCGGCCAGCCCCGTGGACGCGAGCGAGGGAGCCATCGCCAGAGCATCGCCGGTGGCGTAGCTGAAGCGGATCTGACTGGCACCGGGCAGGCTGTGCTCCACTTCCGCCGTCATGCCCGCGCTTGAGTAGTCCGGCCTGGCGGCGTGAACCAGCCCGCTCGAGCGATCGAAGAGCACTGGAACGGCTACCGTGCCCGCCGGGAAGTCGTCGCTTGCAAAGCGGCCCATGGCCTCGATGACCGGGTTGTCGATGCGGTCGTCGAAGAGCACGACGGCCATGCGGGAGACCTGGGTGCGGTGTTCCCACTCGATCTGCTGGTGCAGGCCATGTTCGATGGCCAGATTTGCATTGCGCATGGAAAGCTCGGGCAGCCAGTCCTGAGCTTCGGTTTCATCCGCTGCCTGGGACGCGGGCAGGGAAGTGGCCACGCGGTAGGCCACGGCGGAGTCGCCGTGGCGCCAGTCCACAGATGCGAAGGGCAGCGCCGCGGCCACGGTGTTGGTGGCTACACCGTTGGTAGAATGCGAGGCAAAGCGCGCCAGCACTTGGGTGGAACCCGCCTCGGCATCGATCTCGTCGCCCAGATGCAAGGTCTCCCAACTGCGGATTGCGCCCTCGTCCAGTCCCTCCGCCCCGGCGGCGTCGACCTCCGGATGAATAGCGACGGCAGCCACGGACTGAACCGAGCCAGCATAACCCAGATCCTGGCGGAAGCCAAGCATCGATTCCATGCCGGCATCCGAGTTCGGGGCAAAATCCACTCGAGCCAGCAGCTCGCGGCTGTCGGACGGCGTCTCCTCGACGGCAGCCGAGAAGCGCTCGCCGCTCTCGCCAAAGGTTCCCTCCTGCCCGGTAGCCATGAGGCGGGCCTTCAGCTTGGGCGCCGCTCCGGAGCCGTCTGTGACGACGACCAATGGCCCGTCTTCCAGCCAGCGCAACAGGGGGCGGTTGGCGGCCGAGCGCAGCGTCCAGGCCCAGTCATCCTGCCGCGCGTTGCCGGCGCGCGGCTGAGCGGGAAGCCACTGCATGGCTTCGTACAGGGTACTGAGGGTCAGATTGACCACGGTGCCGGCGCGCACGCGGACGTCTTCGCGCAACGAGGGCAGGAAAAACGTGCCCATGGCCTTGACGGAATAACGGCCAGGAAGCACCGCAGGAATGGTATAACGTCCATCGCCGCCGGTGTAGACGCTGGCGACAACAGTCAAGTCAGGGCGCAGCAGCTGTACGACGGCGCCCATCTGCGGCACGCCGGCTGAGTCGCACACCAAGCCCGAAACCGAGCCGGGGGCGGCTCCGCGGACCGGAACGCTCCCTAGGGCAATCAGCGCGGCGAAAACAACGAGATGGACCCTGCTCACTATCACGATAGGTGACCTGGCAACGTCCCTGGCAAAACACTTGCAAATCAAACCCGCGCAGGTTTCCGGTTCTTGAGTCCGGTAACCGGGTTGCGCTGAATACATTCTATTCCACGACAAACGGCGCCGATTGCGCAATCTCTTGTTTCGAGATGGTGTCGTTCACTTTGATCGTCACCTTGTACTTTCCTGGGGACAGGCCGGCCATGGGGAGAGTTTTCTCCACCGTTAACTGGTCGCTGTGGGCGCCCAGGTCCTTGGATTCCAGTTGTTTCTCGAGCACCACCGCGCCGGATCCGGTATCGGTGATCTGGTAGGTCACCGTGGCCTGGTTGCTCTTGGTGGCGTCGTCGATGCCCAGATTATAGACCTGCATCCAGAAGCTGAGCTGCTGGCTGCGCTTGAAGCTGACGGGAGTGGCCGGACTGGAGGTGACGCGCGGGCAGATATGCGTATTGCCAATGACACAGGCGCCAGCGCCGATCTCGCGCGAGGAGACCGTATTCATCTCGTCGGCCAGAATCAGCGTCGAGGTAGCCAGCTTCTCGTCGTGGAAGGTGGGTACTTCGATGCCGTGGCCGTAGACTCCGATCTTGTCCGGGTTGTTCACGTCCTTGACGGCAATATCCAGGCGGTAAAGGCCGGGAAGCAGGGGAACCGCCTTCCAGTAGACCGATTTCCGGTCCAGGCTCTTCTCCAGCAGTTCGGCTGGCTGCTCGACCTCGACCGTATCCTCGAAGGTCTGTACGGTCTTGTGGGTCAGGGTGGTCACCTTGCCCAGGATATTCACGACCCCCTTGGACACGCCGTCCTTGGTCACAAAGGTCATGTCGCGGTTCCTCAGCTGCAAGGTTATCGGCACCAGAACCGTGCTCTCCGTCACTCGAATGAAGTCGGTGCGCACGTCGAAGGGGAAGACCGGTCCGCTGAGCAGCTTGTGCTCGGAGACGAAGATATCGAGGTCCGCGAACTTGATGGGCGGCGGAGCCCAGATCTTGGCGGCCAGCTCGATGCGGTCGAATTCCTTGCCCTGCTCCTGCGAGTTCCTGCTGCCGAGGCCGAGCTTTTCAAAATTTCCGCTGAAGCGGTCGGCCTTCTTGGCTCCCATCTGTTCCGCCAGGGTCAGGCCGGCGCCGGGAATCTCCAGCAGAGCGTCTTTCTCGCTGCGATCGATGGTGAAGTGATAGTCGCCGCACTGGCAGCTATCCACAAACTCGAGGTCGATGTTCTCGCCGATGCCCTCAAGATAGCGGTAGTGCCAAGTCTCGAAGGGGAAGGTCGAGGTCTCGCCGCCGCCTTCGCTCATGGGCCGCTCGTACATGCCGCCGGAAGGGTGGGCGTCGATGGAGTCGGCGGGGCCGTACATGATGTAGATGCGGCCGCGATCGGTCTTCCAGCCAGGCTTGCCGGCAGCAAAGTGCTCGTTAGCGTAGGCGATGCGGCGGTAATGCTCCTCTCGAAACTCGTTATCGGGCGAATCCGGATTGGGGTTGCGGCGCAGCCAGAACTGCTCGATGAAGGCTTCGCGCTCCTCATCGTTGCTGAGGCTCTTGAAGGCCTTGGTCTCTTCATCGGTGATGATATAGGGCACGTCCTGCTCCAGCCAGGACTTGTACGCGCCGTGGATCTCACCTATATACGCCTTCCTGGCCTTGATCTTCTCCTGGTCGGAGCGTTCGCGCTTGAGGGGGTCCGGTTCCTGGCCCGTTCCCTGACTCTGCGCGGCAGCCGGTTGGCCCTGTTGCTGGGCTGGTGCGGCCGGGCTGGCCGTCTGCTGGGCCAGAACTCCGGCAGCGGGTGAAAACGTCAAGCCGCATCCCAGTGCGGCGAATAGAAAGGTACGACCGCTCAACATCATGGCCTCAAAAACTCCTGCGAACCTCTATTCTACGGGTCCCGGTAGGGCTGGGCAAGATTCCGTATGGAGCTGGCTGCCGCTTGGACGCGAATGCGCCGGAAAGGTAACCCGAAAAGCTGCCTCGCGGGGGAGCGATTCGCCCATGAGACGAGGTTTTGCGACCAGGCGGGCCGTTCATCCGTCCATAAGACAAGCCCCGTTCCCGGGCCGCGTCTTTTCGGTGGGACTGCGGAGGCTTTCGCGCTTCTGGCGGCTTCCATCGCGCAGGTTGGTAACCCGGATCTTTGCCGGCGGAACACCGGCCGGTTCCCGCTGGCAGCCGGCAGGCGCCGGAGGCAGATCGGTCAGGGGCAGGGAACCGTACCGAACAGGATTGCGTACATTCAATCGGGAAAGGGTTGGAGCACGAACCGCACATGAAGAAGATACTCTTGATTGCTCTTGCCGTACTGGTGGCCGCCGGACTCGTGACCTTCATGGTCATCAAGCAGCAGTCTGGCTACACCAAGGTTCTGACCGCCAAGGCCGTGAAGCAGGACCTGACCACTGTTGTCAGCGGCACCGGCCAGATCAAGCCCAAGACTTATGTAAACCTGGGCGCCACCGCCATGGGCCGGGTCACCCACCTGTATGTCAAGGAAGGGGACATGGTCAAGAAGGGCCAGACGGTGGCCAGCATTGAGAACGTCCAGCAGGAATCCAATGTTGCCGGCCAGCAGGCAGCCATCGCCGCGGCCAGGACCGACATCGCCTCCTACGTTGCGGCGGAGAAGACGGCGGAGGCCAACGTCGAGCACGCCAAGGCCGATCTGGAACAGAAGCGGCTGGACTGGGAGCGCGCCCAGGGCCTTTACCAGGCTGGAATCATGGCCAAGCAGGACTTCGACGCCAAGAAGGCCGCCTTCGACACCGACGTGGCTTCGGTGGCGCAGGCCGTTGCACAGCTGAACCAGGCCAAGGCGCAGACCGATTCGGCCCGCGGTCACCTGGGAACCCAGATAGCCAGCCTCCGCTCCCTCCAGAATGCGCTCGACCTGACCATGGCCGTTGCGCCCTTTGACGGCATCGTGACCAACGAGCCGGTGCGCGAAGGCGAAACGGTGGTGGAAGGCATCCAGAATACGGAAGGATCGACCTTCATGACCTTGGCGGATATGAGCGTGGTCACCGCCGAGGTGAAGGTGGACGAGACCGACATCGTCAATATCCGGCTGGACCAGCCGGCCGAGGTAACTGTAGATGCTTTGCCCGGCAAGGTCTTCAAGGGACACGTAACCCTGGTGGGCGACCAGGCGCTGCTGCGCTCCACCGGTATCGCCACCTCGCAGTCGACCACCGGCACCGAAGAGGCCAAGGACTTCAAGGTGGTGATCACGCTGGACAACCCCACCACCGACCTGCGCCCCGGACTCTCCACCACCGCCAAGATCACCACGGCGCGCAAGTCCAACGTGCTCTCGCTGCCCATCCAGGCGTTGACCATGCACAATCCGGATGACGACAAGCCCAAGAGCCAGGGCGGTGTGCAGGCCGCGTCGACTTCCAGCCCTTCCGCGGCCAAGAGCGCGCCGGTGCAGGGCGTCTATGTTGTGGACAAGGTAAAGGGCAAGCTGCGGGCCAGGTTCGTTCCGGTAACCACCGGCATCACCGGCGCCACCGACGTCGAGGTGCTCTCCGGCCTGACTGAGGGGCAGGAGATTGTGACCGGCCCGTTCAGGACGTTGCGCGGCCTGAAGAACAACGCGCTGCTCAAGCGGGACACCGCCGCGCCGGCTGTGCCGGCCCCCGGCGGCAACTCGTAAGATAAGAACGGTTGTGAACATCGCCGGGATTTGGTCGCGAGGGAAGGGTGCGGGTTTTTGTTGGCCGCGGAGGGACTCCCGGCTTTAGTTCTTGGTTCATTCCCGCTGCCGGATGGGGTGGCTGAGGCCGCAGCCTTTCAAGACGGCAATGCCGGGCAAAGGATGAGATTCGAATGGTTCTGGAGAGCACAGGCAGCGAAGAAAGCGTGCAAACGGTGTCCGGTCCGAACGGCGACATGATTGTCGTTGAAGACCTTTGGCGCACCTACGATATGGGCTCCGAGCAGCAAGTGCAGGCGCTGCGCGGCATCACCATGCGCATCAAGCACAACGAGTACGTGGCCATCATGGGGCCGTCGGGCTCGGGCAAGTCGACGCTGATGAACCTCATCGGCTGCCTGGATACGCCCTCCAAAGGCCGCTATTGGCTGAACGGCCAGCTGGTCAGCGACCTGGACGACGACCAGTTGGCGCGCATCCGTAACAAGGAGATCGGCTTCGTCTTTCAGACCTTCAACCTGCTGGCCAGGGCCACTTCGCTGCATAACGTGGAGTTGCCTCTGATCTATAACGGCACGCCGGCGGCGGCTCGCATCGCGCGCGCCAAGGAAGCGCTGGCTGATGTCGGCCTGGAATCCCGCATGTATCACAAACCCAATGAACTCTCCGGCGGCCAGCGGCAGCGGGTGGCCATCGCCCGGGCGCTGGTCAACCGGCCCTCGATCATCCTGGCCGACGAACCCACCGGCAACTTGGACTCGAAGACCGGCCTGGAGATCATGGCGCTCTTCGACACCCTATACACCCATGGCAACACCATCGTGGTGGTGACCCACGAGCCGGATATCGCCGAGTATGCCCATCGCGTCATCCATATCCGCGACGGCGAGATCTTCTCCGACGAACCCTCCAAGCGCTTCCGCGAGAACCAGCCCAAGCCCGTGTAAATCCCGAAGCTGTTTGCGTCCCGGACCGGAGAGGCTGCGCCGCCTCTCCGGTTCATGTTTTCTGGGGCAGCGCCGATAAGACCTCTGTTGGCCCGGTACTGCCGGCTTGGGACAAGGAGGCGAGGCACGTTGAGATCCATGCAGAGCGCCGCTCCATTCCAGCCTCAGTCCTCAGTCTCCGGCCTGGCGCTCGTGGAGGTAGACTCCACATTTGCGACCCAGATTGTGGGCGTAAGCGCGGTCTGGCGCAAACTGATTACGCAGGCGGAGATGACCGCGCCCCATCTGCAGGTGGCCGCCATCGAAGGCGAGCACGGCACCGGCAAGCAGACCCTGGCCCGCTATCTCTTCAGCCGCTCACCGCTGTCTGGCTCCAGCTTCCAGAGGCGCGATGCCCGTGAATGGCTGGTCACCGACGCCGATCCCGCCACGCTGGGAGGATTTACCTATCTCGATCGCGTGGATCTGCTCGCGCCTCCGGGCCAGGGTCTGCTGCTGGGCGTTCTCAAGGCGCTCCAGGACCGGCCGCCGGGGCGCGCCGTGGTGCTGGCCTCCTCGCAGACCCCGTTGCGCCAGATGGTCGGCCAGGGACTCATTCTGCCCGACCTCGCCTTCCGGCTCTCCGCCGTCCGCTTCGCCATTCCCCCCTTGCGCCAGCGCCGCGAAGATATCGCCCCGCTCGCCCAGTCCCTGCTCGACCGCATCTGCAACCGCTACCAGCAGAGGCCCGTCATGCTGGGTCCCGGCGCCCTTGCCAGGCTTCTCCAACACAACTGGCCGGGAAACGTGCGCGAGTTGGCCTCAGTGCTGGAAACGGCATTGCTCGAAGCCGTCAACGGCGTCATCCGGGCCGACGACCTGGCCCTGCCCGCCGGCCTGGAGACGCCGCCGGACCTCCAGCCCCCCAGCCGAACCGACAACCTCTCGCTCGATGTAGTGATCCGCCATCACGTCCAGTACGTACTCGACCTGAACCGCGGCAACAAGCTGCGCGCCGCCCGCCAACTGTGCATCAGCCGCTCCACCCTCTATCGCATCCTGGGCAATGAGACCATCCTCGCCCCTTGAGCCTGGCCCCAACGCCCGGCGCCATTCAACAGGGACACTATGGTCATTCTGCGTCCGGCGCGTCCAGGAGGAACTCCAATCGCCTTCCGCGCGCCGGCTGGCGCGGACGCAAAAAAGGCCATGCCTCCACGGCATGGCCTTCTCTGCTAGATATTATTGCCGGCGATCACCTAATCTCCCACACAGTCACCCGTGCAGTACCATCGGCCCAGCGAGGCTTAACTTCCGTGTTCGGGATGGGAAC
>Ga0326727_10027276_pt1 | contig 10502 bp, 9 predicted proteins | sample MB2enrmetagenome_FD_207643 | JGI IMG/M metagenome (GOLD analysis project Ga0326727, IMG submission 207643) | Lab enriched peat soil microbial communities from McLean, Ithaca, NY, United States - MB29MY | ecosystem: Environmental > Terrestrial > Soil > Wetlands > Peat | place: USA: New York...
AACACCAAACCAGTGTTCCGGTCGCGACAGATGCAGCCGCCCCGTCGCGTGAATCGGAACACCAACCCAGTGTTCCGGTCGCGACAGATGCAGCCGCCCCGTCGCGTGAATCGGAACACCAACCCAGTGTTCCGGTCGCGACAGATGCAGCCGCCCCGTCGCGTGAATCGGAACACCAACCCAGATGGATGCTGGCCGGGATTCGCCCGGTTGGCGCCTGTGACAAATCCATGCTAAGCGCCGCGCGCTCTCTTCCGGGGCAGGTGCGCGGTGCGGATCTGGTCTGCCAGGACGGATTTGTTCCGTCGGCCAGGCCGGTTCGGCGAGCGGGTCAGGATGGCGCCCGGACCGAACGAGAAAGACCCGGACGAGAGACGCAGATACCAGGAACCGGCAGGCAGGAGCTAGCAGTCCGATGAGCGAGATCGCCGATAAGGTGAAGAAGATCGTGGTGGAGCATCTCGGGGTGGAGGAGGCCAAGGTAACCCCAGAGGCGTCGTTCATCGACGACCTGGGTGCCGACAGCCTTGACACCGTCGAACTGGTGATGGCCTTCGAGGAGGCGTTCGGGGTGGAAATTCCCGAAGACGCCGCCGAGAAGATCAGCACCGTGAAGGATGCGATCGAATATATCGAGAAGCACAAGGCGGCCTGAGCTGGCACCACGCGGAACATAACGGGCAAGGATGGCAGCGATGCGGCGCGTGGTGGTGACGGGCATGGGCATCGCCTGCCCCCTTGGGTTGGGGGTGGCGAATGTCTGGAAGCGCCTGCTTGACGGCGAGTCGGGCATCAGCGCTATCCGGTCCTTCGACGTGACGGATCTGCCGGCCAAGATCGCCGGCCAGATCCCGCTTGGCAGCAAGGCCGAGGGCAGGCTGGATATCGGCGAGTGGGTGCCGGTGAAGGACCAGCGCAAGATGGACCGGTTCATCCAGTATGCGCTGGTCGCCGCCACCGAAGCGGTGGAGGATTCCGGCTGGCTTCCCGAGGGCGAGGCGGATCGCTGCGCCACCGGCGTGCTGATCGGCAGCGGCATCGGCGGGCTGGAAACGATCTACGAGGCATCGATCCTGGTGCATGATGGGCGAGCGCGTCGGCTATCGCCGTTCTTCATTCCCTCTGCGCTGATCAATCTGGCGTCCGGGCATGTTTCCATCAAGTTCGGCTTCAAGGGGCCGAACCACAGCGTGGTGACCGCCTGTGCCAGCGGCGTGCATGCGGTCGGCGACGCCGCCCGGCTGATCGGGCTGGGCGATGCCGAAGTCATGGTGGCGGGCGGTGCCGAGGCGGCGGTGAATCCGCTGGGCATCGCCGGTTTCTGTGCCTCGCGGGCGCTGTCCACCGGGTTCAACGAGACACCGGAAAAGGCATCGCGTCCCTGGGACCGCGACCGCGACGGATTCGTGATGGGCGAGGGGTCCGGCATGGTGGTGCTGGAGGAGTACGAGCACGCCCGGCAGCGCGGGGCCAAGATCTATGCCGAGATATGCGGCTACGGCATGTCCGGCGACGCCTTCCACATCACCGCGCCGGCCGAGGGTCACGACGGGGCGTTTCGCGCCATGCAGGCGGCGCTGCGCAACGGGCGCATCCGGCCGGACCAGATCCAGTACGTGAACGCCCACGGCACCTCGACGCCGCTTGGCGACGACCTGGAACTGGCGGCGGTGGAGCGCCTGTTCGGCGCTGCCGCCAACGGGGTCGCGATGTCGTCCACCAAGTCGGCGACCGGGCACCTGCTGGGGGCGGCCGGGGCGATCGAGACAATTTTCTCGGTGCTGGCGGTGCGTGACAATGTGGCGCCGCCGACGCTGAACCTGGACAATCCCAGCCGCGAAAGCCCGATCGACCGGGTGGCGCACACGGCGCAGGAGCGGCGGATCGAGGTGGCGCTGTCGAACAGTTTCGGCTTTGGCGGCACCAATGCGTCGGTTCTGTTTCGCAAGCCCGGCTGATTTGCTGATTTAAGCAATCAAGGCCAGGGCGCTGCCCTGGACCCGCTCTGCGTGCGGAGCGCGCCTTCGGCGCCCTGCGCGCGGAGCGCGCCTTCGGCGCGACGGGTCAGTCGACCCCTTGATCCCGTTACTTAAGTAAGGGTCCAGGGGCTTGCGCTTGGTGGGGCGGGGGCATCGCCCCACCAACTGGAAATAGCCAGCATGGCGGTGGTGATTTCTGCAACAAACGCGGTAGATTTCCGGATGTATATTCAGACCGGGCATACCCCGGCGGCGCACTGCAAATGCGCCAGATCGATCATCTCATGCAACGCCACGTCGCGAATGCCGGCCACAATGTCGGAAAAACGCTGCTCCGGCACCTCCTCCTCGGGCAGATACTCATAGCCCAGCGCATGGTCCGGCCGGCTCGGCAGTACCGCGCAGCAGCGGATGCGCGGCTGGTGCGCCAGCACGATCTGCCGGAACGACTCGATCCCGTGCAGGTCGGTGAACACTTTCAGCGTGTAGGAAACCTGATTGCCGCGCTCGGCGCCGATCCAGTGACGCTCCAGCAGTTCCAGCCAGCGGTAATGTTCCGCCGGGCTGGCCTCCGGTGCGGTCACCAAGCGGTCACCCAGGCCCAGGCGCTGCATCAGCGGCAAAGTGGGAAAACCGACGATCGACATGTTCGGGAAGCTAGTCAGCGTGCGGACCGGATAGCCGCGTGCCTCATACTCGGCCAGCAGCGGGTCGCTGTCGAACGTCCAGGCGCCGGCTTCGTCCTTGGTGCCCTGGAACATCACCCAGCGCAGATACTGCCGCCGCGGCGGCAGATGGGCGCCCTCGGTCAGGCCGAACAGCTTGCTGGTGGTGCCGGCGGGCTTCACCGTGGTGACGGTGAACGGCGGCGGACGGTTCAGCTCCGCGGCATAGGCATCGCCCTCCGCCTTTGCCACCGCGGAGAGATGGGCCAGCATCTCCCAGAACGGCGCCGACCTTTCCTCGTCCAGCATATCGTCGAAGGACAGGCCGAACCGCACCCAGGCCCATTCGTGCAGGCCGGTCGGGCCGATGCCCATGCGGTTGGTGCGCCTGACCTCCTCGGCATACAGCGCGTCCATGGTGTTGGCGCGGGTCAGGAAGCGTACGCCGAGCCGCACCGATTCCTCCACCCGCGCGTCCCACAGCGCCGCCTCGTCGGCGGGGATGCCGCCGGGCACGTAGTCCTCGGGCCTGCCGGGGCAGGCCAGCAGCGGGGCGAAATCGGCAATGACGCAATAGCCGCCGGTGACATGCAGCACGATCTCGCCGCACGGGTTGGTGGTGACCGGGAACCGCGCCTCGTTGGCGCGGCGCGACAAGGTGGCCAGCAGGGCGGCGGCGTGATCGACCTGGTAGCGCAGCGAACGGAAGTCGCGCCCGTCGGCATGCACCGGCTTTTCCCAGGCGCTGCCGGTGCGATGGTCTTCCAGCCGGTCGCCATTGATGAAACCGGGCTCGCCGTTGATGTAGGCGCAACGGGTGACATCCTCGAACACGGCCAGGGCATGGCGGGCAAGCGGGTCGATGGTTTCCGGCGCCGCCCCGCCGGCGGCCAGGTCGGTCGCCTGCGCCACGCAGTTCCAGAAGGTGCGATCGACCATGACCGAGTTGTTGGCGGTCCACAGGCCGCCTTCACTTTTGCAGCGGATGAAGCGGAAAATACCGGGGTCGCGCCAGCTTTTCGTGGCCATGCGGGCGGCCCGCCGGGCGCCGCCGACCTGCACCTCCACCGACAGGTAATGATCGACCAGCAACGCCTGTTCCCACAACGGCAGGTCGCCGCCGCCGCGGCGCGCCGGTTCAATGACATGGCGGCGGATGTTCAGCAGCGCACGCAACAAGGAAATGGGGCCGGAAGCCGGCCGCCCCTGCATGCCGCGGATCGGCGCGCCGCGCGGGCGGATGACGGAAAGGTCGAACACGACCGTGGTATCCCGCGTACCCTGGAAGGCGAGGCTTTCCACCACCTCGATGGCCTTCGCCCAGCCTTCGCGGCTATCGGCCACCTGGTGGAAGATGGCGTCCGCCGGCGCATCCGCCGGATCCGCCAGCAGCTCGCGACCGATCCAGCCGCGCACCGCTTCGGCGTCGGGCGGCAGCGACAGCTCTGCGCCGAAATGCCGCAACTCGGCGTCGCTGCGCGGATAGTCCCGGTGCGCGGGCGAGAGATGGACGAGAATCTCCGGTGCCCCGGCCCAATCGACCGCCATCAGTTCGTCGTCATAGGCGCGGCCGACGCCGCTGCCGTTCAGCAGCAGGTAGAACTTGGCGAAGCTGGTGATGGCGGTGGCGCAGTTGGTGAACACTTCCATGTTGCGGCCGGACTGGTCCGGGTCGCCGTGCTGGAGGTGGCGGCCCGAGGTGATCAGCGCCCCGGTGGCGATGGCGTTGCGCAGCCGCGCCTGCTCCGCGTGCTCGGCCTCGGTAAGCGGACGCTTCAGCAGCGACAGGCTGCCGGCAGCCACGCGATCGGCGACGCGGCCGAAGCATTCGGCATCTTCGGGGCGGAACACGGTGCGGCGGGCCACGGCCAGGCCCATGCCCGGCTCCAACGGACGGGCGGGCAGGGGCACGGTGCCGAAAGCACTCGGGGCTGCTTCGTGGCGGGAGGCCTCACGGACGGTGCGTAGCAAGGCTGGGGCGAGTGACCCGTCCATCAGGCGAACTCCTATATCTTGTGATGCACGCCCTTAATGGCACACCAGATATGGATTCGTGTCAATCCGGGGAAGCGAAGCAAGCAAGGCCGGGGGCTGCCCCGGACCTGCCCCGCGCGCAGAGCATGGCTTCGTCCCCCGCGCGCAGCGCGCCGTCGGCGCGACAGGGCAGCGGCCCCTTGACCAGGGTTCAGGCGGCGCGAGCTCGAGACTGGTCCAAAGCCGACAGTCAAACCAAGGCACCACCAGATTGCCGGTTCACCACTGCCGAAGCCCGTGTCAGGGTCAAGCGGTGCTATCCCTCGTTTTGAGCGACTCGAGTCAGTAGGAGCGCGCGGCCCGGAACCGCCGCGCCTGAAGGAACCCCGGCATGCGCATCCCCTTTGAACGCCCTGATGCCGAAGCGCCCGGGATGCTGACCAGGATCATCGCGGTCGTTCGGGGCAAGGCGTGATGCCGATGACGGGCCAGGAGCGGTGCCGGCTTTATCTCATCACGCCTCCCGCCATTTCCGTGTCCGGCTTCCCCGCGACGCTGGCCGCCGCGCTGGATGCGGGCGACGTGGCGGCATTGCAGATCCGGCTGAAGGATCTCGACGATGACGCGCTCAGGCGGGCCGTCGATGCGCTGCGGCCGGTGGCGCAGGCGCGCGGCGTGGCGGTGATCCTGAACGACCGGCCGGACCTGGCGGTGGCGCTGGGCTGCGACGGCGCCCATGTCGGCCAGCAGGACACGCCGACGCTGGTTGCCCGCAAGGTGCTGGGCGACCTGACCCTGGGCGTCACCTGCCACGCCAGCCGGCACCTTGCCATGGCGGCCGGCGAGGAAGAGGCCGATTACGTGGCCTTCGGAGCGTTTTTTCCCACCGGCACGAAACAGGCCACGACTCGCGCCGATCCCGGCATCCTGCGCTGGTGGTCGGAGATGATGGAACTGCCCTGCGTGGCGATCGGCGGCATCACGGCGGAAAACTGCGCCCCGCTGGTGCAGGCGGGGGCGGATTTTCTGGCCGTGGTGGGCGCGGTGTGGAGCCATCCTGACGGGGCCGGCGCCGGGGTGCGGGCGATGAATGCGGCGATCGCGGCGGCTGCCGGAACACTATTGCTCTGACTCAAACAGAAGCTACAGGTGCGGCAGTCTGGCAACCTTGGCGAGAATGACGTCGGCGGGCCTGGTCCAGACGAATGGCTTGGCGTTTTGGTTGTGGTCGCGGATGTAGCGGCGGATGGCGTCTTGGAGGTCGGCGACCGACCTGAAGGCACCGCGGCGGATGCGTCTTCGCGTGAGGACGGAGAAGAACCCTTCGACGGCATTGAGCCAGGACGCCGAGGTTGATCGCAACCAACTCTCGAACCTGGCCAGCGAGGCACAACAGGCGACGGGCCACGACGTTCTGACCGTCTTCGCCGACAGGGGTTACTTCAAGGGCGAGGAAATCCTGGCCTGCGAGCAGGCCGACCACCTCGCCTACGTCCCCAAGCCGCTGACCTCGGGAGCCAAGGCCAAAGGCCGTTTTGGCAAGCAGAATTTTATCTATATCGCTGCGGACGACGCGTACCGTTGCCCTGCCGGACAGCGGCTGACCTGGCGGTTCAACAATGCCGAGGACGGGCTGTCTGCGGATTCCGACGAAGGCGGCCACCGTTCCGATCTCATGGCGGCCAGGCTGGCATCGGCGAGCGTGGGGTTGCCGACGATCTCGTACCAGTGGTCGACCGGCAGCTGGCTGGTGATGATCAGCGAGCGGGCGTTGGTGCGGTCCTCGACGATCTCCAGCAGGTCGCGGCGCTGCCCGGCGGTCAGCGGTTCCGGCCCCCAGTCATCGAGGTTCAGCAGATCGACCTTGGCAAGTTGCCGCATGAGCCTGGCGTAGAGTCCGTCACCGCGCGCCAGAGCCAGTGCCGCAAACAGCCGCGGGCAGCGCTGGCAAAGGACCGACAGGTTATCGCGGCATGCTTTATCTCCCAGCGCGCAGGCCAGCCAAGACTTCCAGGTTCCGCATTTGCCCGTGATCAAACAATGCCGGTGCTCGCGGATCCAGTCGCAACTAGTGTCCCGACTCCGACGGATAGTGCCGTCGGGCCGGACCACTAGCCCCTTGATTTGGTGTTCCGATTCACGCGACGGGACGGACGCATTTGTCGCGACCGGAACACTAGCCAGGCGCAGGAACAGCGTCCGGTCGAGACCCCGCGTCGTGCGGAAGTCGACGTCCTCGATGGTGGCGGCGTGCCGCAGCCTGGCGGTGCGCGCCCGGGCCTCGAAGCGCTTCTGTTGCCGCAGCGTGGCTTCGCGTTCGACCAGCAGGCCGAGCCACTCGGCGTGTTCAAGGGCACGGCTTTCGGGATTGGCGGCCAGTTCCTCGAAAGCTTTGGCCATGCCGTCCAGGCCAGGCTCCAGCAGTCGAGCCAGTGTCGGATGCTTCGGCAAGGGTTCTATTCTCCTCAATGGAAGTAGCCGGAGCCGCGGATGTTGGCGTGCAGCAGGAGCGTGCCGTCGGTGGCTTGCGGTGACGCCTTCTGGTCGAGCCGGTGTTTGAAGATCGAGGCGACGGAGGCGTAGGACAGCACCCCGATTTCGATGGCGCGCAGGCTGACCGCCTCGGCGCGCGGCGCCTCGTCGTGCCGAAGGCACGCTCTGCGCGCGGGGCCGCGGAACAGGCGCAGCACACCAAGGCAGGTGCGAAACCCCTGCTCCGGATGCGGCCGGCGGGCCAGCACGGCCAGGATCAGCGCCCCGGTGTTGGGGCCGATGTCGCGCGCCTGGCGCTGGAAGCGCTCGGGGGTCCATTCGGCGTAACGCCGGTGCGCGCTCGGCATGTGCTCGGACTGGGTTCCGTGACGCGGCCCGCCGTAGCGGCGCGCATGGGCGGCGACGCGCTTGCCGCGGTGGAACACCTCGATGGTGCGGGCGGTGGCGCGGGTGTCGACCTGCTCGCGGATCAGCGCATGCGGCACCGAGTAGAAGAAGCCGGCCACCTGGACGTGGTAGTCGATGCCGACGCGGGCGAGATGCCATTCGGCATACTCATAGTCTTCATCAGGCAAAGGCTGCATGAAGGACCGCTCGATCGTGTCGAACAGCTGGCGGCGGCTCGCGCCCAGGCGGCGCATCTCACGGTCGTTCATCCGCTCGACGGCTGCGGCGTTGCATTCGGCCAAAGAGAAAAACGTGACGTTCCGCAGAGGTCCGAGAATATAGTGCTGAGCGAAACGCACGCCCGCTTCAACGGCAGCCTTGTCTTTTGGCTTTCTCGGACGCGTCGGGAGAATGCCGACGTGGTAGTGCGCCGCCAGCTTGCCGTAGGTGCGGTTTATCTCGGGATCGTAGAACGACGCCTTGTTGACGCCGCTGCGGAGATTATCCGGCACCAGCAACCGGGGCGCCGAGCCCCAGAACCGGAACATCCGCACATGCGCACCGATCCAGTCCGGCAGGGTCCGCGTCCAGGATTGACCGCCTTCGCGGTCAATCGGCGCAGGTGAGGTTCGACGCCCCCAGCACGGCGACGAAGATCTCCGCCATCCGCACTTTGCCGGTGAGCGGGTCGGTGATCGGCACCTTCTTGCCGGAATAGTCGACGAACGCCTTGTGCCCGGCGACGTGCGTCTGGCGCATGGTCGGCGACAGCCGGCGCTCGAATTCCCGAAACAACTGACAGAATCTGCTGTAGGCATACCCCTGCGGATGAACCGCCTTGTATTCCTCCCACAGGATCAACCGGCTGACGCCGGGGCGCTTCATCTCCCGCACCAGCGCCGCCCAGTCGGGTTCGGGATGGCGCCAGGCGCCCGGCTTGCAGCTCGGCGCCGGGAACAGCAGCAACTCCAGCGCTTCGTCGGTCAAATCCGCCGCCAGCGGCCAGCCAAGCCCGGCCGTGGCTGCTCGGGTCAGGTAGTCCTGCACGGTGCTGCGGCCGACGCCGACCTCCCGGGCAATGACCCGGGCGCTCGCGCGCACCCCGAAATGCAGATGCAGAACCTGTCGTATCCGCCGCATGGTCAGCCTCTCCGTCGCCATCCCATCCCTCCATCAGTTGCGATGGCGGATTGGATGCCAGGTGAACACTGACCTGCGAGACGATCTCCTCTCTCGGATGCCCCCTCCAGGGGGGGCGGGATCAGATTGGAATGGTGGCCGCCTTGCGTTGGAATCCGCATGCCACGATAGCGATCCGCCGCGTGCGTCTCTGCAGCGTACCGACGCGCTCCCGAAACCATGCGGCCAGCGCACTGCCAGGTTGGTAACGCAGCCACAGCCATGCAAGCTGTATGAGTGTCGTGCGTGCCCTTGGATTTCCAGCGCGGCCGATGTGTCGGTCGTGATCCATTCCTCCGCTCTGATATAGCATTGGAGCTATGCCAACATAGCTCGCTAGCTGACGTCTGTTCTCGAAGTGGCGATCGAGCACCTCATAAACGAGCACTGCCGAGAAGTTCGGACCTATAGCACGGATACGCTGGAGAGCTTCAATCTTCTGAGCGTTTACTTCGCTGGCGACTGCTGCGGCCAGTGCTTCAGTGCGCTCAGATTCCACCTCTCGGATCAGATCCAGGACCATTACGAGCCGCCGCCGCAGACGGTCGAGCTCGGCGCGCAGCATGGGCGGCAACACGCGACCGTCGCCGGTACGCAGTTCGGCTATATCGCGCCGCCACGAGCACAGAGACGGCCTTCCCCGAATGCCCTGGGTAAACAGAAGCGCCTCAATGCGGTTCTCGATGCGTGGCTTTTCTTGTACCAAGGGCTCGCGTTCCCGGTGCGGCCGCCGGAATCTTCATCTTCAGGCGTGGGCACGCGCACCATGCTGCACACCTGCCTGTCGCCACCCAGCCAAGCTGCCAGCACACGCAGCATACCTTCGGCGTCAAGACGATCGGTCTTGGCCCGGCGGGCGCGCCGGTTCACAAGGATGCTGGTTGGCTCAGGCACGTGGGCAGCAATACCATGCGCAGCCAGCAATCTTTGCAGCCAGAAACCATCCCGGCCGGCCTCGAAGCAGCATGCTATATCCATGGACCGCCCGAGCTTGGTCGAATCACGTGATTGCACTTCGGCGAGCAATGCCAATAATGCTGTTGTGTCGCCTCCTTCAAGACGCTGCAGCCGCGACTTCTCGGCACCGAGTAGCCGGATCGCGATGAGCCACGAAGAGGCGCTGAGCTCGATGGCGACGTGGATGGTGTTGTCGGACGGCATGGCAACTGGCTCCCCGATCTGATTGCGGATGCCTGGCAATCTGGACGGTTGCCCTGCCGGTGTCCGCCTTCATAGCATCTGGAACCAGACCTCGACCGACCGGCCTGCCGGCTGCGTGCGCAGGTCGAAGCAACGCCAGCGCACCACGCCGTCGCGCTCCGCATCGGGATCCGCCAGCACCAGCGCCTTCAACGCCAGCATCTGCTCGCTTGTCAGCGCGGGCGGACGACCCGCGCGTGGCCGGTCCCTGAGCCCGGCAATCCTCTCCGCATTGAAGCGGCGCATCCAATCACGCGGCGTCTGCCGGTCCATTCCACCGGCCTGTGCCGCCTCCGCCCGCGGTGCGCCCTCCATCACCAGCGCTATCGCCAGCAAACGGCAGGACACCCGGCCATCCCGCGTCCGCGATGCTGCCAGTCGCAGACCAGATGGGCCGATGTCCTGCCGCGTGATCGCCACCGCCCTGCCCATCACCCTCTCCTCAGCTTCCTGTCAGGACCGAATCAAAACCCGCCCCGAGTCGGGAAATCACAAGAGAGTCATCAGTTTGGCCGGTTGGTATTAGGCCGTGTGGACGGAATCCCTGATATGCGATTTTGAGCGATTCCCGAATCGGGGCTTATTCGAATCACTGCGTGACCGGCATCGGAGGGCCGGGCATGCT
>Ga0326727_10027278_pt1 | contig 10501 bp, 9 predicted proteins | sample MB2enrmetagenome_FD_207643 | JGI IMG/M metagenome (GOLD analysis project Ga0326727, IMG submission 207643) | Lab enriched peat soil microbial communities from McLean, Ithaca, NY, United States - MB29MY | ecosystem: Environmental > Terrestrial > Soil > Wetlands > Peat | place: USA: New York...
AATAACCCAATTATGTCAAGTAAAATATCATATATCATTAGTATTTTAGTGGCTACATTTCAGCCCCGAAAACGTTACTCCTCTGTTTTTATTGATTTTCTTTGTTTTTTAAAAGGGAACATCCGTTTTAAACGCAAAGCCCGCTAAATTTACCTTTTCGAGGGGTTGGAAAAAACAGCCAAATAAGCATTGATTAAGCTATTAGGAGCGTCATCATGGACACTGAAGGGGCAAACGGGGAATTCTGAAAAAATGTACGGTTTTCGCCAAGTTACCAGATCGTTGAACTTAGCAGTGTGCCCGCCATAAGCCTGACCGGCGGTTTTGGGGCCGGTCCAGGCGCTTATTGATACTTGGTTTTTCACGATTATTGTCTGGAAAAGTATAGAATGAAGATACTTTTGCTTTTTTAGATCTTTTGCTGCCTTTACCCGTTTATCTTGAACCTCTCAACAAGCCGGAGCGTTGTGCCATCCTGCTCTCCCAGGAAATACTTTTCGAGGACACGGACAAACACTGAGCGAGGATCTTCCGCTACTGATGCAAACAGTGTCATGGACGATTTAAGCTTCATGTCATCAGGGTAACCGAAGATTGCTGAAACCGATCGTCCCTCAACGGCTAGGACGGCTTCCGCGCATTCAATTAGCCTTGGTCCAAGAACAGGGTGATTAAGATATGCCCGGGCTTCTTCAATGCTTTTAATGGCATAGTGTTTTGAAGTCGGACTGTGCCCCAATCCATTAATCTGTGGGAATATGAACCACATCCAATGAGTCAGCTTCTGTCCATTTCTCAACTCCGTAAGAACAGCGCCATAGATCCTTTCCTGTGCCCCAGTGAAGCGTCTCAAGTCAAAAGGGTCGTTAACGGCTGTATTCATCATGTGTGACTCCTTTTTCCACATAATATCATTGCGGATTTACCGTAACATTATGATTTTAGTCTTTTATCAGCGAAAGGGACTGAAGATGACCGGGTTCACCGGTCTTCCCGATTGGTTGGCAACTAAATTTCGAATACTTATCCGTTCTTGTCAAAAGTGAAGGTCTGACACTGTCGTTATTCTCTCAGCTTTATGAGAAAATCAGACATGTTCTTCACATCCTGCATCTCCCGGAATTCCCTGTAGCCATCAATACCGTCGCAATCAAGGCCGCGATAGTAGCGGGGTCTGGCGCTCTTCAGTCCTGAAAGGGCTTTACCGGTGGCATAGCTCGAATCTGTAACCTTATCCGCCCTGAACTTCAGGCCGAGTGCTATACTAAAACCCAATTGGAACAAGCTTTTCAGATATTCGCCGGTAAGAATTTCCGCCCCCTTCGTTTCATCCCCCTGGCTTAGGTACTCAAGGGCAATGTTCAAGTAGCCGTAAACCCGTTCCACTACTGACTTCATCTGTTCCGTGTCGGCGAGATGCGCCTGATCGGCCACAAGAGCGGTATTTATGAGATAGATCAGCTCCATGCGGAAGAGTTCCGAGTCGATGAGAGGAATAACTCTCCCCAGGAACATTTTCCCGGTCAAAAACGTCACAGGAAGAGTGGTTGCTTCACCCGTCTGCAACAGCACTTTGTTGCGGCCGGGGGTAAAAGTGGCCGGGTTGATACGGGAGTAGATCTCAAGCGCCTCATCATGGGGAGGAAAACCCAGATCGGCAAGGCGTCCTGATTTCATGCGATAACACTCCTCCTCTGATTCGATGTCAATTTCACCGCGGACACTTTCCATAAGCGCCGTGTACAGGGGGTTATCGAAATGGCAGACCAGCTCAAGGAAGGAGCCGATTACCTGGGAGTGTCTGGGGTTCTTGAATTTTATCAGGAACACATCATCAAAGGTGTGGTCCCAATCAGTCAGGCGTTCTTCTTGGGTATTGAGATCGCCAATGCCCCCAGCTACAATAAGCTCCCTCCCTAGCAAAAGGGAGAGGAGATTGAAATCCAGATGCGGGAGTAATTCCAGAAAATGCTCCTCACTCCCTTTCAGAAGATAGCCGAGATATTCGACCGCTTTATCTTCCAGAAACGTCCAACCTCTCCAGATTTCCATATCCAGGATGAAAAGGTACTGCCGTGGACTTGCCATTCCCAGCAATTTCATGGCATCAGGAGCGTCAATTTCCTTGAATAGCCAATATAACTCCTGGGGCTGCATGGCCCGTGTCAGCTTATTAACGTCCGGGTCTCCCGTAATCAGGTCCGCTTTCTCCTTGGGGAGCACCCCGTCAAGATAGATGCGTTTGTCGTCAAAAGGAAGTTTACGGAACTCTTCCTCACCAAGTCTTACACTGTTTGTAGCAGCCGTGACTGTACCTCTTTCAGCTATGCAATTTCCCACTACGTATTCTCCTAGTTAAACATGATTGGCCGAATGCATGATCTAGCATTGTTTATGGGGCATTTGTGTGGATCGAAAATAGCGTACCAATATGGGCACGCCAAACATCGCACCAAGGACGACCAGCATTGTAATGTTTGGGTCTCGAAAGTAAGAGTTCAGGCGCAAAGTCGTGAGCGCGATGACGGCGAAATAAAGCATGTCTCCAGCGATGGCAAAGGCCCAGCCGGTAAGGAATCCGTGGCCCGCAGCGAGCGCCGTGGCGCGCCCTGTCATTGGATCGACGCTGAAGGCAATCATAACGGGCGTAAGGGGGCCTGCACTGGCGCCACTGAAATGTACCACGCTGCGAGCCATTACAGCCTTTAAAGCCGCGCTGAGACGAGCTAGAAATGGGACTCTCCCCCCCAACGCTGCGAGAAGCCGAAGGATCGGTTCAAAGGCAAGGGCCAGGACCATATCTGAAACCAAGTAGAGCACTGTGGTGATGGGCCAGGCCAAGCCTTTGGCACTAGCGAGTAAAACACCAGCAGGAATTCCGCCCCCGACTGGAAGAAGGAATAGCTTCAGCACGGGAAGCATGGTTGATGTTGACTGGACCAAGCCGAGAATTTGCCTGGACAGTGGGAAAAGGGCCATGGGACTCCCGGTGTGGCGATAACGGTATGAACCGGATTTCAAATCTGACTCTTATCGGCGTAGAAGTTGACCCACTTACCATTTATAACTTATCGATATTACGTTAAGTGGTGGGTCAAGCCGGATGCCGATGCCGGGTCAAACTTAGAAGCCGATTGACAAGGCCGGTCTCGTCGTTACGCAACGCGATGCGGAACTCGGCGTCTGTTTCGCCTGTTTTCGCTAGAATCGTGAATCCGATCAGATCACTGTCACTTTTAACAGCATAACGGGACACGTCCGGCTTTAGCAAGAATTCCTCTAGCCAGCCCTTTTCCCGCAACGCATAATTCATCTGTTCCATGTCCCCTGGATAGGGCGGCCACTGTCTTATCACTCAAGAAAAACTACGCATTCGTTTCTTCCCCCCTATAGCTTCACAGGGATCGCCCTGGTGTACCGGGCCTTGCTCCGCTCCTCCGCAAGCGAATACTGTCCGGCGGTCGTGATGTTGCTGTGGCGCAAGGTCTCCTGGACCACCTTGGGATCCTTCGTCGCCTGGTAGAGGAGGTGGCCGCAGGTGTGGCGTAGGGCGTGGCAGGAGATCCCCGGTCTTTTTAGTCCCGCCTTTTCGAGATAGGTGTTCACGATATGGTTCACACCTATTCGCGAAATCCTCCTACCTGTTGTCCCTCCTTTGCCGATCGAAACGAATATCGGCTCCCCATGGCGATCGGGCGCAACCTGGCCGCGGGCCGCGAGATACTCGTCCAGGATGGACAGGGTGTCCTCTCGGGGATAGATGTAACCCTTCTTTCTCTTGCCGTGGACCAGGATCCGCCTGTCTCCCTCCGGCATCCACTCGACATCCTCTACACCTCCCCGCATAATCTCCACCCGCCTTAGTCCCTCGATGGCCATTAGGGCTATCAGGGCCCGGTCGCGGAGGGCCTTGAGCTTGCCGCTTCTGGGCGCCGCCCGGAAGAGGAGCTCCGCCTCGCCGGCTGAAAGGTACTTGATTTTCTCTCTCGCCCCCCCGTCCTGGGGAGCGCGGACCCCGGCGACGGGATTTGACTCGATGAGCTGCCTATCGACAGCTGCCTGGTAGAACCGGCGCATGGTGGTGAGCTTGAGCGAGATGGTCGAGGCCTTTGCCTCGCAGCTGACAAGGAATTGCCGGTAGGCCTTCACGTCCTCGAGGGTGGCGGATGAAGGGCTGCCCCCCCGGCCGCGGCACCAGTCGGCCCAAAGCGCGATATGGTTAAGATAAGTGCTGATGGTATCCGCCCGGGCGTCGCCGTTTGCCACATCGAGCCTGAACCAGTCGCCTGCCCGTTGCAGGAGGTCTCCCCCCGTTGGGAGGAGGGTTGGCGGGTATATTTCGGCTTCACTCATTTTTACCACCTTTCATCGCAAAAATCCGGCTTTCAAATTTCCCATCTAACCGGCTTTTTTTACTACTACCATACCTCGGGTTGCGCCGAAAAAACATACCATAATCGCCCTCTTTTTACTATACATAATTAAACTTATGTATAGTAAAATAGTGGACGAACTTCATCAGGCTGGCCAACAGAGACTGTAAATATGTAAACACCTTGAATCCACAATTAATTACGGATACCACTTATTTATGCCTGGATGAAAAAGAGAAAGAGCCGAATTTATGGGGGTATTTTAGAGGGGTACTTCTGGATTTTGAGCCCTGCTTATTCATGTGTATACAGCATGTTATGCCATTAATATTATGCCTATATAGCTTTTGAACAAAGTTCAACCTAAGACATTGAGCAATGGCGGTCAGGGGCATGAAATCTATCAGAAATTTTACCAAAATGGCTGTTTGTTTAGTAGAACGGAACAATCTGGGAGCTGGGGTATCTGGTCCTGCAGGTAATCAGGATGGAGGGATGGCAGCGCGGGATGCTCTGGCCTGAAACCGGCCTCGAGAGGGTAAGGACTAGCCCCAACAGTCCCGATTTCGAGACGGCGCTCCTATGTTCCGGTATTTGTTTTCTCGAAGGAACGGCAGCCAGCGTGGGACGAGGGCCTCACGAACCGTTCAAATTGGTTGGTTTCCCAGGCATTGATGACGTCAAACTTGCAGAGCGGCCCAACGACAAGCATCTGCCAGGGGTCAGGTTCGAGTCCCCGGAGCATTCCCGGCATGAGCAGCAACCCTAAATTCCGGGACAGGGAAATACCAGGCGTGAGAATCTTCATCACTAACCCCCATGTATACATACCAGTAATCACAGGCATCAACTTTCTCTGCACCTTATACTGTATTTTATCCAAGGAAGAAAGTGGCTCATTTTTTCGACAGAGCGGGTTTGACGAACAGGCCGGGACAAAAAGCTTACGGAGATCGATTGAGGAAGAAACTACTCCGTAGGAAATCGTTTCTGTCTGGGCAAAGGGCGTGGATAGTTTTATGGAGAAACGCAGGAAATATTTGCTCTACTGAGCCTGTCTTCGGGGGATATAGCGGAATACGCAAAAGACGGTAACCTTCAGGATTAGTGCGGCACAATCGAATTTTCAGTACGGCCGCTCAACACTTCAATCGGGCATCAATAGTTTTTTGGGCCCTACCTCCTTATAACCATTAAAAAGGTCGGGAGGAGGTAGAGATCCGCATTTCTGACCGAAGTGTTTGCAATTAATACGGATAATTGTCTTAATCGAAGGGCCTCCGGTTATCCGAAAATATCGGAGCAGCTGTACCTTTGGGATGACTCGACGTTGCCGCCGCCGATGGCGGTCGCTAACGTGATGCAGGTGGTATACGCGGATAGCCAGTTAACTATGTAGGGAGGCCTACTGCATGCCTGACTACGCATGGTGCCAAGTAATGTCAAGGATTCAGGAAGAAGAGAATCACCTGTTTAATAAAAATTCATGTTTTTGTTGGGAAATGTGGTAAATTATAATCATAATAACGGAAGTTATTCTAATTTGCTGATCGGGATTCCTGATCCCTTGCTGATTGGCATCCGCTCATACTAAACTGTCCCATTACGTTTATTCATAACGGCACCTGTCCGCCATACCTGGGAGGCCTTATGACTGAATCGAAGCGTCCCGTTGCCGATGGATATCTCTATTACCGGCATTCATTACCCGTGCGCATCATGCACTGGCTCACCGTCATTTTGCTCCCCATACTCTTGATGAGTGGTCTTAACATTTTCAATGCCAATTCGGCGCTGTTCTGGGGCAAGTCCTCTTACACGGGCAATCCCCCTTTGCTGGAATTGCGGAGCAGGGAAGGCAACAAGGGTCAAATCGTCGGGGTCACCCGCATATACGGGCATGAGTTCAAAACAACCGGATTTCTCGGAGCCTCCAAAAACCCGGAGGGGGAACTGGAGGATCGCGGGTTCCCATCCTGGCTTACCTTGCCGGGGATTAGATGGTTGTCAATGGCACGACGCTGGCACCTGTTTTTCGCCTGGGGACTTGTGATCACCGGCATCTGCTTTGTGTGCTACTCCATATTCAGCAGGCACCTGCAGCGGGATCTCTTACCCACAAAGGATGATTGGCGTTCGATAGGCAAGACGGTCAGAGATCACCTTCTCTTCCGGCATCCGGCCGGCGAGGCGGCGAAGTATTATAATGCGCTGCAGAAACTAGCCTACCTGTCGGTGATCTTCATACTGTTCCCTCTGGTTATCCTGAACGGTCTCGGCATGTCGCCCGGGATGGACGCACTGCTCCCCGGCTGGGTTGATCTGTTTGGCGGCCGGCAATCCGTTCGAACAATCCATTTTGTTGTCGCATGGGCCCTGGTTGCCTTTGTTGCCGTCCACCTGTTCCAGGTCATCGTCACCGGTTTCTGGAACAATCTTCGCTCAATGATTACAGGAAAATATAGAATCACATCGGAGGGGGAGCATGAATAAGGACAACGAGCTCACCCGGCGGAGCCTCCTGACACGCATTTTAGCCGGCGCATGCGCGTTGACGCTTGGGGGGTGCCAGAAGCTTTCGGAATCCACCTGGTTTCCCAAAATTCTGGGCATCGGTGAAAAGGCGACCTACAGAACGCAAAGGCTTTTCCTCCCGCGGAAAGCAATGGCGCAGGAATTCACGAAAGCTGACCGGTCGCCCCGCTTCAGAAGCAACGGGACGTCAATGCCAAACAATCCAGATTACATCGCCATGGCGGACAAAGGTTTTGCAGGCTTTCGCCTGGAGGTGGGGGGCCTGGTCGAACGCCCCATGAGTTTTTCGCTCACTGACATTCGTGCGCTTCCCAGCCGCACCCAGACAACACGGCATGATTGCGTTGAGGGGTGGAGCGCAATAGGGGAGTGGAAGGGCGCACGGCTGAGTGCGCTTCTTGAAGCAGTATGTCCGAAATCCAATGTTCGTTATGTGGTCTTCCACTGCGCGGACCCCATGGAAGAAGATGGGAGCGCACCCTATTACGAAAGTATTGATATGGAAGACGCATTCCACCCGCAGACGATCCTTGCCTACGAACTGAACGACGAGCCGCTGCCTGTTGCTAACGGTGCACCGCTTCGCCTTCGCCTGGAGCGGCAGCTCGGTTACAAGATGGCAAAGTATGTCATGCGCATCGAGCTTGTCGAGGACTTTTCCAGGATAGCCGGTGGAAAAGGGGGCTACTGGGAAGACCAGGGATATGAATGGTATGCCGGCATCTAAGCTCTCCAGTTGGGCCTATTGCCCATTTTCAACGAATCCTTGCGGTTGCCTAGTAACACGTCACCCGCGAGAAAGGCACCGAACCAGCCTTTAGCGGCGCCCTCTGGAACAACCACGAGAAAGGGATTTACCAGTGCGTTTGCTGCGGCAAGGATTTGTTCAGTTCGGAGCACAACTTTGAGTCGGGCACCGGCTGGCCCAGTTTCTGGCAGCCTCTAGCTCCAGAGAATATCGCCACTAAATCCGATAACAGCTTCTTCATGAAACGGACCGAGGTGCTCTGCAGCCGCTGCAACGCACACTTGGGGCTTGTATTCGACGACGGGCCCAAACCGACCGGGCTACGCTACTGTATGAATTCGGCGGCCATGAAGTTCGTGAAGTGACCTGTTCCGAATTAAGCTATACCGCAAATACATCCTCCCGCAAAGCCGAAGTTTTTGCGATTGCCGGCCCCCTCATTGGAGCGCAAACGCAATCCTTGAAAAAATTGGTAAATTATAGATAATTAATCCAAGGGAATAAAGAATTAGACAAAAGAGTTATACTAATGAGATAAATTCTGCTGACCTTGTTGCTCGCGGCCTTTCTGAGCCAAATCGCCGGTATTGACACCAATTCAATTGCCGCAGTAGAACGCCAGGTGATCGACATAACGGGACATCCGGTCAAAGGGCCGGCCAATGCAGCCGTAACCGTCATTGTCTTTTCTGATTATCTCTGCCCAGCATGCAATGGCCTTGAACCGGTCCCTCATCAGCTGTTGGAGCAATATCCTAATGATGTGAAGCTGGTTCACAAGCTTTGCCCTCATCACGATTTTCCCGGGAAGCGGTTGCAGCCGCCTTGCTGCATGGGATCAGGGCAAGTTCTGGGAGTATCACGATCTGCTCTCCTATAATCAACTGGTACTGAACAAACCGAAGGTTACGGCAATGGCCGAAGAGTTGCTCTCGACTTGAAACGCTTCAACAAGAAAATGAAAGATCCTTCCATTCAGAAGCTGATTGACCGGGATATGGCAGATGTGAGCCGCCTGGGTAGCTAGGGTACTCCTACCGTGTATGTCAACGGTAAGATTCTGAATGATAGTTCGCTTCAGGGCTTCCAAACAGCAATCGAGGGGGAATTGAGCAAATAATGCTGTTCAGGGATAATTCCATCCCTGAAATATCAAACACCATAGGAGGAAAGTTATGAAAACGAGTGCATTGGTAGTAATGGCGGTGTTCCTGATTTCCGCGGCGGTTCCGGTTTTCGCCCAGACGGCGCAAGAGCAACAACAATGCGCAATTTCGGCCAACACCTGCCTGAATAAGGCAGAAGTCGTTGAAAAAAGGATGAAGAAAATGAAAGCCGATATAAAGAAGGGCACCACCTATTCACCGGAAGAAATGAAAACGCTCGAGCAGAAGCTGCAGGATGTAATGGATCAGATGGATAAGATGGGAGTGAAAAAATAATCAGCCTCATTCTCAGATAAACTAAATTCAATAGAGGGCGGGTTCCCAAGGGGACCTGTTTTTTATTAGGGAAAGTTTTGTTCTGCTGACTGGGCGAAGTTGATAAATAAATATTCGACCATCCCCACATTCCTGTCCGAAATGTTTGCAAGTGATTTGAATAATTGCCTTCATTGAAGAGTAGCCAGCACCGAATCAAGGGAAGCCACCGCAGATGGCGCTTGGTGAAGAGATGAGCGGATACGTATGTGGTTGCGTATGAGGAAGAATTGGCATAATTTCATTTAGGTAAACCCCCACCTCTGGTCTGGTCTTTACCCTTTATTTTCGCTGAACACCGGAGATATGGGACGAGGGGGGTGGATGTCCGAGAAGGGAGATCATGACCTTCCACATTTCAGTTATGTCGTCCAACCTCTGCAAACCAAGCCAGAGGGTTTGGGTGCCTGGTTCGCCATCAACCTTTCTGGCCAGAAAGCCTCCGAGAATGGCGACCATCCGGATCGCTTCTCGCAGCTTCGGTGGCTTATTGGCAGGGATCGGATTTTTGGTAACAAAAGTGGTCAGGGCTTTCCACTCTGATTCTTCAAAGTATACCGAGCAGGGGACATCGGGAGTCTCCCTGCCCAGTTTGGTGAGGTGATGGATCCGCCATGCTACGACCAGATCGATAGCCAGGCATGCTTCCAGGCGATCGGCGCTCCCCAGCTGTCGGTTTTCTATCTGGCAACCGCTTTTCAATGTGCGGTGAAATACTTCTATGGTCCACCGTTGGGAATACCAGGATAGGTGCTTACAGGCATCTTCAAAGCTGTTGGTCGGCGCTGTAGTTAAAAGCATCCATCTGAGTGGTTCAATCCCCTCCGGTGGTTCTTTCTCTTCGGCAAGAATTGCCCAGATGGAGATGGGCGCGTTGTCCTCCTTTCCAGTTGGAGGAGCAAGCACCACCTTGCTGTAGCGAATACTGAGCTGAGCGGTGCGGGCCGGGCGCTTACCTTTTCTGGGGATGATGATCTCCTGAATGCCTGCTTCAGGACACCCGTTTAAATGTTCCGATAAACGACTTTGCTCTTCTGCCAGCTTACGGTCGTGCTGGGCACGCACCAGCAGTAAGGGAGCATTCGGGGTTTGATCGGCAAGGGCGAAGAGCTCATAGATATCAGCCTCGCGATCTCCCACGCTGACAACTGTGGTATCGGGACATGATGCGGCAGTAGCAGTTGCCGCTTTAAAACTGGTCAACCATTTGTAGCTTTCCTTCTCTTCTATGGGAAGTTTATGGCGCTTGGCTTTTTTGCCGAATTCTTTGGGATCACGCGCCCAGCACTGAGCAGCGAGAAGTCCTAAGGGGGTGCCTTCGCTATTGACCGCCAGGGTGCCATGCAGTATCAGACCGACAACGC
>Ga0326727_10027280_pt1 | contig 10501 bp, 8 predicted proteins | sample MB2enrmetagenome_FD_207643 | JGI IMG/M metagenome (GOLD analysis project Ga0326727, IMG submission 207643) | Lab enriched peat soil microbial communities from McLean, Ithaca, NY, United States - MB29MY | ecosystem: Environmental > Terrestrial > Soil > Wetlands > Peat | place: USA: New York...
CCTGGTGATCCCCGCGTCGAGACGCGTTCGAACGGCTCGGTGCAGTCGGACGAAAACCAGCCCGAGCGGCGGGTGGAAATGGCTGCCTTACCGGATGCGACTACTGGCCGGCCGCTCAAAGGCTGTCTGTTTTTCGCCTCCGACATCAAAGCGAAGAAGATCAAATCGCTGGAACTGGAGTGGACCGGGCCGGAGGGCGAGCACGCCGTGCTAAAGCTGAAGTAGCCGCCGATACTTGCGCAGCAGTTCGAAGATCACCACGCCGCCGGCGGTGGCCACGTTGAGGGAATGCTTACGGCCGAGCATGGGAATGCGCACGTGCGTGTCGCACATTTCCAGCAATTCCGCGCGAACGCCGTCCACTTCGTGGCCGAAAATCAGGCACACCGGAAACGCCGGCATCCAATCGAACACATCCACGGCGCGCATGCTGGTTTCAATCGCCGCGATCTCATATCCGGCGTGCTGCATTTCCCGAACGGCGGCCAGCGCATCGGCAGCGCGGCTCCAGCGCACGGTTTCTTCGGCCCCCAAAGCGGTCTTCGTGATGGCGCGCTTCGGCGGATAGCCGGTGATGCCGCACAGAATCAGCTTTTCGCACGCAGCCGCGTCCATGGTGCGGAAGAACGCGCCTACGTTATAAAGGCTGCGGACATTGTCCAGCACCACGGCAACGGGCAGCCGCGTGAAGCCGTCATAAGGAGCGGCGGCCTCGGTGGCGACATAGGGGATGCGTTCGCTCACGGGTCGGCAAAAGCGCTACCATGAGCATGCCATGAAAAGAGCGGCGATCGTCGCGTGCGCCCTGGCGGCAACTGGCGTTTGCCAACTGCGGAACCAGTCGTATCGCGCGAAACTTGTGCTGGAAAACGGCGCGGCGCTTCCCTCCTCGCCGCTCATCATTCCTCCCCCGGCCGGTTCCGATCTGCCTCCGTGCCGCGACGTCTCGGTCTTCGCAAACGGCGTGATTACCTACGTGGTTCCCGTCATCACGGACCCCGGCGAAGATCCCATATCCCGCCACTTCGACGACAAATGCCGGATCACGATCTGGGTAAGAGGCTATCGGAAAATCACCGTCACTCTGCACGATGGCGCAGTGGTGGTGCTGCAGCAGATGGGCGACCCGGAAGGCTCCACCATCTCGGCGACCGCGCTGCATGTTCCCAAAACCGCCGCCAAAGCCTACGACAAGGGGATTGCCGCGCTCGCCGACGAAAAGCTGCCCGCGGCGGAGAAGCAGTTCGAACAAGCGGTGGCGGCTTATCCCGATTACGCCCAGGCGTGGAGCAGCCTTGGGGAAACGCTGGAGCAGGAATCGCGGATCAAAGAAGCGGTAGCTGCGTGCGAGCACGCCATTAAATCCGACCCGAAATACATACGGCCGTATCTGCAGCTCATGCGCATGGCGGTGAATGAGAAGCGTTTTGAGGACGCGGCGGCGCTCGGAGAGCGAGCCATGCAACTGAATCCGGTGGAATTCACCGGGATCTTCTATTACGACGCGAAGGCCAATCTTGAGCTCAAACATTTCGACGTCGCCGAGCAAACCGCGCAGCGCGCCGTCGAGATGGACAGCGCGCATCAATATCCGCAAGCGGAATCTTTGCTGGGGATGATCCTGGCCGAAAAGGGCGACAAAAAGGGAGCGCTGAAGCACCTTAACGCCTATCTGGCGCTCGCGCCGAAGGGCGACGAGGCCCCCGCCGTGCGGCAACGCATCGAGGATCTGGAAAAGCCCGCGCCCGCGGCACAGTAAGCGGCTCACACCGCCTGGTACAATCAAGACGGATCACGTTCTAATCGATGTCCGACTCCGCCCAGGCCGCCGCCGGATCGCTGCGGGAATTCATGCAGGAGTTGCGCGACACCGCGCGCGATCAGATGGTGGCCGCGTGGCAACTCCACATCGAGCAACTGCAGGAGCAGCTTGCCGCCGGCTGGCCGGAGCGCGTCGAGTGGATCTTCGAGGAACGTTTTCGCGGACTGCAGACGCGGCTCGAGGAATACTATCGCGGCACCATCAGCGATCATGTGGCGGCGGCGCTGATCGAGGCGCGGGGCGGCATCCGGCGCGAGTTCGCGGAGAAAATCAATCAGGCGCTGCGCCGCCTGCGCGTGTTTGAAAGCGATGCGCAGTGGGCGGCCGCGGTGCTCGATGCCACCGAGTCCTATTGCGACCGCACGGCGTTGTTCACGCTCAACGGCCTGAACCTTCATCTGGCGGCGGTCCGCGGGATGGGACCGCCTGCAGATCTCGAGGACGTTCCCCTTTCCGTGGCGCCCGCTTTCGCTTCCGCCATCGCCACCGCGGACACCGTGGTCGCGCTGCGCACCAGCGGCGAGATGTCGCCTCAGTTGGCGGACGTGTTCGGCGAGGACCCCGCGCTGCGATTCCACCTCTTTCCGATTGCCACGCGCGAGCGCGTCGCGGCCGTCCTCTACGCGGACGCAGCGGTATTGGTGGAGGCGAGCGCCCTGGAGCTGCTGTGCGGCGTCGCCGGAATCGTCCTCGACAGTCTGTCCGGCCGGCCGTCCACGCGAGACGATCTGGTGCGCATCGCCGCCAGCGAGAGACGCGGCGCCGGCATCGGCGCGTGGTTCCAGCTCAGCCGCGCCGACCAGGAGTTGCATCTCCGGGCCCAGCGTTTCGCCCGCGTGCAGGTGGCGGAGATGCGATTGTACAAATCCGATGCCGTCAAAGAAGGGCGCGCGAAGCGCGATCTCTACAGCCTGCTCAAGGCGGATATCGACAGCGCTCGCGAGCTGTTCCAGCGGGACTACCTGACGGCGACGCCAACGATGGTCGATTATTTTCATCTGGAGCTCGTTCGCACTTTGGCGAATGAGGAAGCGGAGCTGCTTGGGAAGGACTATCCTGGACCGCTGGCGTAGGCGCACGGCCGCGGCTCTCTGGTTGTGCATCGCCATGAGTGGTGCGTGGCTGCGCGCCGGGACGCTGGAAACAGTCGCGAGCGCGTTTCGGAAGAACCCCACGCCGGCCAGCCGAGCCGCTCTGGTTCAGTTCGCCAACGCGCATCCAAAGGACCGGGATGGCGCTCTCGCGCTGCTCACTCTGGGCGCGACGGAGCTGGAGAAGAACCAGTTCGCCGACGCGGCAAAGCATCTGGAATCGGCGCGCCCGAGGCTGACGTCGCTGGAAGACTATTCGGCCTTCCTGCGCGGCTCTGCGCTGGTGAAACTAAACCGGCCGGCCGAGGCGCTGGCGCTGTTCGAGACGGTATGGAAAGCGTCGCCGCCGTCGCCGCTCACCGGACAAGCCGCGCTGCTGGCGTCGAAATGCCTGCTCGAACTGCACCAGCCGGCGCGCGCGCTGGAGACCATCGACGCTCATCGCTCCGAGATTGCGGACCCGGCGGCGGAGCTGGCTCGCGCCCAGGCGATCGAGGCGCTCGACCGGATTGGAGAAGCCGCCGGACGATATCAGTGGGTGTGGTCCGAATATCCGCAGTCGAGCGAAGCCGCGGCCTCCGAATCCGCGCTGGCGCGACTGCGCGGTCAGGCGGCGTATCCGAAGGAACCCTCCGAGCTGCTGCTGACGCGGGCGCGGAAGCTGGTGGACGGCCGCGATTACCAGCGCGCGGCGAAGGAACTACAGGCCTACATACCGCGCATGGTTGCCGCCGATCAGGAGCGCGCGCGTGTGATGCTCGGGGCTATCCGATACCGGCGTCGCGATGCCGGAGCCTGCGATTACCTGCGGTCCCTGCAACTCACCGATCCCGACGCCGACGCGGAGAGGCTCTATTACGTGGTGGTCAGCGCCATCCGCGCGCGCCGTTACGATGAAGCGGGCGACGCGCTGGAGCGGCTGGAACGCTGGCATCCGAAATCGTCGTGGCGCCGGGACGCTTTGCTGGCGATGGCCGGACGATACTCGATCGACGGCCAGCCCGCGGCGGCGCAACCGCTGTATCGCGCTTGTTACGAATCGTTCCCCCAGGATCCGCAGGCGGCGGGTTGTCACTGGAGGTTCGTTTGGCAGGGTTATCGCGATATGCACGCCGGCGCGCGCGATGCACTGCTGGAACATCTCCGGCGATTCCCCGATTCCGAACACGCCCCGGCGGCTTTGTATTTTCTCGGCAGAATCGCACAGAATAGCCGGGATTTAGCCGCCGCGCGAGCTTATTATCAGGAAATCGACACGCTGTTTCCGAACCAATACTACACTGGGCTGGCGCGCCAGCGGCTGAAGGAAAGCGGGGTGTCGTCGGCTGTGCCGTCGGCGGCCGTGACAGCACAGCTCGCCGCGATGCACCTGCCGGACCATCGCGCGAAAGCCGACCTGACTCCAACGCCCGCCACCGAGACCCGGCTGGATCGCTCTCGTCTGCTGACCGCGGCCGCTCTCTACGATCTGGCCGAGGGCGAATTGCGTTTCGCCGGCAAAAACGCGGCGCAGCCGCAGGTGATCGCTCTGGCCCTCGCCGAGCTCGCCGATCACGAACAGCAACCCGAGCGCGGCATCCGCTTTATCAAACATTACGCGCCCGGATATCTGGGACTGCCCGTGAACAGCGTCACCGAGCCGCTGTGGAAGCTGGCCTTTCCCATTCCCTTTCGCGATGCCCTGGAGAAGAACGCGCGTCTGAGCGCGCTCGATCCGTTTCTGGTGGCCGGGTTGATCCGCCAGGAATCGGAATTCAATCCCCATGCGATTTCGCGGGCGCGCGCGCTGGGCCTCGCTCAGATCATGCCGGGCACGGGCCGCCTGCTCAGCCGGAAGGCGGATATCCGCGGCTTCCGCACGGCGATGCTGTACGTACCGGACGTGAACCTGCGCATCGGCACCTTCTACCTGCGCTTGCTGCTGGACCAACTGCAGGGCCAGTGGGAAGTGACCCTGGCGTCCTACAATGCCGGCAAGACGCGCGTGGTCGCCTGGCTCACGGGCGCGCAATACGCCGAGCCGGCGGAGTTCGTGGAGAGCATTCCCATTCCCGAAACGCGCGATTACGTGCAGAGCGTGATGCGAAACGCCGACGTGTACCGCAGGCTTTACGGCGGGAAGTAGAACTCGCCGTCGGGCCTCGAAAGCGCGGTTGCAAACCGCGCGCAGGATGCAATCCCAATGTCACTTAGTTTTTGACAAGCGGCTTGTAACTTCATTGGACTCAAAGGTCTCGACACGAGTGTCGAGACGGCACGCTGGAGAGCGTGCGCCACGCATTGTGGCGCGAACACTCGTGTTTGCCGCGTCGAGACTCTTCTCGACGCCCGCTCCCAAAACCATAACTCCCGCAGAATGTTGTAAATGTCCTCTGTCCACGAAAACTAAGTGACATTGGGATTGCATCCTGCGGCCGATTTTCAATCGGCCAGGCGGGTTGAAAACCCGCCGCAGGTTACAAACCTGCCCCACAGCCGAGCGCACCTCAGCTCACTGCCGATTCATCGATGGTGAGCTGACACCTCGAGGCGTCGAGCGTCGCCTGCACGCCGAGCGGCAGCGTTAGTTGATCTTCGGAGTGGCCGATCGCCAGCCCGGCCATGGACGGCGCGTTCAGCTTACCGACGATCTCGTCCAGCACTTCCCTGACGCTCAGCGACGGAGTAAACTCCGGCGTGCAACCTCCCGCATCGCATGCGATGCACTCGCCGAACAGCACGCCCGCCGCATCGGACAGCTTGCCGGCGAGGCGCAACTGCGTCAGGATGCGATCAATGCGGTAGGGTTGCTCGCCGATTTCCTCCGTGAAGAGGATCGCGCCGCGCGCGTCGATCTCGTACGGCGTCCCCATCAGGGAACCGATGAGCGTGAGGTTGCCCCCCGTCAGGCGGCCGTGCGCGGCGCCCGGATGAAGGCTGCTCAACCCATGCGAGACCGGATTCTCCAACCGCCCCAGCGGCTCCCTGGCGAACAGCGCTTTTCGATACCAGCGAACGGTGTATTCGTTGAAGTGCGCCGTGCTGCCTTTGAAGATAATCACCGGCCCGTGAAAAGTCACCAGGCCGGCTTTCTTATGGATGGCCAGGTGAAGCGCGGTGATGTCGCTGTAGCCGACGAAGATTTTGGGGTGCGAGCGGATGAGGCCGTAATCGATGCGGTCGAGCAGTTGCGCGCTGCCGTATCCGCCGCGGATACAGAAGATGCCGCGCACGTCGGGATCGCGAAATGCGCTATGCAGGTCGTCGAGGCGCTGGTCGATGGTGCCGCCGAGATAGCCGATTTGCCTGCTCACGTTGGCGCCGAGCCGGGGACGCAGCCCGAAGGAGCGAACTGCATCGGCAGCGGCCGAAAGCTCGCCCGGATCGGTGACGCCCGTGGCCGGCGTGATCAGTGCGACGGTGTCGCCTTCGCGCAGGGCGGGCGGCTTGATGAGTGAGAGGGACGGGGCCGGCGGGGAGCTTGCCACGCCAGCCGAAAGTGCCACCGCCGAGGCGAAATCGCGCCGCGTCATGTTCCAGCATCGCACGGGCATTCCTGTGATACCGTGAAGGCAGGCTGCGCAACCATGGACGCCAATCTGGATACATTAAAGGGCGAAGTCGAGAAGTATCTGGCTGAACAGGGCTTCAACGTCTTCTATGGACTGTCCCGAATCGTGGATTCGCTGCCCATCATCTACTGGGATTGCGAGCGCTCCGCGGACTTTCGCGAATACCTCGAGGTGGCGCGCAAGAGCGGCGCGAAGATGATCGTTTTTCACTACGAGGAGTTCACCCCGGACAACATTGACGATGCGCTCGATCAGCTCGAGGCCGCGGGCATGCCCCCCGAGGACCAGCGCGCCACGGAACGCCGCCTGAAAGAACTGCGCGCTTACGAGGGGTTCACCTGCGCCGTGGAGCTTTCCTTCGACTGCGAGGGGCGCGTTTACGTCTTCGATCTGCGCACGGAATGGTACGACGAGCTGACCGACATTGTGGATGAGATCGAGATGTTCGGCGCCGATGTGGACGAAGACGACGACGGCCCCATGGGCAGCGGCTACTTCTCGCGAAACTGAATGGCCACCCCGCGGGTGACGGCGTTGGGCGCTCGCTGGCTTTTCCCAAAAATCGACGGAGATCTCGCTGCGGCACTGGCGCGGGAACTGCGGGTTCGCCCGCTCACCGCGCGTGTCCTCGCGGCCCGCGGATTCACCGATGCAGGCGAGGCACGCCGCTTTCTCTCGCCCTCGCTCGATCACCTGCACGATCCGCTGCGCATGGCCGGCATGGCCGAAGCGGTAGCGCGAATTCGCAGAGCCATCGCGGCGGGCGAGAAGATCCTCATCTACGGCGATTACGACGTGGACGGCGCCACCTCCGTGGTCATTCTGAAGAAGGCCATCGAGATGGCCGGCGGGAGCGCGGATTTTCACGTGCCCCATCGTCTGCGCGACGGCTACGGCATGCGCGCCGAGGCGATCGAAATGGCGGCCGCTCGCGGCGTGTCGCTGATTATCAGCGTGGATACGGGGATTCGCGCCAGCGAGGTTGTGCGCGGGGCGCGCGAGCGCGGCATCGACGTCATTGTCACGGATCATCATCTGCCCGAAGCCGAACTGCCGCCCGCGCTGGCGGTGATCAATCCCAACCGTCGCGACTGCACTTACCCGGACAAAAACCTCTGCGGCGCGGGGGTGACGTTCAAGCTGGTGCAGGCGCTGATCGGCACGCTCGATTGGACGGCGGCGCGCAGGGCGCGCGTGCTGGAGTCGTTCCTGAAGCTGGTTTCCATTGCCACCGTGGCCGACGTGGTGCCGCTGACCGGCGAGAACCGGACCATCGTGATGCACGGGCTGGCGGGCCTGCGTTCGGTGCACAATGCCGGTCTGAAGGCTTTGCTGGAGGTGGCCGGCTTTCGCGCGGGCGCAGCGCCGACGGCCGGACAAGTGGCGTTTCGTGTGGCTCCGCGGATTAACGCGGCGGGTCGAATGGCCAGCGCCGAGGATGTGGTGGAACTGTTCCTCACAAGCGACGCCGAGCGCGCGCGGACCATCGCCGCGCAGCTTCAGCAGTTGAATCAGGAGCGCCAGCAGACCGAGGCGGAGATCGTGCGCGCGATTCTGGAAGAGTGCGAGCGGACACCGGTCACCGATGCGAACGCCGTGCTGGTGTTCTGCGGTCGCGACTGGCATCGCGGCGTGGTCGGAATTGTGGCCAGCCGACTGGTGGAGCGATTCTGCCGACCGGCCATCGTGCTCAGCGAGGACGCCGGCGGGCAGGCGGAAGGGTCGGGGCGGAGCATTCCCGCGTTTCACCTGCTGGAGGCGCTGGAATCGATGCCCGATCTGTTCACTCGCTTCGGCGGGCACCGGCAGGCAGCGGGGCTGGGACTGGCGGCAGCGCGCGTGGATGAGTTCCGCGAGCGGCTGAACGCGTGGGCGGCATCACGGCTGACTCCCGACGATTTTCGGCCGAGCATCGAGATCGACGCGGTGGCCGATGCCGGCGAGATTCGCGACGAAGCGGTGACGGAGCTGCTGGCACTGGGGCCATTTGGGTTTGGAAATCCGGCGCCGGTGCTGGCCATCATGGGTGCTGAATCGGCGACCGCGCCACAGGTCTTCGCGGAAAAACACCTTCGAGCGTGGCTTCGTCAGGACGGCCGCATGTTGGCTTTGAAAGCATGGCAGTTCGCCGAACGCGCCGAGGAGCTGGCCGCGGGAACACGAGTAGATGCCGCCGTCACCGTCGAAGCCGACGACTTCGCGCTCGGCCGCGGACTACCCGGCTGGTGCGTCGCACTGAAAGATGTGCGGCCCACGGGTTTTCCCTTACAATAGCGTTACGGCCATGAAGGGAAACCCAAAAGTAATCGCGCATCTTCAGGAAGCTCTCCGCGAGGAGCTGACCGCCATTAACCAGTACTTCCTGCACGCCGAAATGTGCGAGAACTGGAAGTACGAGAAGCTGGCGAAGTTCATCAAGAAGCAGTCCATCGACGAAATGAAGCACGCCGAGGCGCTGATCGAGCGCATTCTGTTCCTCGACGGCACGCCCAGCATGACGGAGACGCTGGAGATCAACGTCGGCGCCAACGTGCGCGCGCAGATCGAGAGCGATCTCAAGCTGGAGCTCAACGCCGTGGAAATGTACAACAAGGCCATCGAGGTGGCGCGCGTGGAGGGCGACAACGCTTCGCGCGAGCTGCTGGAGCGCCTGCTCAGGGACGAAGAGGAGCACGTCGACTGGCTGGAGGCGCAGGTTCATCAGATGAAGGAACTCGGCTACGAGCGCTACCTCACTCAGCAGATGCGCGAAGAATAAGCTTGTTTAGGCTCCTCCCGGTCTGATACGATCAGCACGCACCGGACAATTCCCGATCAGTTCAAGCGGGTTGCGGAACCTCCTGCGCAGTGCGGAGTTCCCTCCCACAGCCGCCTCCTCTGTGGCCCGGCGAGGAGGTAACCGCAGTGCGATTCCGCTTGGTGGCATGGTGGGGCGGTGGGGTGCTGGCTGTTGCGGGCCTCGCGCTGGCTGGTTTCGGCCAACAGGCTGAGCAGGGCAAGACGGACGCGATTCCGGTGAAGAACTGGCCGGTGAAGGTGAGCGACCGCATCTCAGCGTCCTCGGCCGGTAACCCACCAGGGCTGGTGTTCATCTCAATCACTCCCTGCCGGGTGATAGATACGCGCGGCGCGGGCGGGTCGGGCTTGACTGGTCCGTTCGGACCGCCGTCGCTCGTGGCGAACCAGCCGCGCGTGGTGCCGATTCCCTCCTCCAATTGCGGCGTGCCTGTCGCGGCGGCCTGGTCGCTCAATTTTGTTTCCATCACGCCGCCAGGAGTGCCGGTGGGTTACGTGGCGGCCTGGCAGGATGACGAGCCGTGGCCGGGCACGGTGGTGCTGAATGCGATGCAGGGCGGCATTGTGGACAATTCTGCCAGCGTTCCGGCAGGCGCGGATGGCGGCATTCAGGTGATGGCGAACGAGAACTGCGACCTGGTGATCGACATGAACGGGTATTACGTTGTGGCGACCACCATTCAGGGAGCGATTGGGCCAACCGGGCCGACGGGTCCGCAGGGGTCGGCGGGGCCGACTGGACCACAGGGGCCGACGGGAACAACGGGAACGACGGGGCCGGCAGGCTCGACCGGACCCGTTGGTGCGACGGGCGCGGCGAGCACGGTGGCTGGACCAACCGGCCCACAGGGACCGACCGGATCGCAGGGCGCGACGGGAGCGGCAAGCACGGTACCCGGACCCACGGGGCCACAGGGGGCAACCGGGCCTACCGGGATTCAGGGGCCTTCGGGAGCAACGGGACCTGTCGGTGCGACGGGAACAACGGGGCCGGCAGGTTCGACCGGACCGCAGGGTGCGACTGGAGCGGTGAGCACGGTACCCGGGCCCACGGGGCCGCAGGGACCAACCGGACCGCAGGGTGCGACGGGAGCTGCCAGTACGGTAGCCGGACCAACAGGCCCGCAGGGGCCGACCGGACCACAGGGTGCGACGGGCGCAGCCAGTACGGTAGCCGGACCAACAGGCCCGCAAGGGCCGACCGGACCACAGGGTGCGACAGGCGCAGCCAGTACGGTAGC
>Ga0326727_10027281_pt1 | contig 10501 bp, 4 predicted proteins | sample MB2enrmetagenome_FD_207643 | JGI IMG/M metagenome (GOLD analysis project Ga0326727, IMG submission 207643) | Lab enriched peat soil microbial communities from McLean, Ithaca, NY, United States - MB29MY | ecosystem: Environmental > Terrestrial > Soil > Wetlands > Peat | place: USA: New York...
CGCGCGGCAGATGGGCAAGACTTCGCTGCTGGCGCGTGGGTTGCAGCAGGCGCGCCAGGCAGGCAAGACGGTCGTCCTGTTCGATCTGCAAAAACTGAACCAGGCCAATCTCGCCGACATCGAGGGACTGTACAAAGGCTTGGGCGGATTGGCCGCCGATCAGCTCGATCTGGAGGTTTATCCCGAGGACGTGTGGCGGCCGGGACGCGCGCCGAGCGTGAATTTCGAGCGCTACATCCGCAAGGAAGTCCTGGAAAAAAGGGACGGCCACCTTATCCTGGCCATGGATGAGGTTGATCGCCTGTTTGCATGCCCCTACGCCAGCGAAGTCTTCGGGTTGTTCCGCAGCTGGCATAATGAGCGGGCCAGCGACCCCAGCGGCCCATGGAGGCGGTTGACGCTCGCCATCGTGTATGCCACCGAGGCCCATCTCTTCATCACCGATCAGAATCAGTCGCCCTTCAACGTGGGCACACGCATGGAACTTCACGATTTTGGCATCAGCCAGGTGGAGGAACTGAATCGCCGCTTCAAAGAGCCGATCCACTCCGCGGAGGACCTGAAGCGTTTCTACGCACTGTTCAACGGCCAGCCTTACCTGACCCGGCGCGGCTTCTACGACCTTACGACCCAGGGGAAGTCGATGGACGAGCTGGTGGCTTTCGCCGATGCCGACGAAGGGCCGTACGGCGATCACCTGCGCCGCATCCTGTTTCTACTCACCCGCGACAAGGAGCTGCTGGAGGTGGTGCGCGGCTTGGTGCACGGCCAACGTATCCCCGATCCGACCAGCTTCTACCGCTTGCGCAGCGGCGGCTTGATTGTGGGAACGTCAGCGCAGGATGCAACCTTCCGTTGCGGCATCTATCAAACTTATCTTGCGCGCCACCTTGCCTGAGCCATGACGACCGCACAGACACTGCCAAAAGCGGAAGCCAGCTTTTTTACCATCGGCGGCACCTTGCCCGCCAATGCTCCCAGTTACATCGAGCGGCAGGCCGATAGCGATCTGTTTACTCACCTGAGCGCGGGGGATTTCTGTTATGTCCTGACCTCGCGGCAGATGGGAAAGTCCTCGCTGATGGTGCATACCGCGAGCCGCCTCCGCGAAGCGGGTACACGGGTGGCCCTGCTCGACCTGACCAAATTCGGCCAGAACCTGACTCCCGAGCAGTGGTACGACGGCCTGCTCATGCGGCTCGGCCATGAATGCGGCATGGAAGACGAGGTTGAAGACTTCTGGAACAACGGCACCGAGGCGGTGCGGCGCATGGGATCGATGCAGCGTTGGATGAGCGCCGTCCGCCAGATCATCGTCAAAGGCTCCGACAGCAAGATCGTGATCTTCGTGGATGAAATCGACGCCGTGCGCGGCCTGCCCTTTTCGACCGACGAATTCTTTGCCGGCATCCGCGAGCTCTATAACGACCGCACCAGAGACCCGGACCTGAACCGCATCGCGTTCTGCCTGCTGGGCGTGGCCACGCCCTCCGACCTCATCCGCAACGTGAGAACGACACCCTTTAACATCGGGTTTCGCGTCGAACTCACCGACTTCACGCAGAAGGAAGCGGCGCCATTTCTTTACGGTCTCAACCGGCCGCCCGCAGTGGCATTGAAGCTGCTCCAGCGCATCCTGTGGTGGACCGGCGGCCATCCTTATCTCACGCAGCGGTTGACCGCAGCCGTTGCCGCCGACCGGGGGGCGGCGAGCCCGGCCCATGTCGACCGCATCTGTGACCACCTTTTCCTCTCCTCGCGCGCTCGCGAAACCGACGACAATCTGCTCTTTGTGCGCGAGCGTATCTTGCGCAGCGAGGCTGCCCTCGCTGACTTGCTCGATCTCTACGCGCGCATTCATGCCGGGAAAAACGTGCCCGACGACGACGCCAATCGCCTCATCGGCGTGCTGCGCCTGGCGGGCCTGGTGGCGGTTCGCGCCAATCGCCTGACGGTAAGGAACAGGATCTACGAGCATGTCTTCGATCAGCGCTGGATTCGCGTCAACATGCCGGATGCCGAGGTGCGCCGGCAGCGGGCGGCGTTCCGCAAGGGCGTCATCAGGGCCGCGGGGCTGGCGGTGGTCATCCTCGCGGTCATCGCCGGGCTCATCTTCAAAGGCCTCGCAGACCAGCAACGAGTGGCGATCGAGAGCTACTGCACGACCATGATTCAGGTGCAGCAGGCCTTCGATAATGGCGATTACGCGTCCGGGTACAGCCCGCTCAGGGAAATGCAGCTTTACGTTCGCTCCGGACCGCGCGCGGCAGAAAGACTGCTGGCGCGGCATCCGCTGCTCAACCGCGCGCTGTCGTTCGTCCTCCGGCATCAGGAAGTGTATGCCTTCCTGAACGGGTTCGACAAAAAAGTCAACGCGGAATTCGAATGGAATTACCTGCGTGCGCGGTCGTGGGGATACAGCGCTTTCACCTATTTCGGACCCACGGACGAAGTGCGCAGCGTGGCCATATCGCCCGACGGCAAGCTGGCGGCTACGGCCGGCGCCGACTCCACGGTGCGCATTTTCGATATCAGCGGGACCAATTACTCATCCAAAGAGCGGCCCCGGCTCCTGCGCGTGCTGCTGGTACGTGACAGCAACGGCAACGCGCAACCGATCTCGCCGCCGGCGGGAGGCGGGAGTGTGGATGGAGAATTGATGAAGATGGGTGTTCTCACCCAGGTGCAAACGACTGGAGCCATGGTGTTCGCACCGGGGACGTCGCCTCCGGGCGTGAATTCGGTGAAGTTTTCGCCCGATGGAAAGTGGATTGCCATTGCCACGGGAAGCTCGCGCAGCCCGCAAAAGGCCGGCGATATCTATCTCTGGAGCACCAGCGATCCCGGCACCGTTCGTTTCGTCAAGACCCATCATACCGAGGCCATCGATTCAGTGGTCTTTCGCACCAGCACAGATTTCGCAACCACGAGCGAAGACAACACGGCGGAGTTTTTCCACATCGAGGGTAATGCGCCTGACGAAACGGTGACCTATACAGGTAATTTTGACGCTTCCCGGGAAACTGCAAGGGGAATGAACGCTGCCGCTTACTCCCCGGACGGGCGCACGTTCGCCATGATCTCCGGCGATGGTCATCTCTGGATCAAGGGAAGACCCGAGCCCATTGTGGCGGATGTTTCGGGGCTGATGTCGATCACCTTTTACGACAATACCCGGATCCTGCTGGGCACCCGCGACGGACGCGTCAAGTTGTTCGACTTGACTGAGAAAGAGCAAAAGCTACATCTGTATCTCGACACCGGTCAGGGCCTGGTGACTTCGGTTACCGTTTCCGCGGACAAGAACAGGGATTTTCTGCTCACCACCGGAAGCACCGGAACCGTCCTGGTGTGGAAAATCCTGAAGGATGAGCATAACAAGGATATTCTGCTCGATATGGACGATGACGCCCGAGCGCCGGGCGACGCCATTATGCTGAGCGGAGAGAGGGACGTCACGTATTCCGCGGCCATCACGCCGGACGATCGGCTGATTGTCTCCGGCGGCTCCGACGTCACATCTGGCATCCCGAGCGGGCATGTTTACTTCTGGATGCAGCAGCCGGCGCCCAGCGGCGGAGTCACCTTGACGTCGCAGCCAGAGTCCAGCCGCCCATTCACGTGGGCGTCGCAGCCGGGATACATTCTCGCCGCCGGTGCGGTGCAGGCGCTGGCCTTTGCGCCTCCTGCACCCGCAAAATGCAAGTCCGATCAGAAATATGTTTCGCCGGAAATCGGCAGCATCCGTGGTGTCTCAACCCAAACCGGCGCACCGTCTGAAATCTACTTCACCCCCCTCGACCCGTGCACCGGGAGGCCGGAAGCCGAACAATCCGTCCCCATGAAGCTGAGCAACCACCAATCCCCGGGCACGGCGCTTGCCTGGTCACCGGACGGAAAGTTTATGGCCGTGGCTTTCAGCGACGGAACCGTGCTGCGGTGGGACGCGGCGACGCATAGCACGGAATTGCTCGAAATGGCGACAGACAAAGACAAGAAAAACGCGCCCATCCCAATTCTGGGTCTCTCCTTCTCACGCGACGGTTGGCTGGCGGGAATGGGAACCGCTGCCCAGGGAAGGGAGATTTTCTTGTGGAGACCCGCCGACTCGCCGGCCATCCAGAATCGAATTCCGGTGCCTGCCGGAGCGGGGACCAATGCAGCCTCGGCCCCGCAGCCGTCCGGCACGACGCAGGTCCTGAATCAGCCCAGCCTTTCTGACGCGAAGGCCACAGCGGCAGATCATGCCACGAGCGCGAAGCGAATGGAAGGTTCGTTGATGATGGAAGCTTTGGACTTCTCTCGGGACGGCCGTTGGCTGGCGGCCTGTGGATCCAGCAATACGGTGCAGATTTGGAATGCAGCCGACATTCTCCAGGCGTCGCCGAACGCGGCGGCGAAGCCTCCCCGGCCGGTGAAGACTCTTGATGGCAGCGAATTCAAACCGCGACACGATCCTTCGGGAAAGCTGGAGGGCCAATGCAGGACTCTCGCGTTTTCTCCAAACAACCAGTGGCTGGCGGCGGGCACCATCAATCGCGAGATTGCAATTTGGTTCACGGGCGACTGGTCGCGCGTGGGCGGCGGAATCTCGCGGGCCTCAGTGACCGACAGCAAGAATGCAAAGCCGCATTATATTGACACTCCACCGAGTCCGTCGGCGGCCGTGAATGCCGTTGCTTTTTCTCCCGACAGCCAGCGGCTCGCCTATGGAACCGCGGACGCGAAGATTTATCTGTGGAGTGTCACAGCCCAGCTTCCGCTTCCCGTCCTCACCGTTCACTCCGGCGGGGTCCTCACTCTGGCGTTCTCGCCCGATGGGAAATGCCTTGCCTCCGGCAGCAACGACGAAACGGTGCGCTTCACCTGCCAGGTCGATCAGGGATTTCTGAACACGCTGTCGAACATCAATCCCAACCCGGAGCAGCGGTCAGAGGACAACTACTGGATTCCATTCGCCCAGTAGACGCGCAGAATCGACCGGCAGCAAGAGAAGCCAGCCAAAGCAATCCGAAGCCAAGGTTGCGCGGATCCATCCGCGAAAGCCGCCTGGTTTCCGGGGATTCCCGGGCGCTGAATGCCGGCCCACCCGGCGCGCCGGCCCTTGATCGAACAGCATTGACTGCCGAGTGCATTCTTACCCGCGAGAGATCGAAAGGGAACGATCCCGGCCGCGCAGCGACGAGCCAGAACTCCTCGAATTGCTTCACTCCTCGGCTGCAGAGACAGGTCTAATTTTGCGATACTGTTTAAGAGCAGCCTAATCTTGATGGTTCAGAGCTGATACGAGATTTCTATAAGGAGCATCCTCATGTCCGCAAAGCGAATTGGCATTCTCACCGGAGGCGGCGATGTCCCGGGCCTGAATTCGGTGATTAAGTCGGTCGTCTACCGAGGCACTGAAATCGGGTACGAGGTCGTTGGCATCCGGCGCGGCTGGGAAGGGTTGACGCACGTGGATCTGAAGGATCCGGCTAGCCGGTCGAGGTATATCCTGCCGCTGAACCGCGAGAACACCCGCACGATCGATCGCACAGGCGGCACCTATCTGCACAGCTCGCGCACCAACCCCACCAAGATGCAAGAGCTGCCGCCGGTGCTCGCCGGGCAACAGTTTCCAACCAAGCAATCCACCAAGAATGGCGTAACCAGCACGCTGTACGACGTAACGCCGGCGGTGCTGAAGAATATCGAGACGCTGGGACTCGATTACGTGGTGGCGATCGGTGGCGATGACACCCTTAGCTATGCCGCTGAACTTGACCGGCAGGGCGTGAAGGTGATCGCGGTGCCGAAGACCATGGATAACGACGTTCGCAACACCGAGTATTGCATCGGGTTTTCGACCGCCATCACGCGCGCCATGGACGCCATCGAACGGCAGCGGACGACGGTCGGCTCGCACGAACGCATCGGCATCTTCAGGGTGTTCGGGCGCGACGCCGGCTATACCGCTCTCTACACCGCGTACGTGACTTCTCTGCGCTGCTGCATCCCCGAGTACAAGGTGAACTTGCTGCGCCTGATGGAAATCCTGGTCGCTGACAAGCACAACAATCCCAGCAACTATTCGCTGGTCATTCTTTCCGAAGGCGCAGAGTGGGAAGGCTACACGGTAAAGGAATATGGCCCACCCGATGCCTTCGGCCACCGCAAGAAGATGAGCGTGGCGGAGGATCTGAGCAATGAGATCAAGACTGCCACCGGCGAAGAGACCGTGGTCAGCGACCTGACTTACGATTTGCGCTCCGGCAGCCCGGATTTCATCGACCGCATGGTGGCCATCACCTTCGCGGGAATGGCGATGGACGCCGTGAAAGAGGGGAAAAGCGGCCTGATGACGGCGATCAGCAGTGGTTGCTACACGATGGTGACGATCCCCGATCCCAAACTCGGGCCGCGCAAAGTGGACGTCGCCACCATGTACAACACAGAGCGCTACCGGCCAACTTACGATCTCAAGCTGGGCCTGCCAATTTTCCTGACGCGGGGATAATGCGCAGGAGGCTTAGGCCGCAAAACCAACAATCAGATCGCTCGGTCCGGGCAGCTTGATCCGGCGGATCTCGGTGAGCCCCGCCGATTTCATCCAGGAGGTATATTCCGGCTCACTGTAACTGGCGCCGGACTCGGTGCCGACCAGCATGTTCACCGAGAACAGTGCTGCATGCTGGGGCCCAGTTTTATCGGGATTGAGAATGAAGTCCTGCACGACCAGGCGGCCGTTGGGCGCGAGTGCTTTGCGGGCACGGCGGAAGATGGCATGGTTCTGCTCCGCTGAAAACATGTGGCAGATCGCGTTCAGCATGACGAGGTCATAGCCGGAACCGAAATCGTCATGGAGCATGTCTCCAGCGCGGAGGCCGATCTGTTTTGAGAGGCCGGCCTGGTCGACATATTCCGCCGTGAACGGCAGAACCTGCGGAAGATCGAGGATCTCGCAGCGCACATCAGGAGACGCTTTGGCGAAGGCGATGGAATAGGCGCCAGAGCCGCCACCCAGATCGAGGATGCGGCGAACGCCTTCCATACCCAATGCTTTCACGACAAGAGGGGCGCGATCCCTGGAGTTGCGCTGCATGCCGGCAATGAAATTGGATGTCCATTCGGGGGTATTGGCGCGATCGATGGGAACACAGGCTCCGCGGCGTACAGCCTCCGTGAGCGTACTCCAGCGATGCCAGATGTTGGCTGTGTGCAGCAGACCATTGCGATGGTTGTCCTTTGATCCCTCTTGAAAGAAGCGCGCAGACTCAGACGTGTTCCTGTATTTATCGCCACTCTTCGAGAGCAGTCCGAGGGCGACGAGCGCGTTGAGCAGGATGCCGACGCCGCGGGCATTCGCATGGATACGCTTGCCGATCTGCTCAGCATTCGCGCCTTCCCCGACGGCGGTAAAGATGTCGAGTTCAAGCGCCGTGAGAATGCAGCGGCTGGGCATGTAGCCGCGGATCATCTCATTCAAACGATCAGGCAACGTTCCCGCTTTCTCGCGGGCGGCCATCGCATCACGGAACTTCTCGTTGTGCTCGATCGACATGGCCTTCATCGCAGAAGCATCATTCCAGATGAGCCGGTCGACGGGCTTGCCATCGAGCAGATGCCTTTCGACAACTTCGGGTATGTCGGACGGTTGCACACGCCGGTACCACGCCCCTTCGGGATAGACGACCATCACGGGTCCTTCATCGCACAGTCCCATGCAGCCGCAGGTGGTGAGCTGTACATCGTTGCCGAGACCACGCGCCTCGATCTCACGATCCAGCTTCTCGATTACGGCGAACGCCCCGTGGGCCGGACAGGAAGGTACGCCTTCCGGTTTTTGCTGCGTGCAGACGAAGATATGAAAGCGAAACGGTTCCATTGCAGCCTCCGACCGAAGATTCATCTTAGCGCGCCCGGTTGCTTTCCGGCGTCAATCGGAATTTTTGGTCTCGGTGAGACCATGAGTTTCCAGATTGCCGTAGAAGCGCCATCCGGTATATTGCGGAGGCCGCTGATGGAAGACGCAGCCTGCGGCTGGGAACAAGCTTCCGTCAGGCGGTGCTTGACGCGTGCCGCCGCGAATGATCGACTGGTTCAGAATCATGGTTGAATCAGCCTATGGACTTGCCTCAATTTACCCTCGATGATTACGAAAAGGTTTTTGCCGACCGTCATCTATTGCATGGCGTGGTGGCGAAGTGGGCGAAGGCCAAGCCGGAGGCTCCTGCGATGGTCAGCGCAGAGGGCAATCGCGCAGTCACCTGGAGAGAATTCGACCGCATCACAACGGCGTTGGCGAGGGAACTGGTGCGCCTGGGCTTCGCCAAGGGCGATTTCCTGGTCACCCTCTTGCCGCTGTCGGTGGATCACGTGCTGCTGGAATACAGCTGTTTCAAAATCGGCGTGATCGTCGCCCCGCTGGATCTGCGATTATCCTCCGCCGAGGTGATTCGAGCCCTCGAAACCCTCCGGCCGGCCGGGTTTGTCTGCCTTGGCGTGAAAGCGCCGTTCGATTTTCGGGAACTGTGGCGCGCCGTGCAGGCGCAGTGTAATTGGATCCGGCATTCCATCGTAGTGGACTCGGAAGAAGCGATTCCCGGCACGCGATCCTTCGCGTCGATTGCCGAGACGGCGTTGCGTACCGCGACGGATGCTATTCCCGGGACGGAATCAGACTCTGCTGCACTGGCCGGGGCCGCCTCCACCGTGACCGAGGACGATGGCGCGCTGGTCATCTTCACCACTGGCTCAACCGGTTCGCCCAAACCCGCCCTGCTTTCGCACCGCAACATCACGGTGCAGAATATGTGCCTGTGCGGCGCCTTTTTTGGTGGAGACCGCGGCACCCGCGCTCTGGTCAATCTGCCTGCGTCTCACGTAGGCGGCCAGACGGAGGTGATGATGAGCGCCTTCTTCGGAGGAGGCACGGCGGTTCTCATGGAGGTCTTCGATGCCAGCCGTTCGTTGCGCGCAATTGCGCAGCATCGCGTCGAGATCCTGGGCCAGATCCCGGCCATGTTTCAACTGGAGTGGATGCTGAAAGATTACGATCGCCACGATCTCTCCAGCTTGAGGTTTGCCGCCTATGGCGGACATGCGGTTTCGCGGCCCTTCGTGGACCAACTTGCCACGATGGCGCCGGTGATCGGCACCGGGCTGGGGCTCACTGAAGCTGCCGGCTTCTGCACCTATGCTCAGGTGAGTTCCACCGAGCCGGGGATGCTTCTCGCCGGGCTTGGCCGAGACATGCCGATCTATGCGTGCTCCATTCGCGAACCCATGTGCGCCGATGGCAACGCCGGCGACGAGCTGCCGTCCGGCGAGATAGGCCATGTGTGCTTTCGCGGACCACAGACGTTTCTGGGCTATGTCGACGATCCTGCCGCAACAGCCAAGACAATTTCGCGCGACGGCTTTTTGTATACGGGCGATCTTGGCCGCAAGGACGCCGCGGGATTGCATCTGACCGGCCGGGAAAAGTGGGTGATCAAATCGTTTGGCTACCAGATATTCCCCGGCGATGTGGAATCACACATCTCGACACTTTCAGCAAAGGTAGCCAACTGCGTCGTGGTAGGCGTGGAGCATGCCGTCGTCTCCGAAGCGGTTGTGGCGTTGGTGGAGAAACGGCCGGGGGTTGAACTGAGCCCGCAGGAACTGGAACGCCACGCGCGTTCCTTGCCATCCTACATGCGGCCGCGGCATTGGATCATTCTCGAACCCGGCCAGATGCCGCTGAACCGGGTGGTCAAGCCGGACTACGGACGCGCCCAGGAAATGGCTCGGCAGGAGATCGCACAGCTCCGCGCCCGGGGCGAGTGGGACACGGGTCACAAATAAAACACTGGATGAGCTTCGCCGAGTTCATCGGCTCCGGCATTTCGAATCTACGATGGGAAGGGGAGATTGCTCCCGGTTACGGAATACCGCAGCATTCTTCTCTGCGTATCCGCGGTTCGCGGCCGGTCAGCCGTTCATGCCGGGAGTAGTTGGCAGCTTTGCTTTGATCGCCGGGTGCGCCTTCGCCTTCGGAATGCCGTGCTGGTGGCAATCGGTGCACTTGACCCAATGGATATTATGAGCGCTGGTCGCGCTTGCGTAGGTGGTGTCCATCTTCTCCACATCGATTCCGCAGTGCGACATTTGTGGATGGCATGTTTTGCACGAGGCCCGTGTGTTCTGGTTGTGTCCATCGTGGCAGGAGATGCAGCTCAGGCCCTCGTGTACGCCCATCGGTGTGCGATCGTCGCCTGAACCCACCTGGGGCCCCCAGGCATTCGCTGCCGCGATGGAACCCGCTTCAGACATTCGCGGCGCGTGACACTGGTAGCAGAGCGCCTGCCGCGGGTCCTGACTGACTGTCACCAAGCGAGCACCGTCGTAGAGTTGCGGAATGGCGAGCGCCGTGGCAGCGAAGTGAAGGGATTCCCGCCGGTCGTAGAAGGCCAGCGAAGCGGGCACAGCCGAGCCGGCTACGGAGATGCGCGAGGCAGGCCTGGTTTCCTGCGCGCCTTCG
>Ga0326727_10027283_pt1 | contig 10501 bp, 15 predicted proteins | sample MB2enrmetagenome_FD_207643 | JGI IMG/M metagenome (GOLD analysis project Ga0326727, IMG submission 207643) | Lab enriched peat soil microbial communities from McLean, Ithaca, NY, United States - MB29MY | ecosystem: Environmental > Terrestrial > Soil > Wetlands > Peat | place: USA: New York...
TAGGCCGAGGGGACATTCATCGCTTGCTCGATCAAATTGAATGCGACCAAGGCCGCGCGATGGCCGGCCAAACGCTGGCGTTTATCCGAAAAATTATGAATTGGCATGAAGGCCGAAACGATGGTTTCCGCCCGCCTATTACGAAAGATATGTCGCGCAAGATGACGGCGAGGGACCGCACCTTAACCGACGACGAAATTAGGGCTCTTTGGAAGGCGGCGGATAGGCTCAACACGCCTTTCGCTCGTATGCTGCAATTCATCCTGCTTACAGGAACGCGCCGCAATGAAGCAGCTCACATGCGCCGCAGCGAGATTAACGGCGACGACTGGACGATCCCGGCAGAGAGATACAAAAGCAAACACGATCAGCTTATTTTCCTGACGCCAGCCACGCGCGCGATAATCGGCAAGCTTCCCGTCATCGGACGGCCCGACGGTTTTGTTTTCACCGCGAATGGCGAGCGACCGATTAGCGCCTTGGCCGCTTACAAAATGTCCTTTGATGAAGCTTGCGGCTTCACCGGCTGGACGATCCACGATCTGCGGCGCACGGCGCGCTCGCTTATGAGCCGCGCCGGCGTCAATGAGGATCATGCGGAGCGCGCGCTAGGCCATGTGATCGGCGGCATTCGAGGCGTCTACGACCGACACACCTATGAGGCCGAGAAACGCCGCGCCTTCGAGGCGCTCGCCGCGCAAATCGACCGCATCCTCAATCCGCCGGCGGAGAACGTCGTGACGCTGCGGAGCTCCGCTGCGCCGGGAGTGGTCTAATGCCGAGAAACATCGACGCGCTAAAGCAATTCGCATGGTGGCTTAAGGCTTCAAAAAACGAGAAGCTCTGGAATGTTCTTCGTCGAGGCGCAGGCGTCGAACAGCGCGAAGACGCAATTAGGAGGGCGTGCAAGGCGTTTGGCTTGGATGCTGAGAACTCGGCGGACAGAAATCTATTGTTGGGAATTTTGGCCGACGCGCATTTTCCCAACACGCTCCCCGGCATGAATGCGCTCGCTTATCGCCAGCTCCCCGAAAAGCGCGGAAGGCCGGTAAAATGGAATAAGGCGGCGGCCGATCTGTTGGTAAAGCACATAATAGAAGTGTGGCCGGTTGAGCCGCCCTATCCGGGGCCGACCGAACTTGCCGAGACCCTGAAAAATAGGTTTTCCGACGAATACAGAGATATTCAAGCAGAGACCCTCGCTAGATATTTGAACATCGGACCTCCCAGTTGGAAATAAATAGGGACCTCATTTATTTACACTGACGAGTGTGTGTCCTTGTGTAACATTGCCTTAGTCACTGACCCGACACGGAGGCTAACCAATGACTGATAATACTCCAGTCCGCCTGACTCGCATTCAAGCGGCGAAATTCCTGACCGAGCAAGGGTTCCCGATTGCGCCGAGATACTTTTCCAAGCTCGCGTTGCCTGGAAGCGGACAGGGACCGCGCATTGACATGTGGTTCGGCCCAAGAGCGCTTTATCTGCCGGAAGACCTTCTCGAATGGGCTCTGAGCCGCTCTAGGCCGGGCGATAAACGGGCTGCGGAGGCTGCATGATGGATCAATGCAGCGTTGATGAATGCGGGAGACTCGTTCACGCCAAAGGGTTGTGCAAACGTCATTACGTTCGAATGCACCGACATGGAAATTTAAACTTCGAGCGTGTCCCGAACGGAACTTATTCGGCTTGGTTTGACGCTCACGTAAATTACGCCAGCGATGAATGCTTGACATGGCCATTTAGAAGGGACGCGGACGGCTATGCTCGCGTAGGAAGCGCGGGCGTGCATCGCATCATGTGCGAGCGCGCCCATGGGCCGCCTCCCACATCAAAGCATGAATGCGCCCATAATTGCGGAAGGGGCAATGAGGGCTGCGTAAACCCGCGTCATTTGCGCTGGGCGACATGCAAGGAAAACCACGCCGATAAAATTATCCACGGGACCATAAACCGTGGCGAATGCAATGGAGCTGCAAAACTCACTGCGCAGGCAGTGATGATAGTTCGTGGCCGTTTATCCGGCGGAGAAACACATACATCGATCGCGAACGAGTTTGGTGTTTCCAGAGAAGCTATTTCGGCCATCAAAAGGGGGGAAGTTTGGGGTTGGCTTAAGTAGCCTACTTTGGAGCACATTATACGTCGTAACGCGCTCTTCCGAACAGTTTCAAACAGTTTCAAATACTTGTGCGGACAAAGAGTCACTAGGTCCGAGTCTGGTAAGCGACCACCCCAAAAACAACGACCCGCCGCGTAACCGCGACGGGCCGGGAATTCCGAAAAGCTCGCATGTGGAAGTGAGAGAATTAGCGGAATCCCCGGCAAAAAGCAACAAAAAATGCAACGGCAGGATTATCGCAATGAATGCTTCCCTTCCAATACCGCGCGGCTCTAAGCGGAGCGCGACCGCCGATTTCCGCGCGGACGTGTTGGCCCGGCTCGGCTTCGCGCCGCCTGAAATTGTCGGCGATGGCAAAATTCACCGATTCTCCACGTCCGCGACCAAACACAACGACGCCGGATGGTATCTGTTCCACGACGACGACTTTCCCGCCGGATCGTTCGGCGACTGGCGCATGGGCGAAAAATTCAAATGGCGGGCGCGCGAAACGCGCGAAATGTCGCAGCAAGAGCGGGAACGCCTGGAGGCGTTGAAGGCCGAACGCGAGAAAAAGATCGAAGCCGCATATTCGGCTGCCGCCGCCTCCGCCAACAAACAATGGTCGAACGCCAAACCCGCCGGCGCCGATCATGCCTATCTGGTCAAAAAAGGCGTCGCTCCGCATGGCCTTCGTGAAAACTACGGACGTTTGCTTGTGCCCGTGTGCGACGGTGAAAGCATCATTTCGCTGCAAACCATCGACGCCGACGGCGAAAAACTCTTCATCGAAGGAAGCCGCGTCGCGGGCGGTTATCACGTTATCGGCGAGATCGGCGAGACAGTGATCGTCGGCGAGGGTTATGCGACATGCGCGACCATTCATGAGGCGACCGGCCTCGCCGTCGTGGTCGCGCTCAACAGTGGAAATTTGCTCGCGGTAGCGCCGAAAATCCGCGCCAAATATCCGATGGCGCGCATCATCATTGCCGGCGATGACGATTACAAAACCGCACACGAAAGAGGATTCAACCCCGGTCTACGTGACGCGAAAAAGGCCGCCGACGCGGTGAAGGGGATTGTCGCGGTTCCACCATTCGACCGGAAGGCCGGCGACACCGGGACAGACTGGAATGACCTCGCTAGCGCCAAGGGCAAGGAAGCCGTCTCGCTGGCGTTAAAGAGCGCCATTGACGAAGCGGAGATCGCGCGCCTCGCGACACTGAATCCGATGGAATATGATCGGGCGCGGAAGGACGCCGCGAAGGCGCTGGACGTTCGACCCGATACTCTCGACAAGCAAGTGAAGGCGCGGCGCGAAGAGACTGCGGCTGACAAGGCAATAGAGCTATGCACGGACATTGAGCCTTATTCCGAGCCCGTGAACACTGCGGAATTGCTTAATGATATACGCGCGACGATTGCGCGCTTCATCGTGTGCGATCCTCCGATCTTGACGGCGACCGCGCTTTGGATCGCATTCACATGGACGATTGAACATGTGCATATTGCGCCGCTGGCAATTATCACCGCGCCCGAAAAAGGCTGCGGAAAAACGCAGCTTCTTGACGTGATTGGCCGCCTATCGAGGCGCAATCTGTTCGCCTCCAATATCTCGCCCGCCGCCACATTTCGCATCATCGAGGCGAAATCGCCGACGCTCCTAATTGACGAGTTCGACTCATTTTTCGGTGAGAACGAAGAGTTACGCGGCGTTATCAATAGCGGTCATACCCGGACGAGCGCCTATGTCATTCGCACAATCGGCGACGACTTCGAGGTGAAACAATTTTCAACGTGGAGCGCGAAAGCCCTCGCGGGAATAGGACGCCTGCCCGAAACGGTTATGTCGCGCGGAATTGTGTTGTCGCTTCGGCGGAAGCTTAAGACCGAGAAAGTTGAGCGCCTGCGCCACGCCGCGCCGGGGCTGTTTGATTTGCAGGCGCGTAAGCTCGCCCGGTTTGGGGAGGATCATGGCGCCGCGATCGGGCGCGCACGGCCAGCACTGCCGGACGCTCTTAGTGACAGGCAGCAAGACAACTGGGAACCGCTCCTCGCTATTGCAGACCACGCGGGCGCGCATTGGCCAGAGGAAGCGCGCCGCGCCGCGCTGGAGCTATCTGGAGAGAAACCGGACGATAAATCGACGGCCGAGGAATTGCTCGCCGACGTGCGCAATATCTTCGACGCCGAAGGCGTGCAGCGCATCGCCCTTGCCGAGTTGCTTAAGAAGCTGATCGAGGATGAAAGCGCCCCTTGGCAGACATGGAACCGTGGAAAACCGATGACGGCGCGCCAGCTTGGCCGCCGCCTGTCTGAGTTCAAGATTGAGGCCCGAACCGTTTATATCGGCCCTTATGACAAGCCCAAGGGCTTCCATAGAGATCAATTTGTGGACGCTTGGACGCGCTATCTCGACGGCGCCGACGCCTCTTCGCCAGACACCCCCCTTCCGTCGGTCACTCGGTCACCTTCCAATGAATCCGGGGATTTCGTGGTGACTAAAGAGGTGACCGAGAAAAACGGCTTCAGTCACCTGGCCGGGCAGTCACCTTGCGACCAGATAGTGACCGACGGCGAAGGTGACCGATGCACAAACGGTCGGTCACCCATTAAGTCACCCGGAAACCCCATATTTTCCCGGCAAGGTGACCGAGTGACCGACGGATACCCCCTCCCGGCGGGAAAGGCATCGGAAGATTTCGAGGAGCTTCCTCTATGAACTGCGCTTTCGCCCTTATCGAGGAAGTCGCCGCCCGTGGCGCTCGTATCTATCTGAGGGAAGGCGAACTAAAATTCGCCTTTCGCGGTGAAGCGCCGACGGATTTGATAGAGAAGTTGCGAGCTCACAAGCCGGAACTTATCAGGGCGCTTGCGCCCGTCTCGCTCGAATGGCGCCGCGCCGAAGCCGACTACGAGAACGAATGCCAGGCGCGGGCATGTTCCACGCTGCGCTTTTGCCAATGTGGCGACTTTGCCAGCAACGCATGGCCAAACGGGCGAGGCGGAGAACAATGGTTCTGCCCCGCGTGCGAACCCGTCGGGGCGAATATCATCGCGTTTCGGAAGAGAGGCCGCCCATGACCGCGCATGTTCTCGTTACCGGCGCGCTCTATCGCCAGCCCGAACAGCGGACCTCGAAAGCCGGCAAGCCCTTCGTCGTGGCGACGATCCGCGCCGCAACCGGCGAGGTCTCGCAATTCTGGAATGTCATCGCGTTTTCGGAAAGCGCGCAAACCGAATTATCGCGGCTTGCCGCCGGCGACGTGGTTTCGCTCCAGGGCGCATTGAAAGCGGAGATTTACGAAAAAAACGGCGAGGCTAAACTTTCTCTTGGCGTTGTCGCCGATCACGTCACGGCGCTGCGCCAGCCCGCCAAGGCGAGGCCGAGACCCGAAGGCAAGCCCATGTCGCGCCGTCGCCGTGACGCTGGCGGCGCGTCCGAACAATTCGACGATCCGCTGCCTTTTTAGTCGCGAAAAGTCGGTCATGTAACCGTTAATAACGTGCAAAGTGCATCAAAGTGTTGAAATATCTCAACACGCCGCGCAAGGGTAAGCGCTAGGTCAACTTTCCCCTTTTATTTCGTCGGAATTCGACTACACTGTTGCTTGTCGTATATCCGGCTCGTCACCGGTGCCTTGGGGCAAAGAGCCCCCGCGACCAGACCGCGTTATGTCCGGCCCGAATACCACGCCGGGGTTTAGCAAGGGGTCTCCTAGCACCAGCATGTTTGAGGCAGAGCTAGGAAAGGGGCCGTTGGCGCGCTGCCGACGGATTCGCACCCAGGCGACGCGAGCCTAAGCGAAACAGCAATCAAACTTTCATCGGGGATGACGCTCGCGCTTGGCTTGGCTCCTTCCAAGCGTGCGCTCCCACAAAAGCAGAAGGTCCGTCATGACAGACGTTGACTACCAGACTATTCAAACGCTGTTTCAGCAGCAGCAGGAACAGGCCCGCGCGGCGCAACAGACGCACCAACTTGAGGTAAACGCCATTGTCGACGCCGGACGCGAACGCCATGGCTCCGATCGCTTCGACGAAATGAGCGCCACGGTCGCCGAAAAGCTAGGCGATAGAACAGCCGAGTTCATGCAGGCGGCAAGGCAATTCGACTCGCCGGTTGAATTGATAGAACGCCTCGCCGACGATCCGCGAGAACTAGAGCGCCTCGCGAAACTTCCGACCGCCCGGATGCTGGTCGAAATCGCCCGCATTGAATCGCGCCTCAATCCGTCCGGCCATGCGGTGACGACAACCGACCCGGTTTGGAAGCGGAAGAGCATCGGCTTCAAGGAAGCCGACTGGAATACTCCGCTGCAAGATCGGCTAAGTGACCGCGAATATAACAAAATCTTTGAAAAGCGCATGGCAGAGCGCTGGTCGAAACGGAGATAATCATGAGCAACTTTGACGACGACGCCTTTGTTGCCAAAATTAACACCGCAATGAGCGCCAATCTGTTCATTGCTGGCCCGGACGCCGAACATTACTGGCATGAACTTCTTTGCAAAATCGAGGAATTGCGGCGACCCGAAGACAACTTCTCGCTCCCGCCGAGCAATGCCGCTGACGCGTGGAAGATGGCTTTCGCGATATTCGAGCGTCTTCGTTATCGGTCGCGCCTGCCTCGCTCCGAAGAACAGATAAACAATGCTCTGCGCGCCCAGGAAATGGAGCGCGTCTACAACGAATACCTCGACAATCTCGCGCATCTCGTCACGCTGGCAAGGCGCGACGTTCTATCGAAAGAAACCTTGCAATACCTTGGACTGCGAGAGGGCGATCTGGCGTCGCCGGCTGTCGTGGACAACAACACGCGAGGCGATGGCCGCCGGCCGGATTGGCAGGAAGTTGCCTATCGAGTTTCCGGGGCGCGGTCCCGTTTCGAGAGAATGAGCCGTGAGGAAAAGCTGGCGATTCCCTTGGTTATGGCGGCGCGACGTTCGGCGGCAGGGCTCCAGGAAATGCAGGAAAGGTATAGTGCGCTTGAGCAGCGTTTTAACGAACTAGAACAGCGTATAGTTGCACTGGAGATGCCTAATAAACAAAAGGCGGCGGCGTAAGAGTAACCTAAATCAAACATAATGAAAGGAATGCAGATGTCTAAAAACCAGAAAAACGCCTTCGGCGGAGGCTCTATTTCCACCACGTCAATCGCGCAAGGCAACGGCTCATTTGCCAAGGGCCAGGGCAAGCCCACGCCTCAAGCCGGCGCGTCGGTCGCCGCCCCGCCGATGAAGCTCGCGGAATGCAAGCCGACCGTGAGCCAAAAGAGCCCGCGATAACGGAGAATTGTCCCCTATGCGGATCGCCGGCGCCATCGCATTGCTGCTTGCTGGCCTAAGCCCTGCCGCCGCGCAAGGCGTGACGAGAGTTTGCGTCGAAAGCATCGGCGCGAACGGCTCGAATAATTGCGTCGGAGTCGGGCCGACCTATCCTCTGCCAGTTGCTCCCGCGCCCCTGCCGGCTTTCGCCACGGCGGAAACCGCATCGGCGAGCGGCACAACTGGCGCGGTTACGGCGACACTGGCGGCCGTGGCAGGAAAAACGACGTGGCTGTGCAGTTTGGACGTTTCAGCTATTGGCGGAACGGCTGCGGTAGGCCCAGTCACGGTTTCTGGACTAATTGGCGGATCGTTCACCTATCAACTCGCATCGAGCGCCGCTGGTGTCACGCTCTCGCGAACTTTCTCGCCCTGCATTGCCGCCAGCGCGGCAGACACCGCGATTTCAGCGGCGACGACCGCCGACGGTTCCGCATCGGCCGTTAGCATCAATTTGAGCGGGTTTGTGCAATGAGTTCCAGCGAGCCCTCGAACCCGACTGGCGAGGCTCCTAGAGCAGGTGGCCGGCCTTCGACATATAGCGAAACCATCTGCGACGAGATATGCGCCCGCATCGCGGAAGGCCAAAGCCTGCGTTCAATCTGTCGCGATGACAATATGCCGGGACTACGCACGGTAATGACTTGGTTGCGCGAGAAAGAAGTGTTCCGGCAACAATACGCGCATGCGCGCGACGCTCAAGCCGACGCGCTGTTCGAGGAAGCCTTTGATATTGCCGACGACGGCTCCAATGATTGGATGAAGCGCGAGGGCAAAGACGGCTCGCTTTCATGGGTCGAGAATGGCGAGTCCATTCAGCGGTCGCGCCTTCGCGTCGATCTTCGCAAATGGGCCGCTGGCAAGCTCGCTCCCAAAAAATACGGCGAGAAGGTCACGCAAGAGCATACTGGCGCGGATGGCGGTCCTATCGAGGTGGCGAAGCCGCTGTGTCCCGCCGAGGTGGCCACCGCGCTCGCCGCGCTCTTGAACGAAAACGAAAAGCTATGCGGGCTCGAACCCGACCCGGAGCTATCGGACTCCGAGCGGCTGAAACGAATAATCGAGACTGGCGAGCCCGTAACGCCCGCTCTCTATGCTGGAATTTCAGTCTCGCGCGGCCCGGACAAAAAATTCCCTTATCGAGGCGAAAACTAATGGCACAAAATTCAATGGCGACTAGAGACGTGAACGCCTTGGCATGGTCCGACGACGATCGGGCGCGGGCGCTATTACAGGTGCTTGTTTCATCCGAGCAAGAGTTGCGGATTAAGCCCGACTATGCGGCCGGGTTCGTGCCTCGCGTTGACGCGGTTTTGCGGAAGGCTCTCGCGGGCGGATTGGATCAACGTCGCTATGCGGTCATGTTCACAGTGAGGAAGCATCGCCTGGATCAGGACGCGGCCGGGAAGGGATTTATGGTCTAACCCCGGTAGCGCCGGCGGCCTGCTTTCGTCCGTTTGTGGTGCTTGAGAGCTGGCCGCCGGGACATTGCTCGCCTGTCGGCGGAGCAAACGGAACGGCCCGACCTCGGATGAACAGGCGGGCCGTTCTTTTTGTCTCGCCTTCGCTTGCCCAGCGCTTACCTGACGATTTTCGACCTAACGATAAATCCCGAAGCATCAGTATATTTCGTTTGTATTGCAATGGCTTGTGGCTGTTAAGCTAGCGCTGAAACCTCGTTACGTCTCATAACATAACATCCGCATCCATCGACGCCCTTTGACATACCTCAATAGCGGGTAAGCACATAACAGCCTGTTTACAGCCTTTTTCAAATGCACCCTTGCGCCCTTTCGTATCTTCGAGCATATTCGGGTTGTGCTTACCGAGCACATACCGGAGAAATTCGGTCTCAAAACAAAGCGGCCCGACAAGGTGCGTCAACACCGAGCCGGGCCTATCGACAACCATGCGAAATAGGAGTTCGCACGATGACGACGACCGTAAGTCTTATCCGAGCAGCCGAGAGTCAAGGCGCGATTATATTTTGGAGCGACGGAAATTATCATTTCGCTCCAGAAAACTGCGAGCATTTCCCGGCGCGCTGGAGTGAGCCATTCGCGGATTTAGACGAATGCGCCTATGCGGCCATTTCCGCCGGCTTGGCGCCTCTCGCACCCGAGGGGTTCGCCTATGTCCAATTTTGATTTTACCGGAAAGCCGGGGCTCCAAGCCTTCATTGAGGGGCAGATCGCCAGGGCGGTGGAAGCCGAGCGGCGAAAGTTCGTCCGGTGTAGTCCGCCAATGCGACACCATGACGAGCACGTTCTATGCGCCGGGATAATCCTTGGCGCGATCGCCGGCGCGTCGCTGATTCTCGCGCTCCAATTCGCGAACGCCATACTCTGACGATCTAGCGCGCGCGGGCTTCAACCCGCGCGCATCCCCTCCCTATTCGACACGAGAGAGAAATCATGCGCGTGAAGCTAACCCCCGGCTTTATCGACAAAGCCCCTTTGCCGACGACTGGCGACCGCGTTTTCTATTGGGACTCGGAGCTACGCGGATTCGGCCTTGTGGTCACTGAGTCCGGTCACAAGAGTTTCGTCGTTCAATATCGCGTCGGCTCCCGGTCGCGACGTATGCATCTCAAGGGCGGCCAGAGCGCGCTCAATGTGAGTGTGGCCCGCAAGGAAGCGAAGGCTTTTCTCGGCTCTGTCGCCAAGGGCGGCGATCCGCTCGCCGAACGCCGCAAGGCGGATCGCACTAAATCCGACACGTTCGAGGCGATCTGCCAGGAATATCTGGAGCGAGAGAAAAAGCAGGGGGCGCTGCGGTCGCTTTCGCGGCGCGCCGCCACGCTCGAACGGCTCGTTTATCCCAAACTTGGCAAACTCCAGATTGGCGACATACGCCGGTCGGACATTGTTCGTCTGCTTGATCGGATTGAAGACGACCAAGGCCCGTCGATGTGCAACCAGACGCTAGCGTTTATCCGCCGCATTATGAATTGGCATGAGGCGCGGAACGATGACTTTCGGTCGCCGATTACAAGAGGCATGTCGCGCGGCAAGACGCCGGAAAGGGAGCGCATTCTAAAGGATGACGAGATTAGGGCATTGTGGAAGGC
>Ga0326727_10027285_pt1 | contig 10500 bp, 8 predicted proteins | sample MB2enrmetagenome_FD_207643 | JGI IMG/M metagenome (GOLD analysis project Ga0326727, IMG submission 207643) | Lab enriched peat soil microbial communities from McLean, Ithaca, NY, United States - MB29MY | ecosystem: Environmental > Terrestrial > Soil > Wetlands > Peat | place: USA: New York...
CCGGTGGGAAACCCCTTTTTGTTCACAAAAAGGGGTTTCCCCCCGGTTTTCCCCTAGTCCACTTTTTTAAAAGCCTTGGCGCCGGCGGCGCAGATCGGGCATTTGTCCGGGGCGTGGTCCTTGGCGATATGGCCGCAGATTGTGCACAGGTAGAAGTCCGTGTCGCCGCTCGCGGACAGGGTATCGAGCGCCTCCTGGTAGAGCGCGGCGTGGACCGCTTCGGCGGCGTTGGCCAGGGTGAACGAGCGTTCGGCCGTCTTGTCGCCCTCGGCCTTGGCGGTCTCGATCATCGGCGGGTACATGGTTTTGAATTCGAACGTCTCTCCAGCCACGGCCGCCTTGAGGTTTTCGGCCGTTGTACCGACGCCGCCCATGGCCCGCAGGTGCGCGTGCGCGTGGATGGTTTCGGCCTCGGCCGCGGCCCGAAACAGCTTGGCCGCCCGTTTGTAGCCTTCCTTGTCCGCCTGTTGGGCAAAGGCGAGGTATTTGCGGTTGGCCTGGGATTCTCCGGCAAAGGCCTGGGCGAGATTTTCTTTGGTCTTGGACATAATGGCTCCTTTTAATTACGGCTTTATTAAGAATGACTCTTGTCTAAGTCCGAATAAAAAGTCAACCTTTTTTGTCTTAGTTTCCCCAAAAAAAATCCGGCGCGACCGTCTTGCAACGCGAAGTCCTGCATGGCGCGGGCACAGCTTCGGCGAAATCAGGCCGCCTGGGACAGGCATTTGCCGCACAGGCCCCGGAGCACAACCTGCTTGTGGTCGATGCGCCCCATTTCGCCATTGACCCCGGGCAAGGCGATATTTTCGAAGGCGTCCCAGGTGAAGTCGATGATTTCGTTGCAGGCGTCGCAGACGAAATGGTGGTGCGGCGACAGGTCCCCGTCGAAGCGGCCCTGCTCGCCCAGGGCCGGGACGCGAAAGGCCAGGCCCAGGCGCTCGAAGGTCCACAGGGTGCGGTAGACGGTGTCCAGGGAAAGGGTGGGCATGCGTTCGCGGACCCGCTTGTAGATCATTTCCGCCGAGGGGTGATCTTTGGCCGCGGCCAGTTCCCGAAGGATCTCCAGGCGTTGGTGGGTCAGGCGCAGGCCCCGGTCCTGCGAAAGCTTTTTGAGCTGGTCCAACTTGATTTCAAAGTGGGAATCTTTCATGGCGGTACTTCTTTGTTGCGTTGAAGATTCGTGCGTTCGGCGCGTGGAATGCCGAGGTTTGGGGCCAAGCGGCCGGCCTGGGGTGCGATGGAAACAAGTTATTGCCTGGTATCATTACGAAAAAAAAGCAAGATGTTTTTCGGGGTCATCGCCAACTCGTTTTTATTCCTGATGATTGCTTTCAATGCCCTGTATTTGGGCGTTTAATCGTTTCATTTTGGTATCGTCAATATGAATTCTTTTTCAACATGCCAGGGGTGGAGCGCCGGGAAAAAGCGGACGCCGTCGGCCGATGTTGAAAAACCCTGTTTTAAAAAAACGATAACGCTTTTTAGAAGTAAGGGCGCGGGAGAGGAGCCTGCGGGACAGCGGTCCCTTGTTCTCAGAGGGTTCCCCCCTGATTTTTCCGTGCTTTGAAACCGGCTCTAATAGGGATGAAGAACGCCGATCACCGATCCGGTCATCAGCGAGGCCAAAACCCCGGCCAGAAGCGATTTCATGGCCAGGGAGACGATCTCGGAGCGGCGCTCGGGACACAAGGTCCCCAGCCCGCCGACCAGGATGCCCACGCTGCCCAGGTTGGAGAAGCTGCACATGACGTAGGTCATGATCAGCCGGGATTTGTCGGAAAGCGCCCCGGCCGGAAGCTTGATCATGTCGATGTAGGCGATGAATTCGTTGAGCGCCACTTTGGTCCCAAGCAGGCTCCCGGCCGCGGCCGACTCGGCCCAGGGCACCCCGGCCAGCCAGGCCGCCGGAGCCAGAATAAATCCCAAGAGACGCTCCAGGGTCGCGGGGGCGCCGTAAACGTCCGGCAACAGGCCAAGCCCCAGGTTGATCAATTTGACCAGGGCCACGAACACAATGAGCATGGCCACGATATTGAGAAAGAGCTGCAAGCCGTCCCAGGTCCCCCGGCTGAGCGCGTCCATGGACCCGGAAGCTCCGGATTCGGGAACGACTTTGCCCAAAGTGGGCCGGCCCGTCTCCGGAACGAGCAGGGCGGCAAGCAAAAGCGCCGCCGGGGCGTGGATCACCGAGGCGGTCAGGATCTGTCCGGTGGAATCCGGCACCGCTTCCTTGAGCAGGCTGGCGTAAATGGCCAGCATCGTGCCGGCGATGCAGGCCAGGCCGACGCTCATCAGGGCGAACAGCTCGCTGCGGGTCATGCGCGCGAGATACGGCTTGATCAGAAGCGGCGCCTCGACCATGCCCAGAAAAATCGTACCCGCCGCGCCCACGCCAAGCACTCCGCCGATGCCCATGGTCTTTTGCAACAGGAGCGAAAAGACCCGCACCACCTTCGGCAAGATCCTCCAGTAGAACAAAAGCGAGGTCAAAGCCGCGATCAAGATCACCAGCGGCAATGTCTGAAAAGCCAAAATAAAGGCCGCGCCGGGGCGGGACACGGCAAACGGCAAGGCGCCGCCGCCCAGGTAGCCGAATACAAAGGACGTGCCGGCCCGGGTGGCCTCTTCCAGAGCCGAAACCAAGGCGTTGAGCCAGATCAGAATTTGCCGGAAAAACGGGACCTTGAGCATGAGGGCCGCGATTGCGAACTGCAAAGCCAGTCCGGAGACGATCATCCGCCAGGCCACGACCCGCCTGTGTTCGCTCAAACACCAGGCGATAAACAAAAAAATGACCAGTCCCAGGGCGCTTTGCATTGCGATTCTCCGGAAAACCTGCCGCAAAACACGAAAATCATTGGCAGGGCATGAATGTTGCTTGGCTCTCGAAGCCGGGACAAAAACACCAATTTCCGGCGATTGTCAAAACCGGAGCGCGCGCCATGGACCTGACCTTTCTGACCGAAATCGTCGAACGCAAGTCGGCCGGCTACCTCGCTGAAAACATTGTTGAAGCGGAATTAGGCCGCCACCCCGACCGCCTGGACCGTTCGATCGGCGATTTGCTCGAAGGGGCCAAGGGGCGGCTCTCCGCCGCCACCCTTTTCAGCCTGCGCGCTTTGCTGGTCGGAGCGGTCAACGAACTGCGCCGCCATAACGACATGTACACCGCCGTATAGGCGGTCACAGGCGAACCAGAGGGGGCTTTGCCCCCTCTGGACCCCCTCGCTGGGGGGACAATTGTCCCCCAGGCCCCCCGTGTAAGGGGGGGCTGAGGGGGCAGGGGGCAGCGCCCCTGCCGGACACGATCACATCATATTTGGGAGGCCGCATGGTTCGACTTGTTCTCGCCCTGGTTCTGGCCGGAATATTTGGTTTGGCCGGCTGTGCCCGGCAGCAGAATACGGCGGAAGATCAGAGTTACGGCGCGGGCAATTTGGATCCGGAGCTGGCCGAGCTCGGCAGCCTTGAATTTTCCCGGGGCCGTCCCCTGACCGCCGAAGAGCGGCAGGTTTTGGCCGCCCACAGCGAGATCGCCTTTCATCTCACCGGCGAGGAATCCGAGCAGATCAAGGGGTATGTCCAGTATTTCCTGGAGACCAAGCGCGACACCGTCAAGCGCTGGCTCAACCGGGCCGAGCCCCATTTGCAGTACGTGCGCGCCGTGCTCGCCAGTCACAAGTTGCCCCAGGATCTGATGGCCTTGCCATTCATCGAATCCGGCTACAGCAATTTCGCCTATTCCTCGACCGGCGCGGGCGGCATGTGGCAGTTCATGCCCGCCACCGCGCGGCGTTTCGGTTTGCGGGTCGATTACTGGGTGGACGAGCGGCGCAATCCCTATTTGGCCGCGGTGGCTGCGGCCAAATACCTGGCCGAGCTTCACGCCCGTTTCGGCGACTGGCAATTGGCTTTGGCCGGCTACAACGCCGGCGAGGGCAAGGTTTCCCGGGCCATGGCCGCCAGCGGCTCGGCCAGTTTCAAGGATCTGGCCAAGGACGAGACCTTGCTGCGCGAAGAGACCCGCTCCTACGTTCCCAAATTTTTGGCCATGGTCAAGATCCTGAAGAACCTCAAATCCTTGGGATTTGAACCAATCAATATGGACGCCGTGCCCGAGGTCAAGGAAGTGGCCGTACCCGGGGGCACCGATCTGGCCGCCCTGGCCCAGGCGGTGGGCATGGACTGGGAGGAATTTCGAGGACTTAACCCGGGATTCCGCCGTCAGGTCAGCCCGCCGGACGAGAATTCGCCGGTGTATCTGCCGGTCGCGCGCATCGAGCTCGCTCAGGCGTACCTCAAGCAGCCGGGCAACGCCCGGACCGGTTACCGCATGATGGCCGCGGCCAAGGGCGACACCTGGTGGCGGGTGTCGAGTGCCACGGGCGTGCCCATTTCCGCCTTACGTGGTCTCAATCCCGGCCTGCCCGACACGCTGGCTCCGGGACAGGCGTACCTGGTTCCCAACGACAGTTCTCCCTTGGACAACGCCTTGGCCTCGAGCGCGTTCGACGAAAAAAGGCTGGCCGAGCATAAGCCCGGGCCCGCCCAGCCGGGCCGCAAGGCCGAAGCCGAGAATCAGGCCGCTTTGAACAAGGACAAAGCCCAGGATTACGCGGTCGTGGCCGAGGCCCTGGCAATGCAAGGCAACGTGCATAAACCCGTGCCGTACCGGCCGGGGCCGCGCGCAGCCGCCGTGGCCGGGGACGAGCTTGGGACAAAGACCCAGGCCGCCCCGGCCAAGTCCGCCCCGGCCGAGTCCGCCACGTTCCAGGCAACCGCAAAGGGCAAGCCGGACCAAGCCAAGGGCAAGGGAAATCCTGGGGATTCGGGCAAGAAAAAGGCCAAATACATGGTGGCCAAGGGCGAGACGGTCTGGAGCATCGCCCGTAAGTTGAGCGTCAACCCACAGACGGTGCTGGCGGACAACAACCTGAGTACGGACACGCGCCTGCGCGAGGGCGACGTCATTTACGTCGAGGGACGTTAGAACAATTTCAAGAGATGGAGGAGGGAATTGGGGGAAGAGCCTTTTTTACCCCCCGTTTCCTCAAAATTTTAAAGGTTTTTTGGGGGAGAGGGGGCTGGGGAGAAACCCTTTTTGTTCACAAAAGGGATTTCTCCCCAGATTCTCTCCTTCCAAACTTAGTTCTCGTTCCGGGCTCCCCGCTCCAGCAGGAATACGCCGTAACTGGCCCGCAGGTTGGGCAAAAAGCGCAGCACCTCGCCGGTTTCTTCCTTGTAGTAGGTTTTGATGGCCGCCGATTGCAGGATGACGAAGCCGCCGGCGGCGCAGAAGCGGGTGAAGTCCCGGATGGTGATCACCCGGATATTGGGCGTGTCGTACCACTGGTAGGGCAACTCCCGGGTCATGGGGGCGACGCCGGAAAAAAGCAGTTGCAGCCGGCCCCGGTAGTGGCTGAAATTGGGAAAGCTGACGATGCCCTTGCGCCCCACCCGCAGCATTTCCCGGATCAAGGCCAGGGGATCGTACACCTGTTGCAAGGTTTGGCTCAGGATGACGTAGTCGAACATGTCCCTGGGGTAGTCCTTGATCTCCTCGCCGATGTCGCCCTGCAGGACCGAGAGCCCCCGGCTGATGCCCGCCTGGACCTTTTCCCCGTCGATTTCGATGCCCGTGCCGCGCGCGTTTTTTTCCCCGCGCAAATACTCCAGCAAGTCGCCCTGGCCGCAACCCAGGTCCAAAACCCGCGAGCCGTTTTCGATCCAGGAGGCGATGATCTGCAGGTCGAAGCGCATTACCCCCTCCCCGCCCTGGCCCTGGCCAGATTCTTGTCCAGATGGCCCCGGATGAGTTCGGTGAGCGCCGGACTGGGGAGCAAAAAGGCGTCATGGCCCCATTTGGCGTCGATCTCGGCGAAGCTCGCTTCCCGGCCGTTTTTTTTCAGCGCCTTGAGCAGCTCCTTGGACTGGTAGGTGGGATAGAGCCAGTCCGAGGTGAAGGAGACGATCAGGAAGTCACACTCGGTCTTGGCCATGGCTCCGGCCAGGGAGCCCTGGCCGTGGACTTCGGCCAAGTCGAAGTAGTCAGCCGCCCGGGTGATGTAGAGAAAGGAATTGGCGTCGAAGCGGTCCACGAATTTCTGGCCTTGGTAACGCAGGTAGCTCTCCACCTGGAAATCGGCGTCGAAGCTGAAGGACTTGGCCTCTTTGTCCTGGAGCTTGCGGCCGAATTTGTGGCGCATGGCCTCGTCCGAGAGATAGGTGATATGCCCGATCATCCTGGCCACGGCCAGGCCGTGGACCGGGTTGGCCCGGCCGTAGTAGTCGCCGCCGTTCCAGTCCGGGTCGGCCAGGATGGCCTGGCGGGCGACCTCGTGGAAGGCGATGTGCAGGGCGGTGTGTCTGGCCGAGGTGGCCAGGGGCACGGCGGCGCGCACCCGGCCCGGGTACCGCGTGGCCCATTCCAGGACCTGCATGCCGCCCATGGAGCCGCCGATCACGGCCAGAAGCTTGTCCACGCCCAGATGGTCGATCAGGCGGCGCTGGGCCCGCACCATGTCGCCGATGGTCACCACCGGGAATGACAAGCCGTACGGCGCACCCGTGGCCGGATCGATCGAGCCGGGCCCGGTCGAGCCCATGCAGCCGCCGAGCACGTTGGCGCAGATCACGAAGTATTTGTCCGTGTCGATGCCTTTGCCCGGCCCGATCATGGATTCCCACCAGCCGGGCCTTTGGTCTTCCCCTGAATAATATCCGGCCGCGTGGCTGTCCCCGGTCAGAGCATGGGCCACATAGATTGCGTTGTCGCGGGCCTCGGAGAGCACGCCGTAAGTCTCGTAGGCCAGGGTGATTGGGGCCAGGCTGGCGCCGCTTTCCAGGGCAAAGGGGGCGAAGGGGGAGGCCTCGTCGCCGAAGGTGAAAAAGCGTTTTCGGGTTTGGCCGACGGTTTGTCCGGCCGCTTCGCTCTCGGTGTATTCGCTCATGGATGCCTGTGGCGGCGTACGCCGCCGGGATGGGCAATTTCAAAAACCTGTTGGCACCTCGTATGATAATGTGTATCTCATTTCAATGAGAGAAAGCATCGCGCCCCCGGCCGGCAACCCGGGATCGCATTGCCTCATCGAACTTCCGCCGCGGGCAAAGCAGTAGGCGGTATCCAAATCCCGCCACGGAGAGGACCATGCCATACACCTTTTCCGAACTCGTAGACGTGCAAAAACTGCGCGGCCTGCTTGAAAGCTTCCACAACGCCTTCGGTATTCCGCTGGCCATCCTGGACTTCGAAGGCAACGTGTTGGCCGCCGGCGGTTGGCAGAAAGCCTGCGAGCTCTACCACCAGAGCCATCCGGGGACTTTCGCCCGTTGCCGCCGCAATGGGAGTGCGCTCAAGGAGCGCCTGGAAAATGAAGGCCAAGTCTTGTTCGAATGCCCGAACGGCTTGACCGAGGTGTGCGTGCCCATCGCCGTCGAAGGGAACAATCTGGCCACTTTTTTTTGCGGCCAGTTTCTCACCGCCCCCCCGGACCTGAAATTCTTCCGCGAACAGGCGAGGCAATTCGGCTTCGACGAACGGCAATACCTCGCCGCCATCAAGCTGGTCCCGGTGGTCGACGCCGAGAACCTCACGCGCATCATGGCCTTCATCACGTGTTTTTCGGATATGCTCACCGACATGGGGCTGGGACGGCTGCGGGCGATCATGGCGGAAAAAGCCCGGCGCGAGGACGAACGGCGCTGGATGTTCGCCCTGGAAGGCAGCCGCGACGGGGTTTGGGACTGGAATCCGGAAACCGGCGATATTTACGTCACCAATCAGATGCTCGACATGTTCGGCTACGCTCCGGGGGACGTCCCCGGCCGGATCAGCGCCTGGAGCGAGATGGTCCACCCCCGGGACCGTTGGCGCGTGGCCAAGGAGATAAGCCGCGTCCTGAGCGGGAAAGCCGACTTTTACCAGTGCGAATTCCGGGTGCGGGCCGCCGACGGCGGGTACCGGTGGATCATCAGCCGGGGCAAGGTGTTCGAGCGCGGCGCGGACGGCGAACCCCTGCGCATGATCGGCACCGTCCGTGACATCGCTCACCGCAAGCGGATGGAGGAGGAACTGCGCAACAGCGAGCAGAGCTTCCGCATTCTTTACACCGAGACCCCGGCCATGATGCACTCTCTCGACGCCGAGGCCCGGTTGATCAGCGTCAGCAACCATTGGCTCGAAGTCTTGGGCTATACCCGCGAGGAGGTCATCGGACGGCGCACCGTGGAGTTCTTGACCCCGGAATCGCGCCGCTACGCCGAGGAAGTCGCCTTTCCCAGGTTTTTCAAAACCGGGGCGACCAAGGATATCCCCTTGCGCTTCGTGAAAAAGGACGGCGGGATCATCGACACGCTGGTTTCGGCCATCGCGGTGCGCGGCGCCGAGGGCGAAGCTTCGCGCTGGGTGGCCGTGCTCACCGACGTCACCGAACAAAAAAGGGCCGAAAAGGCCTTGCGCGAAAGCGAGGAGCGCTTCCGCCGCATGCTCGGTTCAGTGACCAGCTATATTTACACCGTCACCGTGGAAAACGGCCGGGCCGTCTCGACCTACCACGGCCCGGGCTGCGCCGCCGTGACCGGCTACAGCTCCGAGAACTACGCCGTCGACCCCAACCTGTGGTACACCATGGTCCACGAGGACGACCGCAAAAACGTGCTGGAACAGGCCAAGTTCGCCCTGGCCGGGCTTGAGTCGCCGCCGCTCGAACACCGTATCATCCACAAGGACGGCAGCGTGCGCTGGATCTCCAACACCTTGGTCACCCGTCGCGACGAAAACGGCCGGGTGATCATGTTCGACGGCCTGATCCACGACATCACTGAACGCAAACGCCTGGAAGCCGACCTGCGCCTGGCCAAGGAGGCCGCCGAGGCGGCCAACCGGGCCAAAAGCGAATTTCTGGCCAACATGAGCCATGAGATACGCACTCCCATGAACGCCGTGCTGGGGCTCACCCGGCTCACCCTCAAACGCGAACTGGGTGCCGAGCAGCGCGAATTCCTGGAAGGGGTCATGGAGGCGGGCTCGTCGCTGATGCAGATCATCAACGACATCCTGGACTTCTCCAAGATCGAGGCCGGCCGCATCGATTTGGAGCACGAGGCCTTCGAGTTGCGACCCCTGCTGGACAAGATCGTCAAGAGCTTTCTCCCGGCCGCGCAAAAAAAAGGCATTGCCCTCGACGTGCGCGTGGAAGAAGACGCCCCGGACCTGCTCCTGGGCGACCAGGGCCGGCTGCGGCAGGTGCTGGTCAATCTGATCGGCAACGCCCTGAAATTCACCCAAACCGGCGAGGTGGCCGTCCTGGCCGGCCTGGAGCCGCCCGGGCTTTCCCCGGACGGCGCCCGGAAAGATCAAAGCCGGTTTTTGTTCCAGGTCAGCGACACCGGCATCGGCATCCCGCCGGATAAAATCGGCATCATCTTCGGCAGCTTCACCCAAGCGGATTCCTCGACCACCAAACGCTTCGGCGGCACCGGGCTGGGACTGGCCATCTCCAGGAAGCTGACCGGCATGATGGGCGGCAGGATCTGGGTCGAAAGCGTCCTGGACAAGGGCTCGACCTTTTATTTCACGGCCGCCTTCGACCGCCCCAAGGAAGGCGAGGCCCGCATCGCCCAGGTTCCGGCCGAACTGCCGCCCCTGCAACGGTCCCTGCGCATCCTGCTGGCCGAAGACGACCGCATGAACCAAATCTTCGCCGAGGCCGTCTTGACCAGCGCCGGCCATGAAGTGGGCATCGCCCACAATGGCAAGCAAGCGATCAAAATGCTCGAAGCCGACCCCTTCGATCTTATCCTCATGGATATCTCCATGCCGGAAATGGACGGCGACGAGGCCGCTCGCATCATTCGTGGTTCGAGCTCCGGGGCCTACGATCCGCAGATTCCCATCGTGGCCATGACCGCGCACGCGCTCAAGGGCGACCGCGAACGCTTCCTGGCCGCGGGCATGAACGCCTACATTTCCAAACCCGTGGACATGGACGAGCTTTTTCTGGTTATCGCGCAGGCCATGGCCAACGCCGAGGACGTCCACGAACAGGTGAGGCCGAGCGAAGGCGGGCCACGCCAAAGCGAACCCGTCCTGCCGGTCCTGGACAAACAATGGATCGAAAAGAATTTCGGCACCAAACCCCAAATCCTGTCCAGCCTGATGGAAGTCTACCGGGGTGAATTGCCCAAACGCCTGATCGAGATACGCCAGGCCCTGGAGGGAGCGGTTTACCCGGATCTCATCCGGGCGGCCCATACCCTCAAGGGGTCGTCCGGCGTCATCGGCGCCAGCGAGGTGCGCGAAAAAGCGCTCAAATTGGAACTGGCGGCCCGTGAGGAGAATATGGGGAAGGCCAGGGAAGCATACCAGGTCCTCGAGGCTGCCGCCCAACTCGTGGTCGACGCTCTGGCGCGGGAACAGGGGTAAGGGAAGGGAGGCGGGGGAGGAACCCCACCTCCCAAAGACTTTAAAGTTTTTTGGGGAAAGGGGGGCTCGGGGGGAAA
>Ga0326727_10027286_pt1 | contig 10500 bp, 11 predicted proteins | sample MB2enrmetagenome_FD_207643 | JGI IMG/M metagenome (GOLD analysis project Ga0326727, IMG submission 207643) | Lab enriched peat soil microbial communities from McLean, Ithaca, NY, United States - MB29MY | ecosystem: Environmental > Terrestrial > Soil > Wetlands > Peat | place: USA: New York...
CGTTATAGTAGTGAGGAGATGCCCGAGCGGGCGGACCCGGGCCCCGGCCCGGAGGCGCAAGCGATGGCAAGCGACGAGGCCCGCCGGTTGCGGGCAGCGATCGAGGCGCTACCCGAAAAGTACCGCACGGTCATCACCCTCTACCATCTCCAGGGTCGCCAGTACGAAGATATCGCGACGGTGCTGGGACTCCCGATGGGAACGGTGAAAACACATCTATTCCGCGCCAAAGAGCAGCTCCGAAAATTGCTCGAGGCACAAGAGGTGGCCGAATGAACTACGATAGTGACGATGCCCTCGAACGTGCGCTCTTCGCACTCGAACTGGAAGAGCCGCCGGCCGATTTGCGCGCCTCGATCCTCTCGGCCACCGTCTACCGGCCTGCGCCGATGTTCAACCTGCGCGATCTGATCGTGCTCGGCGTCATCGCCGCGGTTGCGATTTGGTTCATTGCGGAGATCGCTTTGGGCGGCGCCACGAGCTTTACCCGCACGCTGCAGACGATCGGGGACGTGACGGTACGCACGCTCTCCAACTTCACGACGCTTGCATGGCTCGCCGCCGGCGGCGCCACCGCGATCTGGCTGACGATTTTCACCGGATTCCAACCTCGGGCGAAGGGCGTAACCGTACAGCATCGCTAAGACGCCTGCATGAGTGAACGGGCGTCCGGTTACAAGGTTCTCGTGGTCGAAGACGACGCGGCGATCAGCCGCGTCCTCTCCCTCGAGCTCAAACATGAAGGCTACGAAGTCGACGTCGCGCGTGACGGCTTGGAGGGGCTCGAGAAGGCGCTCAAAGAGCCCGACCTCGTGATTCTCGATCTCATGCTGCCGCGCATGGACGGACTCGAGGTCTGCAAGCGCATCCGCGCCAAGAGCAACGTGCCGATCCTCATGCTCACGGCCAAGGACCGCGTTCCCGATCGCGTGGCCGGGCTCGATCTCGGCGCCGACGACTATCTCACCAAACCGTTTGCCACCGAGGAGCTTCTCGCGCGCGTACGCGCCCGGCTTCGCGAGAAAAACCCGCAAACCAACGTGCTCGCGCATCGCGACGTCGTGATGGACCGCGACCGGCGCGAAGTGACCCGCGGCGGTAAGCTGGTTACGCTCACGGCCAAGGAATACGCGCTGCTCGAATATCTGCTGCTGCACAAGAACAAGGTGCACACGCGCGACGAGCTCTTCAACGGCGTCTGGGGCAGCGACTTCCTCGGCGACTCGAATCTGATCGACGTCTACATCAGGTATCTGCGCGGCAAAATCGATGAGGGCTTCGACGACAAGCTGATCACGACGGTTCGCGGCGTCGGCTACACCATCAAAGATTGAAGCTCTCCCTGCGCATCCGCATCGCGCTCGCGTATGCGGTCCTGCTGATCGCGGTTCTCGCCGCGGCGAGCGCCGCCATCGTGTGGGGTTTCCAAGCGATCCTGTTCGATCAGGCGCGCGCCCGCGTGAACCTCACGATGAACGAGATCGTCAACACGGTGCAAGCCGCCAACCCCTTCAATCTCGACGCCGGAGCGAGCGAGGCGATTCAAGCGCTGCTCAACAGCAGCAACCTCGCGCAGTGGCAATCCGCCACCACCTTCGTGCAGATCGATTCGACCAACGGCTATCCGCTGGCCCGCACGGCCAACCTCGGTGCGGCAAGCATTCCGCCGGCGCCGCTGGACGGGCGCAAGACCGAGCAGTTCCGCGTCGTTTCGGTCGGCGACCGGCCGTTTCTGATCGAAGACCGTCTGCTCGGCAGCCCCACCTTCGCGGTCGTCGTCCACGTTGCCGAGCCGCTCGACGCGCTCTACCGCGCGTTCCGGCAAACTTGGGAGACGATCCTCGCGATCATCGTAGCCGGTGCGATCGCCGTCGTCGCGCTCTCGTTCTTCCTCGCCAATCAAGCGCTCGGGCCGATCGTGGCGCTCTCGGCCGCGATGCGCGAGATCACTTCAGAACACCTGGACCGCCCGCTGCCCGAGCCGAGGCGTCGCGACGAGATCGGCGATCTCACGCGCAGTTTCAACGATCTGCTCGCGCGGTTGCAAGAAGCCTTCGCGCGCGAGCGTCAGTTCATCTCCGACGCATCGCACGAACTCAAGACCCCGCTGACGTCCATCAACGCCAACGCCCAATTGCTGCTGCGTTGGGGCGATGAGGATCCCGAGATCCGGCGCGAGAGCCTCGAAACGATCGAGCGCGAAAGCGCGACGCTGGCGGCGATGGTCAACGGCATGTTGACCCTGGCGAAGGCCGATCGCGGCGACGACATCCCCAAGGAGCCGCTGCTGCTCGCGCGCAGCGTACAAGAGGCCGCGCGCGGATCGGCGCAGCGAGCCTCGGAGAAAGGGCTCGAGCTGGTCGTCGACCTCGGCACCGAGTCGCCGATCATCGAAGGCGACGAGGCGCTCGTGCGCCAGCTTGCGGGGAATCTGATCGACAACGCCATCAAGTTTACGCCCACGGGCCGCGTGACCGTCACGGTGGGCGGCAGCGCTACGCGCGCGTGGGTCGAGGTCGCCGATACCGGGCCCGGCATCCCGGACGACGAGCTCGTCACGATCTTCGAACGCTTCTATCGTACCGACAAAGCGCGCTCTCGCGACGTGCCCGGCACCGGCTTGGGTCTGGCCATCGCGCGCTCGATCGCGCGCGTTCACGGCGGCAGCGTGAGCGCCCGGAACGCTCCCGAGGGCGGGGCGGTCTTTCACGTCGAGTTTCCGCGCATTCCGGCAACGCTCATCGAGTCCTCATGATGGGCACGGCCCACCATGCCTACAATCAAGGCGTGAGGACGGTAGTGCGGCGGGGGCTCGGCGGGCTCTTCGCCCTCTTGCTATTGGCACCGGGCCTTGGCGCACGCGCCAGGGCCGAAGACCTTTCCTCGATGAACGCGCCCGTGATCGCGATCGTTCTGCGCGGCGGGGGTAACGTGACGATCCGTACGTGGGAGCGCGAGGACGTCCACCTCGACGCCGACCCGACGATCCAAATCAACCGTCCGCGCGCGAACAGCCAGCAGATCGCGGCGGCGTTCAGCAAGTTCTTCCTGCACGCGCAGAGCATTCAAGCGCCGGGCGGCCAGAACTACGCGTTGCCACCCGAGCAGTTTCCGATTCCGCCGCTCGCGCCGGGCGACCACGACGCGCTGCTCGTACGCGGCGAAGGCGACGTAACGCTCACCGTCCCGCAAGATACGGCGGTCGTCGAAGCGCAGGTCTCACAAGGTTCGATCTCGATCGAGGGCTACCACGGCACGATCCTGGCCCAGATGGGCGCCGGATCGATTCACTTGAAGAACGACGGCGGCACGGTGGCCGTGCAACTGAACAACGGTCCATTCATCGCGCAGCACTCGGCGTTCGATCGCGTGCGGGTGCGTACCGGGCGCGGCAACATGTTCTTCAGCAATTGTCGCGCGACGCAGATCCAAGCGTCGAGCCTGCTCGGTGCCATCGTCTACGACAACGGCACCTTCGAACCGGGTCTCGCGCGCTTCGAATCCCAGCACGGTTCGGTCGCGATCGGCGTGTCGAACGACAACGCGCAGTTCCTCGCGCACAGCGACGCCGGCAAGATCTATGCGGGGAACGACATCACGCTCACGCGAAGCGGTAACGACGCGCAGGCCTCGCTCTCGCGCTCAGGACCGATCGTGAGCGCGAGCTCGAACGGCGGCAGCGTGATCTTCTACCGCGGCGCCATCGCGCGCCATCCCGAACTGCGCAATCTCCTCCAGCTCAAAGGCCCCGGCCCGAACGCCATGCCCGGCGTGGAGCGTCCCCAGCCTTAAAGCAGATACTTGCGCACCATCGCCATGTCGAGCTTGAACGTGTGCTGAGGCAGCACCGCCTCGACGCCGTACCCGCACGCCTCGAAGAATCGTTGTGCGCTCCCGTCGTGCAGCACCATCGACGTCATCTTGTGGCAGTTGTAGTAATTGGCGACGTCCGCCATGCTCTCGAGGATCGCGCGGCCGATCCCGGTGAGGCGCGCGGCCGGCGCGACGATCAAACGCTCGACGTGACCGAGCGAAGCCGCCACGCGGAGCGTTCCGGCACCTGCAAGATCGCCCGCCGCGTCGCGAACGGTAAAGCCGTAGCTCGCATCGTGCCAGACCACGGGAAACTCGTAGAACGCGCGTAGCGCCTCGCGCTCGTGCGCCCGGTAGAACGCCTCGAGCGAATCCGCGGGAACGCGCAACACCTCAGGCACGAGCGCCGGCCACCGCCGTCTCGAGATCGATCTGCAGGTTGTCGTACGCGGCGATCGCGCGCAGGCCGAGACGGTCTTCCAATTCTTGCGCGAGCGCGGCCGGATTCTTCTCCAGCATCTTCGTGCCGAAATGCTGGAAGATCGCGACGCGCGGCGCAACCGTTTCGACGATTCGCGCAGCCTCGGGCCACTTGAGATGATCGACGCTCATCGCATCCTCGTAGCGCAAGACGTTCACGATGAGCACGTCGGGCGCGTGCGCGGCGTAATCTTCGGCCAGCCCGTCGAAATAGCGCCCGCACGGTAAATACGACACGCGCAGATCGCGATAGCGGAAGTGCATACCCAGCGTGAGCACGGCGTGCTGATGCGGCATCGACGTAAAGAGCTCGACGTCGCCGATCGCATACGGGCCCGAGTTGGGTTCGAGCCGCTCGACCCGTTCCACGAAACCTTGCGCGTAGGGCAGCACGGTCGGCTCGTCGTCGAGCGCGTCGCCGGGAGCCATCAACGCGCCGCGCTTGCGAAAACCGCCCGACGTCATCGCCTCGATCATCGCGGTCGCATCGGCCGCGTGATCGAGGTGCTTGTGCGAAAGCACGATCGCGTCGAGCTCGCGCGGATTGCAAGGCGGCACGTGCGAGAGCGCGCGCACGAGCGCGCCGGGGCCGGGATCGACGTGCAACTGGGTTTGGCCGAAGCGCAGCCACATGCCGCCGGACGCGCGCAACTGCCGCGCCACGACGAAACGGGCGCCGCCGCTCCCGAGAAATAAGACCGAGGCGTTCACCTAGGCGAGGTTACGATTAACCCCCACGGGTTCATGCTTGGTCGCGTAAAGCACGAAGAACCGGTCGAGATTCGAACGGTACTGCTCGAGCGCAAGGCTCCAGAGCCGCAGCGCCGCGATACCGGCTTCGGTCACCGTGTAGACTCGCCGGGCCGGGCCCTGATCGTTCGAGTCCCACCAGGACGAGATCAGGCCGTCGCGCTCGAGCTGGCGCAGCGCCCGGTAGATGGTGCCCGGGTCGCTGATCACATCGAACTTTTCCTTCAGTTCTTTCATGATCTCGTACCCGTGCAAATTGTGATCCTTGAGCATGACCAGCAGCCAGGCAACCAAGTAATTTTTCGGGGTGCCGCGCGGCGGTAGTCCGCATTCGCGCCCCGGCTGGTCGGACGAAGGTTCCTCCACGAACATCGATCCTCGCCAATTCTCTCATGGGCCGTTAGAACTATGGCCCGTGCAATTCGCGGAAGATTGTACGGTAACAAAAGCTTAACCTTCGCCGAAAGTCGCATATGCCGGGTGCTCTTAGCACCAGGCAACCGGGCCATTGGCGCTTTCTATCTAAGCCAATGCGGGGATTTGCGAGAATTTCGCCCCAAGCAGCGGTTCCGCCGGGCGGCCGAGCCAGCGCTCGAGCACGGTAGCGTACACGCTGCGGAAGTCCGTCGTGAAGCGCACGTTGCCCATATTCGCGTCGGAGAGGTCCGGGAGCGAGCCGTAGAGGCCGCCCTTCACGCCGCCGCCGACGAGAAAGAGCGGGGAGCCTTCCCCATGGTCGGTCCCGCGGCTGCCGTTCTCGGCGATCCGCCGGCCGAACTCGCTGAAGGTCATGGTGAGGACGCGGTGGTCGTTCCCATGTGCGGCGAGATCATCATAGAAGGCCTTCATCGCGTTCGCGAACTCCGCAAGCAGGCGATCCTGCGTGGCCGCCTGGCTGACGTGCGTATCGAAGGAGCCATGCTGCACGTAAAGCACGCGCGTGCCGGTATTGCTGCCGATGATTTGCGCCGCGAGCGCCAGGCTGCGGCCGAGCGGCGTCGCCGGATAGCTCGCCTGCTGCTTGTAGCCGGCGACGAGCTTGGGCAACTCCTCGGAACCGCGTTGCGCATGGTCTTCGATCTCCGCGACGTGGCCGAGATACGGCGACTGAAACGGGAAGCGATTGTCGCGCACGAGTTCCGTATACGTGCGCTTGGCTTCGGCGTTCCGGTCGCTTGCGAGCCCGTACCCGTTGAGCTGCGCGATCGCCGGAACGTCGACGTTGCGCGCAACCATCACTTCCGGGAGCACCTGCGAGATCGCGACCCCGTTGAAAAGGTTGTCTTTCGGCAGATCCGCGTCGTCGAGGTACCGTCCGAGCCAGCCGGTGTGCTCGTAGCGATCGGGCGCGGCCGTCTGCCAAATCTCGGTCGAGCGAAAATGCGAGTGATCGGGATCGGGATACCCGACGCCTTGCACGACCGCAACCATGCCCTTGTCGTACATGCCCTTGAGCGGTGCCATCGCCGGATTGAATCCCACGTCGGCATCGATACCAAGCACCTTGTCGCGCGGGATCGCAAGCGTAGGCCGCTGCGCGTAATACTGCGGATTACCGTGGGGCACGACGCAGTTGAGGCCGTCGTTGCCGCCCTGCAGGTTGACGAGCACGAGCACGCGTCCATCGGAGCCCGGAAGCCCCGGGAGCGGCGCGTCGGCAAGCGCGCGGGCAAAGACGTGCTCGGCGTTCGCGACGACGGTGATTCCGGAGAGCGCTCCGATCAGAAAACGGCTGCGTTTCATGGCATGCTCCTCACGCGAGTTGGTAGGTCGGCATTGCAGCCGTCAGATAAGCGGCGCCGCGGATCCGCTCTTGAGCGTTCTCAACCGAAAGCGGCGCGAGCGCAGATGTTCCGCTGCCGTCGAGGTACGCGACGAGCTGCGCGACCGACTGCGCGGGCACGTCGCCCTGGAGCATCGCCCACGCGAGCTCCTGCGCTGCCTTCGTGCCGTCCATCGGTATCCCGTACATCCACGACGAGCGCGCCATCATTTGCGAGTTCACGAGCGCTTCGACGGCGTTTTGCCGCGCGATCATCGTCTCCGAGGTAATCCAGTTTGCGCCTCCCGGCCACCCGGCGACATTCGGCGGGTGAAAGAGTATCTGCCCCATCGCGGCAAGCGCGCGCGGCGTTCCCATCGCAATCTCCGGCAATCCGAACGCCTTGTGGCTGCCGACGACGAACTCCACCGGGCTCTTGACCAGCGCGCGATAGGCGCGATCCGAAAAGAATACGTTGCTGCGCAGCAGCACCGACATCGAAGGCGCGAGAGCAAAGTCGTTCCTTTGAATCACGCGCGCGAAAGCGTCGACCAGTTCGGGCTCCGGATCGTTGTAGACGAAGAAGCTCAACAGCGTCTGCGACCAAAACCGCGAGCAGGCCGGCTGCTGATAGATGATCTGCACGATGTCGGCACCGTCGAAGTCGCCCGAACGCCCGAGAAACGTTTTCGTGCCGTCGTCGTGGATGCGCGCGTTGAAGGTAAACGCGCCGGCGGCGCGGTCGAGCGTCCAGCCGGTAAAGGCTCGCGCCGATTGGCGAATGTCCTCTTCAGAGTAATTACCGTGACCGAGCGTGAAGAGCTCCATCAACTCGCGAGCGTAGTTCTCGTTGGGATGGCTCTTGTTCGACGATGCGTTGTCGAGATACAGCAGCATCGCGGGGTCTTTGCTCACCGCCAGCGTGAGATCGCGCAGATTCCCCAGCGCGTTGCTGCGAAAGAGCTGGTTTTGCTGCCAGACGTACGTCGGCCAAACCCCTTTCTCGACGGCCGCCGACGTAAAGTGTCCCTGGAAGAACAACGTCATCTTCTCTTGCAGCGGCGCGGGCGTCGTCAGCATCCGGTTCAGCCACCACATCTGCATCGACGCGATCGACTCGACCTGCGCCTTTCGCGACGCGTTCTGGGTTTGGCGGCGCTGCTCGTCGCTCATCAGGCGTATGCCGGCGAGATCGGGGCGCGGATCGTAGACGTTCTCGGGCGCGGGCAGATTCGACGTATCGGGAAAGTGGATCAGCGACTCGACCGCGTCGTGCGGCGTCATGTGCGAGAGCGACGCGACCTCGTCGGGCGTGCCCCCGAAACCCGCCCGGCGCAGGAGATGCGCCGCGCGACGCTGGTCCCACGAGCCGGTATACGGCTGCAGCGCGGTGGAGAGTTCCAAGTGCCCTGCCGGGCGATTGAGTCCGCTTCCCATACGGCTATTGAACGCGGCCGCGCGTACGATCGTCATGAAGGACGGGTTAAGGCCGCCTCCCGCCGAACCCCGACGCCCGTGAGCACGCTGCAAACGCACTTGAACCGTACGAGCGATGAGTTCCGCCGCAACGCCGAGCGGATGGAAGGGCTGGCTTCCGAACTGCGCGAGCGCCTGGCCGCGGTGCGCGGGGGCGGCGGCCCCGACGCGACCGCCAAGCATCGCAGCCGTGGTAAGCTCACCGCGCGCGATCGGATCGACACGCTGGTCGACCCCGGCTCAGGGTTCCTCGAGTGCTCGGCGCTGGCGGCAAACGGGATGTACAACGACGACTCGCCGGCAGCGGGCGTCGTGACCGGAATCGGCATCGTCGAAGGGCAGCACTGCGTCATCGTCGCGAACGACGCCACCGTCAAAGGCGGCACGTATTACCCGATGACGGTCAAGAAGCACCTACGCGCGCAAGAGATCGCCGAGCAGAATCACCTGCCGTGCATCTACCTCGTGGATTCGGGCGGCGCGTTCTTACCGCTCCAAGACGAAGTCTTTCCCGACCGCGATCACTTCGGGCGCATCTTCTACAACCAAGCGCGCATGTCGAGCAAGCGCATCCCGCAGATCGCCGCGGTGATGGGCTCGTGTACCGCGGGCGGGGCCTACGTTCCGGCGATGAGCGACGAGACCGTGATCGTCAAGGGCAACGGAACGATCTTTCTCGGCGGACCGCCGCTGGTCAAAGCGGCGACCGGCGAGATCGTGACGGCCGAGGAGCTCGGAGGCGCCGACGTCCACACGCGCGTCTCGGGCGTCGCCGATCATTTCGCGGATGACGACCGGCATGCGCTCGGCATCGTGCGTGAGATCGTGCGCAACCTGCATCGCGAGCATCCGCGCCAATGGGACAGCGCACCGGCGCGCCCGCCCGCCTACGACCCGCGCGAAATCTACGGCGTCATCCCCGCCGACAGCCGCGTCGGCTACGACGTGCGCGAGGTCATCGCGCGCTTGGTGGATGCGTCGGAGTTCCACGAGTTCAAGGCACGCTACGGGACGACGCTCGTGTGCGGTTTTGCGCGCATCGAAGGGCATCCGGTCGGCATTCTTGCGAACAACGGCATTCTGTTCAGCGAGAGCGCGCTCAAGGGGGCGCACTTTATCGAGCTGTGCGCGCAGCGCGGAACGCCGCTGCTCTTCCTGCAGAACATCACCGGATTCATGGTCGGCAAACAGTACGAGAACGGCGGCATCGCGAGGGACGGCGCAAAGCTCGTCACCGCGGTCGCGTGCGCGGAAGTACCCAAGTTCACGGTCGTGATCGGCGGCAGCTTCGGCGCCGGGAACTACGGCATGTGCGGGCGCGCGTACTCGCCTCGGCAACTCTGGATGTGGCCGAACGCGCGCATCAGCGTGATGGGCGGGCCGCAGGCGGCGAGCGTCCTCTCGACCGTCAAAGGCGAGATGTCGCCGGGCGAAAAGGCCGCCTTCGAGGCCCCGATCCTCGAGAAATACGAGCGCGAGGGGAACCCCTATTACTCGACCGCGCGCCTCTGGGACGACGGCATCATCGACCCGCTCGACACGCGACGCGTGATCGCGATGGGCCTGGACGCCGCCGCCCACGCCCCGCAAGAGAAAACCACGTTCGGAATCTTCCGGATGTAGGTACGGGCTGGGCCCCGGCGAACGCGGGCTCCATGAATAAACCGCGTCTTATGGCAGCGGCGTTTGCCGCCGTTCTCGCTCTCTCCAACAGCCCCGCCTTCGCGCAGGCACCCGCGCCGGTTACCCAGAGCCAAACCGCGCAGCTTACCGCCAAGATCGTCGCAATCGATACGGCTAACCGCCTGGTCACGTTGGAAGACTCCAAAGGCAATACGCAAACGATTCAAGTCGGCCCCGGTGTGACGCGCTTTAGCGCGCTCAAAGTCGGCGACACCGTCACCTTCACCTATCAAGAATCGGTCGCGTACGCGATCTCCAAACCGGGCGCCGCACCGGCTGCCGATTCGCAAACGGTCACGCGCACGGACGGCAGCAAGCCGGGCGGCACGATTACCAAGACCGTCACCGCGCTCGTTACCATTCAGGCGATCGATCTTTCGGTACCGTCGGTCACGATCAAGACCGCCGACGGCCACGTCGTGAGCTTGCTCGTAAAGAACAAAGCGAACCTGAACGGCGTGAAGGTCGGCGACGTCGTGCAGGTTACGTACACGCAAGCGCTCGTCATTACCGTCAAGTAACGCGCGCTCCGGCCG
>Ga0326727_10027287_pt1 | contig 10499 bp, 11 predicted proteins | sample MB2enrmetagenome_FD_207643 | JGI IMG/M metagenome (GOLD analysis project Ga0326727, IMG submission 207643) | Lab enriched peat soil microbial communities from McLean, Ithaca, NY, United States - MB29MY | ecosystem: Environmental > Terrestrial > Soil > Wetlands > Peat | place: USA: New York...
CCGTGCTCGTCACCCGGCTGCCGCTCTCCGAATCGCTGCCCCAGGTGGCCGAACTGGCCCTCGCCACCCTGGAAAGCTTCCGCATCGTCAACCCCATCATCGTGCGCGACGGCGCCAGCGGCTATCCTTTGCAGGGCGACCTCAAGATAGCGGGCGCCACCCCCAAGGAGTACGAGGTGTGGCGCGCCCAGGTCCTGGCCTCCAATCCCGCCCACGAACTTTCCGGCCACTTCAACATGGGTTCCGGCCACATGCGCCTGCCGCCCAAACAGCCGGCGCGCTCGTTTCTGGGGCAAAAGGAGGGGAAGATTGTGGCGGGGCTGGCCTACTATTTTGACGAGATGGACCGTTGCGCGCGGCTGTCGGAAGCCTTTTCGTGCGATGATGTTTCGATGGGCGCGCTCTTTGCCCACGCCGCCAAGACCATTCCGGAACAGCTTGGGGCCGTCTATGTGGAGGCGGATGTCCTGGCCACCGCGCCCCGCCTGCTCAAGACCGCCGAGCAATTGGGGTTTGTCCCGGTGGCTTATCTGCCCGCCTTCTATTGCCGGGCCGGCAGTTATGCCGACGTGGTCAAATTGGTGAAGTTGAATCTGCCTTATTCGCTGGACACGGCCGAGTTCACCACGCACGCCCAGTCCGTGGTGCGGATCATTGACCGCAATTTCGAGGACCAGAAACTCGGTCTGGCCATCATCAATCTGCTCCGGCCCCTGTCCATGTTCGGCGGGCTGGGCGATGGCGAACTGCGAAAAATCGCGCGGCTTTTCGTGCAAAAACTCTACCGGCCCGGCGAATTGGTCTTCGGCAAAGGTGATTCCAGCGGCGAGGCTTACATCGTTCTGCGCGGAAAAATCAGCATCCAACTCGAACGCCACGCCCCGCCGGTGGCCCAACTGGCCGACGGGAAAATTTTTGGCGAGCTGGCGTTTTTGGACGGCTCGCCCCGCAACGCCTTTGCGGCGGCGGCCCAGCCGAGCATCCTCCTGGTCGTGCAGCGGTCCGCCTTTTCCGATCTGGTCCGGCGCGAGCCGAATCTGGGAATGGTCGTCATGCGCAACATCGCGATGGATTTGGCGGCCAAGCTGCGCCACGCCGACAGCACCCTGGCCTCCGCGCCCAAGACGGGGGTGTGAGAAAAGAGAACCCGATGTGCCGCGGACCGGCCTCGAAAGAGCATTTTCAAAAACTCAACAAAGAAACTCAAACGGAGGCAGCGCCTTAATTTGGTGTAGCGTCGAGCCTGTGGCTCGACATCGGCGCACAGCGCCGACACTGCAACAATTGGATTAGGGCACTACTCAAACTCATTATGAAAAACTTCAAATGGTTGTCCGGTCTTGTGACCTTGTCTCTTGCGTTTGCCTTGTCCGGCCACAAAGCCGTTGCACAGGGCGGTTTTGGCGGGGGCGGCATGGGCGGCCGCGGCGGCTTTGGCGCTATGATGGGCGATCCCGCGCAGAGGGCGCAAATGCAGGTGGACAGCTTGCGCGAGTCCCTCGCCGTGACCAACGATGCCGAATGGAATATCATCTCGCAGCTCCTGCTGAAAGTGGTCCAGCTTAAATCCGAGCAATCCATCGCCGAAATCGCCCGGATGGCCGCTCCGATGATGGCGATGATGGGCGGGGGCAGGGGCGGCATGGGGGGCGCCGCGAATTTTCTTGGTGCCCAGCCTGATCCGTCCGCCGACGCTCTGCAACAGGCTTTGGACGGCAACGGCACCGTGGCCCAGGTCAAGGCCGCCCTGGCAAAATTCCGCGAGGCCAGGAAACAAAAACAAGCCGCGCTGGCCAAGGCCCAGGACGCCCTCAAGGAAGTCCTCACCGTCCGCCAGGAAGCCGTGGTGGCCCTGGCCGGCTACTTGGAATAATCCGGCTTGCGCCCGCCCAGACATCCCGGAAAACATAATTTCCTTTTGCGTCCGGGTTTTTCGGGGCATGTTAGGAGCATGGGACAACGCCGAGAGGCGCGCGAACGCGCCGTGCAATTTCTGTTTCAGCACGACCTCAATCCTTACGACAAGCTGGACGAGGCGCTGGACCAATTTTGGGATTCCCAGCGCGCCCCGGCCATCGCCGAGGAAAAAGCCTCCGCCACTTGGGGCCTGAAAACCGAACTTCCGCCCGCCACCGCCGCCGAACTGGCCACGCGCCAGTTTGCCGACCGCCTGATCCGGGGCGTGGTGGAACATCGCGCCGAACTGGACCAGCGCATCACGCAATTCGCCCGGAACTGGGACCTCAAACGCATGGCGGTGGTGGACCGCAACGTCCTCCGCCTGGCCATTTATGAAATGTTCTTCCGCGACGACATCCCGCCCATTGTCAGCATCAACGAGGCGGTGGACATCGCCAAGAAATTCTCCACCGGGGACAGCGGCAAATTCGTCAACGGCATCCTGGACAAAATCAAGGGCGAACTGCCGCGCCCGGCCCGAGTTGTCAAATGAACGACTCCTCCCCAGCCAGCCGCCCGCCCGCCCCGGCCTTCGCCGATCTGCATTTGCACACCCTTTTCTCCGACGGCACCTTCACCCCCGAAGAATTGGCCGGGCACGGCGCGCGCTGCGGTTTGGCGGCGATGTCCCTGACCGATCACGATACCGTGGAAGGCTGCGCGCGCATGGCGCCGGCCTGCCGGAACCTGGGCATCGAATTCGTGTCCGGCGCCGAATTGACCGCCGAACTGGATGGCTCCGAGTTGCACATACTGGGCTATTTCCTCGACGTGGAAAATCCCCGGTTGCAAACCGACTTGAAGAAATTCCAGGCCGTGCGGCAAAACCGGATTCATGAAATGGCCGCCCGCCTCAACCGCCTGAACATTCCCTTGCGCGCCGAAACCGTTTTCGCCCTGGCCAATTGCCACTCTCCGGGCCGTCCTCATGTCGGACGGGCCCTGGTCCAGGAGGGTTTTTGCGCCAGCCTGGACGAAGCCTTTGACCGTTTCCTCAAGAAGAACCGCCCGGCCTATGTGCCCAAGTTCAAAATCTCCGCCCTGGAGGCCATCGCCCTGATCCACCAGGCCGGCGGCCTGGCCTCGATGGCCCATCCCGGACTCAATCGTAGCGACGAAGTCATCCCCGCGCTCGCCGCTTCGGGGCTGGATGGCCTCGAATGTTTCCATTCCAAACACACCGCCGCGATGAGCCAGTACTACTTGGAGATTGCCAGCCGCCATCATTTGCTGGTCACCGGCGGCTCCGATTGCCACGGCTACAGCAAAGGCAAGCCCCTCATCGGCGGGGTCAAGCTGCCCGCTGTCTATTACGACCGGCTCAAAGAGCGCCATCAGGCCAAAACCGCCGCTGCTGCGAATGGAGAATAGTGAAATGAAAATAAACCCCCTTGCCTCGAAGAACCCAACGGAGGGTTGGAGTGCTGGAGTCATGGGGACATGGGCGGATTCGGCCATCCATCGCCCCACCACTCCACCACACCAGACGCGATCTTCCATCCAATCCGCAATCCGCAATCCGCAATCCGCAATTTCATAGCCTCATGGGTTTGTTGCAAAAATTCAAAGAGGGCCTGCGCAAGACGCACAGCAAACTGGCCCACGAAATCAAGCGCATCATCACCGCGTCCCCCAAGCTCGGCGCCGCCACGCTGGACGAGTTGGAAGCCAGCTTGATTGCCGCGGACCTTGGCACGGCGGCAACCGCCCAAATCATCCACGCGGTCCGGCACGCCTACGAAACGCAGGGCCGCGCCGGGCTGGATGTTCCGGCCATCGCCCGCGCCGAGATTGAAAAAAACCTCTCCACCGCCCACGCCCGGCTCCAGCGCCAGGCCGCCGGCCTGACCGTCGTTTCCATCGTCGGCGTCAACGGCACCGGCAAGACCACCACCGCCGCCAAACTGGCCTACGCCGTTCAGGCCGAGGGGCGCGCCGCCCTGCTGGCCGCCTGCGACACCTTCCGCGCCGCCGCCGTCGAGCAGCTCAAGCTTTGGGGCGCCCGCCTGCGCGTCCCCGTCATCGCCGGCGCGGCCGGGGCCGACCCGGCCTCGGTGGCCCACGACGCCGTGGCGGCCGCGCTGGCCCGCCGCGCCGATTATCTTTTTATTGACACCGCCGGCCGCCTCCACACCAAGCACAACCTCATGCAGGAACTGCAAAAAGTTCACCGCGTCATCGCCAAACAACTGCCCGGCGCGCCCCACGAGACGCTTCTGGTGCTGGACGCCACCACCGGCATGAACGCCCTCAACCAGGCGCGCGAATTTCACAAAGCCGTTGCCCTGACCGGCCTGATCATCACCAAGCTGGACGGCACCAGCAAAGGCGGGATGGTGGTGGCCATCCAGAAGGAACTGGCCCTGCCCGTCAAATATATCGGCCTGGGAGAGAAGCCCGAAGACCTGCAACCCTTCGACCCCGCCCAATTCGCCCAGGCCCTGTTCGAGGAGTAATTATTATGAAACAAGAGCAAGTCTCCCGCTTCAGCGTGTCGCTGCCGCCCCAGTTGCTCAAACAATTGGACGGGATGGCGAAAGAAAAGGGCTACGACAATCGCTCCCAGGCCATCGCCGACATGATCCGCGCCCAGTTGGTCGAACACCGACAGAAATTCGGCGCCACGGAAATCGCCGGCACGATCACCCTGGTTTACGACCACCACAAGCAGCACGTCCAGGCCGCCTTGACCGACATCCAGCACGATCACCACCAAGTCATCGTTTCCACCCTCCATGTCCATCTCGATCACGACAACTGCCTGGAGGTCCTGGTCGTTCGCGGCAAGGCGGACATCATCAAGAAGATCGCCGATGAATTGACCACAGCCAAGGGCGTCAAGCACGGAAGGCTGACGGTGACCACCACCGGCAAGGATCTTCCCAGTTGACCCGCAGCCCCGTTTGATGTTACGTGTGTGTCAATGAGTGTTACTGGCTGTTCTGCCGCCGCGAAACCATCGCCCCGGCGGAGACGCCCTCCGCTCACCATTTGCCATGCACATACCGGACGGATTTATTGACGGGAAAACCGCGCTGGCCGCCGCCGCGCTCTCCGCGGCCGGCGTCGGGGTGGCGCTGCGACAGGTGCAACGCGAGCTGCCGCCGCGAAAAACTCCCCTGCTCGGCCTGGCGGCCGCTTTTCTGTTCGCCGCGCAGATGGTGAATTTTCCCGTGGCCGGCGGAACTTCGGGCCACCTGGTCGGGGGCGCGCTGGTGGCGGCGCTGCTCGGACCGAGCGCGGCGGTCGTGGTCGTGACGACGGTGCTGATCGTGCAATGCTTTTTGTTCGCCGATGGCGGGGTCCTGGCGCTGGGCGCAAATATTTTCAACATGGCGATTGTCAATTCCGTGGGCGGCTATGCCATCTACCGGAGCGTATGCCGCGTCCTGCCTGGAGTTCGCGGCCAGGTTGCCGCCCTGGCCTTTGCGGGCTGGTGCGCGACCGTCCTGGCCGCGATATGCTGTGCGGGCGAACTTGCCTTCTCGGGCACGGTGCCCTGGTCGGCGGCCTTTCCGGCCATGGCCGGCACGCACATGCTCATTGGCGTCGGCGAGGGACTCATCAGCGCGCTGGTGTTCCTGGCGATCCAACGCACGCGACCGGAAATGATCGCCGGAACCGGCGAGCCGGGCCAGCCGCGACGCCGCGGCGAATTGGTCCGTTACGGTTTGCTGGCAACGCTGGGGGTGGCGATTTTTGTCGCCCCCTTTGCCTGTCCCTGGCCGGACGGACTGGAGCGCGTCGCCGCCCGGCTCGGTTTCGAGCACAAAACCGCGCCGCCGTTGCTCCACGCGCCGGCGCCCGACTACCAGGCGCCGGGAGTTCATTGGGCCGTGGGCGCGACGGCCATCGCGGGCGCCGCGGGTTCCCTGATCGTTTTCGCGCTGGCGCTGTTGCTGGGCTGGCTGCTGGCGCCAAAACGGGCGAACGAAATTTCCGGGGGCCTCAAAGGACCATGAGAACAGACTGGCCCGGCCATCAACACAGCCACTCGGACGGCCTGATGCGCCGGCTGCCCGCCGCCTTGAAACTGGGCGTTGCGCTGGCGCTCATTGTCGGCACGGCGCTCGCGCCGCCGGCCTGGACCGGCTGGTTTGCCGGCGTTGCGGCGGTGCTCGCGCTGGCGATTTGGTCGAGCCGCATTCCGCCGCTTTTTCTGCTGAAACGATTGCTCCTGCTTTCCCCGTTTGTGCTCGGAGTGGCCTTGGCCGGCGCCCTCCAGCCCGCGGGACGCGCCCAGTGGACGGTGGTGGCGGCGCGGAGCGCGCTCTGTTTGCTCACGGTCGTTCTGGTTTCCAACACCACGCCGTTCAGCGAGATCCTGCGTGTGCTCCAGCGCGCCCGTGTGCCGGCGCTGCTGATTACGACCATCGCGCTCATGCACCGGTACATTTTCGTCCTGGCGGAGGAGGCCGAGCGCATGCGCCGGGCGCGCCTCAGCCGGACCTTTCATCGCGGCCGGCGTTTGCGCTGGCCAACGCTGGCCACGGTGGTGGGCCAGTTGTTCGTGCGCACTTCCGAAAGGGCGGAGCGCATTTACGACGCCATGTGCGCGCGAGGCTGGAAATGAGCGACGTCATCCAAATCACCAATCTGCAATACCGCTATCACGATGGCACGGTCGCGCTGGCCGGGGTCAGCCTTCGCGTTGCGGCCGGCGAATGCGTCGGATTGCTTGGCCCGAACGGGTCGGGCAAGTCCACCCTGCTCCTCCACCTAAATGGCATCCTGCCGGAGAAGCCCGGCGGCGGAGTGGTGAGAATCATGGGGGAAATTGTCGGCAAAGAGAATCTGGAAAAAATCCGGCGCCAGGTGGGCCTGGTTTTTCAAGATCCCGACGACCAATTATTCTGCCCGCTTGCCGGGGAGGATGTCGCGTTCGGTCCGCAACAACTGGGCTTGTCCGAGGCGGAGATCGCCGCCCGCGTGCGCAACGCCCTGGCGCGGGTGGGTCTGGCGGGGTTTGACCGGCGCGCCACACACCATCTGAGCCACGGGGAAAAACGCCGCCTCTGCCTGGCCGGCGTGCTGGCGTGCGAGCCGGAGATCCTGGCGCTGGATGAACCGACCAGCGACCTGGACCCGCGCGGCCGGCGTGAATTCAAGGCGCTGCTGCGGCAGATTCCGGCGACCAAACTCATGGCCACGCACGATTTGGAACTGGTGGTGGAAATGTGTTCGCGGGTCGTGGTTCTGGACCGCGGCGCCGTTGTGGCGGACGGCCCGACGCGGGAGTTGCTCAACAATGAAGAGTTGATGCTCGCCCACGGATTGGAGCGTCCGCATATCCTCCGTCATGCGCATCCGCATTGAGGGATTGCCGCGCTGGATGGGACAAATGGGACGGAGTGGACAATCCGCAATCCGCAATCCGGAAATCCGCCATTGCCCGCTCCCCGGTCGCGTGGCATTTTTCCCCAGCCATGCGATTTGAATTTGCCTCCGCCCAACGCATCCTCTTCGGCCCGCATTCCCCTTCGTTATGTTGTTTCAAAAGGTTGCCAATTTCAGCCCCATTGCGCTGGCCAATTGCTGCTGTCTGGCGTCCGTGCTGACAAACTCGCCCGCTCCCAGAACCAGGGCGGCAGCACAGTGCAGCACGTCCAGAGATCGGCAGCCAAAGGAGGCGGAGTGCTGCTGTGCAAGCTCCGTGGCGCTGCGGAAAATCTTTTCCCAATTTGCCACCGCCGGAAGAAGAACCCCGGATTTCACATCAACTCTCACCAACCCCAAAGCCGCCTGCACCTGGGCTGGGCTGGCGCTGTGATGAAATAACTTCAGGTGAAGCGCATTGGTGAATTCCAACTCATGGAGCGGGTTAAAGCAGATTGGCTTGCCCACAACCAGAGCTGTGACTTTCTGGCTGTCCGGCTCCGGGTAATAGAGTTTTACCAAACAGCCGGTATCCAGATAAATCATCGCTCGCCTCCGCGCGCGCCGGACACGATCGCGCTGAGGGATTTGCCCGGAGGATGCTCACCCCAAATCGCTTTAGCCCGGCTGACGAAATCCGGTTGGGCGGCGGCGGCGGGCACAAGTTTGGCCACCACCTTGTCGTGGTCGGTCATTTGAACCTCTTCGCCGGATGTCACCCATTTCAAGATGTCCGGCCATTGCTCTGGCACCTGCTGAACGCTGGCTGTTTTCACGGGTCCAAAATAGTCCCTGGCGTGTCGGCGGGCAAGAAGCCATTGAGACAATCCGCAATTCGGAAATCCGCCATTGCCCGCTCCCCGGTCGCGTGGCATTTTTCCCCCGCCATGCGATTTGAATTTGCCACCGCCCAACGCATCCTCTTCGGCCCGCAGACGGTCCGCGAAGCCGGCCGTCTGGCCGCGGATTTGGGCCGTCATGCCCTGGTGGTGGCCGGACGCGACTCCCGCCGCGCGGCCCCGTTGCTGGAACTGTTGCAGGAGTCCGGCGTGGGCGCGGCCGTTTTTTCCGTGGCCGGAGAACCGGATCTGGATACCATCCGCCGGGGCGCGGCCCTGGCCCGCCGGGAACGTTGCGATCTGGCCGTGAGCTTTGGCGGCGGGAGTGTCCTGGACGCCGGCAAAGCCATCGCCGCCATGATGACCAACGAGGGCGATCTTCTTGACTACATCGAAATCATCGGCCGCGGGCGGACGCTGGCCAAACCGTCCGCGCCGTTGCTGGCCATTCCCACCACGGCGGGCACCGGTTCGGAAGCCACGCGCAACGCCGTGCTCGCCTCCCCGGAGCATCGCGTCAAGGTCAGCTTGCGCAGTCCGTTCCTTCTGCCGACCCTTGCGCTGGTGGACCCGGAATTGACGCGCGATCTGCCTCCCGCCCTCACCGCCACCACCGGCCTGGACGCGCTGACGCAACTGATCGAACCCTACACCTGCCTGCGCACCAATCCCATGACCGACGCCCTTTGCGAAGAAGGGATGCGCCGCGCCGCCCGCTCGTTGCGCGCCGCCTTTGCCAATGGCCGCGACGACTCCGCGCGCGAGGACATGGCCCTGGCCAGTTTGTTTGGCGGCATGGCGCTGGCCAATGCCGGGCTGGGCGCGGTGCATGGATTGGCCGGGCCGATTGGCGGAATGTTCCCCGCGCCTCATGGCGCCGTCTGTGCCGCGCTGCTGCCCCGCGTCCTGCAGGCAAACTTGCGCGCCCTTCGCCTCCGCCAGCCCGGCAGCCCGGCCCTGGCCCGTTACCAAACCGCGGCCCGTCTGCTCACCGGCAACCCCCGGGCCGGCGCGGACGACGGGGTGGAATGGGTGCGCTCGCTGGTGTCCGGCTTGCAAATCCCCGGCCTGGGCCTGTATGGAATCAAAAGGGAAAACGCCGCCGAACTGGTTGCCAAAGCCGCCCAAGCCAGCAGCATGAAAGCCAACCCCATCGCCTTGACCCCCGCCGAACTCAGCGCCCTCCTGGAAGAAGCCTTGTAATAAGAATTCTTAAACGGGAGACATGCGATGCCTCCCAAAAATGGACTGGACTTATCTTTCCGCTCCCTTGCCCGACGTTTCAAAAGGTCACTCCTGTCGTTCTGAACCTTGTCATGTTCTTCCATGCCAAGTCTGAGGGACTTTCACCCTCAGAGCCGACGACCTTTGCTTGGCGCGCCGCATTTCACTTTTTTGGGTGGTGTTTTCCTAATCTTAATCCTAATCTTAATCTCGTTCCCAGACGGCGGGACAGGATTAGGATTTAAGATTAAGAACATGAAAAAGACGCTCATGAACCTCGGAACCATCGGGCTGGCGTGGCTGAACCTTCAGACCATCACGCCGGCCCAGGACGCCACCCCTCCGGCGCAAGGTCTTGAGAATATCTTATGAAAACCAAACACTCCCGGCTGACTCCCGGCGGTTTGACCCGTGTGATAGCCGGCCTGATTTTGCTAACGCAAACGGCCATGGCCCAGCAATGGACCGCCAACACGCTCCCGCCCGGCCTCATCGGCTGGTGGCAGGCGGAGGGCAACTATTTGGACACTGTGGGCGGCAACAATCTGACGCCGGACGGCGGAGTGACTTTTGCGCCGGGCCGTTTCGGGCAGGCGTTCCACTTTGACGGGGTGAGCGGTTCGGCCTACTGCACCGGGGCGGCCGCGTTGAATGGGTGGACACAGTTCACCCTGGAGGCATGGATCAACCTCGACGTCACGAACGATGTGCCCAACGGCTCTCCCGGACGCGGCATCATTTCACGCGTCGGCAACGCCGTGGACCACAGCATTGACTACGGCTACCAGTTCGGCACCTTCAACAACAGCCAGGCCCTGTTTTGCCAGTTTAACCAGAACGGCCAGGCCTGGCCCTCCTACCAGACGACGGGGGTGTTCCCCCAGCCGCTGGTCACGGGCGTCTGGTACCATGTCGCCGCGACTTACGACCACAACGCCACCGTGCTCTATTTCAACGGCAGCCCGCTGGTCACCAATGTGGTGGGTCCGGTGACGATTGCGACTTCGACCTCCTCGTTCCGCATCAGCAAAGATGACAACGGCAACGTGCCATTTCCCGGGCGGATTGATGACGTCCGCATCTACAACCGCGCCTTGACCG